>ERZ1370068.5188-contig-4220_pt1 | contig 15393 bp, 23 predicted proteins | sample MGYA00561227_ERZ1370068 | MGnify/ENA primary metagenome ERZ1370068 (study PRJEB38410, sample SAMEA6850437) | metagenome | study: Metagenomic assessment of the ecological functions of the soil: analysis of the soil microbiota associated with the...
CCGGCGACCGAGCGCTTGCGCGCAATCATAGACCCGGCCGGATTTCGCTTCCTGCGCCGCCAGGCGTCGGCGCGCACGCCGACCTCGGAGGCGGCATAGAACCAGAAACGCGCTCCACGCCGATGGCGGCGACCACGACCAGAGCGGGCATGATGAAAAGGCGCCAAGCGGGCGCCGGCGCGGCGCGGGGGTCATGTCAGGCATGCGGCGACCTTTGGCTGACGATTTTGTCAAATGCAAGCGGCGGATCCGCGTCGGCAAAAGACGTCGAATCAGCTTCGCTTGGCCGCTCTGTTCTGGTAGCCGTGCGCGGCAATGTCCACAAAACCTTCCCCGAACCGGAATTGCTCCGACAGGCGACCTCTGGGTGTTCGGCTACGGCTCGCTGATGTGGCGCCCGGGCTTCGAATTCATCGAACAGGTTCCGGCGCGGCTGATCGGCGAACACCGCGCGCTCTGCGTCTATTCCTTCGTCCATCGCGGCACGCCGGAAAAGCCCGGCCTGGTGCTCGGGCTCGACCGCGGCGGCGCCTGCCGCGGCGTCGCGTTCCGGGTCGCGGAAAGAACCGCGCCGCCACCATCGCCTATTTGCGCGAGCGCGAGCAGGCCACCATCGGTCTATCGCGAGGTGATGCGGTCGGTGTGGCTCGAGAACGAGGCGCGGCAGCGCGTCAGCGCGCTGGTCTACGTGGTCGATCGCGGCCATGTGCAATATGCCGGGCGGCTGTCGCTGGCCGAGCAATTGCGCCACGTGCTGCAGGGCCACGGCCAGCTCCGGCGTCAACCGCGACTACGTGCTGGCGACCGTGAAGGCGATCGAGGCGGAGGGCTTTCGCGATGCGCAATTGCATCAGCTGGCGATGATGCTGCACGATCTCCGCACCCCGCTTCACACCGGCCGCGATGACGGGGCACGCGGAAAAAGCGCGCTGCGGCATTTTTCGATTGCCCAACCGGGCGGTGCGAAATCACCGAATTCGTCGTTGGCGTTCGCGTCAGCTCGGCACAATCCGGCAAGGGAATGCCGCGCGTGTCGGCCGAGCCGCTCGCGAGGTCCCAGCGTGCGATACGAGAGCGCCGCATTGATGTTCACGTCGCGCGCACCGAAATGCGGCGCGGGTGCGTCGGGCCGCCACCAGCCGACACCGGTCGTCAGCACGTCCGGCAAGCGTGTCAGCCGGTCACCTTCACCTTGAGCCGGCACGAGCCCGAGCCGCCAGCCGCCTCGACCTTGATCCAGTCGGCGTCCCGCAACGCCGAACCGCGCCGCCGTTTCGGGATGCATGTAGACGACCGGATCGGGCGATACTTTCTTGGTCCATGCCTGCTCGCGAAAGCGCGAGTGGTGAAAGGTCTCTCTCGCGCAATCCGGTTTGCAGCACGAGCGGGATAATCCGCGACAGTCGCGGCATCCTCGCGCAGATAGGCGGGCGGAATGTAGGCGGGGAGCGGATCGTGCCCGTTGCGCTCCATGTGCTGCGAATAGAGCTCGATCTTGCGGCTCGGCGTCGCGAAGGTGCTGCGCTTCGAAGTTGCGCAGCGCGTAGGGAAATTCCGCGTAACCGGTCTGCTTCAGCGCCTCGACGTCGATCGCGCTGTCGCGCACGAGATAATTCGTTGAATTCGGCGCGCGTGCGCCACGGCAGGAACTTTGGCTCGGCCGCGCCGCGCGCGCCAAGCCGGTCTGATGAGGCCGACCGCGATGTCGAGGTCGGACTTCACGTCGCTCGTCCCGCCGCGCGAGTCGCCCCGTATAGGTGACGCACGGCGCCTTCTGGTTCAGGTTGATCTCTTCTTCCTCGAGCGTCGTCGTCTTCGGCAGGACGAGATCCGCCCAGGCGGCCGTGGGCGTCATGGTGGTGCGCCGCGACCACGTAGAGGTCGAGGCTCTTCAGCGCGTCGATCGTGCGTGCCGTGTCCGGATAGGTCACCGCGATGTTCACGCCTGCTCGCGTAGAGCGCGCGCACCGGATACGGGCGCCGGTCAGGATCGCCTCGATGACCGAAGGGTTGTGGCAGGCCATCTGGTAACCGAGCGGGCCCGCCCACAGCGGGAACTGCGCCGCGCCGATGCGCTGCGCCTCGATCTCGGGCGAGAGCCGGAAGGCCGGATCGAACAGGATGTCGAAATAGGTCTTGAAGCCCTGCCGGCCGCTTCGGCCGCCGGTTGCCCGCCGGACGCGATCGACGTTGCCGCTGATCGCGAACAGGCAGTAATAGGCAGCGGAACGTCTGCACGCCGTTGCTCGCGGCATCGATGCCGTGGCCGCTGATGAAGCAGGACGGCCCGCGCGCGAACATGCCGCGCCGCCTCGACGATCTGCGCGGCCGGCACGCCGGTCTGCCGTCTCGGCCCATTGCGGCGTGCAGTGCTGACGCGTCCGCCGAGCGCACTCGAAGCCGTGACACCAGTTCGCGCACGTCGTCGCGGTCGTAGAGGCCTCTCGTCGATCGAGCACCTTGCGTCATCGCGAGCGCGATCGCGCCGTCGGTGCCCGGCCGCGGGCCGCAGCCAGCAGATCGGCCATCTCGGCCGCCGAGGTCTGGAACGGATCGATGACGAGGACGCGCGCGCGCCGCGCGCCTTCGCCTGCTTGAGCGCCATCCACTGCGGCGGATCGGCGACCAGCGGATTGCGCCCGACGATCATGCACGCAGGCCGCGTTGTCGAGGTCCTCGCCGCCCGCGATGTTGAGGCCGGTCATCTTCTCGGTGACGCCGCGGCAGCCGCCGCAGAGATCCTGGTTGATCAGCCAGTTCGGCGTGCCGATCGCGCGCGTCAGCTGCGCCATCACGAGGCCGCGGGAGAAGAACGCGCGCCGCTGACCGCGCCCGGCGATGGCGGCAGGGCCGTGCTTCTCGCGGACGCGCGCGCGAGGCCGTCGGCCATTTCGTCGAGCGCATCGTTCCAGCGAGACCGGAGCGAAGCGTCCGCTGCCGCGCCCGCCGACGCGGCGCAGCGGCGTGCGCGTCCGGCTGCTCCTGATAGGTCCACCCGTGCAGGCGCGCGGATGCCCTTGACGCAGAACGCGCCCTGCAGCGAGCCGGGATGCGCCGGGTTCGGGCGCGACCCTGGTCACCTTGCCGTCCTCGATGGTGCAGCAACGAGCCGCACAGCGCCGCGCATTCCCAGCAGGTGCTGGGACGATCCCTGTGGCGGGCATAGCCCTGAGGGCCGGACGTTCATCGCGATATCCTGCTGAAGCAACGTCTTGTCCGACCTACCGCATTGCCCGCACCCGCGAAACGGCAGAATTTCTGCCGCGACCGCGAAGGCGATCGAGGCTGCCAGGATGCGTTCGCGACGCGCCCCCTGCATCAACTGCAGCCTTTTCCGTTCCGATGAAAGGCAAAACAGAGCAACACGATGCGTTTCTGGTTGGAAGCGACCAACTCGCGTCCGTCATCCCTGGGCGCGAGCTCACGCCGATATCGGCCAGCCGCACCCGCACCTCGGCGGCGACATATTTCGCATATTCCGACAGCAGCAGACGCGAAGGTCGCGCCGCTCGTCCACCACGGCTCGTCGCGCCATTTGTCGCCGACCACCGCGAACGGGATCAGCGTGATGTCCGGCATCGCGTGCGACAATTCGACGATCGCGCGCGGCATGTGGTAGTTCGACGTCACCACGATCAGCGACTTGAAGCCGCGCTCGCGCGCCCAGCGCCGCGTCTCGGCCGCGTTGCTGCGCGTATTGACGGCCGAGCGGTCGAGATCGACGCAGCAGCGCGAGCAGCGACTGGTTGTCGGGCAGCGAGCGGGAAATGTCGCTCGCGGCATTGGTCGGATGCACGCCCGAGATCAACAGCCGCTTGCCATAGCCGCCGGCCAGCAATTCCATCGCATCCGACACGCGCGACGAGCCGCCGGTCAACACCACGATGCCGTCGGCGTTGCGCGCCGGCTTGACTTCGACGCCGCGCAATTGCGAGAGGAACGCGACGAAGCCCACCGCCGCGCCGACGAACACGATCGCCAGCGCGGCGACGATGGTCGCGCGCAGCCATCCGCGCGGCCGCGCAGCCGGCGCATTCGGCGACCTATCGTCGGACTGCAAACTCATGTGGTTCTGGCAATCCTCTCCCCACGCAATTCTAGAACGTTTTCCGGCGAAGTGGAGTCCGGCTTGTGCACGGCGTCAGTCGATATCGTCCAGCGTTGCGAACAGCGTCCGCCGCGAGGCCCAGGCGGTGATCGCCGCGATCAGCAGCGCCTGCGCCGCCAGCGCCAGATAGCCCGACGGGCGCAGCGAAAACGTCCCCAGCAGCGCGGCGAACTGATCGCCGACCGGGGTGCCGGAGAACCAGCTCGGCGATCGATCTCGGAGAAGCCGAAGCCGAGCATGCGCGGCGCCGCCGCCGATCAGGCCGCCTTCGAGGCCCAGCCTGAGGAAATGCCGCAGGAAGCGGTTGGCGATATAGCTGTCGCCGGCGCCGACGAAATGCAGCACCTCGACGATCGGGCGGTTCGCCGCCATCGCGCCACGGGTCGCAAACGACACCGAAATGATGGTCGCCACGATCACCAGCGCGAGGATGCCGATGCCGGCAAACACGGTGGCGCCGGTCATCGAGCGCATGCGCTCGATCCAGGCGCGGTGATCGTCGACGCTGGCCGACGGCGCCACCTGCGTCACCCGGGCGCGCAACGCGCGCGAGGTCGAGCGTGGTGCCGGGCTGCACCCGCGCGACGATGACGCGCGGCACCGGCAGTTGATCGATCGACAGCCCGCTGCCGAGCCACGGCTCGAGCAATTTGGCCGGATTCATCCTTGCTGAACGGCCTGACCTCGACGATGCCGGGCTGCGTCCGCATCGCCTCGGCTGCCGCGGCCGCATCGCGGTCGAGATCGCGCCCGGCGGCGGGGCGCACCTGGATGGTGATTTCGCTGGCGACCTCCGACTGCCACTCCGCCGCCGACGCGCTCACCAGCAGCACCGCGCCGGTGGTGATCGAGGCGAGGAACGTCATGATGGCGACGACCGCGACCAGCGCGCGGCCGGAGATCGAGGCGCGCGGCACGATCGGCGACAGGTTGCGCGCCTGCGCCGGCACCTGCGGGCGTTCGTGCCCGAGGTCGACCAGCGGCACATGCTCGTCACCGGTCCTACTCATAGATGTGCAGCCGTCCCTGATGCAGCACCAGCCGCCGCGCCTCGTACTGGTCCATCAGCGTGATGTCGTGGGTCGCGATGATGACCGCGGTGCCCGACTTGTTGAGCTCGATGAACAGCCGCAGCAGCCGCCGGCCCAGCGTCGGATCGACGCTGCCGGTCGGCTCGTCCGCCAGCAACAATTGCGGCCGCGAGATCACCGCGCGCGCGATCGCGCGCGCGCTGCTTTTCGCCGCCGGAAAGAATCGGCGGCAGCGCATCCATCCGCTCGCCGAGGCCGACCCATTTCAGGAGGTCGATCACCTCGCGGCGGTAGCTGGATTCTTCGCGGCCCATGACGCGGAACGGCAGCGCGACGTTCTCGTAGGTCGTCATGTGGTCGAGCAGGCGAAAATCCTGCAGCACGATGCCGATGCGCTTGCGCAAGTCCGCGACCTGATCCTTGCCGAGCAGCGAGACGTCCTGGCCGAACAGATTGACCAGGCCGCGCGTCGGCCGCAGCGACAGAAACAACAGCCGCAGCAGCGAGGTCTTGCCGGCGCCCGATGGGACCGGTGAGGAACTGGAAGGAATGCGCCGGGATCAGGAACGTAAGGTCGCGCAAAATCTCCGGGCCGAGCCCGTAGCGCAAACCGACATTTTCGAACCGAACCAAGCTCAGCTCCGCTCGACATGGAGCCGACTTCGCGACCGCCGACTTGAGCCGCGAAGATGCGGAACCCGCCATTGGCCGCGCCTCCGCCGTTTCGGCCGCGAACCGGACAAAACGGTTGTGCGGCCGGTTATGGTTTCCGGTTCGTTAACGGTCGCTATGTAGCATCCGGCGCAAGACGACACTGTGGAAATGGGCTCCATGCACATCGTTTGCCCCCATTGTACAACATCCTACGCCATCAATCCGGCCGCCTTGGGCGCGGCCGGCCGTACCGGTCCGCTGTTCCCGTTGCAAGGAAATCTGGCTGGCGCGTCCGGAGGATGCGATCGAGATGCGCCGCCGCCATGCCTGCCATGGCCGAAGTCGAGCCCGTCCGCCGGGAACGACGCCGCCGGCAGAGTGGGAAGCGATGGCGCGGCGAAGGACGGAAGCGCAGGACACCCCGTCGTCGACAGCCCCTCGATTTCGGCCGACTGGCCGGCCGAGGGCCGACGGTCGTCCCCGGGCGGCGACAGCGACTGGCCGTCGGTCGCCCGCGCAGGATGCCGAGCGACCATGAGGAGATCCGGTTCACGAGCGCATCGCCAGCGGTTCGCCGGTCTGTTCAGGTTGCCGCCACTGCCTCGCATTCCGTTCATGCCCGTGGTCGGCCTCCCCACCGCCTGCGCCGCGATGGGCGCGCTGGTGCTGGCGCTGATGATCTGGCGCGCCGACGTCGTCCGCCTGCTGCCGCAGACCGCGACGTTCTACAGGATGGTCGGCCTCGATGTGAATCTGCGCGGGCTGGCGTTCAAGGACATCAAGATCACCAATGAGACCGTGGACGGCAAGCCGGTGCTGGTGATCGAGGGCGTGATCGTCGGCGAGACCAAAAAGCCGGTCGAATTGCCGCGGCTGCGCTTTTCCGTGCGCGACGCGCAGGGCGCGGAGATCTACGCCTGGAACGCGGTGCTCGAGCAGCCGGTGCTGAAGCCGGGCGAGCGCGCCTATTTCAAGTCGCGGCTGGCCTCGCCGCCGCCCGAAGGCCGCAATATCGACGTACGCTTCTTCAACAAGCGGGATCTGGCCGGCGGCCACGCCTGAACGAGGCCGCGCGTCCGCCCGCGAAGACGAGCATGATCCAATGCCGCGCGTGCTGATTGCCGACGACGAAGATTCCATGCGCTCGCTGGTGGCGCGCGCCATCGCCATGGACGGCCATGAAACCGTCACCGCCGAGGACGGCGCCGAAGCGCTCGATATCCTGACCCGCGAACAGGGCCGGTTCGACCTGCTGCTCACCGACATCCAGATGCCCGTGATGGACGGCATCGCGCTGGCGCTGGCGGCGGCGCGCGATTTTCCGGAGCTGAAGATCCTGCTGATGACCGGCTTCGCCGATCAGCGCGAACGCGCCTCGGCCTCAACGCCATCGTGCACGACGTGGTGACGAAACCGTTCGCGGTGGCCGATATCCGCACCGCGGTGGCGGATGCGCTGGCGGCGAGGAAGAACGGGTGAGCTTCAGGCATCACCGGCCGTCGTCCCCTGCGAAGGCGGAGACCCAGTACGTCGCGGCTTCTCGATTCAATCGCTGACGTCTCTGAATACTGGATCACTCGCTTTGCGCGGGTGATGACAGGCGCGCACCTGACGAGGCCTAATAATCCTTCAGCAGCCGCTCGATGTAATCGAGCTCGATCTGCGGACGGGACGGGTCGGCGAGGCGGCGGCGCAGTTCTTCCAGGATCCGGCGCACCCGCTGCACGTCGATCTCGCCGGGGATTTTCACCGAGTAGTCGTCGGTGAACTCGTTGTGACGCATCGGCGCGGCCGAGCGGATCGGTGCTGTTGGCCGCGCCCTGCTGCCGGCCCCTGGCGACTGCCCGGGCCGTCGTCCCGGCTGGTCGCCATCGCCCTGCTGCATCGCCTCGGCGAGGCTCTGGGCGCCCTTGCGCAGCGCGTCCAGCGCCCGGCCCTGCGAATCCACCGCGCCATCGGCATTGCCCTCGCCGAGCCTGCCGGTGGCGTCGCCCATCGCCGAATCGGCCTGCTCGAGGCCGTCCTCGCCGTCGCCCTGGTCGCCTTGCTGGCCCTGTTGGCCCTGTTGGCCCTGCTGACCTTCGCCGCGTTGGCCCTTCTCGCCGCGCTGGCCCTGTCCCATGCCGCGCTTGGCGAGTTCTTCCTGCAATTTCTTCAGCCGGTCGCGCAGGCCCTGCTGGTCCTGCTGCAGGTCGCCCATGCTCTGATCGCCCTGCTTGCCGCGCATGGCGATCGCGCCGCGAATCCTGGCCCTGCTTGAAGGTCTTGTCGCGCAACTGCTGCTGCTTGCGGATCATGTCGCCGAGCTCGTTCAGCGCCTGCTCCATCGTCGTTGTCGCCGGACTGGCCGGGCTGCGCCATCTGCAGGTTTTCCAGCATCTGCTGCAACTGTTCCAGCAACTGCCTGGCCGCGTCCTTGTCGCCGGAGCGCGACATCCGCTCCAGCCGGTCGAGCATGCTCTTGAGATCCTGCTGGCTCAGCATCTTGGTGTTGGGATCGAGCGGGCGCGCCAGTTGCTGCGGATTGTTGCTGCAGCTGCTCGGCGAGCTGGCGCAGGAAATTGTCCAGCGCGGCGCGCAGATTGTCGGTGAGCTTCTTGATCTCCTCGTCGCTGGCGCCGCGTTCCAGCGCCTGCTTGAGCGCCTCCTGCGCCGCGCGCAGCGCCTTGTCGACATCGGTGATGTTGCCGTCCTCGATGGTGACGGCGAGCGCCCACAGGCTGGCGACGACCTCGCGCAGTGGCATCGTCGGTGCGGCGCCGCCTCCAGCTGGCGCGTCACGCTGTAGAGGCCGAGATAGTGGCCGGCCTCCGGCGTGAACAATTCCGGCGCGATCATCAGCGCGTCGAGCGCGGCATAGACCTGCGAATTCTGGTTGGCGTCGAGCGCCAGGATGCGGCGCTGCTCGATCAGGGCCCGCGCCAGCGGCTTGGTGAACAGCCGCTCCGGCAGCCGCATGTTGAACGGCTCGCTCTTGCCCTCATTGCCGGCCTCGTCCTTCGCCGTCAGCGTCAGCGTCACGTCGGCGCCGGCATAGGGGTCTTCGCTGAGATCCTTCACGGTCTGGCCGACGCCGTTGCGGGTGCGCGCATTCGGCAGCACCAGCGCAAACTGCGGCGGCTCGAACAGCGGCCGCGGCTCGGCGGCCTTCTGCCAGCTCTTCGCAGCTTCCTTGCCGGTTTCCTTGCCAGCTTCCTTGGCCGCATCCGCCGGCGCGGGCGGCGAATTGGGCGCGCGCTTCGGTGACGCCGTAATCGTCCTCGAGCTTGTAGGACATCTGCAGCGAGCCGCGGGCCTGACGTTCCGGATCCTTGGCCAGCGAAATGGTCGGCGCACGGTCGGGCGTGGCGGCGAACTGCCATTGCGGCTGGCCGGACGGCGCGCGGACATGCGCGGTGCCGTCGCCGGCGATCTTGAACTGCCGCTCGTTGGTGCCCTTGGGCGCCTGTTCGCTCGGGGCGATTTCGGTGACGCCGCCGCCCACCACGACGTCGATGCGTGCCGCCGCTCGAGCGCACCAGCAGCGTGCTGCCGGCCGGAACCGGCAACGGCCCGCTATCGGGCGACGCTGCGTCCTTGTTCGCGGCCGAAAGAATGACCGGCGGCTTGCTGGTAGTAGACCGGCGGCGTCACCCAGGCGTCGACCCGGACATTGGCCGGCGCCAGCACGCCGTTCCAGTCGAACGCCGCGGCAATCCGCATCGCGCCGCTCGTCGCCGGCGGCGACATAGGCCGCCGCCATCATCACCATGACCAGCGCGCGCAGCGCCCAGGGATCGTGGATCGGCGAAGCCGCGGCGACGGCAAGCCCGGCGCGGATCCGCTTGATCGAGGCCAGCGTGCGCTCGCGCTGCTCCTGCCACAGCGCCAGCGCGATCGGATCCTTGCTCGCCAGCGTATCGGTCAGCGCGGTCGCCGGGCGATGGCGGATGCCGGTGCCGCGGTCGAGCCGGCTCAGGCCCTCTTCGCGGGTCGGCCAGCGAAAACGCGATGAGCGGAAACAACGCGCCCAGCGCCAGCAGCAACGAACAGGCACGATGCCGACGGCGCGCGCAACAAACGGCAGCGCCAGCCACAAGCCGGCCCAGGACACCACGAGAAACAGTCCGATGACGGCTCAAAAGCCGGGCCAGGACCGGCCAGGCGCGCTCCCACGCGATCGCATATTGAGCCCGTTGCAGGGCCTGCGTCAGCTGCAGCCGCGCGACAGCATCCGGCTCGCGCGCGGGCTGTGAGGGGTCAGGGGTGACGCCGTTCAATCAAACTCTCCGGGTTGCCGACAAATCAGCCTAGCACAGCGGCGGCATTGAGGCACCCGCTCCGAGCGGGTTACCCACACCCGGAATTACGCATAACACGAAGGCGTGACTGCGGGCTCGCGACCCCGTAACGTCCGCGCCGAACCGTAAAACCACGAGGAAACGTCATGGACCAGAAAACACTACGACAAGGGACTGGAAATTCGCAAGGCCGTGCTCGGCGAGGCCTATGTCAACAACGCCCTGAAGAACGTCCGACGAGCTTCAACAGGCCGTTCCAGGAACTGCTCACCGAATATTGCTGGGGCGCGGTGTGGGGCCGCGAGGAACTGCCGAAGCAAGACGCGCAGCATGCTCAACCTCGCCATGATCTCGATCCTGAACCGGCCGCACGAATTGAAGGCGCACATCAAGGGCGCGCTGACCAACGGCGTCAGCCGCGACGAAATCCGCGAGATCTTCATGCAGGTCGCGATCTATGCCGGCGTGCCCGCGGGCGTCGACAGCTTTCGCATCGCGCGCGAAGTGTTCGCCGGAGTTGGACAAGGGCTGAAAGCCGCGCCGAATGATGAGCGAGACGTTGCAGCCGTCATTGCGAGCGAAGCGCCAGCAATCGCCACCTTCGAAAGACATGGATTGCTTCGCTGCCGCTCGCAATGGACGAAGCACAAAGGAATACACACCATGGAAATCGGATTCATCGGCCTCGGCAAAATGGGTTTCCCGATGGCGCGCCGCCTGATCGAGGCCGGTCATCAGCTGACCGTGTTCGACACGCGGAAAGAAGCCGTCGACAAGCTCGTCGCGCTCGGGCGCGGTGGCCGCATCGTCGCCAAAGGACATCGCCGACCGCTGCGAGACCGTGCTTGGCGAGCCTGCCGTCGCTGCAGGCCTCGCTCGAGGTCGCGACCGGCACCGGCGGCGTGATCGAGGGCAAGCGCGTCAAGCGCTTCGTCGATCTCTCCACCGTCGGCTCGCAGATGGCGGCGCGGATTCACGGCCTGCTGGCTGCGAAGAACATCGTGCAGATCGACAGCCCCGTCAGCGGCGGCGTCGGCGGCGCCGAGAAGGGAACGCTGGCCGTGATGGTCTCCGGCCCGCGCGCCGATTGCGAAGTTGCAAAACCCGCGCTCGACGTGATCGGCAAGGTGTTCTTCATCGGCGAGAAACCCGGCTCGGCGCAGACCATGAAGCTCGCCAACAATTTCCTGTCGGCGACCGCGATGGTGGCGACGTCGGAGGCCGTGGTGATGGGCGTCAAGGCGGGGCTCGATCCCGCAGTCATGATCGACGTCATCAACGCCGGGTCCGGGCTCAACACCGCCAGCCGCGACAAGTTTCCGCGTTCGGTGCTGCCGCGCACCTTCGATTTCGGTTTTGCGACCAGGCTTGATGGTGAAGGACGTCCGGCTCGCGCTGGAAGAAATGAAATCGCTGGGGCTGTCGATGGAAGTCGCCGAAGCGGTCGGCCGGCTCTGGGAAGTCGTGATCCGCGACATGGGCGCGGAGTCGGACTTCACCGCCGCGATCAAGCCGATCGAAAAGGCGGCGGGCGTCGTGGTCGGCGGCGCCAAGGGCGGCAGTCACGCAGCGAAGTAGCGCGTCGCACATCGGCGCGTATCCGTCGGGCCCAATCGGCAGCGTTCATCGAGCGCGCCCATTCGCTTCGCAGCCACGCAGAAAGAGCCTTACGCATTTCCGCACGCGCTCTCTGATGCGCGCGCGGGAGGGCAGCGGCGCGCCGCCATAGATCGCCGCGCGTTGCGGTGCGGATCCTACCATCCCGATGAGGAAGCCTGCCGCCTCGTCGACATTGTCGAGGTCGATGAGCCCGCGCTTGACCTGAAGGCGCAGCCAACTTCGACAGCGCCGCGGCGGTGCGGGCAATGCCGTTCCTGTAGAATGTCGCCGCCAGATCGGGGAATTGAGCCAGCTTCCTGCAGGATGATGCGTTGAAGCGCGACGACGTCCGGATCGAGCGCCAGGTCGGCGTACGCCATCAGCGCTGCGTTCAGCCCGGTTTCGATGTCTGCCCCCTCGGCGACGTGCAGACTGAAATCGGACAAGAAGCTATCGAGCCGGTCTGATACCACGCCCTCAAACAGCGCCGCCTTGTTCGGCACGATGCGATACAGCGTTTTGGTGGAAACGCCGGCGCGGCGGGCCACGGTTTCGGTGCTGGTTGCGGCGAAACCGTGTGGCGGCAAATTCGTGCCGCGCGGCCTCGTAGATGATCTTGCCGCGTCTCGTCGTCGGGGCGGAGTTGCGGGCGCCCGCGGTCGACGGCGATCGGTGGAAGATTCTGCTCTGAGCCATGTCTCTACATGATGCCTGTCATTCCATTGACAGTCCCGATATCGGCCCTATTTTGGAAATTGTCAAGTTTCCTAAATCCTCCCGAGCGGAGAACCGCCATGACCGCCCACTCGACTTCGTTCTCGACCGATCAGCCGGTGAGCCCGGCCGGCGCCGCCGAGCGCTGCTGCCCGCCGCCGTGGCACCCGCGGGGCTCGCCGCAGCAAAAGCTCACATCTTCGCAAGCTGTTGTTCACTGGAGCGGCGATCGCCGTGCTGGCGGGCGCGGCCTGGTATGGCTGGGACTACTGGACCGTCGGCCAGTATCTGGTGTCGACCGACGACGCCTATGTGAAGGCCGACAGCACCACCATCGCGCCGAAGGTCACCGGCTATCTCAATCAGGTGCTGGTCGAAGGACAACGAGCGCGTCACGACCGGCCAGGTGCTGGCGCGCATCGACGACCGCGACTTCAAGGTGGCGCTCGACCAGGCCAAGGCGGATGTCGCGGCGGCCGAAGCCACGATCGCCAGCAAGCAGGCCCAGCTCGACGTCCAGCAGGCGGTGATATCGAGCGGCGAAAGCCGACGCTCGATGTCGACCAGGCCGCGGCGACCTTCGCCGCGCAGGAGAACAAGCGCTACACCGATCTTGCCGCGAGCGGCTCGGGCAGCGTCCAGAACGCGCAGCAGGCGCAGGCGCGCGATGCGAGCGCACAGGCCGCGCTGGCGCGCGACAACGCCAATCTGACATCCGCCCTCAAGCAGGTCGACCTGCTCAAGGCCGAGATCGCGCAGGCCAATGCCGCCGCTGGCCCGCGCGCCGAGGCGGTGCAGCGCCAGGCCGAGCTCAATCTCGGCTACACCACGATCACGGCCCCGATCGACGGCGTCGTCGGCAACCGCACGCTGCGCGTCGGCCAATATCGTGCAGGCCGGGACGCAATTGATGTCGGTGGTGCCGGTCGATCGGCGCCTATGTGGTGGCGAACTACAAGGAAACCGCAGCTCACCGACGTGCATGAAGGCCAGGCCGTCGATATCGAGGTGGACATGTTCCCGGGCCAGATCGTGCACGGCCATGTCGATCAGCATCGCGCCCGCCAGCGGCCAGGAATTCGCGCTGCTGCCGCCGGACAACGCCACCGGCAATTTCACCAAGGTGGTGCAGCGCATCCCCGTCCGGATCGCGCTCGATACCGGCAAGAACCCGCGCATCGAACTGCGGCCGGGCATGTCGGTGATTCCGACCATCGAGACGCGTTCGTCGAACACGAACCGCGCCGGCGGCTGCCGCCGCCAGCATCCACTAGAACGGTTTCCGGAGCGTCGTGCCATGTCAAATCAGAGCCCTTCCGCCTCGATATCCGCGCTGCCGATCTCGCGCGCAGCATCTAGCCGGGCTGCCGATCCGGACCGCGCCAGCGTCACGACCTGGATTGCCGTTCTCGCCGCCATGATCGGCTCGTTCATGGCGATCCTGAACATCCAGATCACCAACGCCTCGCTGCTCAACATCGAGGGCGGCATCGGCACCGGCGTCGACAACGGCTCCTGGATCTCGACCTCGTATCTGATCGGCGAGATCGTGGTGATCCCGCTGACCGACTATCTCAGCCGCGTGTTCTCGTTCCGCCGCTACATGATCGCGAGCGCCGCGCTGTTCGCGGTGTTCTCGGTCGCCTGCGCCTTCACCCACGACCTGCCCTCGATGATCGCGATGCGCGGATTGCAGGGCTTTGCCGGCGGCGTGCTGATCCCGATGGCGTTCACGCTGGTGCTGACCAAGCTGCCGAAGCCGCAGCAGCCGGTCGGGGCTTGCGATCTTCGCGCTGTCCGTCACCTTCGCGCCGGCGATCGGGCCGACCATCGGCGGCTATCTCACCGAGAATTACGGCTGGCGCACCATCTTCTTCGTCAACGTGATCCCGACGGCCGTGATGGTGACCGCGCTCTATCTGACGCTGGAGCGGCAGCCGATGCAGCTCAAGCTTCTGAAGGAGGGCGACTGGGCCGGCATCTTGACGATGGCGATCGGCCTGTCGGCGCTGCAGACCGTGCTCGAGGAAGGCAACAAGGACGACTGGTTCGCCTCCCCCTTCATCCAGCGCCTCGCCGTGATCGCGCTCGTCAGCCTGGCGCTGTTCGTCTGGATCGAGCTGACGGCAGAGAAGCCGCTGATCCGGCTGCGGCTGCTGAAGGGGCGCAATTTCGGCTTCGGCACCATCGCGCTGACGATGGTCGGCTTCGCGCTGTTCGGATCGGTCTACATCCTGCCGGCCTATCTCGGCCAGGCGCAGGGCTACAATGCCGAGCAGATCGGCGAGGTGCTGGCCTGGACCGGGCTTGCCGCAGCTGCTCCTGATCCCGCTGGTGCCGAAGCTGATGCAGCGTTTCGATACGCGCTACATCGCCTTCACCGGGCTGGTGATCTTCGCCTATAGCTGCTTCATGAACACGGCGATGTCGCCGGATTATGCCGGCGACCAGCTCTTCATTCCCAACATCGTGCGCGCCATCGGCCAGGCCATGGTGCTGACGCCGCTGACCTCGGTGACGACGCGGCGACATCGCGCCGCAGGACGTCGCCGCGGCCTCCGGCATCAGCAACATGCTGCGCAATCTCGGCGGCGCGATCGGCACCGCGGTGCTCGCCACCGTCGATCACCAAGCGCGAGCAGTTTCACTCCAACATCATCGGCCAGTCGGTCGACGCTCGGCCGCGAGGAGGTGCGCAACCGGATCGCGCAGACGACCGATTATTTCCTGGCCCACGGCGTCTCCGACCCGCCGCCGCGCATCAGCAGGCGATCGTCGCGCTCGGCAAGGCCGTGAAGCACCAGGCGCTGGTGATGGGCTTCAGCGACACCTTTGCGGTGATCGGCGTCGTGCTGGTGCTGGCCGCGCTCGCGGTTGCGCTGACGCGCAAGGCGAAGAGGCGCGGCCGGTGGCGCGCATTGAGCGACGAAGCGGCGGTCACGCGGCGAAGTGAGTTGACGCGCGTGGAGGTCACAGACCACGGCGCCGGCCGGTCCATCGCGATCAG
>ERZ1370068.6018-contig-5018_pt1 | contig 15393 bp, 24 predicted proteins | sample MGYA00561227_ERZ1370068 | MGnify/ENA primary metagenome ERZ1370068 (study PRJEB38410, sample SAMEA6850437) | metagenome | study: Metagenomic assessment of the ecological functions of the soil: analysis of the soil microbiota associated with the...
GTGAAACCTGCAGCACCACGAGCGGCTGTTCGTAAGAGGAGGACTCAATCGAGTACGGTGCTTCGCGAGCAAGGGATTGTCACAGTCCACGATCAGGTCGTCAGTCTGGTCGCGCAGCGATGGGCGAAGGCCTTTCATTGCAAGGTCACAATCCATACCGGTCTTGAGCAAAACCCCTGGGCTGATCCTCAGCAACAGTGCGATATCGTCGGGTGGCAGGTGAGTTCCGCCGGCAAGTACGATGGAATGGATGGCTGAGGTGGAAACCGATGATTCGATCAGGGATGTCGCAACCGTTTCAGAATGGAAGGAGGCGGTCGGGCGCGGGATCCCACTCTATTTGCTCGTGCCACGCGGTCTCAAGGAGTCGGCACAGAAGCTGGCAGGGGGACGCCTCTGTCCCCGTTAGCGGTATTTACGAGTACACGTTTGTGAACGGTTTATGTCAGGTGCTCTAATCGGTAGCCTATTTAATGATTCTGAACGCTTCTTCGTCCCACTTTTTCCAGCGATGGAACTGAGATGAGCTTCCTGAGGCTTCTTCTCCAAATCAGCGTCCCCCGGATCAAGCCATTTCTGTGGAAGTCGATGGCGCTATGCCAATCCCGCACTCTCGTTATACTGTGACGGCAGGGAACGAGGGGAGCTGGGAGGGCCTGCACGTTGCTGGTTCATCAATCATCGATACAGGCCTTGGTCTCGACAGAATAGATGCCCTCCTGCTCTAACAGGAGGGTAGTGACACTGAAGCCCGGTCAGGAGATCGTCACCATCATGTGCCCCCACGCCACGGAGTAATTCCCATGCCCACTACGACACAATTGGTCATTAGCGGATTGAGCAGGCCCGGCGTCATGGCTCAAGTGACCCAGGTCCTCGGTGAGGCGAAGGTCAACATCAAGGCCTTTTCTGCTCCAGAAGTCACCGGAACGGGAAAGCTGAGGCTGTTGGTCGCGGATCTGGAAGAGGCTCGTGCGGCACTGAAAGTAGCAAAAATAAAGTTTACGGAGGAAACCGCCCTGCTGTTGAGCCTCGAAAACAAGCCGGGGGCTTTAAAAGAAGTGGCAGATCTGCTGACCAAAGCTCGCATCAATATTAAATGCGGCTATTGCACCCCATCCCGCGAGGGGAAACGTGCGATCGTGGTCCTGACAGTTTCAAACACAGCTAAAGCGCTCACTATCCTCAGGGATCAATCGCTCGACGAGTTCTAGCAGGATGCTGAAAAAGTCTGCCAGCAGCGTTCTCGCGTGGCTCTCAGGAACCGTGAACCGTGAAACGTGAAGCGTGAAACGAAAGCGAGGGTCAGCCGCGGAGTTGCGGCTCCTGCTTGGACAAGGCGCGTCTCAGCGCGCCGGGGTTGGGCCGGGTGAGAAGTCTGGCCTTTTTGAGTATGCTGCAGTGAGTGTTTCCCTGTTGTCCCACACGTGCGGACCATCGAAATTCTCATATACCAACATAGTTCTTCCCGCAGCCTGCTAGACATGTCGCGCAGAGCTCACACCTGCTGGTCCCGCTGGCCGGTCCTTCTTCTCGTGACCCTCCTGGTCGGTGCCCTGGCCGCTTGCGGCGGCGCCCCCAAACCTACCTATTTCCCAGGCTACCCTATTGGGTTTGTCGAGCGTGGTGTCGCCTCATGGTATGGCCCAGGATTTCATGGGAACAAGACGGCAAATGGCGGAACGGTATGACATGCATCAGCTGACGGCTGCTCATCGGACCTTGCCACTCGGTTCAATTGCGGTGGTTCGATCAATGAGTACTGGTCGACAGGTGACCGTCCGCATTAACGATCGTGGTCCCTTCGCCAGGGGCGGAGTGCTCGATCTCTCACTCGCCGGGGCGCATGCGCTGGGTATGACCGGGGCTGGAACCGACCAGATTGAATTACGAGTGGTTGGGTATCAAGGGCGGACTGTTAATATGGGGTCTTACGAGTGCAAGTCGGGTCCTTTTCCGATCAGCAGAATGCACTCAACCTCTTGGAGCGTGCGAAACATCTCTACTCAGGCGGCAGAGTCCAGGTTGTCGATCTGCCAGAAGGTAAGCGATATCGAGTTCAGATTGGTCAATTTTCCAGGAAGCCCAGGCAGAAGCTGCCGCCTCTCACCTCGAATCGTCCCTTGGGCTCCAGGCCTTTGTATTTCGAGACGACTCATAATAATAAGTGCCGGCTTCATCCAGCCAGCCTTCCCAATTCTTCAGTTTTTCTGCGGACATGCAACGCAACTGTTTGATATTGTGGCGTGTTTACAGCATATGCTTGCTCGCCACTCTGTCCTATGGTACATCTACAGTCCAATGGATACAGGTCAGATAAGTCCCCTATCAAGTCACTCTGTTCTACCAAATCTCACCATTGCCGGTTGAAGGCGATAGGAGACAGCCCCTGGACTCTCCCGTATTCCAGGCCGACCGGCATAGTGCGGTCGCCTCTAATACATTGCACATCCATGGATGTTCTAATCCTCTTAGGTCTTATTGTTCTTTCAGCTGTGATATCCACGGCCGAAATCGGTTTCTTTGCGGTCAACTCAACGAAGCTGAGGGCGCTCGCTCAAACTGGGAATAGTCGAGCGAAGTTGGCCCTCCATCTCCGTAGTGATCCCCAAAAGCTCCTCTCGACCATTTTGGTCGGCGACCGTCTGATCGGCGTGGCGACGCCGATGTATGCCACCTTTCTGACCCTGAGTATCTATGGAGGCCAAACATCTTTTGACGAGGCGATTGCCGTCATGGTCGGCCTGCTGACCTTTGTCCTCTTGGTGGCCGTCGATGTGATCCCTAAAACGTTAGCCGCCAAGTTCGCGGTTCCGGTCACTCTGAACATGGCCTACCCCGTCTACGGGGTTCAGCTACTTCTCAAACCATTATTGTTTGTGATAGTGCCGTTGATCTACAAACTGACAGGGGGAAAGGTCTGACGCTTCCCCTCGTGACCGAGGAAGAGCTGAAGATCATGCTGGATGAGGGGGAAGACCGGGACGATTGAGTTCGAGAAGGTGAAAATGATCAAGAACGTCTTCCAGCTCAAAGACATCACAGCTGGAAGACGCGATGACCCCTCGTCTCTATGTCTTTTCATTGGATGGTAACCTGTGCCTGAAAGAGGCTCAGGAACTCCTCTATAACTCGAAATACTCGCGGATCCCCGTGTATGACGGGACGCTCGATAACATTACGGGCATTCTCTACAAGACGAGGGCATTGACCGAACTCGCCAAGGGGCAGAATGAGTCGAAACTCAAGGACATTGCCTATCCCCCGCTGTTCGTTCCCTCAGGCAAGACGGCGGACGACCTCATGAAGCAGTTTCAGCAGGAGAAGCGGCATATGGCCGTCGTGGTCAACGAGTTCGGCGGCGTGATGGGGATTGTCACGCTTGAAGATCTTCTCGAAGAAGTGGTCGGGGAGATCATGGACGAAACCGATATCACAGAAGAACTGATCAAACGGTTAGGGAAGAACCATATCCTTGTTCACGGTAGAACTGAAGTGCGCAAGGTCAACGATTTCCTGAAAGTCGATCTCGGCGATGAAGCAGTGACGATCGGCGGCCTTATTCAACAGGAGCTTGGTCGAATTCCCAAGGTTGGAGAAGAACTGCGGATCGCCAACTGCCGGATCCTCATCCATGAAGCCGAGCCACGATCCATCCGCAGTGTCCAAATCTTTCGTGAAGAGAAATCACCGGCTCACGTCGAAGCTCCGAACCTCGACCTGGTCAGCTAAGTCCGTTCTCGTCTTCTCCGATCAGGGCGGCAAACTCCTGTTCCGTCAGTATCGTCACCCCCAGCGCTACGGGCTTGGTCCAGTTTGGAGCCAGGGTCTCGTCCCGCCACCAGATAGGACGTCTTTTTACTCACGCTTGAGGACACACGCGCTCCTGCCGCTTCCACAGCCTGTTGCGCGCCATCTCGCGTGAAGTGATCCAGCCCACCGGTAAATACGAACGTCTTCCCTGCGAGCGGGATTGCTTCCGGTCGCCCGTTGCCATGCCAGGTGCAACCTGTACGCCGGATTCCTGGAGTTGTGCGATGACCTCCCGGTTGCGCGGCTCAGACCAGTAAAGCACCAAGCCCTCGGAAATCTCAGGACCAATCTCACGAATCTGTTGAAACCGTTCCCGATCCGCCGACATGATCTCACCGAGAGACCCAAACTCACGGGCCAGAACTTTGGCGATATGTTGTCCGACTTGCCGGATTCCGAGTCCCATGAGAAAGCGATCCAGTGAGACGGTTTTACTGCCTGCAATCGACTCTAAGAGGAGCGTGGCGGACCGATCGGCAAATCCTTCAAGTCGGACGAGGTCTGCGCTGGTTAGCCGATAGAGGTCGGCGAGTGATCGTACCAATCCTCGTATCAACCAGTTGCGCCACGGTCTTCTTCCCTAAGCCTTCGATGTTGAGTGCATGCTTGGAAGCAAAATGTTCGATAGCCCCCTTCAATTGAGCGCCGCAGACCAATTGACCAGTACAGTAGAAATAGGCACCTTCGCGACCGACACTCGATCCACAGACCGGGCAGTGATCAGGCATGCAAAAGGGGTGCTGCGTTGCTCACCAGGGACCGAGACACGCTCGGCAATCGCGGGAATCACATCGCCGGCCCGTTCTACCTTGACGGTATCGCCGATCCGAATGTCTTTCCGCGCCACTTCATCGGCATTATGCAGCGTGGCTCGGCTGATGGTGACGCCACCGACCTCCACCGGTTTCAATAACGCGACGGGCGTGAGGGTTCCGGTTCTTCCGACAGAGACGACGATTTCCTGCACGATGGTGATTTCCTTGCGCGGCGTAAATTTATAGGCGATGGCCCATCGGGGACTGCGAGACTTCATGCCGAGGCGGCCCTGCCAGTCTCGGCGATTCACCTTCACCACCACGCCATCGATTTCATAGGGCAGCTGATCCCGCATTGATTCCGTTTCACGATGAAACGCCATCACCTCATCGATCGAAGCACAGAGCCGCCGAAGCGCAGGTGCCGGGAGACCCCACTGGGCCAACGTCTCCAGCTCATCCCAATGGGTTGGTGGGACGGGCGTCGATCACGGCCATGATTTCGTAACAGGTCACGACCAACGGACGGGTTGCGGTAATCGTGGAATCCAGTTGCCGGAGCGAACCAGAGGCCGCATTGCGTGGATTGGCAAAGGCGTCGTCGCCCCGTTCCGTCATGCGCCGATTCAAGGCCTGGAAATCGTCGAGGCGCATATACACTTCGCCTCGCACGACAAGATGATCAGGCAGGTCGGATCGCGCGTGCAACTGCAGCGGCAAGGAACGGATCGTGCGAAGATTGACGGTCACATCCTCTCCAGTCGTCCCGTCACCTCTGGTCGCTCCACGGGTAAAGATCCCATGGTCGTACATCAGTTCGACTGATAACCCATCGAATTTTGGTTCGGCGCTGTACTCAACGGACAGGGTTTCCAATGCCGCGTTTCATCCGTTGGTCGAATGCCTGGACCTCGCTCTGTTCTACAATTGAGTCCAGACTGAGCATCGGCTGTTCGTGGGGAACCTTGACTAATTCCTGGAGCGGCGGTGCGCCGACACGTTGCGACGGAGAATCAGGCGTCACCAACTCAGGGTGGGCCTGTTCCAGTTCGACCAGCTCTCGAAAGAGGCGATCGTACTGGGAATCAGAAATCTCTGGGTGATCCTTGACGTAGTACAGATAGTCGTGGCGCCTGATTTCGTCCCTGAGGGCAATCAGTCTGGGCAAGGATGTCGGCGTGGGCCATAGGACTGGATGGTGACGAACAGAGGAAGTTGACGGCCCCGACCGTACCATAGGGCTAGGGAGTGGGTCAAACGGCGAAGGCGCCATATTCGCTTTGACTTTCGCCGCGATAGACACTATTGTAAGAGACCTAATTGAGTTGATTTTCCATGGATCGGCAGCCAGTGTCCACCCCTTGCTGCGAGAGGGAAACTCCCTCACGACCGTCAGAGGAGGTATACATGAAAGGGGAGAATCGCGTGAACAAGTTGATGCCAAAATCCTGCTATCGAATCGTCACCATCATCTGTGGAGGGCTGTTGTTGAGCGGATGTGTCATGGCGGAGAAATACGATGCTGGAAAAGGCGCGTAGCCTGAATTTCCAACGCCTTCTGGCGCAGGAAGAGAAGCGAACCGGCGAGCTCGATAGTGAAGTGAAGCGGAGCAAAAATGAATTGATGGAGTATGAAGCCAGGAATCGGGAACTCACAGCGCAGCTGCAAGCCTCTCGGGATCAATTGGCCCGCGTGCAGGAAGAAGCCGAGGCTATGAAGGAATCTGCGCTGCTGGAACGCAAAGCCAAAGCTGATATGAAGCGCGCGCTAAGACCGATGCGCAAGACCCTGCCGGCTGAAACATCGCCCGATACCGTGGATCTGAGCGCGTCGCCTCCCGGGATTGCTCCGGAGGTTCCGGCTGTGCCCGAGCAGACAGATTCGTCGCTGGGAAGCATGCGATCGCCCACTGTTCATGTCGTGAAACCGGGCGAAACGCTCTATCGGATCAGTCGGCGTTATGGCGTCGCGGTCGACAAGGTCAGGAAATGGAACAAGCTGCCGGACGACATTATCGAGGTAGGACAGAGACTCATCGTGGGCCAAGAATAATAGGACGACCACGTGGCCCCGCCGCAATACTCACTCAGTCTCGACCAATTTCGGCAGTATTCCGGAAAGGGCAATCTCGTTCCGCTCTATCGAGAGATTCTCGCGGACTATGATACCCCCGTCTCTGCCTTTGCCAAAATAGATCATGGCCCCTCGGCTTACCTCTTGGAGTCCGTTGAGGGCGGTGAGAAATGGGCACGCTATTCCTTCCTCGGCAGTGGTTCTCCCGTTGTTGTGTACGAGGATCGGAGCGACCTTCTTGTCGTGCAAGGCACCAGCAAGAAGCGCATTTCGAGCCGTGGGAACCCTCTCGAGCGTCTGCGGGAGATGATGGAAGGCTATCGCCCGGTGACTGTGCCGGACCTCCCCCGTTCGTCGGCGGCGCCGTCGGATATCTGAGCTACGACATGGTACGCACGTTCGAGGACTTGGCTGCCCGGCAGAAGGACCCCCTTAATCTGCCGGACTTCGCCTTTCTGCTCACCGATACGATGCTGATCTTCGACAATGTCGCTCAGAAGATCAAAGTCGTGGCCACTGCCCATGTCACGGCAAAAGGGGAACGTGGCATCCAGGCCGCCTACCGATCGGCAACGGAACGGATCGAACGCACGATCACGAGGCTCAAACGTCCGCTTCGCCGAACGCGTCCGCATCGCCGCCGCCGTCCGGTGACCTTTACGGCGAACATGAGCAAGGCAGACTTTGAGAAGATGGTCGTGCGGACGAAGGCATACATTCGGGCCGGCGATATCGTGCAAGCGGTGTTATCCCAGCGATGGGAGACCAATGTCCAGGCGTCGCCTTTGCAGCTCTATCGTGCGTTGCGCGTGGTGAATCCCTCTCCCTATATGTATTACCTCCGTATCGCAGGGGTCGAACTGGTTGGTTCCTCTCCTGAGACGCTCGTCCGTTGCGAAAGCGGTGTCATTTCCGTCCGTCCCATTGCCGGCACGCGCCGCCGTGGCGTCACGCCTGAAGAGGATCAACAGATGGAACGGCGGCTCTTGGCGGATGAAAAGGAACGGGCCGAGCATGTGATGCTCGTCGATCTTGGGCGGAATGATGTCGGCCGCGTGGCGAAATCAGGCTCGATCACTGTAGATTCGCTTATGCACGTCGAGCGCTATTCGCATGTGATGCATATTGTGTCAAATGTGACAGGACAACTGGATGCGTCGAAGACCTCATACGACGTGTTGCGAGCCTGCTTCCCTGCCGGCACGGTCTCCGGTGCGCCGAAGATTCGAGCGATGCAGATCATCGATGAACTCGAGCCCACGAGGCGCGGTCCCTATGCCGGCGCGGTAGGCTACTTTAGTTTCTCGGGCAACATGGACATGTGCATTAATATACGGACGGTCGTCGTGAAGAAGCACCAGGCCTTCATTCAAGCCGGGGCCGGCATTGTCGCCGATTCGAATCCCGAGCACGAATATGAAGAGACCTGTAATAAGGCTCAGGCCATGATGAAGGCGATTGAACTGGCGGAACAGGGACTGGAATGAGCACGTAAGGCGTGAGAGGTAAGGGTGAGGCGATCAGAGTCTCGCCGATGTATTCTCTTTACGCCTGAATGCTCACACCTCACGGTTTATTATGTTGCTGATGATCGACAACTATGATTCCTTCACCTATAACCTTGTGCAATACTTCGGGGAACTGGGTGAAGACATTCGGGTATTCCGCAACAATAAAATTACGCATCGACCAGATCGAATCGCTGCAACCCAGCCGCATCGTCATTTCTCCGGGACCCTGCACACCGATGGAAGCGGGCGTATCGGTCGAGACCATCCGGCATTTTGGCGGGCGTCTCCCGCTCTTGGGCGTCTGCCTCGGCCATCAGTCTCTGGCCGTGGCATTTGGCGGCGAAGTCGTTCGAGCCGAACGGTTGATGCATGGGAAAACGTCGAAGATCAGGCACGACGGGAAAACGATCTTCCATCAGTTGCCCAATCCCTTTGACGCCACACGGTACCATTCTCTGATCGTGAGGCGAGAGACGCTGCCTTCCTGTTTTGAGATCTCCGCCGAAACTGCCGAGGGGAAATCATGGGATTGCGCCATCGATCGTTAGGCATCGAAGGAGTGCAGTTTCATCCGGAATCGATCCTCACCATGGCGGGGAAGGACCTCCTCCGTAACTTCCTTAAACTGTAGGCTGGCCTGCCTGGTCTCCGATCCATGATCAAAGACGCGATTGCCAAACTCGCCGACCGCGCCTCCTCACCGAACAAGAAGCCGAGTCGGTGATGCTCGAGATCATGGACGGTGCAGCGACTCCGGCTCAAATTGCCGCCTACTTGATGGGGCTCCGTCTGAAGGGAGAAACCGTCGAGGAAATTGCCGGCTCTGTGCGAGCGATGCGTGCCAAAGCCGTCCGCATTGCCGTCGGAGATCCCCTGGTCGTGGATACCTGTGGCACGGGCGGGGACGGGGCCCACACTTTCAATATTTCCACTACAACGGCGCTCGTCGTCGCAGGCGCAGGTCTGACCGTGGCGAAGCACGGCAACCGTTCCGTGTCATCCAAGTCGGGGAGTGCAGACGTCCTCTCGGCCCTCGGCGTCAAGATCGATCTGTCGACCGAACGCGTGGCCGATTGTATCGATGAGGTCGGGATCGCCTTTCTCTTCGCCCCGCTCTATCATGGAGCTATGAAACATTGTGCGGGCCCAAGACAGGAGATGGGTATCCGGACGATGCTGAATCTCTTGGGACCGCTGACCAATCCGGCAGGAGCCACCATTCAGGTGCTGGGCGTCTACGAGAGGTCGATTAACCTCCCTGCTAGGAATGTGCTCATGCATCTGGGATCCCAACATTGCTTTGTCGTACATGGGATGGACGGACTCGATGAGATCACCCTTACCGCAAAATCGCAGATTTCAGAAGCCACAGGGGGCATACTTTCGAACTATCTCCTGGACCCGGCGGAGTTCGGACTGGCGCTGGTCCCAGCCAAGCAGCTAGCCGGAGGGACGCCGCAAGAGAATGCCGCGATTACTCGTGACATTCTCCAAGGGCGGAAAGGACCGAAACGAGACATCGTCTGTTTGAATGCCGCTCCAGCCCTTGTCGCAGCGCGCAAGGCGACAAGCCTTCAAGATGGATTCCTCCTGGCAGGCCAGGCCATCGACTCCGGCGCCGCGGCCGAGAAGCTGGCTCGCCTCATCGCATTTACGAATAAGGGCTGACGCCATTGTGATTCTCTCTCGCATTCTGGAGCATAAGAAAGCGGAACTCCGGCACAAGCAAAGCCGGGGCTACCTCTCCGAGCTGAAGGCGAAGATTCAGGACGCGCCTGGTCCACTCGGCTTTGCCGTGACCCTCGAAGCCACGAGAACGGGCGGCAGTCCTTCGCTGATCGCCGAAGTCAAAAGGCCTCACCCAGTCTTGGTCTCCTCCGTCCCGAGTTCTCCGATCGGTTTGACTACCTCGAGATTGCCAAGACCTATCATGCCCATGGCGCCTCGGCTCTGTCCGTCTTAACCGACAAGGATTTCTTCCAGGGGAGCCTCGACTACCTCCGCGAGATCAAACAATCGGTGCCCATGCCTGTCTTGAACAAAGAGTTCATGGTCGACGAGATACAGTTTTACGAAGCGCGCGCCTACGGGGCCGATGCGGTCCTCTTGATCGTCGCGGCGATCGAACGACAGCAATTGATCGATTTCTATGCGCTCGCCAAGGGGTTAAGCCTGGATGTTCTTATCGAGACCCATCACGAGCGCGAACTCGATACCGTATTGGAACGACTCCCGGAGCGCGCCTGATCGGCATCAACAACCGAGATCTCAAGACCTTTACGACCGATCTGGCCGTCACGCTGCGTTTGGCGAAACGGATTCCGGCCGGCAAGCTGATCGTCAGCGAAAGCGGCATCCACCAGCGCGCCGATGTGGTGCGGTTGATCGAAGCCGGCATCCATGCCATGCTCGTCGGAGAATCACTCATTCGGGCCGATGACATCGGGGACAAGATCCGTGAGTTGAGAGGAGTTCCGGCTCCGTCGCACGCCTAGCAGGATGCTGAAAAGTCCGCCAGCGTCGCTCTGCCGCGCTCAGAGGCTCAACGTACCGAATCGTACGCCTCGCCTCTTCGCTTGCTGCGGCCTTGCTTGAACGGCCTTTTGAGCACCCTGCGTGGTATCTTCTTCTTGTCCCAGACGTGCGGACCAGTAATATTCTGACTTGCCACAATAGTTTTTCCGCAGTTTGCTAGAGATGGCCTATACACCCAAAGTCAAAATTTGTGGCATCACCAACGCCGAGGATGCCGCCGTGGCAGTCGCCGCCGGGGCCGATGCTTTGGGATTCGTGTTCTATCGAAAAAGTCCCCGGTATATCGAGCCCACGCTGGCTCGGCAGATCATTATGAGCCTGCCTCCCTTGGTGATACCGGTGGGTGTGTTCGTCAACGAAGACCAACAAGTTGTTCGGAATCTGATGGACGACTGTGGACTCGCGCTTCGCACAGTTGCACGGAAACGAATCGGCGATCTATTGCAAAGAGTTAGGTCGTACGGTCCTCAAAGCGCTTCGCGTGAAAGATCGGAGCACGTTTCTCGCCTTGGCGGAGTTTCGTGGCCGGGCCGGCGTTCGGGGATTCGTGCTGGACGCCTTCTCCGATCAGGCCTATGGAGGCACTGGAGAGGTGATTGATTGGCAACTCGCCGCAGAAGCAGCCAAGGCTGCGAGCATTCTCCTGGCCGGGGGCTCACCCCGGACAATGTTGGGGAGGCGATCCAGGCGGTACAGCCGTATGGCGTGGATGTGAGCAGTGGCGTCGAGCGGGCGCCGGGCAAGAAGGATCACGAGAAAGTGCGTGCATTCATTCGAGCCGCCAGGGTTGTCTCTCTGACATGAGCCTATTCATGGGTAATCAGCGTAGCTAAAAGTCCGCCAGCGCCGGAAACGTGGCGCGCGAAGCGCGAGACGTGCAGAAAGGTGCGACATGGGCAGATTGGATTCCCTCTCTTCTCGCCCGCTCCGCCAGTTTGCCGCTCGGCAATACGAACGCTGAGGATGGTGATGGGTTCGGTTCCCAACAAACAAGGTCGCTTCGGCGCGTATGGCGGACGCTATGTCCCTGAAACGCTCATGCCTGCTCTGCTTGAATTGGAGCAGGAATATGCCCGTGCGAAAAAGACCGGGGCTTCCAGTCCGAACTTGCCTATTATTTGAAGCACTACGCCGGTCGACCCACGTCGCTCTACTTTGCACAACGACTCACGAAGCGGTTGGGTGGAGCGAAGATCTATTTGAAGCGCGAAGACCTCTGTCATACCGGGGCCCATAAAATCAATAACGCGATCGGGCAGGGGCTTCTGGCCCAGCGGATGAGAGAAGCCACGCATCATCGCTGAAACTGGAGCCGGACAGCATGGGGTGGCGACGGCGACTGTTGCGGCGATGTTCGGGCTTCAATGTGAAGTGTATATGGGGACGGAAGACATGCAGCGCCAGGCGCTGAACGTCTTCCGGATGAGATTGCTCGGCTCGACCGTCACGGGTGTCGACGCGGGAAGCCGCACGCTCAAGGATGCCATTAGCGAAGCCATGCGGGATTGGACGACGAATATCCGCACGACCCACTACATTCTCGGTTCAGTGCTCGGAGCTCATCCCTATCCGATGATGATCCGTGACTTCCAATCCATCATCGGACGTGAAACTCGGCGACAGATCCTGGCGGCAGAAGGCCGGCTGCCGGATTGCCTCATTGCCTGCGTCGGCGGTGGCAGCAATGCCATAGGACTCTTCCATGCGTTCATCCGGGACAAGAAGGTGAAGATGGTCGGCGTCGAAGCCGGCGGCCTGGGGGTCGCGAGCGGAAAGCATGCCGCGCGTTTTGCCGGAGGAGAGCCTGGCGTCTTGCAAGGCACCATGACCTATTTGCTCCAGGGTGACGATGGACAAAGTTAATCTGACGCATTCGGTTTCAGCCGGGCTGGATTACGCCGCGATCGGTCCCGAACACAGTTATTTGCGGGATCAAGGCAGAGCCGAATACACCTCGGTGACCGACGACGAAGCCATGGCTGCGTTCGATCTGCTGGCCAGAGAAGAGGGATTATGCCGGCCCTCGAGCGCCCACGCCATTGCTCCACACGGTGAAGGTGGCGCCCACGATGAAGAAGAACCAGCTTCTGGTCGTGAATCTATCCGGTCGTGGAGATAAGGATGTCCAACAGATAGCCAACATGCGAGGAATCACGCTGTGACATCGAAGCTCGACCATACCTTTGCACAGCTTCGCCAGCGAGGTGAGAAGGCCCTCATTGCCTATGTGATGGCATGGCGACCCCTCACTGCAAGAGACCGAACAACTTGTTGTGGAGTTAGAACAGGCCGGGGCCGATATTATTGAACTGGGTGTCCCGTTTTCCGATCCCATCGCCGATGGTCCCGTGATCCAACAGGCGGCAGAACGAGCCTTGCGCAGTGGGACATCGCTTCGAAACGATCCTTCCCATGGTGGCACGCCTCAGGGCCAGGACCCAGATTCCACTGGTCTTGATGGCGTACTACAATAATATTCACGCGTTCGGTCCTGAACGGTTCTGCCATGAGGCCGCCCAGGCCGGTGTTGACGGGTTGATCATGCCTGACATGCCGCCGGACGAAGCAGGCCCTGCTCAAAGGGCCGCTGCCGCGGCTGGGCTTCCACTGATTTTCTTCTGCCCCCACGAGCACGGCAGAGCGACGGACCTTTGTGGCGCGCCAGTCACAGGGCTTCGTCTATTACGTGTCGCTGACCGGCATCACCGGTGCGAAATTGCCCAACTTGGCTGATGTGAGTAAGAACGTCGAGAAAATCAGGAAAGTCACCCGCGTTCCTGTGGCGGTCGGCTTCGGGGTTGCGACGCCGGAGGACGCTGCCAAGGTCGCGGCCATTGCCGATGGGGTGATCGTCGGCAGCGCGATCGTCAAGCTGATTGCCGCACACGGACAGAAACCAGAGATGGTGAAGCATGTGGCAGAATTTGTCCGCTCATTGAAAACTGCCATGCGAGCGGCTCAGCCAAAACACGCTAGGCATGCTGATCCACACCTCTCCTCATTGAAAGCCAGACAGACGTGCTGCTCGAACCTGACGAGAGTCGGTCTCTTCAAGCCGCACTGAAAAACATTCAGATGGGCGGGACTATTGTTTGGCTTGGGGAGGCATGGCCGTAATCATCTCAGCAGCCAGCTCTTTCGCGATATCCTTTAAATTCGGCCGATAGAACATATAGCTGCTCGACCGTTCATGTCGCGCCTTCCACACGGTGGTGCCTGTGGTGGCATCGACCAGACGGAGGCTCAGGCCCACTCGACCGACATTGTCGCCTTCCTTGCGCATGTATTCCCAGGAGTTTACCTGCACGACTAAGAACGAGTCCACGTTCAGCGCCTTGCCCAACTTCACAGCGGAGTCCTTGTCGGACTGACCTGTCATTTCCAGACGTGAGAAGTAGAACACCAGCGCATCGAACGCCTCTTTCGAAGCCTGGAAGATATCCGTCACATTCTCGGGAGACACCACACTGCTCGATACTGGCGGTCTTGTTCAGGGCGCCGGACAAGACCCTCTTGAATATCCTCGCGCGCGCTGTCGTATTGGCTCGCCATGGGAGGGAGCACAGCAATGGCTTGAGGCCGGAACATTCTCGCCCCCGGTCCTTCCCAGACTTCCTGTAAGCCGCCACAGCCGGCGACCAGGAGAGGAAGAAGGCAGAGGAAGATGCCACGTCGTAGGTGGTGCAAGCATGAACATGGTTTCAGTATACCATTAAAATATCCAGCCGAGCCGCCAGAGGCAACCGCGCCACCTTCATTAAAGTCGTAACCGCCGGCAAGATCCAAACGGAAGGAATAATATTCGAATCCCGAATCCGGCGGTCGGCGGAAGATCGATCCCGCGTCCTGCACATTCTTGTAGGTTCCCAACGCGGAAGCGAGAGAAATTCCGACAGAATCGTCTGTTCCATCCCGAGGCTCAACACCTGACTCTTGAGACCGGGCAACGAGCGTCTGATTAGACGTGATATCCATATCCGGCGGTAATGGTCATCGTCGACCAGGGATTCACGGCCACACCGCCTCGCACCTGAGGGGTCAGCTTAGCATTGGAGGCCGCCCGGAGCATCGAAGGTCGGCTGATTGATGTCTTTCGCGACCACACCGAATTTCAAGCCAGGAAGAAGGACGATACATGGCTCCGAGATCGATCCCATAGGAGGTGGAGATCTCTGCCTTCCCGAAATTGTCCACGAGATTCGATCCACTCCGCCCTGAAGGTTGGTCGTCGTGTTGTAGGCCGCGCCTTGATGATCTTGCCTGTGATACCGACGGAAAAAGTCTTATCCGCAAAGGCATAGGCGTAAGGAGAACGCCGCCCGCCTGAGCTTCCAAGCCCCGTAACGCCATCTGGCCGGCCAGATTGGCCGGCCCAGCCGCTCGAGATCCAGCTTGTACTGGTGCTGCTCGACGAATCGCCTCCGGAGGTTGCGACATCCGGACACGTTGGACCCAAAGGCGTGGTCGCCGAAATGACCTGACATACAGGCCAGCGGCCCCGACCGCAGAAACACAGCACCGGCGCGATTGATTTCATTGGCGATACCCCGCGCCGCCTGATTGGCAGGTGACGTATCATGGGGTTGAAATCGTAAGATCGTCCAAGGCATTGGCAATACCGAACCGTCCGTCCCTGGGTCGTCCCTGATACGAATATCAACGATTTCGATGGCCAAACCTGCCGGATTCCAGCAATACGTAACTG
>ERZ1370068.4562-contig-3628_pt1 | contig 15365 bp, 29 predicted proteins | sample MGYA00561227_ERZ1370068 | MGnify/ENA primary metagenome ERZ1370068 (study PRJEB38410, sample SAMEA6850437) | metagenome | study: Metagenomic assessment of the ecological functions of the soil: analysis of the soil microbiota associated with the...
TTACGTATTGCTACCCAGCGTTGTCACGCGTCTCGGGCGGGCTGCGCCGGATCGAACGGGGGGTGATGCTTTCGGTCAGGTAGGCGTGGTGCTGATCAGCCCGGCGAATCCAGATCCAGGTGGTCAACGACGCCGCGAAACTGACCGCCCAGGGTACGCAGGAACGTCGCCAGTCCCGAGCCGGCGGCGATCTCGTGCGGCTGGCAGGTCCGACAGCAGGATCGTCAGCACCGGCATGAAGAACAGCGCCACGCCAAGCCCCATGAACAGTTGCACCATGGCGACGTGCTCGAAGTCCACATCCAGGTTGAAGCCTGCGCGCATGAAGCTGGCTGCAGGCCAATGGCGATGAACGCCAGCGCCGCCAGCAGCGCGCAGGTCGAACTTCGGTCGCGTACTTGCCGACGAACGGCGTCAGCAGCACCGGCAGGATGCCGATCGGCGCGACTGGCAAGACCGGCCCAGATCGGCGGTGTAGCCCAGGTTGCGCTGCAACCACAGCGGCAGCAGCAGGCTGATGCCGAAGAACGCCGCGTAGCCCAGCACCAACGCCGATGGTGCCGGTAGCGAAGTTGCGATGGCGCGAACAGGCGCAGGTTGACGATCGGATCCTTCGTCGGTCAGCTCCCAGATCACGAACACCGCCAGCGCGATCGCCGCACAATCGCCAGCCGATCGACGATCAGGTTGGAGTTGAACCAGTCCGCGTCGTTGCCCAGGTCGAGCACGATCTGCAGCGCGCCGACGCCGATGATCAGCGTGATCAGACCCGATGTAGTCCATCTCGGCTTGGCGGCTGTGCTCCGGGCGGCCCTTTCAGCTGCCGGCCGACCACGATGCTGGCGAAGATGCCGATCGGCACGTTGATGAAGAAGATCCACTCCCAGCTGTAGCTGTCGGTGATCCAGCCGCCGAGGATCGGCCCGGCGATCGGCGCGACCACCGTGACCATCGCCAGCAGCGCGATGCGCCTGTCCGCGTTTGTGCCGGCGGATAGATCGAGATCAGCAGCGCCTGCGTCATCGGGTACATCGGCCCGGCGACGAAGCCCCTGCAGCGCGCGAAGCCGCGACCAGCAGGCCCATCGATGTTGGCCAGCCCGCACAGCAACGAGGCCAGCACGAACAGCCAGTGTCGCCCAGACGAACAGCTTCGCGCTCGCCGAAGCGGCGGGCTGAGCCAGCCGGTCAGCGGCAGGCGCGATGGCGTTGCTCACCGCGAACGAGGTGATGACCCAGGTCGCCTGGTTGGAGCTGCGCGCCCAGGTTGCCGGAAATGGTCGGCAACGAGACGTTGGCGATGGTGGTGTCGAGCACCTGCATGAAGGTCGCCAGCGACAGGCCGATGGTGCTGAGCAGCAGGCTGGCGGCGGAAAGACGCGTTATTGCTCGTGCGCGAACCTGAAATCTGGCAGGCGCTGCGCCGATGAACGGCGCGCTGACCTGCGAAGCGAGCCAGATGCGAGCGGCGTTCCGCGATAGCGACTGGCATTCAGCATCAGTGTTGACTGAACCGCGCAATCGCGAGCGCCCAGCTGGCTCGCCACGCGGTCGCGTGTGATGGCAGATCAGTGCTTGCGCGGTCTTGCTGACCGGCGGCGGCTGGTTGTCGTGGATCAGTCTGCGTCGATCATGCGCGTCGGCCTCGGCCAACTGACGTGTCGTAGACGTTGGTGCTGAACGAAGCCTTCGGCGGCGGTCTGCGCCAGCACCGGCCCGCTCTGGTCGTGCAGGTTCACATCGACCACTGGTCGACAGACCGACGCGCAACTGGGTGCCTGGCCAGTTCTTCGGCGTTGACGTGCGATCCGCACCGGCACGCGCTGCACGATCTTGATCCAGTTGCCGGTGGCGTTCTGCGCCGGCAGCAGCGCGAAGCGCTGCCGGTGCCGGCGCCGAGGCTGTCGACGGTGCCGCTGATACTTGACGTCGCTGCCGTACAGGTCGGCGTTCGATGTCCACCGGCTGGCCGATGCGCATGTTGCCGCAGCTGGGTTTCCTTGAAGTTGGCGTCGATCCACAGCTGATCCAGCGGGATCACCGCCATCAGCGCGGCGCCCGGCTGCACTCGCTGGCCGAGCTGCACGGTACGCTTGGCGACGTAGCCGGTGACCGGCGCGATCAACGTGCTGCGCTGCAGTTGTTCAGGTAGGCCTGCACGCAGCCGCGCGGCCGCGGCCATCACGTCGCGGATGCGACGAAACCAGCGGTGTCATCGACCAGTGCGCTGGTGGTCTTGAGCTGTTGTCCGGCGTTGGCCACGGGCGTTTTGCGCCGGCGTCAGGTCGTCGCGGGCGTGGGACAGCTCTTCCTGGCGAAATCGCCCCGCCAGCGGCCAGGTTCTTGCGCCGGTTGAAGTTGTCGCTGCGCCTTCTGCACTTCGGCTTTCTGCGGCGTTGACCTGGGCTTGGCATGCCATCGACCGTCGCTGTACAAGCCTGCGCACCTGGCGCACGGTGCGGGCGAGGTTGGCCTGGGCGCTGTTGCAGGCCGACCTCGGCGTCGTTCGGGTCGAAGTTGATCAGCACCTCGGCCTCGCGGACCAGATCGCCGTCGTCGGCGCCGATGCTGACCACGGTGCCGGTGCGACCAGCGGGGTGATTTCCACGACGTTGCCGTTGACGTAGGCGTCGTCGGTGCTTTCGTTCCAGCGCCCGTAGAACTCGTGGATAAGCCCAGACGCCCGCGCCGCTCAGCACGACCGACGCAGCGGCCAGGATCAACAGCATGAATTTCGTGCGCTTGCGCGAGTTGGGGTTGCCTTGGGTGGTTTCAGGGGCTTGAGTTGTATCGGCAGTGGCCATGACAAATACCTTGAATTAGTTGTGCTGCGTGGCTGAGTGGTTGCGTTGGCTGCGGTCAGGGCCTCGCCCTGAAAACCGCCGCCCAGCGCCTGCATCAACTGGATCGACAGGTCGATCTGCTCGGCATTCAGGTTCGCCAGCTGACGCTGGGCCTGGAGCAATTGCTGCTCGATGCTGAGCACGTCCAGGTAGTTGCCGATGCCGGAACCGTAGCGCTGGACCACGCGGTGTTGTAAGAATCCTGGGCAATGTCGGTGGCGTGCTTGCTGGGCAGCCGATCTGCCGGTCCGATATCACGCAACTGGTTGATGGTGTCGCTGACATCCCCGAGCGCTTTCACCAGGCTTTTGTTGTACTGCGCCACCGCGAGGTCGTAATCGGCGTCGCGCGAATCGAGGTCGGCGCGCAGGCGGCCGCCGTCGAAGATCGGCACGTGAATCGCGGCGCAATGTTGAAGAAGCGGCTGGCCGAACCAAACATCGCATCGCCCAACAAGGATTCGGCACCGGCGGCGGCGCTGAGGTTCAGGTTGGGATAGAACCGGGTCTTGCCGGCGTCGATGTTCTTGCTCGCCGCCTCGACCCGCCAGCGCGCGGCCACCAGGTCCGGGCGACGGCCGAGCAGTTCGGCCGGCAGCACCAACGGCAGCAGCGCCAGGCGCTCGGCCTGAAGGATGTTCGGCCGGGCGATTTCATTGCCGCGGTCAGCGGCCTTTGCCGTAGCAGCACGGCCAGGGCGATTTTCGCGCTGTTCAGGCGTTTTTCGGCGTCGATCAGGCTGGCCTGGACGTGGCTTCCAGGCTTTCGGTCTGCTGGAACTGGTACTGGCTGTCGATCCCGGACGTCAGGCGCCGCTGGCTCAGGTCGAGCATTTGCTGGGTGCGCGTTGAGGTCTTCGCTGGCCAGGTCATAGACGACGTGCGCCTGACCCAGATCGCTATAGGCGGGGCGACGTCGGCGGCCAGCGTCAACTGCGCGGCCTGCTGGTCGACTTCGGCGGCACGGGCCTGGCCCAGCGCGGCTTCCCAGGCGTCACGCGCTGACCGCCCCAGCAGGTCGAAGTTGTATTGAAACTGGCGCCGATGTTGCGAACGGTGGCGTATGCGTCGCCGCCGCCCGCGTCGGGTCCTGGTCCCGGGCCAGGCGCGGACGGCTGACGCCGGCGCGTGGCATCGAGGGTCGGCATCCGCTGCGGCGTCGGCGGCGTGAAGCGGCAGCGCTGGCCTGATGGGCACGGGCGTCGGCAATGTGCATGTCTGGGCTGTCGCGCAGGGCCTCGCGGATCAGACCGTCGAGCTGCGGGTCGCCGAGGCTTTCTCCACCAGTCGCTTTTCGGCCAGGCTGCGGGCGACAAGGTCACGCCGCTGAGGGATTGACCGGCCTTGAGGGTTCTTCGCGTCGAGGCTTGACGCCTGCGGTTCAGGCCGCTGTAGACTGGCGCAGCCGGCCACGCTCATGGCCAGACCAGCACCAGGCTCGAGGCCGGGCGCGCAAGGGTGTTACTGCTCATTTGTCACCTACCCGCAGCAGGGTGATCGCAGTCACCGGCTGCCACCAGAATTTTCTTTAGGATCTGCTCCAGGTTTTCAGCTCTTCCGGAGGTGATGGCGCCGGCCAGCTCATTCATGGCTGTCGGCGCCGATGTGTGGCGAAGCAGTCCGGCGAGCTTCTGCCCTTCTTCGTCAGCACCAGCTGCACCTGACGGCGATCCGCCTCGGAGCGTTGGCGGGCGAGGAAGCCTTTCTGTTCCAGACGATCGAGCATGCGCGTCATCGAACCGCTGTCCAGGACAGGTGACGGCACAACTCGGCCGGCGAATCGACGCCGTACTGGGCCATGATGATCAACACCCTGAACTGCGCGGCAGTGATGCCGTGGGGTTCCATGTGGGTGTCGATGATCCGGTCCTTGGAGCAGCGCGGCGCGCCTGAGCAGGAGGCCGAGATGGCAATTGCTGGAAATCGTCTGGAGAAATGCTTCATCTGGACCACCAATTAGCTGCCTAGGCGGTGAATGTACGTCGAGATGTTACTGCTTAGGCAGCCAATGTCAACGCAATAGTTAGCGTTGCTTGGCAATATAGTTGATCAATGGTGTCGGGTTTGTGGCGTGTAAGATGATTGCGTGCGCTGCGGTTCACGCCGCTCCTACAGGGATCTCATCAGGGCCACACCGTAGGAGCTGGCTTGTCGCGAATGAACGACTCGGTTTTTAGGAAACGCGGGCTTAGAAATCCCGCTTGTAGAAGATGTCCAGCGAACTGGCCACGCCGCCCGCCGCTTCGAGGTAGACCTTCTTGCTCAGCTTGTAGCGCAAGGCGAGTGGTGTGTGGCCGGTTCGAACACGCCAACGCCAGTAGCGCAGGCTGAGCTTCTCCGGAGATATTGCCGCTGGCCACCACGCTGGTGGCAGTCGCCGCTGCCCTCGGTGTCGAGCTGGAAGTCCCTGAATGCCCAGGTTCTTGGCCAATCCGCCGGTCACCCCCGAGCTGCCCATCAAACCTGGCCGAGGGCTGCCTAGGGCGAGCATGTTGTTGTCTTCGCCGTTGGTGCTTAGCGGACGCCCCAGTCACCAGATAGGACAAAGCCTGTTCCTGGCTCATGGCGCGGCTCGGAGAAGATTTGCGTGGTCGGCTGCTCGGCGCTGCCGCTCAGGCGAATGCCGGCGATAATGTCGTCGGTCTGGCGAATGGCCTCGATGTCTAGGTACGGCTGATCGATGGGCCCGGCAAACAGCAAACGCGCCCGGCGCACGGCCAGCCGCTGGCCGTAGGCGCGATAACGCCCGTCGTTGAGCCACAGCTCGCCACGGGTGTCCATGTTGTCGCCGATGTGCACCTGCCCCTGCACATTCGCGGTCAGGCCAAACCCGGCAAAGCTCAGCTTGTCCTCGCCGACCACCACATCGATGTCCATCTTCATGGCCAGCGGCGGCTTTGCCCTCTTCGGTCTGCTGGCCGATCGATCACCGTGTCATCGGAGACCTTGACCGTTGACGGCGGCAACTCACGAATGGTGATTTCGCCCTTGGGCACCGGCACTTTGCCGGCGATGGCCAGCTTCTGTCGCCCTTCATCGAGATCTCAGGTCCGGCGCGACTTCCAGCTTGGCGTACGGCTCGACGGTGACCGGCAAGCTGCGAGCCCTTGAGCGCCAGGTCCACCACCAGCGCCTGGCCCCAGGCGATGTTGCTGCGAGCTGCCCGGCCCGGTCTTGCCGCTTTTCCAGCCGCCATTCAATTGCACGGTTTCACCGGCAATCACCGCTCGCACGCTGCAAGTCTTGCAGCGTCCATCGGCAATTCAGGCCCGGAAATCTCGCCGTCGCTGAGCAGCAGGCTGCCGCTGACCTGCGGCGCCAACAGCGCCACCGGAGATCGTGCCGCCTGCCATTCAAGCGCCCGGTCAGCTTTCCTCGACCATCGGCACAAACACGGCCGCGCCACGGCCAGATCCAGCCCGCTCAAGCGGAACGAGCCAGTCAGCGGTTTGTCCTTTGGCAAGCGGATTGAGCGACTGGCGCCTGTACCATCAATCTCCGCCGAGCTTGCCGCCGACGAAGTTGAGGTCGGTATCGATGCGTTTCGGCGTGAGTTTGCTGGTGAGTTTCAGGGTCTGGTACGGGAAGTCCAGCCACTGGTCCTTCTCACGCATGCGCAACGTGCCGCCGCTGGCATCGATGCTGATCTGGCCGTTCGGGCCGCTGGCGGCAGGTCCAGTTGCAGGTCGGCGTTGAGCCGGCCCTTCCAGGCGAAATCTTTCGGCAACCACTGCGCCAGGCTGTCGATCGGGAATTGCTCGAGGTGATAACGCAGCTTCGGCTCCGGCATCGAAGCGCTGGTCCTCACCGCACAGGCTGGCCGGGCCAGACGTCCAGCAATGGGCGCCAAAGTTGATCTTGCCGTCCGCCAGTCGTTCGAGCTTCGCCGGGCCTTGCAGCTTCCAGTCCTGGCCACCGGCCTGGATATCGCCGCTGGCCAGGCGCCCGCGCCAGTTGCCTTGGTCCAGCGCACCGTCGAGGCCAAGGGCCAGTTTCAGCTTCGGGCCCTTGCAGGTCGAGGGCTCAGCTTCTGGCTCCTGATGTCGCCCTGGCCGCTGGCGGTCAGCGTGCCCAGCGAGTATCGCCGGCCTGGATGCCGCTGCCCCTTAGAGGTCGATTTTCGCCCGTTGCGCGCTGTCGAGCGTCGCGTCCAGGTTCAGGCTTTGCAGGCGATTGTCATCGAAAGCCAGTTGCGTGCCTTGCAAGCCTGAGCTTGCCTTGCGGCGCCTTGAGCGTACCGGCGACATCGACGCGGCCCATTGAGTTGGCCGCGCAGTTGCGGCCGAGAGCTGGGCCAGACGCGGCAGCTTGATGTCGATCTGGCCGGCGAGTTTCTGTTGCAGGCTGCCCTTGCCGTTGATGCTGTTGTCGCCGAGGCGAATCTTGCAGCGGGCGTTGAGGTTCCACTGCTCGCCGCCGCCATCGGCTTTGGCCTGGATCACCGCCGGCTGCGCCGCGCAGTTTGCCCTTCAGGTCGAGGTCAGCATTGAGGCTGAGCTTGTTCATTCTTCATCTCGCCCTGCTGCGCAACGGCCCGGCCAGGGTGCCCGGCAGCTCCGCCACCCAGTACGCCGGGTTGATCGCCGACAGGTCGAGCGCGGTGTCCCAGGCAATGCCGTCGGCAAATTGCAGGTTCAGGTGGCCCTCGGCCTTGCCCTGCCCGGCCTGGAGCTGGATTTGTTGCAGGTAGATTTTCGTCAGGTCGCCGCGCGAACGGGCTGTTCAGGTGAAGGCGCCGGCCGGGCCATCCAGCGCCGCGCGTCGAAGCTGCCGAGGTACTTGCCGTCGGTGTAGGAGACGTCACCGCTGAAGCTGCGCAACGCCACTTCCGGCTCGTCGATCAGCGGATAGAGGCGGTGCCACGGGAAATCCAGCCAGTCGATTTTCGCGTCGGCGCTCAGGCCTTTGCTCCAGTCCGAGGGTGCCGCTGAGCTTGAGGCTTTGCTTGTCGTTGGCGGTCAGGTCCAGGCCGGCGATCTGCGCGCCCTTGGCGTTCGACCTTGCCTTGCAGCAGCAACGCGACCGGCCTTGCTCGGCGGGCAGCGTGGCTTTGCCGAGCAGCTGGTAACCGTTTTTCAGGTCGCCGTCGCCGGTGAGTTCCAGCTGATTGAGTTGCAAGGGTGTCCGGCAGGTCGGCACTGGCGCTCTGAAGCCGTCGGCGGTGATTCGCACCTTGGCCGGCAGGTTGTCCGCCAGCGGTTGCAGTTCGCCGGTCAGTTGTCCGTTCAGGTAACCGCTGCTGTCGGCTTTCAGGTTCAGGGTTTTCGAGCAGGTCGCCGTCTGACTTTCAGCGCCAGCGCCCAAGGCTCGGCGTCGGAGCCGGCAGGGTCAGGTTGCCTTCGGCGCTTGAGCGGCCAGTTGCCGGTGGGTTGCAGCAGGCCGGAAAGGTTCAGGCTCAGGTCATCGCGCTGCAACTTCACCGAGTCGATCTGCAAGCCTTGTGCGGTCCAGTGCGCCGCCAGTTGCAGGCCTCTGAGCGCTTCGCTGCCGTTGAACAGCAGGCTGCCGACCTGACATCGCCCAGTTCGATCGCCAAGGGCAATGTCAGGTCCGGAAGGCGTGATCGGGCCGCTGCTTGCTTCATCGGCACCGGCGGAAATCGCAGGCTGACCTGATCGGCTTGCAATTGCTCGATGCACAGGCGTCATGCGTGTCAGGCACAGCGGCGACCAGGCGAAAATCCGCTTGCTCTGGCTCGACCCGGCTGCTGTCCTGCTGCCACAACCAAATGGTCGGCGCTCCACTGCCCGCCCAGACGCCCCTGGAAATTTTCAATGGTCAGACCCGGCACAAAACCCGAGCGCCCAGCGGCTGCCCGTCGCCGTGCCCAACACCGTGGCCACGGCGTCAGGACGACCAGCATCAGCAGCGCCAGAATCGCCAGCAGCGTTACTTTCAAACCACGCTTCACAGCTCAGGCCCCATGGAAAAGTGCAGTCGAATGCCGCCGTCGTCGTCCAGCGCGTGGGCCAGGTCGGCGGCGAGCGGCCCCACCGGCGAGACCCAGCGCACGCCGATACTCGACCCCGGTCTTGAGGCTCGGCAGTTCGAGTGTATTAAAGGCGTTGCCCTGGTCGACGAAGGTCGCGACCCGCCATTTTTCGGCGACGGAGTACTGGCATACTGCGCTCGCCAGCCACCATGTAACGACCGCCGATGCGGTCGCCGCTGGAGTTTTCCGGGGACAGGCTCTGATAGTCGTAACCGCGCACGCTCTGGATCGCCACCGGCGAAAACGCAGCGACGGCGGCACCGACTTGAAGCCGCTGGTGGCGCTGCCGCCGACCTGCACCCGGCCAAGCAACCGGTGTTTGTCGAAGACCGTGGTCAGCTTTTCACCAGCGCCGTGCCGTACAGACAGGTTGTTGTCCGAACCCAGGCCTTCCTTGGCCACTTTGGATTCGAACTGCAGGCGATAGCCGTTGCGCGGGTCGATGCGGTTGTCGCTCTTGAGGTAGGAATAGCTGACACCAGGCATCAGCAACGCACTCAGGCCCGAGTCGTCACCCAGCTGGTAATCCTCGCGCTGCCATTTCAGCGACACCACCCGTTGCCAGCCGCTGGGCAACTTGCTGTGCCATTCCGGGCCGACGGTCAGCAGCTTGCTCAGGCTGTCATGTCGGCGATTTCTTCATTCTGATAGCCACCGGCAAAGCGCAGTTTGTCGGTCAGCGGCGGGTCCAGCGGAATGTCGTAAAACAGCCCGACGTTTTGCCGCGGCGCCGAGACTTCGGTCTCCAGCCATAACTGTGCCCCTGGGGTTGACCCAGTGCCGGGTCCAAGGTTCGCTGGGAAACCACAATCGGCAGGCCGCCCAGCACGACCACCAGGCCCAGGCTGATCCACAGCATCAGGCCGACCTTGCGGCCGCGCAGCTGCAGGCACAGGGCCGACTCTGCAGCAGCGTGTTGCGATGATGACCACCACATCGTGGCGAGCAGCGCGGGCGCCTCCTCGGTGCCGACCACGCCCGCCTGGCGACGATGCCAGCCGAGGCTGTCGGGTGGCGAAACGCAGCGGCTCCATGCCTCTGCTGGGCTTTCGGCGTACTTGGCAGGCGCCGAAGAACAGGATGATCGGCAGGAAGTCGAGCAGGAGCCTTTGGCATGCGCGGCGCGAGTGCGGCGTCGAGCGCGCTGGGCAGCGCCTGCGGTCCTGCTCAAGCCTTGGGCGCGAAGTCGATCGACGGCCGAGTTGATGCAGAAACGCTCGCCGGTCGGCTGCGGGGCCGTCGTCGAACACGTGGCCGAGGTGCGCTGCCGCAGTTGGCGCAGAGCGCACTTCGACGCGGGCCATGCCGTGGGTCTGTGGTCCGCCCCCGACGCGCTCGATGCGACCGGGCCTGATTAAACTGCCTCGAAGCAACTCCTCGGCCAGCCGCAGCCGGCATCGAACTTGGCGTGCGACTCTGGAACAGCGGCGTTGGCCGCAGCCGACGCAGCTTTGGTAGCTGGCCGTCGGCCCAGTGGTCCCAGTACTCTGCCGGTGAAGGCGCTGTTCCGGTGGCGCCGGCGCGGCGCGCGACTGCGGTACTGCATCGGGTCGAGCTCGGCCTTGCTCCACTCGTTGCCTCGCCCGGCTGCACCTGGATAGCGCGCAGCGTCGGCGTGTCGTCAGCTCATGGCTCGGTCTGACTCCGCGACGAGCACGACACCCGCATCGGCTTGCGCCCAGGCCGGGTGCAGGAAAGCCGGCATACGGCTCCGGCCTGCTCGGCGCTCACGCCGGCGTCGGATTCGGCGAACGGCTGGCAACATCGCCCAGCAGCCGCTGGCGGCCCCGGCGAAGTCGCCCTCTGTGCGCGCTGCACGGATCGCAACTGCTCGGCCAGGTGATTGCGCAGCAACGTACTCTGGGGCTGACCGACAGTCATGCGCAAGGCCGGCGTCTGCGTCGACGCTGCGCTCGTCGCGCCAGGCGCGCTCGGCGTAACGCTGCGGCCCAGGCGTCGGAACGCGGCGCGGTCGATGAACAGGTCGCGCATCGGCGCGTTGGCGCGCGCCGGGCGGTCGAAGATAACGGCCAGGCGGCGGAACGTGATGCGTGAGTCGGTGCGGTCGGCGGCCATGCAGGCGCAGCAGCTCGTCGATCAGCTCGGGTCGCTCGTCTTCGGCAGTCGCGAGGCCGAGCTTGGCGCGCAGCGAGTGCAGCATTGAGTTGCGCGAGACAGACCGCCTTGTAAGGCCTGATCCAGCGCCGAGCGCCGCGCGTCGGCTCATCGCCCAGCGGCAGCAGCGCCTGCGCGAGTGCGTGCAGGTTCCAGAACGCGACGTTCGGCTGGCGCGCGTAGGCGTAGCGGCCCTGGTGGTCGGAGTGGTTGCAGACGTGGCCGGGGTCGAAGGCATCGAGAAAGCCGAACGGCCCGTAGTCGATCGTCAGCCCGAGGATCGACATGTTGTCGGTGTTCATCACGCCATGGCAGAAAGCCGACCGCCTGCCACTGCGCCATCAAGCGCGGCGGTGCGCCGCGCCACCGCTTCGAGCAGGCCAGCATACGGTCGCTGCGCGCCTCGCGGCATTCGGGATAGTAGGTGCGTCGATCACGAAGTCGGCCAAGCTGCTGCAGCGCGGCAGGTTCGTGCGGCCGTGTGCGAAGTGCTCGAAGTGGCCGAAGCGGATGAAGCTCGGCGCCACCCGCGTCACGACCGCCGCGGTCTCGATCGTCTTCGCGGCGCACCGGCAGCGCCGAGCCGGTGACGCACAGCGCGCGCGTCGGTCGGGATGCCGAGCCGCGGTCCATCGCCTCCGAGCCGAGGAACTCGCGGATCGACGAGCGCAGCACGGCGCGGCCGTCGCCCATGCGCGAGTAGGGCGTGAGGCCGCGCCCTTGAGCTGCATCTCCATCGGACCGATTCGGCGTCTCGACCTCGCCGAGCCAGAGCGCGCGCCCGTCGCCGAGCTGGCCGGCCCAGACGCCGAACTGGTGACCGCTGTAGACGCTGGCCAGTGACTGCATGCCCGCGCCGCAGCGCGTTGCCGCTCGAAGACCTGCAGCGCGCCATCGGTCGCTGCGCAGCCAGTCGCGCGGCAGGCCCAGCGCCGGCGCAAGGCGCGCTGCAGGCCACCCAATGCGGATCCGGGCAGCGGCTGCGGCGTCGGAGCAGTTCGGTCAGAAGCGCCGAAGCGACTGCAGAACGGTTCTCGCGCCAGACGCAGCGGCTCGGCCGACGGCGTGCCAGCAGGGCAGTTCATGTTCGACGAGTGTCGAGTACAGCAGCCATCGCAGCGAGTCTTAGCCAGTGGGCGGACCCTCATCGCGCCTGCGAGGCGTAAACAGCAAGCCATCGAAGCGCCGCACGCATCTTTGAACCGCGGAGAGACACATGTCGCGCCTGCTTGGCCAGATGATGCGACATGCCGCTGCATGATCTCGTCGCTGATCGAGCATGCGCGCGAGCACTGCCGCGCGACACCGAGATCGTCTCGCAAGCGCGCCGAAGGCGATCTGCACCGCTACACCTACGCGCGATGCCGCGAGCGCGCGCGCGCAGATGGCCAACGCGCTGCGACGGCTGCGGCTGCGAGCTCGAGCGACCGCGTCGGCCACGCTGGCCTGGAACGGCTACCGCCACCTCGAGATCTACTACGGCGTCTCGGGCTCGCGGCCGGTGCTGCACACCATCAACCCGCGCCTGCTCCCGACCAGATCGCCTGATCGCCAACCACGCCGAAGACCAGGTGCTGTGCTTCGACCTGACCTTCCTGCCGCTGGTCGAGACAGATCGCGCCGCTGCTGCAAGATCGGTGAAGCACTTCGTGCTGATGACCGACGCGCGACACACATGCCGGCCAGACAGCGGCATCGCCAAGCCTGCGGTCTGCTACGAGGACCTGGTCGAGGCCGAGCAGCGGCGACTACGCCTGGCCCGAGTTCGACGAGAACACCGCTTCGAGCATCTGCTACACCACGCGGCACCACGGGCAACCCGAAGGGCGCCGCTCTACAGCCACCGCTCGACGCATGCTGCACGCCTACGCGCGTCGCGCTGCCCGACGCGCATGGGCTGCTCGGCGCAGCGACGCGATCCTGCCGGTGGTGCCGATGTTCCACGTCAACGCCTGGGGCCTGCCCTACGCCGCGCGCGATGGTCGGCGCCAAGCTGGTGTTCCCGGCGCCGCGCCTCGACGGCAAGTCGCTCTACGAGCTGTTCGAGAGCGAGAGGCGTCACCTCTCGGCCGGCGTGCCGACCGTGTGGCTGGGCCTGCTCAGCCACGTGAAGCACAACGACCTGAAGTTCAGCACGATGCAGCCGCACGGTGATCGGCGGCTCGGCCTGCCCGCCGGCGATGATGCGCACGCTTCCAGGACGAGCTACGGCGTCGAGGTGCTGCACGCCTGGGGCATGACCGAGATGAGCCCGCTGGGCACGCTGTGCAACGCTGAAGGCCAAGCACGAGCGCGCTCGACGCCGAGCGCAGCGCCAGGCTGCAGGCCAAGCAGGGCCGCGCGGTCTTCGGCGTCGACATGAAGATCGTCGACGACGACGGCCAGGAGCTGCCCTGGGACGGCAAGGCCGTCGGGCGAGCCTGCTGGTGCGCGGGCCGTGGATCATCGCGCAGCTACTTCAAGGGCGAGGGCGGCGACCCGCTGGTGCGACGGGCGGCTGGTTCCCGACCGGCGACGTCGCGACGATCGACGCCGACGGCTTCATGCAGATCACCGACCGCAGCAAGGACGTGATCAAGTCCGGCGGCGAGTGGATCAGCTCGATCGACCTCGAGAACATCGCGATGGCGCACCCGGCGGTGCGCGATGGCCGCGTGCATCGGCGTGCGCGCACCCGAAGTGGGACGAGCGGCCGCTGCTGGTGGTGGTGAAGAAGCCCGGCGCCGAGGCTCGACGCGCGAAGAGCTGCTCGCCTTCTTCGAGGGCAAGATCGCCAAGTGGTGGATGCCCGACGACGTGGTGTTCGTCGACGCGATCCCGCTCGGCGCCACCGGCAAGATGCTGAAGACCAAGCTGCGCGAGCAGTTCAAGGCACCATCGCCCGCGTGAGCGCTGTGATCGAGCCGCTTGTCTCCGCTGCGACAAGCCTTCGTGGGGTAGTCCCTGAACGCCCGGACGCGGCGCCGCTTCCTAGTACTGCATCGCCCTTCTGGTTGCACGTGCGTCACATGCAGTCTAGCGAGACTGCAGATCCATGTCAAGACGCGTGTTAGCGTCGATCCGCGGCGGCGCTCTGCTTGCTGGCGCGGCGCCGCCTTGCGCCGCAGCAAGGGCGAGACCGTCAAGATCGCCTTCATCGATCCGCTGTCGGGCCCGTTCGCGCAACGTCGGCCAGAACCAGCTGCAAGAGCTTCGCAGTTCGTCGCCGAGGCGTTCAGCGCAAGCAACCCGGCCGGCGTGAAGTTCGAGGTCGTCGGCTTCGACAACAAGGGCTCGCCGCAGGAAAGCCTGCAACGCGCTCAAGGCCGCGATCGACCAGGGCGTCCGCTACATCACGCAGGGCAACGGCTCGTCGGCGCCGCGCTGGCGCATCATCGACGCCGATCAACAAGCACAACGAGCGCAATCCCGGCAAGGAGGTGGTGCTACTTCAACTACGCGGCGGTCGACCCCGACCTGACCAACAGCAAGTGCGTTAGCTTCTGGCACTTCCGCTTCGACGCCGACACCTCGATGAAGATGGAGGCGCTGACCACCTACATGAAGGACCAGACGGACGTCAAGAAGGTCTACTTCATCAACCAGAACTACGCGCACGGCCAGCAGGTCGTCCAAGTACGCCAAGGACGACCATGGCGCGCAAGCGGCCCGACGTCGCAGATCGTCGGCGACGACCTGCACCCGCTCGGCGCAGGTGCGCGACTTCGCGCCCTACATCGCCAAGATCAAGGCGTCGGGCGCCGACACGGTGATCACCGGCAACTGGGGCCCGACCTGACGCTGCTGGTCAAGGCCATGCCAACGATGCCGGCCTGAACGTCAAGTTCCGTACACCTACTACGCCGGCGTCACCGGCACGCCCACCGCGCTGCGGCAGCGGCGGCGACGGCAGGTCTACGCCGTGGCCTACAGCCATACCAACCATGCCGGGCGAGATCGGCAAGCGTCGCTGCGCAGCGACTTCACGAGAAGTTCAACGACGACTACTACACCTTCGCCACCTACAGCGGCATTCAACGCTGCTGCGGCGGCGATGGCCAAAGCCAAATCGACCGACCCGGTGAAGGTGGCCCAGGCGATGGAGGGGCTAGCTGTCAAGAGCTTCACGCGGCGAAGTGACGATGCGCACAGTCGGACCACCAGCTGCAGCAGACGCATGTACATCACCGATGTGGCAGAAGGCCGAGCCAAGAAGGACCCGTACAGCGTCGAGAACACCGGCTACACCTGTCGCCGACGATCAAGTACTATCGAGCCGTACGTCGCGCAGCACGCCGACCACGGCTGCCAGATGAAGCGTCCCGGCACGCCCTGACATCCGTTGCGGGCGATGCCGCATGTTCGGGCGCAGGCCCGCCGGAGCACCTCTCCGCCGGGCCTTTTCTTTGAGGCTGCCTTATCCTCTCTCGGCGTGGACC
>ERZ1370068.8214-contig-7087_pt1 | contig 15365 bp, 24 predicted proteins | sample MGYA00561227_ERZ1370068 | MGnify/ENA primary metagenome ERZ1370068 (study PRJEB38410, sample SAMEA6850437) | metagenome | study: Metagenomic assessment of the ecological functions of the soil: analysis of the soil microbiota associated with the...
ATCCTTTGGGAGCAATGAATATTCGGTCGGCTGGCCCGGGGCTACATCTCGGGCTCCAAAAGCAAGAACGAACGATGGCCAGCTCGACTTTGTCCGCCGGCTGCAGTCGAGCATGAAACGGTTTTCATTAGAGCATGTCGATGCGCCTGGCTGAAAGAAAGCAGCGGGTCCCGCTAACGCCGCGCAAATTTCGTGAGCTCGATTACGTCGCCGCCTGGTGGATGCATCTTGATGGCGAGACCGTGGCCGAGTAAAACGCTGACGTAGCGTACCGGCAGCGCAGCGCAGTTAAGATCGCGGTTGGGGCCGGCGCGTTGCTGATTTGGCACATTTCTGGCGTGTAAGCCAGTCATCCGCGACTAGGAAAAACGTGTTCAGCGCGCAGATTTTGAGTGGCCTCAACGTTCCAGTCCTGCCGGTCCGGACAAGAGCGTCAATTTTACAAGTGGTTTGGACGATGAGGAAGTGCCTGCGGGCAGTTGCGACCTGTTTCTGCGCCTGCTTCGAATCCAATGTTGATGGCCGAAACGACGGAGGAACTTCGTAAGCGACCCGAAATTCGCAAAGAATTGGAGCGGGCGAGGGGGAGAACGTCGCGAAAAGGTTGAAACTCACGGTCGCGACAGATTCTGGTTCGTCGTTACGGTTACTTTTGCCATCTGCGCGGCTGTGCTATTTCTGATCGGCGCGAAAGCTCCTTCCGTTGCCGGACTCCGGGATTGGTATTGCCCAGCGAATTCTGAGGGCGTAGCGCTGATCACGGTGGTGCTGGCCGTCGCGCGGGCGATTTCATTCTATGGAATTGGCCGGATCGAAGATGCTTCCACCCGTTTCACTCTCCAGCGCGTCGAGCGGCTGGCTGTTGCGCTGGCCGTCGCGGTTATTGTTGTCTCGATTATTTTTGTTGAATTGGTGCGCGGCGGTCGCTTGCGTTCGGCGTCGGTTCGATCATTATCGGGTTGGCTGTGCAAACTCCGATGAAAAGCTTCATCGCCTGGATTTACATCCTGGTGCGCCAGCCTTTTCGCGTGGGCGACCGCATCAAATAGCTGACGCCACCGGCGACGTGATCGATGTCGGCTACCTCGACTTACCACCCTGTGGGAATTCGGCGGCCAATATCTCTCGAGCGATCATCCCAGCGGCCGGCTGATCAAGTTCCCGAATGAAAAAGTGCTCGACGAACTCGTTTACAACTATTCGTGGCCTCTTTTCCGCACATCTGGAACGAGGTGAAATTTCAGGTCGCGTTACAACGCCGATCTGGAGTTCATCGCCAGCACGATGCAGAAAATCACCGAGGAAGAGCTGGGAAGGTAATGCTCGAACGCGTGCAAACTTTCGCGAGTTGCTTGCCAGCACTCCGGTGGACGAGTTGGAGGTGCATGAACATCCACGTGTGATTTTTCGCGTCGGCGAGGAACACCTGGTTGGAAGCGATCGTGCGTTATCTGGTTGCGCCGCGTGAAGCCGGGCGCGTCAAAACTCGTTTGATCAAAAAGCTTCTTGCGGCGCTCAATACTGCTCCCGAGAAGGTAATGTTTCCGGCTGGGGCAGCTCGTTGAAGTTGGTCCGAGTGTCTGTCGAACACGCATGCTGAGAGCACGCGAGTCAATCTACAGTAATACGATTCAGTCTGGGAGGAGGTGAAGATATGTTAGGTTGGGCTGTAGTATTTCTTAATCATCGCACTTTGTGGCAGCGGTCTTTGGATTTGGCGGTATCGCTGCAGCATCAGCGGGCATCGCGAAACTTCTGTTCGTTATATTCCTTGTGCTGTTCATGATCTCTTTGATTTTCGGGTGGCGGGGCAGACGCGTTCCGTGAGCTATAATGAAGTTTAGGTAGAGTTGCGGACTCCCGCTCGGCAAAGCGGTAGAGAGCAAAGTGCCAGGCGCAGGGGAGATTGGGTCGCTTGTGCTGCTGCTACTCTGCAAGCGCGGTTTTGTTGGGGAGCGCGGGCGCCACTGCACCTTTCTCGGCGGCCCTCGCCTGAAAGTGCGAAGGAAGCGTGTCCCGCGGAGGGCTTGCGTGACCACAGCGGGCGGAGCGCCCGCGCTCCCTGAAATCGCGCGATTCGCCTCCAGGATGAAGGTGGGGAGGCTCATTTTTGGGTTCGTAAAGCTTAAACTGATTCGACGCGTAATCTGGTTCGAATGGATCGAGTCGTTGGAATCGAAACCGAGTACGGTTGTCTTCTCAGCGAAGACGAGCCGCACGTGAATTCCGAGCTTTGGCCGGCGAAGGTCAAAAATTATCTGTTCCGCAAAGCCGACGCCGGCACGATCGATTTGCATTACCGCGACTACGAGGAACCGCCGGGCAACGGCGGCTTTCTCCTCAACGGCGGCCGGCTCTATCTCGACATGGGTCACATCGAGTACGCGTCGCCGGAATGTTTGCATCTGCACGATCTTGTGACCTACGAGCTGGCCGGAGACGACCTGTTGCAATCGGCGCTCATTGCTCTCGGCGCGGAAGACCGCGTCTCGTTCATCAAGAACAACGTGGACCATCACACCGGGGCGACGTTCGGCTGCCACGAGAATTATCTGATGCGACGCGAGGCGCAGTTCACGCCGCCGATTCTCGGAACGCTGCTGACTTTTTAGCGACGCGCCAGATTTTTACCGGCGCGGGGCGCGTCGGGCAGTCGAATCCACTGGCGTTCGATTTCGAGCCGCCGCAACCGGAGGGCCAGGTCAATTTCCAGCTGAGCCAGCGCGCCGATCACATCGTCAACGACATTTATCAGTGGGTGCAATTCAATCGCGCCATCATCAATGCGCGCGACGAGCCGCTGGCCGATTACCGGAAATATCGGCGGCTGCATTTGCTCATCGGCGACTCGAACATGAGCCCATATGCCAACGCGCTAAAGATCGGGACGACCGCGTGCGTTTTGTCGTTGCTGGAGGAAGGCCGTTTGCCGCGAAACCTTGTTTTGGCCGATGCCGTGCAAAGCACGCGCGACATCTCGCGATACGAGCTGAGCGATGGATCGTCCGGCTCGAGAACGGCAAGACCGTGAGCGCGCTCGACGTGCAATGGGAATTTCATCATCTCGCGCAGAAACATCTGCGGACATAGCAGCGCGGAAACCAACTGGTTACTGGAAAACTGGGGATTCGTTCTCGAAGCAATCCCGCACAACCGGCAGGCGCTGATCGGCGGCGTTGACTGGATCACCAAGAAATGGTTGCTGGAAACTTTTGTCGAAGCCGAAGGACTGAGCTGGGACGATCCATGGCTGCAAAGCATCGACCTCGAATATCACAACATCGATCCGCGCCGCGGATTGTTCTTCAGCATCACACCGGGCAAACGAATCTCGGACTGGAACAACGGCGTTCGCCGTCCCAGCGCGATGCACGTGCCTCCGGCCAACACGCGCGCATCAGGCCGCGCTCGCGCCGTTAGCCTTTTTCCAGAACTGCAATTTCCCCTACGTGATCAACTGGGACTCCATCGCCTGCGACAGCCGCGATTTTCTCGTCATGGGTAATCCCTTCGAGACTTACAACGACGAAGTCGACCGTTTCCTCTCAAAGCCGCGCACAATAACCAGCGCGACAGAGCAACAACTGTAACGGCTGAATTAGACGAAAAATAATTCACGATGTGTTACGAACCTTCGTCTAATCACAGTTAGATTGATGACGTCCGTCACTGCAAAGCTGCTTGCGATCGATCAAAGACTCAAGGCGCTCGATCCACAGAGTTACAATCGGTGGACGTTGTTCCTAGCTGGTTGTTATTGCGTTGATGCTTATATGGCTGCTCGGTTCAGCGCTCGGTGTTCTCCACTGCGACGGGGCGACTACCTTTGAGTCGGTCTCGGCAGTTTTCGTTGGCTTCAGCTTCGTAGGTATTGGCACTGTCTGGCGCACGAAAGACCCCCTTATCACTCAAACTCGGGCTATTGTCGGCTCCATCTTTGCTCCGTCGCATCTATTTGTGGCGCCGATTGGCTTTGGTGCTGGTTCATAAGCATGATGTCGGAGCATTGAATCATGAAAATCATCTAACCAATAGATGAAGTTTTTAATTAATGTGATTGCTACGAGCTTACCTGCCGTTGCTTATCTCTTTCTCGTTAGAAGTGAAGCGCTTTTGACCGTTTCGCGCTTATATTGAGCAGCTACGCAGCAGTAGCAGCATCATCGGATTCGGGTTTGCTCGCCAATTACTACCACGACTGTCCAGCCAGTCAGGGCCACAGGCCACTCTCCTCCAGAGCGTAATCAAACGTGCGCTGCGCGGTGACGAGGCCGCGATGCGTTCCGTGATAATGCACAAGGGCATCTTCTCCACTCGGCGACAACGAGGGCTACAGCGATGCCCAGAGGCGCTATTGCGGACACTCGGTGATATCCGATATGCGAACTTCGTGAGCAGTCAGTCGGCGGAGTGCTCCGAGATGCCGCCGCTTCGGTTTACTTCCTGCGCACACGCAGGATTTCGCGCGCGCGTACTGGAGAACTGCGAAGCATTGCGTATCAAGCGACGTGGGTCGAAAGTCAGCGTCACACGTCCCCAATCAGACGCTCCAGGTCAACTGCTGGCTAGCGAGGCGCACATTTGATTTTATGAAACAGCTCACTGAGTTTGAAAGGCTCGCTCCCGCCGACGGTGAATGAGCTCTGTGTCGTTAGGCGACTTCCAACCCGCCGGTAGAACCAGCGCGACAGGCAGCCACTGACCAATTGATCTGATAGCTGCGGAAACAACGGGGCAAAATATATGAACCGACATCCGGTTCAAACCAGGATGGGCCGATCTGGGGCTATCATTTTGTTCCCAACCAACCAGCACATGATCGATCACTTCGCGAGGCGGCGGTTGGTTTTTGACCGCGCCAGGTCGCGCCCGCCAGGATGAATTCCTGTGGTTGCATTTTTCGCTTTCAATGCGTGGCTTCCTGAACCTTGGCTAACACAGTGTCTGACCTTGCCAGATACGCTTTCACGAATCGTTGCATAGCGATGTAGACGCCACTCATTTGAGCAGGAACGAGGATGCGCTGGGTGGCGCGTATCCATGATGTGCTTTTCGATTTCACATTTGACGCCCCAGTTGCGACCACCAGTCTTTGCGTAAAGCCGCGCGTCTGTGTAAGCGCGCACGTCGGCCCGGCGCTCGATTGCTGACCAAGCTCCGGGCGGCGGTACGGGCGCAGGCCAAGTCTTTCGTTCGCCGATTGAAATTCTGGCGCGCTTGTTGCGAGATCAGGCCAGTGTGTTGGTTGACATTGTGCGGAAGACCAAAAAGCGAGGTGGGCCCAATGGAAGAGCAACTGCTGGCCAAGCGCGTTTCTGTCAGTCGCAGCGGGTTGGGTTCTCTGCGGCGGATGTTGGTTCGACTGCAACGGCTTTTGGCCCCGGAACGGCTGCATTCTTTCGCCTTCAATCAGCCGGCCTCCCTGGTTTGGATTGCGGCAGACAGAGCTCCAGAACTTGAGCAGCTCAAGCCGCCAGAGAAGTTTTCCCACCGCCATCAGCGACACAGCGGCCCGCTGTTGAGCGCGTCAAACAGCTTCAGGGAAGAATTGGCCGCCTCTGTCAAGTAGAACAGACCAATCGCACGCTGTTTGGCGTTGACAATGGTAACTGGTGCTGGCCTTGCCGATTAACCTGAGTGGCGGGTTTGTTTGGCATGAACGTAGGTGGCATTCCTCTGAATCAACACCAGCTTACGGTTTCTTTTGGTCGTGGGCCCCTGCTGATCTTGACAGCGTCGCTCCGCGTATTGGGGGTTGGTCAGACGGCGTTACTAGGACGTATTTCACCGGTGATGTGTAACCGATGCAGTCGGGAGGCCGGCACATGCACGCTGATCAGTGAGACTGCATGCGACTCTCTCTGCGTCGCTCAAAGATTTCAGAAACCCTCCACTGTTCACTGCAATCCTTGCAGTGATAGAGATGCCGTAGTTTTCCTGAAGCGCCGGGGCTTCAGCGGCGACTTGCGATGCGTCGAGCTCTCGATCTGCTTGGGATCTTCTTCGGTCTCGATTTTCGATGAAGCCTTCGGCTGGTTGCTTCCACGGCTTCGGCCAGATCGTCCAATGATTTGATTTCTTTTCCGTTCACCTTTTTCACGGTGAGATAGGCGAGATCATCAAGTAGCCGATTGTGCTGTTCGCCGGAAGCACCTGGCACTGAGAATCACGACGCGTCGATTTCTCTCCGGAAACAGCTCGGATTGGAAATGGTCCATGTAAACCAAACGCTGCGGCGCTTCGCGTTGCCAGATTCGCTCCCATTCTTTGAGATACTGACGGGATAACTCCTGAAAAATCAGGCCGCCAAGAACGTAATACGCGCGGCGGTTGATCGAGGTAAGTACGGCGGACTCACGTAATCCTTCGCGTCGCGATGTTCCAGAGTCACGTTCAGAGCTGCATCGGTTTGCCGTCACGCTGAACGTGGAAGTGAACTAACGTCGCCGGCATGCGTGCGCTGTCCAGCAGATTGGTGAACTCGATCTTGCCGTAAAGCGGATCCACGTAGTTGCCGTTCTCATCAATGTCGTGATTTCCGACCGCGCGTCACGATGTCGCCGACCTTCATTCCAGCCTTATTTGCAGGGTGCCCAGCCTCCACATTGGTTATGTAAACGCCGCGCCTTGCCTCTTTCAGCCGCGAACTCGCGCAGCGCGGGATCCCGCGTCGGGAAAGATGAGAACCCGCGAACGAGGAAACCACGATAATTCTGGACCTTCGGCTTCCCTCAAGAAGTGCGATGATGACCGGCGCCGGGATAACGTCCAGAGCAGTTGTGAGCGCGAAGATCATGACGCAGTAGCAGTCCTGCGAGCTTTTGTTGTTCTTGACCAGCGGAACTGTGTAGCTGTTCTCGCGATACTGCATAGAATGCTGACGCGGTACGTGAGGAAATTCCCAGCATCGATCGGGTAGGGCATCATTTGCACGGTTGTCACCAGACACGTTTCGTCGCCAGCAACGCGCCTGTCGGTTCCAGTTGCCAAGCCGACAGCCTGGTCGCCAACGACCGTGTCGGACGTGATTTCGAGCAGGCGTGATGCCGTCGAGGAAGCTTTTCTCCGCCGGTTCGAGCAGCGCCAGGTTCGCTTCACGTAATCGATCACACGGACGTTGCGCCGCGCGTTTTCGCCTGACCTCTGCGCGCTCAGCTCGACACGTGATTTTGGTTTGTAACCAGATCGGCAGTGACAAGGACGCGACCTTTGGGCAAAACACGCGCCGAGGTGCGCGCTTTTGAAAAGCGGCGCTTTCTTTTGCCACGGCCGAAAATAATCATATCCTGTCCGGTTACATTCACTCGCGAACGAGTGCGACCTGCTTTAGCTTGGTAGCCGGTAGTCGGAATGGCCAGTTCTTTCTGCTGCCAGCGCGCCGCTGAGCTGCGACGAAGAACAATGCCGAAAGTGATGAAGCTGTCTTCGCATGTCTAGTTTTTGTCCTCTGCGCGCTGCGATGCGCCGTGCAGGCTAATCACTCGAGATTTTGCTCTTTCAAACGTTGTAACGCGTCTTGATGCGTTCGCGCGCGGCTTCCACTTTATTGTGCGGTCGAGCACCCAGCGAGGTCCGTCGCCGATCATCCGAATCACCAGCCGCTCGGGCGCCTGGGCGAAAGCTTTCGACAGTTCATTGAGCGTCCGAATTTTTTTGCCGTTTACTTCATCCACGATCCCACCGCGGTACGGCGCGCAGATAACTGTTGATCGGGTCGGCAAAATGTTGCTCAACACAATGACATCAGGATGATCCAAGATAAATTTGCTCCAGGACTAAAGTATTCGAAGAAATGCCGGAGGCGCAGGTCCGATGTGCGATACGCTTCGAGCATGTCGAGGCGTCAGCGGTTTGGAACAACGAGTCCACGCCGTAAAGCACGTAACGCGGTCGCACGTCGTAGCTATGAGCCTCGAATCCCCGGAAGCACGAGCCATGGCCCGAACAATTTGATGTTGACCGTCATCGGCTGCTTTGTCCCGTAGGATCTCGAGCCTTGACCGAGGTCGCCCTTGAACTTGCGCTCGACTACCTCACTCGAGCTGCGCGCGTTCGCCATCCAGCTCTACGTTCGCGCTCGGCTCGCGATCGGATGACCATCAATTGAAGAAGCACGTCTCCGGATTTTCAGGATCACCGTCCGGAGGGACCGCTGCCGCCACCACGGAGCTCACGAGCACGCCGCGATCGTCGTCTTTCAATCCAAGAAACTTTCATTGCGCCGGATTTTGCAGTTTCGCATAAGTGATCGCCAGATCGGGGTATTCGTCGCACTGCCCGTTGCTGATGTCTTTCAAGAACCGGTTGATCACCGGTGTCGGAATCATGTAGGCGACGCCCTGAGCTGAGCGTCGCCGCTATAACCTTGAAACGCGACGCCGACGACTTTGCCGTCCTGCATCAACCGGACTGCCGCTCTGTTGCCCGGGTTGATCTGCGCGCTGATCTGGATTGCCAGATGCTGGTCAACTGACGAATGCGTGTACAGCTGAAAATCAACTCGCGACACGATTCCGGTGTGTGACGGACATCCGTTCGCCGCCAATCGGATAACCGTACGCCGACACCGTCGATCTCCAGCGCAGGGATGCCGCCAAGTTTTAGCGGGAGCATGTTCTTGAAAAAATCTTTCGCAGGACACGGTGATCCAACGCCAGATCGCAATCGTTGGCGATGGACTGCACCTGCGCGGGATATTTGTTGGGATCGCCGTCGCGCTCCACCGTGATATAGCGGCTGTTCGCGACGACGTGCGCATTTGTCATGATGCGGTTGCCGCTGATCACAAACCCCGCGCCGACGCCGCGTTGGAGCTCGCCTGCATTCCACGGGGCCTTGTAATCGGGATCCACCGACGTGGCTGTGATTCCGGACAAAGACTTTTCTGGACCGGCCCGTTTGGTTTTGGCGGGGCCATGAGGCGCCGGCACCGGAACCACCGCCTGGCTAGGAGGAGTCGATCGCGACATGCCGGGATCGTTCGGCGAGGCCCTGCGGTTCAACGGGAGGCGCCGCCGGTGGTTTCTTCCTGGGCGTGGACTACAGACGCGAACAGCAAAGCGGCGTAACCGATGATAAGAATGCGTTTCATGGGACGGAAAGGCCTCGAACCTTAAACAGCCTTAGAGAAAATCAATATGGCGGATTTCAAATTGCAGCTGGTCTTTCGGCCACATACTGACACGGCACAGGCGTCGCGCGTTCAAATCATGAAGAACATGAGCGAGCTATGTCTGCCGAAATAGTTCGTTCAACTCGGCCGAAGGCGCGCTATCGGCCAAAAGAGTGAACATGCGTTTGCTTTGATGTCTTGTGCTGCCCGAAGGAAAGCGCCCCAGGCTGCCAGCGCGAGACCCGAACCGACGGAAATGCGGCGCACGCCGAGGTCGGCGAGTCCGGACAATTTAAGCTGATTGATTGAATCCAGAGACGAGCACGTTGACCGGTTTCGGCGCGACGGCACTTTACGATCTGCGCGATCTCACCGGGATCACTACGCCGGGCGCGCATAGACAATCGGCGCCGGCTTCAGCGTACGCGGCTGAGTCGGTCGAGTGCGGTGTGCAGCGGATCGGGATCACCGACCAGCCACGCTTCGCAACGGCCGGTTAACACCACGCCAGTTTTCGAAGCGTCGATCGCCGAGCGCGCCGCTCGAATCCGTTCGATCGCGAGTTTCTTCTCATACAGCGGGCAATCGCTACGCCCAGTGCTGTCCTCGATCGACAAGCCGGCCACGCCGGTCTCGACGCAGAGTCGCACGTTAGCCGCGACATCTTCAGGCTCATCCGCGTAGCCGGCGTGGAAATCTGCGTTTACCGGTAATGCGGTTGCGTTCACAATCTCGCGGATGTGCGCGAGCATCTCGTCTCGTGGAACGCCGCCATCGGGTTTGCTACGCGAAAGGCAAATCCTGCCAGAAGTGGTGGCGAGCGCTTTGAACCCCAGGCGTTCGAGATAGATCGCGGTGCCGATGTCCCATGGGTTCGGAAGCACGAAACAGCCTGACTCGTGCAGCGCGCGAAATTTCGTGACGAGAGCTGTCTGAGTTGATTTCATCTCGCAACATTACGTTGCTCCACCGAGAGCGCGATGTCTGATGTTTGCTAAATGAAGCGCCAAAGGCGCTGCTCATATGAAGCTTGGGGCATCGCCCCAGGAATTTGAAATGTGGCCGCAACAACGCGCTGTAAGCGCGTTTCAGTCGCACTGCGATGCAACTCGCGTGAGGTGAAACGCGCCTTCAGCGCTGGGGTTACTTTGAGCGATGAATCCTGGGACGTTGTCCCAGGCTATTGTTGAACATTGCGCCGTTGGCGCTCACCGGCTTTCCAGATCTGCCGCAATGGACCGTCAACGCCCGTAGATCGGATCGTAATCGGGAATTGGCAGAGCTGCGATAGTGTGATCGGATTTGGGCCGTTCGCCGGGCAAACCGCGAAGCAAATCCCACTGGCGTCCATCCGGGTAAGCTCCAACAACGCTAAAGTCCGGACTCGCGCCGATGTTGTGATGCGCGACACCCGCCGGAATGAGAATGACGTCGCCGGAGCGGACCTCGACGGTCTGGCCGTGCTCGCCGCCGAGTCGCAGTCTTGCGGAGCCACTATAGACACCGAGCGCTTCGTGCGCGGTGCTGTGATAATGAGCAAAGGAATAGACGCCGTTTGCGCCAGGAGTTGCGCCAATCGTTCTGAGCGAATCCGCGCTCGAAAAGCGGACGCGCGATCCTGCGCGTCCGCCGTGATTGCCGCCCGATACAACTAGCACAGGCAGAACGCTGCCCGGATAAACGCCGTCGTCCTCAAAGCTGCAACTGCTCCGGCTGGACGATCTCTTGCTTCTCAGCCATCGGGAAAACACTCATAAATTCCACGGGAATATCGCGTGAGCGGAAAACAGCGGTCGTATTTAGTTAAATCCATCGCAGACAATTGCGCGTTGCGTCTCCGAGTGTCACTCATATTGGCGCGATCGCCAATTATTCTATATGCAGCAGCCCGAAGGCGTATCTCAATTGGTCGAACATCTTTTTCGCCGTGAGTCGGCAAAAATGGTGGCGACAGCTGACCCGGATTTTCGGGATTGAGCATTTGAACCTGGCCGAAGATGTCGTGCAGGAGGCGCTGGGACGCGCATTGCAGACGTGGCCATACCGCGGCATTCCGAGAATCCTTCCGCCTGGATCATGCGCGCGTCACGCAATCTCGCACTCGATGTGATCCGGCGAGAAAAAGTTTTTCGCGGGAAGGAAGCGGAAATCGCGCGTCTTATCGAGGCCGGCGGATCTTCCGCACCCCAAGCGGTGAGTTTTTCAGAAAACGAAATCGCAGACGACCGGCTACGGATGATGTTTGTCTGCTGTCATCCGGTCATTCCTCCAGAGGCGCAGGTGGCTCTGGCGTTGAAAACGCTGTGCGGTTTCAGCGTCACCGAGATCAGTCGGGCTTTCTTAACGAGTGAAGCGGCGATTGCCAAACGAGTGACACGCGCAAAACAAAAGATCCAGGAGGCGCACGTCCCATTTGAGATTCCTGTCGGCGACTGAGTTGGCCCGGCGGCTCGAGAGCGTGCTGCAATCGCTCTATCTTCTGTTTAACGAGGGTTACAAAGCATCCGGTGGCGACAAACTGGTTCGGGAAGAACTTTGTCACGAAGCGATCCGTCTCACGGAATTGCTGGCACAACATCGCGCTGGAAATCAGCCAAAGACGCATGCGCTGCTGGCGCTGATGCTGCTCAATGCCGCCCGCACGCCGGCGCGTGAAGATGACCAAGGCAACCTGCTTCGACTCGAAGAACAGGACCGGACGCGCTGGGATCAGACGATGATCGCGCGTGGCATGTCGCGTCTGCGCGAATCGGCTGCTGGGCGGCCAGATCAGCGAATATCATCTTCAAGCGGGGATCGCCGCGTGTCATGCGACTGCAGTCGATTATCAATCGACCGATTGGGCGAGGATTCTCTCGCTCTACGATCGATTAATGGAATTTGATGATTCGCCTGTGGTTGCGCTCAATCGCGCCGTGGCAGTCGCAAATGTTCACGGGCCGGACGCGGGACTAAAAGCAGTGCGCGCCATAAGAGGCCGCGAGAAATTGGCTTCGTATTACTTGTTCTATTCAGTGATCGGCGAGCTTGAGATGCGATTGAACAATCGTCGAAGCCGCGGCCGAAGAATTCCGTAAACGCATTTGAACTCGCGGAAACGAAATCGGAGCGAGCGTTCCTTCTGAAACGACTACAGAGTGTGAACAAATTTCTGGAGGCAGGCCAACGGCCTGAGACCATCGTAGCCGAGGCACCGCCCTCGGATCGATTGTCATTCCGTAACTCGCCCTTGAAAGGGCATCCCAGAATTCAATCCCACAAATATCGTTCGTCGTAGCGGCGCGCCAGTATTTTTTCAGAATCCGCAGATATTCATCTGCTGGAACGTCTCTCTTTTGTGATGCTCTTCTTGGTCTAGAATGTATTTCCTTACCGCTTCGAAGTGCGATGGGCTGACACTGAAAAGCCCGTAGCCATCCTGCCAGTGAAAGTCTGGAACGCCCAACGTCTTCATCAATTTAGGACGAATCCTTCTTGAGAATTTCCAACGACCTTCGCTGTCGGAGAATTTCTTCGTGAGATTAGCAGAGAACGTGAACGTGATCCGCCACACCGCCGATTGTGATTGAATTACATTCCAGGTTTTGAAGGATGCGTGATTGATACGCCCATACTCTGTTCGCGAATAGTTGGCGATGAGCGACGGTTGACGCTCTTTGGTCGAAAGAATGATGTGAGCGCTCAAGATATGTAACGATTGCGGCATATGCTGGACGGACGGTGACATAATTTGGTTTGCCCTTACAGGGCGAAGTATTGTTTCGATCGATGACCGAGGGCGTTGCCCTCGGCTAGAGTGGTTGAGGCCGTTAGCCTCACGATGCTCACTAGTGGCGGCGGAAGTTTCCGAGATTTTTTGTCGCAATGTCCTGAACCGGATCACTGGTTCGTCGTATCTCCGACAAAGGCGAAATCACAGCAACAGAAAGGCAAAACATGAGCAAGTCAGAGAAGAAACAAGATGCAAGCATCACCTGGTTTGAAATCCCAGCCGACAATCCAGAACGCGCCAAGGCGTTTTTACAGCAATCTGTTTGGCTGGAAAATCAATCCATTTCCCGGTAACGGCGATTACTGGCACATCGATACCGGCGGCGCAGACGATAGTCCAGACGGCGCGCTAAAGAGGCGTAAAGATCCGCAAGAGCCAGTCGTCAACTACGTGAGCGTGAATTCCGTGGATAAGTTCGCTGATAAAATTTCGAAACTCGGTGGAAAAATCTGCATGGCCAAAACGGCGCGTGCCGCAGATGGGTTATTTCGCTGTGTGCCAGGATCCCGAAGGGCAACCCCTTGGACTTTGGGAGAGCGATCCGGCGGCAGCCTGAGAAAATAATTTGTCCCAATCTGGGTCGCTCGTTCGTCGTAGTTCTGAAAGTAAGCAAAACAATCAACAACCAACTAAACTAATATGAACACACAAAATCAAAATGGATACATGCTGCTATGCGCACCGATGATATGTGCATACACCGGCTTTCGCACGAAGAGCTCCAGAAACTCATCGGCCAAAACCAAGCCTGGTTCGAAAGATTGACTGCGCAGGGTAGAAGCGAAACCTGGTCGCGCGCTTGGAACGTACACGGCGTAATCGTCTCCGGCAGAAACGGACGATTCATTTACGGACGGGCCGTTTGCTGAATCGAAGGAAGCCATTGGTGGATATCTGGTGCTCGACGTCGAAACGATCGAAGAAGCCATTGCCATTGCGCAGAGCAGCCCGGCCTTGCTTATGGCGGTTCAATCGAAGTGCGTCCGATGGCTGACGAATGTCCACTCGACGTCGCGCGCGCGAATTGGCGCGAGAAGAACAGCTTGCAACCGTTTAAAACCAACAACAGTTAACTCTCAACGATCAACTACAGAATATGAACACACAAAATCAGAATGGATACATGCTGCTGTTTCGCGGAAACGATTGGACCAAGAGCCTCTCGCCCGAGGAAAAACAAAAAGTAACAGATCAATGGATGGCCTGGTTCAAACGGCTGACGGATCAAGGCAAAGCCATCGCTGGAAACCCGCTCGAACCCGAAGGCAAAATCGTATCGGGCAAAAACCGCGTGGTATCGGACGGGCCATTTGCAGAATCGAAGGAAGCGATCGGCGGCTATTTTCTGCTCGACGTCGCGAGCTTCGACGACGCGGTGGCGATCGCGCGGGAATGCCCTGGCTTGCCGTACGGCGTGCAGGTCGAAGTGCGGCCCGTGGCGGGCCGAATGTCCGACTGGCTAGCGAACTCAAACAGGAGGCGCAGTTCGCAAACGCATAACGTGGATCCAAACGCCATGCATTCGATGTGAAGCCGCATGCGGCGGATTCAAGACCATAGTCGAAGCGTGAAGCTTTGATGGATTGGGTGCGGCGTCACAACGAATGTGGAACCCGGTTAAAAGAAAGGAACAAAGAAATGAATCGTGTCACTCACTTTGAAATTTACACTGACGACCCACAAGCGGTGCAGCCGTTTTACCAGGACGTCTTCGGCTGGAAGTTCAACAAATTCGAAGGCGGCCCGATCGAGTATTGGCTGGTTACGACCGGCGACGATAAAGAACCGGGAATCAACGGCGGATGACCCGGCCCGCGAGAAGGTCAAAGCTCCGGCACGTTGAACACCGTCGCGGTCAAGTCTCTTGATCAAACCATGAAGAAGATCGAGCAGCGCGGCGGAAAAATCTGCGTGCCGAAGATGGCGATCCCAAAAGGTTGGCTGGCTCGCTTACGCGGCAGATCCGGCCGGCAACGTCTTTGGAATTATTGAGCCGGATACGAACGCCAAATAAACGAAAGGGAAAGGTTATGACACCAAATACTATTCCGACTTCACCGTGTGCTTCGGGCAACGCCGGAAAAAATCTACAAGGCATTTCTCGATCCCGACGCCATGGCCAAATGGCTTCCGCCGAACGGATTCACCGCGCAAGGTACATCAGATGGACGCCAAAGTTGGCGGCACTTATAAAATGTCGTTCACGAATTTCACGACGGGCAAGAGTCATTCCTTCGGCGGGACGTACGTCGAATTGACTCCGCACGAACGCATTCGCTACACCGACAAATTCGACGATCCGAATCTGCCCTGGCGAAATGCAGACGACGATCACGCTTGACGAAGGTCTCCTGCGGAACTGAACTGAACATCGTGCAGGAAGGCGTGCCCGCTGTTATTCCCGCTGAAGCGTGCTATCTCGGCTGGCAGGAGTCGCTCGCGCTTCTGGCGAAACTAGTCGAGCCTGAGATTCCAGATTAA
>ERZ1370068.9934-contig-8676_pt1 | contig 15361 bp, 30 predicted proteins | sample MGYA00561227_ERZ1370068 | MGnify/ENA primary metagenome ERZ1370068 (study PRJEB38410, sample SAMEA6850437) | metagenome | study: Metagenomic assessment of the ecological functions of the soil: analysis of the soil microbiota associated with the...
TGTTCGCCAGTTATCGGGCGGGCACAAGATCAAGACACAGGACCGTCGCTTGAGCGTATCTCGTGCCAGCGCGGCATGGCCGGTAGAAATCCGGTTGCCGAAGGACCGCCGCACCCTTCAAGTTACTTTCGACGATGGCTCGGCTTTCAACCTGCCTGCGGAACTGCTTCGGTGTGACCAGTCCCTCCGCCGAAGTGCAAGAGCCATTCCGAAGCGGAACGCAAGACGGTGGGCGGCAAGCGCAACGTGACCATTCTCTCCGTCGATCCGGTCGGCAATTACGCCATACGGCTCGGGTTCGACGATTACGCACAGTACCGGCATCTACTCCTGGGCGTTTCTGCGCGATCTCGGTGTGAATGCCGAGCGGCGTTTTCAGGATTATCTCGACGATCTCCAGGCCAAAGGCCTGACCGCGATAGACCGGGCATGCGCTGACGCCTTGACGGCGACACGAACGGACGAAACGATCGCCGCGAATGCCCAATGCCCGAAAAATCTCCCGTCTCATGTTACTGACCTGCACCACTTTGCTGGGGCTGCCGGCGTCTGGAACCAACGTCGCCCTCGCGCAGTTGCGTGGACATGGCGGGCCGGTGCGGGCGTTGGCGATTTCGCCCGACGGCGAAACGGCAGTCTCGGGCAGCTTTGATTCCACTCGGCGATCCGCTGGTCGCTGACGCGCAATGCCGCCGAGCAGGTGCTTCGTTTCCACGCCGACGCCGTCAACGCGGTGGTTTTGCTCCGGATGGACGTGCCGCGACGGCAGGCGCCGACGGGCGCATTGCGCATCTGGACTCCCGGCAACACGCAGCCCGACGCGGTGCTGGAAGGCCATACCGCACCGATCGCAGCGCTCGCGGTATCGCCCGACGGCGCAACGTTGGCTTCCGCGTCGTGGGATCAAACGGTGCGGCTGTGGCCGCTGGCAGGTGGCGTGTCGCGCGTGCTGGAAGGGCATACGCAGAACGTCAACGGCGTCGCGTTCGCACCCGACGGCCGCACGCTGGTCAGCGTCGGCTACGATCAGAGCGTTCGCATCTGGCCGCTTGATGGAGCCGTCGCCGCCGACCGTCGTTGCGATGCCGAGCCGCTCAACGCCGTCGCGGTTGCGCCGCGATGGCGAAATCGCGGCCGGCGGCGCTGACGGCAAGGTCTATTTTCTGACCGGAGCCGGCGCAGTCGCAGGCGAGGTCGCAGCCGGACCGACGACCGGTGATCTCGATTGCGATCTCGCCGGATGGCGCGCTGGGTTGCCGCGGCGAGCATCGGCGGTTCGGTCGCGGTGATCGATCGCAAGACGCGTAGCTCGCCCGCACGCTGGTCGGTCCCGGGCTGCCGGTCTGGTCGGTCGCGTTTCTGCCCGACAGCCGCACCCTGCTGACCGGCGGCGCCGACAACATCATCCGCCGCTGGAATGCGGTGACGGAGAGCCAGTCGATCCGCTGCTTCTGGAAACGGCAGGAGATCCGCTGGCCGCCTATGCCGGCGACCGCGGCGCGGAGAGTCTTCCGTGCCTGTGTCGCCTGCCATACGCTTGGTAGCCGACCAGGCCAACAGGGCGAGGGCCCACGCTGGCCAGGCATCTGTTCGGCCGGCAGGATCGCGACCCTGCCGGGCTATGATTTCTCCGACGCGCTCAAGCGTCTCGATATTGTCTGGACGCCGGAGACGGTTTCAAAATTGTTCGAGATCGGGCCTTCGGCCTACACCCCGGCACCAAGATGCCCGAACAGCGCATCGGTTCCGAGCAGGACCGCGCCGCGCTGGTGCGAGTTCCTCGCGCGCGCGACCAGGCGATAGAGAGAGCGTGAACGCGGAACGTGACGCAGTTCACATTCGCGCGGCGCGGTTCCAGCTAAGCAAACGACGGGGTGGACCTTTCTACGAACGGAGGCTTCCCGTGAACCGTCTGATCATCTCTGGATCTCGTCACAGTCGCTTTGCTTGCCGTTGCAACCATCGATGCTGCGATCGCATCCGCTACCGGGCTATCGTACCGCCGGAACCACCAGCATGGCGTCGTCGCAGCAACATCGCTCCGCGGCCGACGTCAGCAAGCTCCCTGTTGAGGAGTTCGAGGATATGTCGCTGGTCTATTCGAGCGCGCCGAAACGCTGAAGCGAGTAATAGCGGAACGCATCGCCTTATCGGCAGGCGTCATGCTCATTCGCGTAATGAGCATGGCGAAGCTGACTGGCGGGATGGATTTTAGAATGTCGGCGGTGTGCAGGCACTGATCACTTCGCATGGTTTGGCGCCGACGCAGCGGAAACGGTGCGGGCGGCGGCTTTCGAAATAATAGGCGTCGCCGGGATCGAGGATCTCGCTCGCTCGTCGTCGACGCTCACTTCGAGCCGGCCCGACACCACGATGCCGCCTTCCTCGCCCTCATGCACCAGCGGCACCCGGCCGGTGTCGCTGCCGGGCTCATAGCGTTCCTTCAGGATCTGCAAGCTGCGGCCGAACAGATTGTCGCCAACCTGGCGATAGGAGATCGGCTTCTTGCCGATCTCGGTCAGCTCGTCGGAACGATAGAACGACCTTGCGCGGCCGCTCAGGCTCGATGGCGAAGAATTCGGCCAGTCCCATCGGGATACCGTCGAGGATGCGCTTGAGCGCGCCGACCGACGGATTCATCTGGTTGGATCTGATCAGCGAGATCGTCGAATTGGTCACGCCGGACCGTTTGGCGAGCTCGCGCTGCGACAGCTTGTGACGCGCCCGAATGAATCGCAGCCGTCCACCGATATCGACGCTCATCCAGGAATCCCTGTTGCAGGTGTTTCGGATCGCGCAAATATGATCCGATAGCGCTCAACAAGATCAATGGGTTGCGGCAGAGTAGAAAAGGACTTGTTGACGCTTTGCGAAGCGTGGTCGGCTCGTTGAAGTCAGCAATGGAGCGACGCCGTGACCGCTTCATCAGAAGCCGAACACCCTGCAAACCGATTCGTTCTGGATGCCGTTCACGGCCAATCGGCAGTTCAGGCCGCGCCGCGCCTGTTCGCCTCCGCCGAGGGCATGCACTACACGACCGTCGACGGCCGCAAGGTGATCGACGGCTCGGCGGGCCTGTGGTGCGTCAATGCCGGCCACGGCCGCCGGCAGATCGCGCGCTGCCGTCGAGCGGCAACTGATGAACCTCGACTTCGCGCCCTCGTTTCAGATGGGCCATCCCCTTGCGTTCGACTTCGCCGCGCGGCTGGCCGAGATCGCGCCTGACCGGACTCGATCGCATCTTCTTCACCAATTCGGCTCTGAATCGGTCGACACCGCGCTGAAGATCGCGCTCGCCTATCAGCGCGCCGCCGGGCAGCCGACGCGCACCCGCCTGATCGGCCGCGAGCGCGGCTATCACGGCGTCGGCTTCGGCGGCATGTCGGTCGGCGGCGATGGTGAACAACCGCCGGGCGTTTCGCGACCCATCTGCCGGGCGTCGATCATATCAGCCACACCCACGACCTCGCCCGCAACGCTTTCGCGAAGGATCTGCCGGAGCATGGCGCCGAACTTGCCGACGATCTCGAGCGGCTGGTGGCGCTGCATGGCGCCGAGACCATCGCCGCCGTCATCGTCGAGCCGGTGCCGGGCTCGACCGGCCGTGCTGCCGCCGCCGCAAGGCTATCTGCAGCGGCTGCGCCAATTGTGCGACAAGCACGGCATTCTCCTGATCTTCGACGAAGTCATCACCGGCTTCGGCCGGCTCGGCACGCCGTTCGCGGCCAGTATTTCGGCGTGACGCCCGATCTGATGACGACAGCCAAGGGCATCACCAACGGCACCATTCCCTGCGGCGCGGTGTTCGCCAGCCGCAAGATTTACGATGGGCTGATGACCGGGCCGCAAAGCCAGATCGAGCTGTTCCACGGCTATACCTATTCGGCGCATCCGGTGGCCTGCGCCGCGGGGCTGGCGACGCTCGACATCTACAAGGACGAGGGCTTGCTGACGCGCGGCGCCACGCTGGCCGACTACTGGCGCGATGCCCTGCATCAGCTCAAGGGCCTGCCGAACGTGATCGACATCCGCAACGTCGGCCTGATGGGCGCCGTCGAGGTCTCGCCGCGGCAAGGACGCGGCGGGCGCGCGCGGCTATGACGTCATGGTCGATTGCTTCAATCGCGGCCTTTACCTGCGCCACGAGCGGCGACTCTCTTCGCGCTGTCGCCGCCCTTGATCGTCGAGCGCAGCCATATCGACGAGATGGTCTCGATCCTCGGCGACGCCATCAAGCGCGTGGCCTGATCCTTGCTGCTGTGAAGCTGTTGCGTGGCGATCGTATAGTTTGCGGCGACTCGAACAATGCCGCGGCAGGAGCGTGAGGGATCGTGAAAGTCCTTGTTCTCGGCAGCGGCGTCATCGGCGTCACGTCGGCCTATTACCTCGCGCAGGGCCGGGCATGAGGTGACGGTGGTCGACCGTCAGCCGAAGCCCGGCGCTCGAGACCAGCTTTGCCAACGCCGGCGAAGTTGTCGCCCGGCTATTCCTCGCCATGGGCCGGTCCCGGCGTGCCGGTCAAGGCGATCAAATGGCTTCTGATGAAGCACGGCCCGCTGGTGATCCGGCCCGAAGCTCGATCCCGTGATGTGGATCTGGCTCCTGAAGATGCTGCGCAACTGCACGTCGGCGCGCTATGCGGTCAACAAGCGCCGGATGATCCCGATCGCGGAATACAGCCGCGATTGCCTGCGCGCGCTGCGCAACGAGACCGGCATTCACTATGACGAGCGCAGCCGCGGCACGCTGCAGCTGTTTCGCTAGCCGGCACCAGCTCGACCACACCGCCGATGACATCGCGGTGCTCAAGCAATATGGCGTGCCGTTCGAAGTGCTCGATCGCGCCGGCTGCATCGCCGCCGAGCCGGCGCTGTCAGCGGTGAAGGACAAGATCGCCGGCGGGCTGCGGTTGCCGCAGGACGAGACCGGCGATTGCCACATGTTCACGCAGGCGCTGGCGGTCGAGGCCGCAAAGCTCGGCGTGCGGTTCGCGTTCAATGCCGGGATCGAGGGACTGATCGCGGACGCCACGCGCATCACCGGCGTCGCCACCAGCACCGGCGTGCTGCAGGCCGACGCCTACGTCGTTGCGCTCGGCAGCTGGTCGCCGCGGCTGGTGAACGGCCGCTCGGCATTTCGCTCCCGGTCTATCCGGTCGAAGGGCTATTCGATCACCGTGCCGATCATCGGATCCCGACGGCCGCGCCGGTGTCGACCGTGATGGACGAGAGCTACAAGGTGGCGATCACGCGGCTGGGCGATCGCATCCGCGTCGGCGGCACCGCGGAAATTTCCGGCTATTCCGACAAGCTCTATGCCGCCCGGCGCGCGACGCTCGATCACTCCCTGACCGACCTGTTCCCGCGCGGCGGCGATCTGGCCAGACGCCACGTTCTGGAGCGGCTTGCGTCCGATGACGCCGGACGGTCCGCCGGTGATCGGCGCGACGCGCTATGCCAATCTTCATCTCAACACCGGCCACGGCACGCTCGGCTGGACCATGGCCTGCGGCTCGGGAAGGGTGCTGGCGGATCTGCTGTCGGGCCGCAAGCCCGACATCGATACGCGTGAGCTTGCGCTCACCCGGTACGACCATCGCTTCGGTTGAAGGCCTGTTTAGTGCCGTAGGCACGGTCACCGGCGTCGCCGAGACCCGGCAGAATGTAGGCGTTGTCGTCCAGCCCTTCGTCGATCGCGGCGAGCCAGATCGGAACGTCCGGGTGAATGCCGCGCATGCGCTCGACACCTTCCGGCGCGCCGATCAGGCATACCAGCCGGATGTCGTTGGCGCCGCGCTCCTTCAGCCGGTCGACCGCGGCGACGGCCAGAGTTCGCCGTTGCCAGCACCGGCGAGATCACGATCACCAGCCGCTCGTGCAGATCGCTCGGCGCCTTGAAGAAATATTCCACGGCAACGAAGGTTTCCGGCTCGCGGTAAAGGCCGATATGGGCGATCCGCGCGGTCGGCACCAGATCGAGCATGCCTTCCGCAAAGGTCACGCCGGCACGCAGCACCGGCGCGAACACCAGCTTCTTGCCCGCGATCTGCGGCGATTTCATCTGCGCCAGCGGCGTCTCGATATCGACATCGGCCAGCGGCAGATCGCGGGTGACTTCGTAGCACAAGCAGCATCCCGATCTCCTTGAGGAGTTCGCGAAACGACTTGGTCGAGAGTGTCTTTCTTCCGCAACAGCGTCAGCTTGTGCTGCACCAGCGGGTGGCTAACGATCGTGACGCCGTCCATGTTGCTGATCCCGGTTCTAGAATACAGTGCCGTCGCTGATGACTTTCACCGGAGGCGAAGCGTCAGCGCGGCGTTCGCGCGCGAGCAATCGGCCTGCGGCCCAGGTTCCGCCCTCGAGAATTTTCGCCAACGGCATCGCGGTGGCATCGAGCCCAAGCCGGTGCCGCAGACCATCGGCGACGCGGTCGAGCAGCGCCACCGTCAGCGCGCGCCATTCCACGACCAGCGGTGAGGCGACCTCGTGCTCCTGCTGCGCAGCTTCGGCATCGCGAAACGCGAGCACGCCGGTATCGACGAACAGCCCGCCATTGCGATATTCCGGCAAGGCCGGTGAGGCCATCGATATCGGTCACGTTGATGCCGGCCGTTTGCAGCGGTTCGATGAGGGAATAGGCCAGCCATTGCGAGAGCTTGTGCAGCGGCATCAAGCCGCTTGGTCGCATCCGCGGTCGTCAGCATCGGATGCTTCCAGCAGTCGCCGAGCGCGATCCCTCCGAGCGTCAGCCGCGATGGCCAGATCGGCCCGAGCTGTTGCAGCAGCTCCGTCAAAATCGTCGGGGCGGGAAGCGTCTTGGCTCGTCTGCCAGCATCGCCAGTCGATCGAACAGGCCGCCGGGCCGCGGCGTGTCGTGGCTGCCGAATATTTCCGGTTTCGAGGCCACCAGCCGTGCCCAGGCGGCGCAACAGATCGACGCGACCGTCCAGCCCGACCAGCGGATTGACATCCGAGACCTGCATGCCGCGCTCGAGGTCGGCAACGGCGAAATTTGCGAGCACGTCGGCATCGACCCGCAGAGGCTGCACGCGGATCAGCCGAGAATGCAGCCGCCTGCGAACATCGCAAGGCTGGCCAGTCCCAATCCTTCCGAACGGCCGATGGCTGATCCGGTCTTTGGATCGCGGTAGCGCCACGACGGGCCGGCGCCGGCATCGAGGAAGACGCTGACGATGGCCAGATCGAATTCTGCCCGGGCGCGGGCCGCGCGATCGGGCCACTTGGTCCGGTCGGCGATATCAGCCCAACGATTGATCGCCATTCGTGACGAAGTGCCGCCAGCGCGAATGAAACGGTACGTCGAACGAAGGATAGGCCTTGCGCGTCGTTTCCAGCACCAGGTCGACTGCGCTGTCCATGCGATCGAGGTGGATGCGGAAGTTCGGAAGCTTGTCTTCAAGGCCGATCGCGAGCATGCGATGCGCGCGCTCGCGGACCGCCTTGGCATTCAGCAATGACAAGGCGGCTGACGTCTCCGGATTTGCGAGGGACACGGCCGCCTCTCTCAATATTTTTCGAGCGAACGGCCGACCGGATTGACCGGGTCTTGCTTGCGGCTCGGGCGTGTAGTAACCGGCGGCCTTCTTTGCCGCGATTTCCACATGCGCGTCGGCGGGCACGAGATCGTCGGGAATTGGCACGCGTTCGACGATTTCGATGCCCTGGCCGGTCAGCGCATCGTACTTCATATCGCTCATGGAAACGAAGCGGTCGATCCGCTTCAGGCCGAGCCAGTGCACCACGTCCGGCATCAACTGCTGGAAGCGGGCGTCCTGCACGCCGGCGACGCATTCGGTGCGCTCGAAATACTGGGCCGCGGCATCGCCGCCTTCCTGACGCTTGCGGGCGTTATAGACCAGAAACTTCGTGACCTCGCCGAGCGCGCGGCCTTCCTTGCGATTGTAGATGATGATGCCGAGCCCGCCGCTCTGCCCGGCGCGGGCGCATTCCTCGATGCCGTGAATCAGGTATGGACGGCAGGTGCAGATATCGGAACCAAACACGTCGGAGCCGTTGCATTCGTCATGCACGCGGCAGGTTATCCTGGTGCGAGTGATCCGGCAGCTTGGTGACGTCGCCGAACAGATAGGCCGTCGTGCCGCCGATCGGCGGCAGAAAACCTGCAGATCGGGCCGGGTCACCAGTTCCGGAAACATGCCTGCGGTCTGCTCGAACAGTTGCCGGCGCAGATTGTTCTCGGTGGTTGCGAAGCGCGCCGCCAGGCCCGGCAGATACCAGACCGGGTCGATCGCAATCTTGACCACGGAGACGCTTCCGTTCTTGTGCACGACCTCGCCGTCCTGCTTGAGCCGTCCGGCTTCGATCGCCGCCTGCAGTTCGGGCAGATCGAGACGGGCGCGCGTGATGGCAATGCTCGGACGGATGTCGATGCCTTCGGCGATCTCTGTTGCGAAGTTTTCCGCGGCGAGATGTCCCCAGGGATCGAGCGAGACGATCCGCTGCGGATCGGTCCATTGCGGAAACGGCCCGATCGTTTCGGCCGGATGGGTGTTGGTGAGATCCGGACGCCGGATCGGGTCGAGTGCGCCGGATGAGACGGCAAGCGCGCGATAGACCGAATAAGAGCCGCCATGCGTACCGATCGACGTTGCGGTCCTGGGGGCGCGATACCGTGCCGATCACCGGCCCGCGCTCGCGCGCGCTGGCAGCACCCCAGGCGATCGGGAAGTTGAGCTTGGCACCCGGTGCCGGGTGCGAGGTAATGCGAATATGGTCAACCCGATTGGAACGAGTCATCGCCACGAACCCTGAAACGGCGACGGCCCGCCTAGAGCAGACGGGCCTGGTCACCAACGACAAAATCAGCAGCGGTTGCAGCTGAGAGAGCAGTATAATCAGAATTGCGACCGAACACAACGGCGATTTGAGCTCAGATCACCGTTGGCGCCCGGCCGTTAACCTTTTTCACGCGTCGAGTGAGATGCTGTCCGCGTCCGTCCCGGCTGGCGATCGCCGAAAAACGATACGATGCTCTGCAGCATTCGTCGTGGGCTTGGCGCGCTCGAAGCAAGCGCGCGCATGCGGTCTGCGCTACCAGATCTGTCGCTTCTGGTTGAGCCGGCGATCGCGCGCGCATCAGAACTGCCATCCGGTCGCGGGTGCAGGGGCCAGCCTGAAACGCAGAACTGACGTGCATATGCTAGACCGTCTCCGGAATTGACTTCGTGCGAACCAAAACTTTAACTGCTGAGCTCCGATTGAGCAGATCGGACTCCGAGCTCCGCGAGCTGCTTCATTTTTATGCAACGCAGCCACAAGAATACTCAGGAAGCTATCCATGCGCGTCATCAATGTTGCCGCCGCCCAGTTGGGCCCGATCCAGAAAGCCGAACAGCCGCGAAGCCGTCGTCAAGCGCATGATCGCGCTGATGGATGAAGCCAAGGCGAAGGGCGCCGATCTGATCGTCTATCCGGAGCTCGCGCTCACCACGTTCTTTCCGCGCTGGTACATGGAGGATCAGGCCGAGGTCGATACCTGGTTCGAACGCGAGATGCCGAATGCGGCGACCAAGCCGTTGTTCGAGCGCGCCGCGCACCACCAGATCGCGATGAACTTTGGCTATGCCGAACTGACGCCCGGACGGGCATCATTTCAACACCTGCATCCTCACCGACAAGTCCGCGCAAAATTGTCGGAAAGTACCGCAAGATTCATCTGCCGGGTCATTCGGAGTTCGATACGAAGCGCGCCTTCCAGCATCTGGAGAAGCGCTACTTCGAGCCCGGCGATCTCGGCTTCAACGTCTGGCGCGCGCTCGGCGGCATCTTCGGCATGGCGGTCTGCAACGACCGGCGCTGGCCGGAGACCTATCGCGTGATGGGCCTGCAAGGCGTCGAGATGGTGCTGATCGGCTACAACACGCCCTCGGTCAATGCCGAGAAGAGCGAGGAGGGTCCCGAGAAGCGGCTGTTCCACAATCGGCTCTGTCCGCGCAGGCCGGCGCCTACCAGAATTCGACCTGGGTCGTGTGCGTCGCCAAGGCCGGCGTCGAGGATGGCCATCCCCTTGATCGGCGGCAGCCTGATCGTCAATCCGGACGGCGAGATCGTCGTCGAGGCCAGGACCGAAGGACGACGAACTGCTGGTTTATCCCTGCGATCTCGACGCCACCGCCTTCGGCAAGAACACGATCTTCAACTTCGCCCAGCACCGCCGCATCGAGCATTACGGCCTGATCACCAGCCGCACCGGCGCGGTGCCGCCTCCGGAAAACTAGATGTCCGGTATCTCCTTCCGCGAACCTGATCCGCGTGGCCGGCATTGCTGTACGAGGTCGTGACGCCGCGGCGATCGCGCGTAAACGCCGACGAGAACGGACTGCTGAAACGCAACGGTAGCGGCAGACTGAGCGGTCGCGACGTCCGAAAAGTCAGTGATGCGAGAACTGCACCGTGCCCAGCGCCATGGTCACGGCCGCCTGTGTCGGGTCGATCACGGGAATTCCGAGCGCCTGCTCCAGCGGTCTGCGGTGACGCGCCATGCCGGCACAGCCCATCACGATGGCGCCGGCTCCGTCTTCGTCTCTTGAGCGCGCGTCCGACCTCGATCATCTTCGCGAGCGTTCCTTCGCCCGACGCCGTCTCCGCCACGCTCATGTTGAGCGGCCGCTCCCTGGTCAGGCGATCCATCAACCCCATCTGCCTGAGATAACGGACATGGCGGCGAATCGAGCGCTGCGCGATCGCAATCACGCCGAAGGTTTCGGCGCGCGCGCAGCGCCGTCAGCACGCCGCATTCGGCGATGCCGAACACGGGCCGATCCGTTGCTTCGCGGCAGACATGCAGACCCGGATCGCTGTAGCAGGCGATGACGAAGGCGGCCGAGCTGTTGTCGCCTTCGACCAGTCGGCGCAGCGGCATCGCCACGCTGTCGACGTCGGCCTGGCTCTCGATCCCGTAAGGACCTTCGGCCAGCGTCTCGCAGACGATCTCCGGTCCGCCCTCAAAGCCGAGCGGCTTCAAGGCGTCCTCCAGCCCTTGGGTACACGAGATGGTTGGAATTTGGATTGATGACGAGAATGCGCGGCCGGGACATCGTGTTTCCTGCGGGATGACGCGTCGGCGATAGGCAATGCGAGACGGATCGAGCATGACCATGCCATCCAGTGATGCATGGTCCACTGTCTGCTCCGAAAGCGCAAGGGAGTGCGCACGGCACGATCTGTGCTTTATCCAGTGAATGCAAGACTTGGGATCAAGACTCGAATGCTATGTGGAGTTTGCCATGACCGAACCTGCCTACGACCTCCTGATTCGCGGCGGACGCGTCGCGACCGTCAGCGACGTGTTCGAGGCCGATGTCGCCATTTCCGGCGAGACCATCGTCGCCATCGGCCGCGGACTGCCGGGCGGCGCGGCGCGAGATCGACGCGCGCGGCAAGCTGGTTCTGCCCGGCGGTGTCGACAGCCACGCCCATATCGAGCAGCTTTCGGCCGCCGGCATCATGAACGCCGATACGTTCGAGAGCGCAACCGTCTCGGCGGCCTTCGGCGGCACCACCACCGTGATCCTCGTTCGCGGCTCAGCACGTCGGCATGAAACTGCCGCAGGTGCTGGAGGATTATCATGCGCTCGCGCAGGAAGGGCGCGGTGATCGACTATGCCTTCCACATGATCATCGCCGATCCGACCAAGGAAACGCTGGAAGCGGATCTGCCCGCGCTGATCAAGCAGGGCCATGGCTCGATCAAGATCTTCATGACCTATGATCGTCTGAAGATCGACGACGAACCGCTGCTCGACATTCTGCTTGCGGCGCGCGACGGCGGCGCGATGCTCTGCGCCCATGCCGAGAACCACGGGATCATCTCCTGGATGGTGAAGCGGCTGCTGGCGCGCGGCTATACCGATCCGAAATATCACGCCATCAGCCATGCCCGCGTTTCGGAAGCGGAGGCCTTCAACCGGCTGATCGGCATGGCCGCGCTGATCGATCAGCCGATCATGATCTTTCACGTGTCGACGGCGGAAGGCGCCAGGGTGATCCGCGATGCGCGCGGGCAGGGGCTGAAGGTGTTCGCGGAGACCTGCCCGCAATATCTCTTCCTCACCGCCGACGATCTCGACAAGCCCGGCGTGGACGGCGCCAAATGGATGTGCAGCCCGCCGCCGCGCCGCGCCGCCGACCAGGAGGCGCTGTGGCAGGCGCTTGCGCTCGGCGATCTCCAGACCATTTCGTCCGATCACGCGCCCTATCGGTTCGACGAAACCGGCAAATTGCGCGCCGGCCCCAATCCCAACTTCAAGCAGGTGGCGAACGGTCTGCCGGGCCTGGAGGTGCGCTTGCCGCTGCTGTTCGACGCCATGGTGTCCAAGGGCCGCCTGGGGCTCGAAAATTCGTCGAGCTGACCGCGACCGCGCCGGCAAAGATCTACAATCTGCATCCGCGCAAGGGCTCGATTGCGGTCGGCGCCGATGCGGATATCGCGATCTGGGACCCAGCGCGCGAGGTCACGCTGAGCGACGCGATGATGCACGACCTTGCCGGCTACACGCCGTTCGCCGGGCCGCAAGCTGCGCGGCTGGCCGGTCACGGTGCTATCGCGCGGGCGCGTGATCATCGTGCCGACGGCAAACGTTCGGTCGAAGCAGGCTCCGGCCGTTTCCTTGCGCGCACGGGCGGCGAGGCGGCGAAGCCGACCGGGCGCCTGGTGGCGGATATGGACCCGGAGCAGAATTTTGGTGCGCGCCTTTGTGATCCGCTACACGCCGCGATGTAACCGATTGGAGACGCTAGAGAATCCTTGTTTTCGGAACCACCAGTTTGCAGCAAACAACCAGCAAGCGCCCGGTGGTGCCGCAATGCCAGCCGTCGATCTCAGTTCCGACCTGCTATGGCGTTGTTGGGAGCATCCTGATCGCTGCGGTGACGATGACGCCATGCTTTCCATCGTCACCTCCGCCAACGTGGCCTGGCGGGCTGCATGCCGGGGATCCCGAGGTGATGGCGCAAACCTTTGCTACAGCCCGCCGTTGCCGCGGCACGTCGCGGTCGGCGCCCATCCCGAGGCTCCCCGGATCTGTGGGGTTTCGGCCGCCGCCGCCTGCCGTTCTCGAGCGGGAGATCGAGCGGCTAGTCGCCTATCAGATCGGCGCTGCCAGCGCGCTCGCGAGCCTATGCGGGCCATCGCATCACCTATGTGAAGACCCACGGCGCGCTCGGCAACATCGCGTGCGAGGAACGCGGCGTCGCCGAGTGCGGTGGCGCGAGCGGTGCGTGCGGTCGACCAGATCTCGCGTTTCGTTGCTGGCCGTGGGCGCTTCGCCGGGCATGGAGTCGCGGCTGCGGTGAAGCCGCGCAGGGCTTGAAATTCATCGGAGATTTATGCCGATCGCGGACATACACCGAGACCGGGCAGTTGATTCACACGCGCCAGCCCGGCGCTGGCTGATTCGAGAGCGCTGGGGAAGCCGCTGCGCGCGTGCTCGCCGATGGTGGAGGCGGGGGCGCAGTGATCGCCGCCGGTGTGGCATTTCGCCGCACACCTGATCCGTTCGATCTGCGTCCATGGTGATTCCGACCATGCGGTCGCGCACCGCCAGCACCGCGTTCGCGGGCGATTGGAGCAAGCTGGTATCGCACTGGCTGCCGTTCAGGCTGGCCGTCGACGACGACAGACGCCGGATCCGGGGCCTGCGTTGTCCATTCCCCGCTTTCTGGATGCAGGAGAAGAAGCCACGCCCTCGTCGTCAGGCCGCGCGACCTCGATCCCGCGATCAACGACAGGGTGCTTGCTTCTCGATGCGGCCCTGCGCGCGCCGACCCGCCTGCCGGAACGCGCGAGTTCGTGCCCACCTATCGTTCGCTCATGATCCACTTACGATCCCTTTTGCAGATCGACAGGGACGCGCTGGTCGCCATTGTCCGCGCGCGCACGATGACGGGCAGTATCGCCGCATGGCGGGGCGAGCCCGCCACCTGGACGCTTGCCCCAGTCGTCGATCCGGAATTGCGGCGAGGATCTCGACAGCGGTACGGCGCAAGATTCTAGGAGCTCACGCGCGCGATCGAAGCGGTCGCGTTGCATGCGAAGGCAACCTATCGCGTCTACATGTGGCTCTTTACGCCGGGCCAGACTTTACCTGGGCGGTGTGCCGGAGGTGCTTGTGATCTCGCGCCGTCCGACGCCCAGTGGCCGCCGCATCCGGCAGGCGCGGTGCTGCTCGGTGGCGGACTATGCGTTGTCGCGCCCTTCGTCACGCCGACCGGCTGGTATGTCATCGGCCGGACGCCGGAGCGTCTCTACGCCGACGCAGAGGGCAGGCAAGCCTTTCTGATTCAGGCTGGCGCATCTCCCGCGGTTTCGAGCCGAATCTGATGTGGCGACCTTCCTGAATCTGGAGCAACGCGCGGCGAGCGGCGAAATCGACTGCCCAGGCAGGCGTGCCGCATGACGGCTGCCGTTTTCGGAAGCGATCCTTCGCATCCTGTCGGCTGGGCCCGGATGCGACGCGCTGCAGGATGGCGGCCGTCGCGGCTATCACGCGCGCTTTGGCGTCACCTCGCCGCCAGGGCCGATGGATTCGCTGGCGCATGCCACGGCAGATCTGGCTGTCGGTAACCTCGCTAGCGCAACCGCGCTGGAAGTCTCCGTGGGTGGTGTCGAGGTGACTCGGCGAAGCCGGTCGCAGCCCTGATCGCGCAGCTATCATCGAGCCAACACTCTCTGCTGATGGCGATTACCCTCGTCCTCGCCATTCTTGTCGCCAGTGCCGCTTTCGGCGTGATGGCGCGGCGCGTGAAGGCGGGAAGCTGGATGGAACCGCACCATCATGGCATTTGCCGTATTCGCCTCCTCGCTTCCCCCGTATGCGTTGTCGGATATGTCTGGCCTACGTTTTCGCGCTGCAGATTCGGGCCAAGTTCCGGTACAGGGCTATACGCCGCTGTCTGCAGGTGTCTGGCCGTGGTTGCAGAACCTGATCCTGCCGGCCGTGGCCCTCGGTACGCAGTCTACATCGCGCTGATCGCGCGCATTACGCGAGCCTCCATGCTCGAGGTGCTGCAGCAGGATTATGTCGCACCGCCCGCGCCAGAGGCCTGGACCAGCGCAGCATCCTGTACGTTCACGCGTTGAAAAACGCCGCCGTTCCGATGTGACGGTGATCGGGATCGGCATTGCGCGCTATGATCGGCGGCTCGATAGTGACCGAAAGCGTGTTCGCCATTCAGGCCTGGGCCGGCTGACGATCGACGCGATCCTGCGCGCCACGAGCTATCCTGTGATCAGGGCATCGTGCTAGCTTCCTCTATGTGCTCGTCCAATTTGATGGTCGATGTCACCTACTCTTCCTGGTTGATCCAGCAATACGTAACT
>ERZ1370068.1289-contig-1118_pt1 | contig 15356 bp, 19 predicted proteins | sample MGYA00561227_ERZ1370068 | MGnify/ENA primary metagenome ERZ1370068 (study PRJEB38410, sample SAMEA6850437) | metagenome | study: Metagenomic assessment of the ecological functions of the soil: analysis of the soil microbiota associated with the...
CAAGTTACGTATTGCTCTGATGTCCAAAGAGCTCGGACTCGGCTCCGGCATTGGAGACTGAACCCGACGTCTTGCCGCTTCGAACAGCGCTCGAATAAATTGACGCCAGAGGTCGGCAGCATCGGACACGCTCACATGATTTCCGAAATTATAAGCGAGAGATCGGCACAGAGCACGCGGGTTGCGATTGCATTTGCCTCCGCGCTGCCAGATGGGCCGGTAGATCGCGCTGCCATCCAGCCAGCCCAAAGGCGCGCGCGACCTCGATAACGCTCATCCGAGCCCTCGACAACGCCGCATCGCGTATTGCCGGCTTGGCGTGCGCGCCGGATCCTGTTGCAGATATCAGCGTCTCGGCCCGCCAGACCCGACTTTTTCCGTTCGTGTTCACGCCTGCACCACCGTGGGGATGCGTTAGCAGATCGAGCGCGTCATCCAGCGCAAATGGGCTAAGTGCGAGATGATCGCACAGCCCACGTCGTTGAAACCAGGTCTTCCGGGCGACGCGCCCCTCAGAACATCAGGCCGTCCTTCACCAGCACCCAGCGGCCGTTCTTGATCTGCTGCACCTGGGTGATGGTGTTGGCGAGGTGATCGGTCTTGGAGAACTTGGTCGGCGGCGAGTTGAAGATGTCGAGGAACTTGTCGCCGGACTCCAGCGCGTCGAGCATCTTCTGCCCGGTCAGATCCTTGCCGGCCTTGTTGGCATAGATAGGCAAACGTCATCACGGCGTTGTAGCCGATGATCGCCTGGGTGTTGGCGTCGGTGCCGAACATCTTCTTGTAGTTGGCGAGCCAATCCTTCACCTTGCCCTTGGCGGTGTCTTCGTAGGGGATCTCGAAGCCGGACGCGGCGTAGAGGCCTTCGACCGCTTCCTTGCCGAGCGCCGGCACTTCGAGCACGTTGGTCGGCGTCGCGCCGAGGAAGGTCACGTCCCAGCCGAGCTTCCTGGCTTCGCTCATCGCGCCGATGGTCTCGCGGATCACGGTGCCGAGCACGACCAGATCGCAGCCGTCGGACTTCATCTTGGCGATCTGCGCGCTGAAGTCGGAGGCGCCGCGCTTGTAGCTCGTGACCGAGGCCGGCGTGCAGCTTCATCGCGTCGAGCTGCTGGGTGAAGCCGTCGAGCACGTTCTTTCCGTACTCGTCGTCCTGATGCATGATGCAGGGCTTCTTGAAGCTCTTCGCTTCCATCATGTATTTGAGCGCGGCGCGCGTGCTCTCGACATAGGGCAGCAAGTTGTTGAACTTCAGCCGCTCCTGCGGCTTGCCGGATCGAACTTGAAGGTGAATTCGGCCGCCGTCAGCGGGAACAGCTGCAGCACGCCGGCATCGAACAGGATGTCCTGCGCGGCGAGCACGGTCGGCGAGCCCATCGGGCCGACCATCGGCGAAGATCTTGTCGCGCTCGACCATCTTCTGCGACGCCAGCACCGCCTTCTTCGGATCGTAGCCGTTGTCCTCGAGGATCATGCTGAGCTTGCGGCCGTTGATGCCGCCGGCGGCGTTGATCTCCTCGACCGCCATCTTCATGCCGTTGGAAACCGGCACGCCCCAGACCTTGATCGGGCCGGACAGGTCCTGGTGGGTGCCGATGACGATCTCGCTCGCCGAGATGCCTTCATTGGTGACCTTGGTTTGGGCTGCGGCCGGCAGATGGGTCAGCGCAAGGGCGCTCACCGCAAGGCCCAGCGCCTTGAACGATTTCGACATTGCAGTCTCCTCTTCGTTGGCCCGTGTTGAGCGAAGGGTGGGGCCTTCTCAGTCCTTCGCCGTTTCCGACAAATTCCGCTCCAAAGTTCCGATTCGCTCACGCCACCGCGCGTTCGCCATACATGGCGTCGATCTCGGCCGCGTAGCGCTTGTTCACGAAACTGCGCTTCAGCTTCATGGTCGGCGTCAGTTCCTCGTCCTCGGGCGTCAGCTGGCGCTCGATCAGGAAGAACTTCTTGATGGTCTCGACGCGCGCGAAATTGACGTTGACCGCCTCGATCTCGCGCTGGATCAGGTCCTGGATCTCCGCCGCGCGGCACAGGCTCGCGTAGTTGGTGAAGGGAATGTCGTGGTCCTGGGCGAACTTCTCGACATTCTCCTGGTCGATCATGACGAGGCAGGTCAGATACGGCCGCTTGTCGCCGATCACCACGGCGTCCGAAACGTAGGGCGAGAATTTCAGCTGGTTCTCGATCTCCGACGGCGTGATGTTCTTGCCGCCCGAGGTGATGATGATGTCCTTCATCCGGTCGGTGATCTTGACGAAGCCCTCATTGTCGATCGAGCCGACGTCGCCGGTGTGCAGCCATCCCTTGGCGTCGATGGTCTCGGCGGTCTTTTCCGGCTGGTTGAGATAGCCCATGAACAGGAAATCGCCCCTGATCAGGATTTCGCCTTGCGGTGAGATCATCACCTCGCCCCAGGGCGCGGCCTTGCCGACCGAACCGAGCTTGATGCGATCGGGCGGCATCACGGTGGCGACGCCGCAATTTTCGGTCTGGCCGTAGACCTCGCGCATGTCGATGCCGAGCGCGAGATACCAGCGGATCAGGTCCGGCGCGATCGGCGCAGCACCGGTGAAGGCCAGCCGGCAGCGATCCAGCCCGAGCATGCGGCGGATGTTGCGGAACACCAGCCAATAGGCGGCGCGGTTGGCGAGCCGCAACGACAGCGGCGGCGTATCGCCCTCGCAGCCTGTACTCGGTCATGCGATAGCCGATCGCGAGCGCGCGGCGGTACATCCAGTTCTGGAACGCGGTCGCGTCCTTCAGCGCGATCGTGATGCCCGGAATAGAACTTCTCCCAGATCCGCGGCACCGCCAGAAACGCGGTCGGCTGCACCTCGCGCAGATTGTCCGGCACCGTTTCCGGGCTTTCGGCGAAATTCATCACCGATCCCAGCGCCAGCGAGATGTAATAGCCGCCGACCCGCTCGGCGACATGGCAGAGCGGCAGGAACACCAGCCGCTCTTCGTCGTCGGTGGACGGAAACAGGTCGTTGGCGTGGCGCATCTGGTGCGTCACGCTGCGGTTGGAATGCATCGCGCCCTTGGGCGGGCCTGTCGTGCCTGACGTGTAGACGAGGATGGCGAGATCGTCGGCGCCGCGGCTTCGCGATCATCTCGTCCCACAGCGCTTCGTTGCCCTGGCTGTGATTGCGCCCGAGCGCCATGAACTCGGCGAGCGACAACACCATCGGATCGCTGAAGCCGCTCAGGCCTTCCATGTCGAACACGACGATCTTCTGCAGCGTCGGGCAGCGCGCGCGGCACGACAGGATCTTGTCGAGCTGCTCCTCATCCTCGGCGAAGATCACCCTGGTGCGAGGAATCGTTGACGAGATATTCGACCTGGACCGCGGAATCGGTCGGATAGATGCCGGACGAAACGCCGCCGGCGCACAGGATGCCCATATCGGCATAACACCCATTCCGGCACCGCGTTGGCGATGATCGAGGCGACGTCGCCGGGCCGGAAGCCGATGGCATGCAGTCCGTAGGCGATGTCCCTGGATATCTGCAGCCACTGCGCGCCAGCTGGTCGGCTGCCAGATGCCGAATTTCTTTTCGCGGATCGCCGGCCTGTCGCCGCGCGTTTCCACGGCAAGCAGAAAACTCTTCGCGATCGTGTCGGCGACCGTCAGCACTGCCGGTCTGGCCATGCTCGTTCCTCCCTCTCTCGGCCTGCTTCAGATGCCGGCTTTGGCAGCCGGTCTTGTTTCGCGAAGCAGGGCCTGAATCTAGCGCCAAGTCGCTCTCTAACGCCACGTTTTCTTCTTTTTCCAGCGCCGTTCGCCCCGCGCGCCCGCTTCCTTGGCGCCGAGATAGAACTCCTGGATGTCCTGTGAATTCATCAGCCGCTCGCAGGTGTCGTTCATCGACGACCCGGCCGATTTCCAGCACATAGCCGTAATGCGCCGTCTCCAGCGCCACCTTGGCGTTCTGCTCGACCAGCAGGATCGACATGCCCTGCTCCTCGTTGACGCGCCGGATGATGGTGAAAATCTCCTTCACCAGGATCGGCGACAGGCCGAGCGACGGCTCGTCCAGCAGCAGCAGCGTCGGCCGGTTCATCAGCGCCCGCCCGATCGCCAGCATCTGCTGCTCGCCGCCGGAGAGCTGCCCGGCCGGCTGGTTGAGCCGTTCCTTCAGCCGCGGGAAATAGCCGTAGACGCGATCGAGATCGTCGGCGACGCCGTCGCGATCGCTTGCGCGGATAGGCGCCCATCATCAGGTTCTCGCGCACGCGACAGGAACGGAAACACCTCGCGCCCTTCCGGCACGTGGCTCAAGCCGAGCCGCACGATCTTGTCGGCTTCCATGCGCTGGATCGGCTTGCCCAGAAATTCGATCGAGCCCTTCTGCGGATCGAGAATGCCGGAAATGGTCTTCAGCACCGTGGTCTTGCCGGCGCCGTTGGCGCCGAGCAGGGTGACGATCTGGCCGCGCGGCACCTCGAGGCTGATGCCTCGGATGGCCATGATCGGCCCGTAATAGCTCTCGATGTTGCTGAGCTTCGAGGATGATGTCGGAAGCGCTCATGGCATCATCCTCATGCGCCGAGATAGGCGGCGACGACGTCGGGATGGCGCTGCACCTCGGCCGGCGAGCCCATCGCCAGCACCCGGCCGTAGTTCAGCGCGATCACGCGGTCGGACACCCGGTTCACCAGCGTCATGTCGTGCTCGACCATCAGCACGGTGATGCCGAGCTCGGTCTTCATGTCGCGGATCCAGAACGACATGTCGTCGGTCTCCTCGACATTCAGCCCGGACGACGGCTCGTCGAGCAGGATCAGCTTCGGCTCGAGCACAGCGCGCGCGCCAGCTCGATCACCTTGCGCACGCCGTAGGGCAGCCCCGAGATCAGCTTGTCGCGATAGGGCTCGAGATCGAGGAACTCGATCACCTGCTCGACGCGGCGGCGATGGACCTTTTCGCTTGCGCGCACGCTCGGCAGGAACAGCAGTTCCTGCCAGAGCTGGGTGGTGGAATGGCGGTGGCGGCCGACCAGCAGGTTGCTGCAGCACGGTCGCATTCTCGAACAATTCGATGTTCTGGAAGGTGCGGGCGATGCCGAGTTTGGCGATGTCGTAGGCCGGCTCTTGCGGTGATGTCCTGGTCCTCGAAAAAGATCTTGCCCGAGGTCGGCGGGTAGATCCGCGAGATCAGGTTGAAGATCGAGCTTTTGCCGGCGCCGTTGGGGCCGATGATCGAGAGGATCTCGCCCTTCTCCACCGCGAAGCTGACGGCGTCGACCGCTTTCAGGCCGCCGAAATGCAGCGACAGATTTTCGGCGCGGAAATAGCTCATCGGTTCCGCTCCGATTTCACGTAGATCTTCTGCCGCTTGAAGGTGGCGCGCTTGTAGAGCGGGAACAGCTGGAAGAAGAGCTTTATCTTCAGCCAGCGGCCGTACAGGCCGAGCGGCTCGAACAGCACGAACAGCACGATGATGACGCCGTAGATCGCGCCCTTCAGGCCGTTGGCGGAGGCAAAGGCGGCGACCTTGCATCCTGGATGTGCGCCGGCGCGCTCCTTGCCGGCGCCGAGCGTCGCGGCGACGCCCGCGATCATGCCGGGCATGTCGTCCTTGAGGTAGGTCAGGAACGGATCGATCATGACCAGGAAGATCGCGCCCAGCACCGCGCCGTGCAGGCTGAACGTGCCGCCGATCAGGATCACGATGATGAACTCGATCGAGAGCTGCAGCGTGAACATTTCCGGGCTGATGAAGGACAGCTTGTGCGCGAACAGCACGCCGGCAAAGCCGGTGATGGCGGCGCTGATCGCAAACGACTTCACCTTGTAGAGCGAGACGTTGACGCCCATGCTGCGCGCCGCCGTCTCGCTGTCGCGGATCGCGACGAAGGCGCGCCCGGTCGGGCGAGCGCAGCAGGTTGAGCGTGCCGACGATCGTCAGGATCAGCACGCCAAGACAGAGGAAATAGAAGGTCGGGCTGTCGCGCGGCACCGCGGTGCCGAGCAACTGGACATGGTCTTGACCCGCATGCCCTCGTTGCCGTGGGTCACGCTTTCCCAGCGCGCCAGGATTTCCTCGACGATGAAGGCAAAGGAGATCGTCGCGATGACGAGATAGATGCCCTGCAGCCGCAGCGCCGGAAATCCGACCAGCGCACCGATCACGCCGGTCAACAGCCCGGCGGCGAGGAAATAGACCGGAAACGGCACGTTGTATTGCTGCAGATAGGCGGCGGTGTAGGCGCCGATGGCGAGAAAGGCGGCGTGGCCGAGCGACGCCTGCCCGGTGAAGCCGGTGAGGATCATCAGCCCGACGCCGACGGTGGCGTAGATGCAGACGAACACCAGCTGGCTCGATCAGATAGCTCGAGAGCACGAACGGCGCGATCAGCCAGCAGCGCCAGCAGAATGCCGTAGGAGAACGATGATAGCCGGAGTGCGGAAACAGCCTGATGTCGTCTTCGTAATCGGTCTTGAACAGAAACCGCATGCCTCAGACCTTCTTCCGCATGTGAAGGCCGAACAGGCCTTCGGGCTTGAGCAGCAGCACCACCAGCAGAACGATGTAGGGCGCGACGTCCTTCCAGCCCTGCGGCAGATAGAAGCCGGCCATGCTCTCGATCACGCCGATCAGCACGCCGCCGACCACCGCGCCGGGGATCGAGCCGAAGCCGCCGAGCACGGCGGCCGGAAACGCCTTCAGCCCCAGCACCAGGCCGACATTGGAATGAATGAAGGTGATCGGCGCCAGCAGCACGCCGGCGGCAGGTCGCGACCGCCGCCGCTGATCGCCCAGACGATCGACACCACGCGCTTGACCGGGATGCCCATGTAATAGGCCGCCAGCATGTTCTCCGAACTGGCGCGCATCGCGGTGCCGAGCGTGGTGCGGTTGAAGAACAGATAGAGCAGCGCGCAAAGGATGATGGTCGCCGCGATCACCGAGAGCTTGTCATAGGCCAGCACCAGCGTGCCGATCCGCAGCACGCCCTGGCTGAACGGCGTCTCGATCTTGAAGTCGTCGGTGCCCCAGATCATGCCGACGATGGAGCGCAGGAAATAGCCGAGCCCGATCGTCGCCATGATGATGGAGAATTGCGGATAGCCGAGGATCGGGCGCACCACCACCCGCTCGGCCAGCATGCCGAACAGCGCCATCGCAGCCACCGCGCCGGCAAACCCGATCCAGTAATTGAGGCCGAGAATGCCGATGAAGGTGAAGGCGAAGAAGCCGCCCAGCATCATCAAATCGCCCTGGGCGAAATTGACGACCTCGGTTGCCTTGTAAACCAGCACGAAGCCAAGCGCGATCAGGCCGTAAACGCAGCCGAGCGCAATACCGCTCACCAGCTGCTGAACGAAGTCCAGCATCGCTTCCCTCCCCGATGCCCGGCGATTCTGATGACCGCCTCTGTCGCATCCCGCTTTCGCGCCCCATGTGCCGGATGCGCCGAAAGCCGCATATGTCCTGGTCGCGATTGAGCCTAAAGCGCCGAGCCCTGTCAACAAAGCGCTGGCTGCCGCGTTGCTCAGTCACATTGCGGAGAAATGCCGCAGCCCGGCAGTTCGCGAGCATCGCGCACGATTTGCGGCCCTCGATTCACCGCGCCGAAAGTTCTTCGGTCCATGGTCGCATCCGACAAGCGAAACCAGGATCGTCCCGGATCATGAACCCCGATAGTCTCAGCGCTGCAGGTGCGAGGGTTAACGAAGCGTTTTGACCGCCCCGCGGTCGATGCGCTCGATCTCACCGTTCGCATCGGGCGAATTCTACTGCGCTGCTCGGGCCGAACGGCGCCGGCAAGACCACGACGCTGCGCATGGTGGCCGGCCTGCTGCGGCCCGACGCCGGCTCGGTCACGATCTTCGGCATCGACGCGCTTGCGCGATCCCGTCGCCGCCAAGCAGATCATGGCCTGGGTGTCCGACGAGCCGATGATCTACGACAAGCTGACGCCGCTGGAATATCTCGAATTCGTCGCCGGCCTCTGGGGCATCGATCCCAGGGTTTCCGAACGCACCGCGCGCGAGCTCGCTGGTCTCGCTCGGGCTGGAGCCGCATCTGCACGAGCGCTGCGAGGGATTTTCCAAGGGCATGCGCCAGAAGGTCGCGCTGGCGGGCGCGCTGGTCCACGACCCGCGCCTGATCATCCTGGACGAGCCGCTCACCGGCCTCGACGCGCTATCGGCGCGTCACGTCAAGGGATTGCTGCAGGAGCGCGTCCGTTCCGGCTGCACCGTGATCATGACCACGCATATTCTCGAAGTCGCCGAACGCATGGCCGACCGCATCGGCGTCATCGCCTCCGGCAGGCTGGTCGCCGAGGGCACGCTCGCCGAGTTGCGCCAGCAGAACGGCCAGAACGACACCAGCCTGGAAGACATGTTCATCGCGCTGGTCGACACGCGAGGCGGCCGCGGCATGAGCGCAGCGGCCGATCTCGCCTGGTTTGCCCGGCACGAGATCCGGCTGGCCTGGCGCGAATGGCTCGCGATGATGACGGGCGGCCGTCGCGGAGCGGAAGCGCGCCATCATCGGCGCTGATCGTCATTCGCCGCCATCCTGCACCTGCCGGCCTATGCGGTGATCGGCCGTTTTGCCGATCTGCAGGCTCCGCTCGACAAATCCATCGCTCATCGTGATCGTCGGCGACCATCTTCCTGGCCTGGGCCCTGATGCTGTCGCAGGCGATCGAGATCGGTGACGCGGGTGTTTTACGCCCGCGCCGATCTCGACCTGATCATGTCGTCGCCGGTCGAAGCTCGCCAACGTCTTCTCGGTGCGGATCGCGGCGATCGCGCTGTCGGTCACCGGCATGGCGCTGTTGTTGTCGACGCCATTCGTCGATGTTCTCGTGATCGGCGGCGGGCCACGATGGCTCTGCCGCCTTCGGCGTCGTCATCGCCGATTGGCCTTTCGGCCGCGGCGGTGGCGATCGCGATCACGGTGGTGTTGTTTCGCCTGATCGGCCCGAGCCGGACGCGGCTGGTCGCGCAAATCCTTGCCGCCGTCATCGGCGCCGGCTTCGTCATCGCGCTGCAGGTCGCGGCGATCCTGTCCTACGGCACGCTGTCGCGGTTTGCCGTGCTGACCTCGGATGCCGCGGCGGCACTACGCGCCGGATGCCGACAGCTTCGCTCTGGTGGCCGGCGCGCGCCGCGTTCGGCGATGGCGAGGTGCTGTTGCTTCTATTGGCCTGCGGCCTGGTGCTGCTCGGCGTCGCGATGGCGATCTTCTCGCCGCGGTTTGCCGACACCGTCGTCCGCATCTCGGCCAATGCCGACGGCCGTCAATCGGGCGCCGCGCAAGACGGCATTTCGCGGCGGCTCGCGGCAACAGGCGCTGCGCTGGAAGGAGTTCTTGCTGCTGCGGCGCGATCCCTGGCTGGTGTCGCAGAGCCTGATGCAACTGCTCTATCTGGTGCCGCCGGCGCTATTGCTGTGGCGCAGCTTTTCCGACCGCTCGGCGGCGATCATGCTGATCACGCCCGTCATCGTCATGGCGGCGGGCCAGCTTGCCGGCGGCCTCGCCTGGCTGACGATCTCGGGCGAGGACGCCGCCGACCTGGTGGCGACCGCGCCGCTGCCGGCCATCGCGCGTCACCCGCGCCAAGGTCGAAGTGGTGCTGATCGCGATCGGCGCGATCTTCGCGCCGCTGGTCGTCGCGCTTGCATTCGTTTCGCTCGCTGCAGGCGGCGATCACCGCGCTCGGCGTCATCATTGCGACCATCTCCGGCCGCCGCGATCCAGCTCTGGTTCCGCGTGCAGGCCAGGCGCAGCCAGTTCCGCCGCCGCCAGACCTCGTCGCGCGCTGGCCACCTTCGCGGAAGCCTTCTGCTCGATCGGATGGGCCGCGACAGCGGCGCTGGCGCTGGCGGTCCCGCTTGCCGCGGCTGTCAGCGGCGTGATGACGGCAGCCATTCTGGCGGCCAGCGTGGAAGATCAGCCCGCGGCGCGACTAGCTTCACTGTTCTCGAGCTTCGCTCTGGCGATGACGTCGCCCGGCGCGCGATTCTTTCTCGATGAACGGGATCATCTCGCCTTTTGCTGCATCATCGGGCGGGTGTCGAATTTTCGAAATGCGTACGCACCTGCTCCGAGGTCAGCGCGGCATGGTGTGATGCTCCGCATCACTTCGCAGGCCAACGCCTTCTCGGCCGCTTCACAGGCTGCGATGGCCTTCGTGAGCGCGTCCCGGTCAATATGCTTCAGCAGAGTCATCGATAAGGAATGGCGTGCCCTGGCTAAACGATCCGGGTAAGGTCGTCCGCCAATCGGCCACGAAGCGGTTATTGCCTTCGTTGCCTTCACCAATGACCTGTTCTGCGTCGACAAGAAACTCAAACTGATATTTTGCGTTTCCTGGCTCGTTCCGATAGTGGAGCGGAATTTCCATTCTCTCGGTGACGTATTCACTGGAGAAAATACTGCCGTCAGGAATTCCAGTGGAAAAGGCTGCTGTTCCGGGATTCACCACAGGCGTACCGAAGATCGTCAGCCCCTCCGGAACCTGGAAAACTTGAAGAAGGTGGTCGTCACTCCACCCTTTGTCAGCGTGGCTCCGAGGTGGATTCAAATGGGCCAGTCGCACCGCCAGATTCCAATATTCTTTACTACCGCGGCTACTCTCACCTTCGGTTGGCGTGATCTACTATGAGGGAAACCGTTTGAGCGACGAGGTCCGGGCGTGGAGTATTGCCGGCCTGCATACTCTCAACTGCTGTCTTTAATCCAAGCTCGCGGTTTACATTTCGAATGTCAAAAGAATTCTCGTACGCTCGGCACCGGTGGCATTCTGCAATTCCGGCGCGGAGTTCATTCAGAAGCTCCGAGAGACTGTCGATTTCCTGCCGAATTCTTGAACATCTGTCGGCCATGTCATCCCCCTGTGTTCACCGCAGCGCGGCGTTTCTCTCGTGTTGCACAATCGGAGGCAGTCACTAGGCTTTTCGTCCAGTGGCTTTTTCTACCTTGATATTGACAGAAGGGGAAGTCCCCGTAATCGGATCCTCTTTATGCGCCCCGCCCTGCCGCCTCGAGCCCGCGAGAGGGCGCGGCATTGGCAGCCGTGGAACGCGCCCAGCGCGGCCTACCGGCGTGGTCGTCGATCAGGAGGGATTGCCCGGAGCGTCGTCGACATTTCCTCCGCGACGATGCGGGAGGTGGTGTCGGTGATACCGCCCGGCGTGACAGCACCGATGGATCGACAGGCATCAGGATGCGCGACAGCGAGACGTGACGCTTCGCCATGGAATTCGCCCTGTAGAGCTTTGTCCTTCTGCGAGGACATGCTCCCGGCAGATGAAGGGTTTTCGGAGCAGGTGACCAAGCGGCAAAGCCTCATACCTGCAGCACCTCCATCACGGCTGCGGCGAGAAGCTTCCGGCGCCTCCTGCGGCACATTGTGGCCGGCACCTGGGACAATGCGATGGATACGATGGCCGGTGAACTTGGCGGCGCTCGCGCTGCCGTCGCTCGCGGCGAGAACGCCGTCGGCGTCACCGTCCAGCGTGATCGAGGGAACCGTGATCGGAGGCAGCGTCGCGAGCCGGCGCTGCAGCTCGCATACTGCAGATCACCGGCCGCAAGGCCAAAGCGATGGCGGTAGCTGTGGATCACGACGTCGACGTAATCGGGGTTGTCATCGCGCGGCGGCCGTGCGATCGAAGGTGGCGTCGTCAAAATCCCAGTCCGGCGACCATTGTTCCCATAACAGCCGCGCGATCCCGCGGCGGTTGGCGGCGAGCCCGGCCCGGCCGCGCTCGAGCTGAAAATAATACTCGTACCCAGAGCGCGGCCTCGAATTCCGGATTGGCCGGCAACATGGCGCAGGCGGAGATCCTGGATCAAATAGCTGTTCACCGTCACCAGTCCGGCGCATCGGTCCGGCCACAGTGCCGCCACCGACGCAGAGCTGCGCGGCCACCCCAGTTGTGGCCGGCGAGGACGCGCGCGGGATTCCGATCGCGTCCATCAGCGCGATCACGTCGGCGCAAGCGCGGCCTGCTCCCCGGAACGACGTGCCGCAGGATTCGCGGAATCGCGTCGCGCCAAAGCCGCGCAGATAAGGAACGATGACGCGGACACCCTGCGCGGCCAGCTGCGGGACGACATCGACATAGGAATGAATGTCGTAGGAAAGCCGTGCAGCAGGATGACGGCCGGTCCGCTCGCGGGCCCCTGCTTCATAACAGGCGACGTTGAGAACCCCGGCATCGACATGGCGCAGCGGCTCCAGCCGCGTCGACGACACGGCGCGTGCCGGGCTCGAGGATAGCGCCGCCTACGCATGAACCTTGCCGGTCCGGGAAGCGCGTCTCGCGCGGCAACGCCCGGAGAGCCGCGCCGATAAACGAGGCGACGTTGCGGTCGATCTGATCGGACATCGGCTACGCCTTGATCAATTCCATCACCGCGGCCGCAAATGCCTCCGGCTCTCCTGCGGCAGATTATGACCCGGCGTGCGGCACCACGCGATGGATGCGCGCGTCCGGTGAACTTTGCCGCACTGGCGTTGCCGTCGGTGGCCGGAGCGACACCATCGCCGGCACCATCCAGGGTGATGATGGGGACCGCGATCGCCGGCAGCGCCGCCAGTCTCGCGCTGCAGATCGGCATATTGCGGATCGCCGTCGGCGAGGCCGAAGCGATGGCGATAGCTATGGATCACCACGTCGACATAGTCGGGATTGTCGTGCGCGACCGCCGTCCGCTCAAAGCATTCACTCGTCGAAATGCCAGTTCGGCGACCATTGCCGCCACAAGATCTTGCGCGACCCCGCGCCGGTTGGCGGCAAGCAGCCCTGCCCGTCCGCGCTCGAGCTGGAAATAATATTGATACCAAAGCGCGACCTCGCGCTCCGGCATCGCACGGGACCATGGCGTTCGCAATGTCCTGGATCAGATAGCTGTTCACCGACACCAGGCCGATGCAGCGCTCCGGCCACAGCGCCGCCGCCGACGCAGGCGGCGCGGCCGCCCCAATCGTAGCCGGCAAAGACCGCGCGCTTGACACTGCAAGCGCATCCATCAGCGCCATCAGGTCGGCGCCGATCGCCGCCTGCTCGCCGGAGCGCGGCGTCGCCTTGTCGCGAAAGCGGGTCGGTCCATAGCCGCGCAAATAGGGACACGATGACGCGGCAGCCCTGCGCGGCCGAGCGAGGGGCGACGTCGACATAAGAGTGGATGTCGTAGGGAAAGCCGTGCAGCAGCATCACGACCGGCCCGTCCGCAGGCCCTGCCTCGTAGTAGGCGATATTGAGCACGCCGGCATCGACCTTGCGCAGCGGCTCGAGCCGCCGGGAAGACGGGGCACGCGTAACAGATGAAGCCGGAGCTATTTCTGGCAATGTGAGTCTCCCGTGTTTGCGCTTCGATGATACGGCATCGACCGTCCGCGATGAAGCCGATCCGGCATGCGAATGCCACGACTGCCGTCATGACGGACGCGAAATTCGGCGATACAGTGCCTGCCGCGGCCATTGCCGGAGACGGATCCTGCCATGCTGCGATCGTTCGCTGTCGTCTACCGCTTTCGCTGGGTTCGCTGATCGCTATCGGCCGCGTGCGCAGGATGTCCGGCGCAGCGAATGCCTGGCGATGGCGAACGCGCCGCCGCGCGCGCCACGCCGGTCAGCCCTCCGGCGCGTTGCCGCCAAAACCGACGAAGTCGCGATCACCTATGCCGGCCATTCGACCTATTACATCGACACGCCCGGCGGCGTGCGGATCGCGACCGATTACAGCGGCGCCTACCGGACCGGCCGCCTGCCCGACATCGTCACCATGAACCGCGCGCACAGCACGCATTACACGCTGTTTCCCGATCCGAAAATCCGCATGTGCTGCACGGCTGGGGCGATGACGGACAAGCCCGCGCATCGTCGCGACGACGCGTCGGCGACGTCTATCATCCGCAATGTCACCACCGACATCCGCCGCTATTTCGGCGACGGATCGCCAGCGGCGAGATGATCAGGGACGGCAACTCGATCTTCATCTTCGAGGTCGCCGGCCTCTGCATCGGCCATCTCGGCCATCTGCATCACAAGCTCGATGAAAGCCATTTCGCGCGCGATCGGCCGGCTCGACATCGTGATGGTGCCGATCGACGGCACCTACACGATGTCGCTCGACGGCGTCTCCGACATCACCCGGCGCCTGCGCGCCTCCGTGGTGCTGCCGATGCACCGCTTCGCCACCCCGCTCGACGAATTCATGCGCCGGATCGGCCAGCAGTTCGAGATCGACCGGCGGAGCCGAGCGGACGCTGAAGATTTCGCGCGATACGCTGCCGGCGACGCCGACCGTGATCATTCTCGACGGCGTGTGACGCACCCGAGCCGTTCATATGATCTGCAACAAGAACAAGAAACGGGGAGCGAAATCCGTGGCCGCCAGCACTGCGCCCGCCTCAAGCAGCGGGCTCTATGCCGATCCGCGCGAAGACTGGCTCGCGCATTACGGAAGGAAGAGTCATCGATCCCGCGCGCCCGATCGTCGATCCGCATCATCATCTCTGGGATCGCGGCGGCCAGCGCTATCATGATCGAGGAGATGGCCGCAAGACATCGCCTCCGGCCACAACATCATCGCGACCGTCTATGTCGATTGCCGCTCGATGTACCGCGCCAGCGGGCCGGAAGCGTTCCGCCCGGTCGGCGAGGTCGAGTTCGCCAATGGCGTCGCGGCGATGAGCGCGAGCGGCGGCTATGGTCCCGCCGCGATCTGCGCCGGCATCGTCAGCCACGTCAATCTGCTGCTCGGCGAAGGCGCGCGCGCGCGTGCTCGAAGCCGAGATCGCCGCCGGCAACGGCCGCTTCCGCGGCATCCGGCATTCTTCCGCCTGGGATGCCGATGCCGATGTCGCCGGCATGTATGCCAACGCGCCCGAAGGGCCTGCTGCTCGATCCGACCTTTCGCAAGGGCTTTGCCTGCCTCGCGCCGCTCGGACCTGAGTTTCGATGCGTGGCTGTTTCATCCGCAGATCGGCGAGCTCACCGATCTCGCCCGCGCCTTTCCGGACACCAAAATCGTGCTCGACCATTGCGGCGGGCCGATCGGCATCGGCCGCTTTGCCAACCGGCGCGAGGAGATCTTTCCGGCGTGGAAAGCGTCGATCCAGGAAATCGCCAAATGTCCCAACGTCGTCGGTCAAGCTCGGCGGCCTGGCGATGTGCCTGCTCGGTTATGACTTTCACGTGCGGCCGATGCCGCCATCGTCGGAAGAAGCCGCCGCGGCGTGGCGTCCCTATATCGAGACCTGCATCGAGGCCTTCGGTCCCGACCGCAGCATGTTCGAGAGCAACTTTCCGCCCGACAAGGGCCAGTGCAGCTATCAGGTGATCTTCAACGCCTTCAAGCGCCTCAGCCGCGCAGTAC
>ERZ1370068.8053-contig-6934_pt1 | contig 15352 bp, 25 predicted proteins | sample MGYA00561227_ERZ1370068 | MGnify/ENA primary metagenome ERZ1370068 (study PRJEB38410, sample SAMEA6850437) | metagenome | study: Metagenomic assessment of the ecological functions of the soil: analysis of the soil microbiota associated with the...
ACTAGTCGCTGCGGCGACTTGTAGGGCGTTCTGTGAAACGGCCAGCCGTCTTTATCGCTTCCTGGTCTTTCGGTGCAAGTGACGCGACAATCTTTTCAAACCGAGGATCGCCACGGAGCGGGTCCCAAAACGGCATCAGTTTCAATTGGCCATAGCTGAGATCGCCCGGTTTGCGAGTGGCGATCGCCAATTGTTCGCAAGCGAGATCTTTCTCGCCAGCCCAGGCCGCAATCATCGCCAAATACTTCACCATCGCGATGCCCAGCACCGCATCTTTTTCGATCGGACAAAGCTCCACTGCTCGTCGGCCTTCGCGCAGTGCTTCTTCCTTGCGTCCAAGACCGGCATCGATCAAACCAAGCACGCACAGTGCCGGAGCATAATTTGGTTGAGCTTGGATGGTTTTCTCCTGCTCAGCGCGTGCAGCGATGAACGCGGACCGCACTTTGGCATCGTCCTTTGCCATGCTGGCGATAATCCCTTCCATAAATGGACGATTGAATCTCACGTCGACGATCGGACCTAAAGAGGCTGGATTCTCGCCCAAGGCAATTAAGGCCTTTCTCGCGGCAGCGGGGTCGCGTTCAGCGAACGCACAAAGAAGCCAATTGTCAGCGATACTGGGCATCGCAGCGGGGTTCTTGTCTCGAATTGAATCGATTACTTCATGCAACGGTCGCGTGTCAGCTTTTGAATCGAGTTCCACGAACGCGTGCAGCGATTTCGTAACCGGATCGTTCGGTTCGAAAGCCAATATGCGCTCGAACGTCGATTTCTCTTCAGCGTAGCGCCGAAGCTGCTCGTAGGTTATTGCCAACTGCTGAAGTGTTAGAACGTTGCGTGGATCGAGCTCGGTAGCGCGCTCGAGATCGCGTATGCACTCTTCCCAGCGTCCCTGTCGCCGCTCGATGTAGCCTTTCAGCGAGAATATCCAATCCTCGCCGGGCAGGCTTTGGCGGGCAATTTCCAACTCGCGTAAAGCGCCGTCATAATCGAGGTAACCCCAATAAAGATTGCGGGCGCGCGCGAGATGGGTTTCACCGGCGTCTGGACGGAGGCGAGCCGCCGACTGCAAAGCTGCTTCGGCTTGCGCCAGAGTGCGCAGGAGTATGGTCAAGAACACCGTAAATGTTGATCTCAGTGAAGGCGAGTTGGCAATATGCCTGGAAGAATAATGGATCACGCGCCACAGCCTGCTTCAGCAGATCGGCCGCTTGCAGTAAATCGTCGCCCATTAGTACCGGCAAACGCCGTCAGAAAAAGATTTTTGGCGTGAGAGTAGAGATTAAACGCAGTGATATCCGTCGTCGGCGCCTGTTCAATGGCGCTCTTCTCGCTTGGCGAAAGCTTCGCCTGGAGCTGATCGGCGATGGTTTTTGCGATCTCGCTTTGAATGGCGAAAACGTCGGCCAGATCGCGATCGTAAGTCTGCGCCCAGAGATGCGCATCGGTGCGCGCATCGATCAACTGCGCGTTTACTCGCACGCGATTGCCAGCACGCTGAACACTTCCTTCCACGACATGCGCGACGCCAAGTTCATTTCCGATTTGGCGCAGGTTACGTTTCGCTCCGGTCTTATACTGCATCACCGAAGTGCGGCTGATGACTTTCAAGTCCGCGATCCTGGCCAGGTCGGTCAGAATTTCATCCTGCACGCCGTCGGTAAAAACGCGTTCTCCGGATCGCTGCTTCGGTTTTCAAACGGCAGCACGGCGATGCTTTTCTCCGGGATTTGTGCTGAGTCGCAGATAAAGCTGGACGCCAGCCGGGGCAACGAGTTCCTGAAAACGCGAATCATTCCGAAGCGGATCGAACATCGGATCGAGCCGAAGCAGAGCAGGAGTAAATGGCGCTGCCGTATCCGTAATTGCAGGTATCGAGAGCAGTTTCTGTAAAGCGGCGATGGCGCGGTCGGGCTCTCCCATTTGCGCCGCTACTCGGGCGAGAGTCTCGATCCGAGAGGGTCCGCTCATCGCGTCTTTCTCGATTGGGTTCGCGGCGATCGCTCGTTCGGCCAGAGCTAATGCGGCGGCCTTGTCACCGAGGCCCATGTTGGTCAGCGCGAGATCTGCAAGCAGGTTGAAATTTTCTGGCTGTTCCTTGAGGAACAGATTCCAGTTCGCTGCGTGCCTGTCGCCAACTCTTCCTGCGCGGCGGCATGGTCGCCGGCGACTTCTTGTGCCCAGCCTAACCAAAAGCGCAGTTCGCCATTGAAATAACCCAACGCGGGATCAGGCTTGGCCAATATTTCCTTGTAGCCGGGGATGATTGATGCAGGGCGGCGCTCCAGGATCGCTTGGTAAACTTGTGTTTCCAAGGTGCCGGCGTCGTCTGCGTTTGGATGCAGCGGAGCGAGGAGCGCGGCGGCTCGCGGCAGATCGCCTTCGGCTTGTGCGATACCTGCCTTTAACGCAACGGTATCGAACGTCGTCTGGTGTGATATTAAGAACCTGATCAAGCTTCCGCAGCGCTTCCGGGAAGCGACGAAGCCTCATATAGGAAAGCGCGTGCTGGGTGAGGAGGTTAACATTGCGCGGGTCGAGCCGCTCGGCTTCGTTGAAGTACGTCTCGCTCCGCTCCCACTGGCCTCGCCTTCGTGTGACGTAGGCCAGCGATTCCGGAATGCGGCTGTCATTGGGCAGGAGCTGACGTGCCTGCTCAAAGTAACGCATCGCGGTGTCGTAATCCTTCAGGCAAGCGTAGTGGTAATAGCCCTTAGCCAGCAACGCCTCGCCGAGATTGGGCTGAAGAGATGAGCGCGGTTTCGGCCGCTTGCCGCGCCTCTTCACGAAGAGCGACCGTGGGTTGAAGAGTCTTCGTGAGGTAGCCGACGCGAATCCACGTATGACAGCAGTGCCCAGGCAAGCGCGAACTTTGGGTCTAACCGCACCGCTTGTCTGAGATATTTCTGTGCGCCAAGGGCGTTGGCGGTCGTGTTTGCAGGTTTCAGTGTAGTAAGCCAGACCGCGCAGAGTAGGCGTCATAAGCCTCGGGATTGTCGGTCGGTTTGGCAGCTATAACTTGCTCTTCCGGACCAGTAAGTTTCGCCCGCAACTGATCGGCGATAGCTTTAGCCACCTCGCTCTCAACAGAAAAGATGTCGGTCAGTTTGCGATCAAAGGTATCGGCCCAAAGATGGGAATCACTGGCCGCTTTGATTAGCTGCACGTTTACGCGCACGCTATCGCCGCTCTTCTGCACACTTCCTTCCAGAATGTGGGCGACGCCAAGTTGCTCTCGCGATTTCAGGCAAGTTTTCCGGCGCGCTCTTGTAATGCTGCGTGGATGTGCGCGAGATCACTTTCAGATCAGCGATCTTCGATAAGCGGGTCAGGATCTCGTCCTGAATGCCTTCAGCAAAGTAAGCGTTATCCGGATCGCGGCTGAGGTTTTCAAACGGCAGCACCGCAATCGATTTCGCGGGCACAGTCGGTCGCAACCGGCTCCTTCGCTTCTTCGACGATTTTTGGAAGCGCGGATCATTCCGCAGCGGATCGAACATCGGATCGAGCCGGAGCAATGCAGGAGTAAGAGGAGCGCCCGGACCAAGCGGCCCCGAATAAGGTGTCGACAAAAGCTTCTGCAAAGCGGTGATGGCGCGATCGGCTTCTCCTGCTTTGCGCTGCCACCCGGGCGAAAAACTCAATCGAAGCGGGACCAGTTACGGCATCTTTCTCGATCGGATTCACAGTCATTCCCCGCTCCGATAGCGTTAACGCGGCGGCCTTGTCACCAAGGCTCATATCAGTCAGAGCAAGATCCCCGAGGAGGATATGATTTTCCGGTTGTTCTTTCAGGAAAGATTCCAGTTCGCTGCGTGCCTGTCGCCAGCTTTCCTGCGCGGCATCGTGGTCGCCGGCAACGTCCTGCGTCCAGCCTAACCAAAATCTCAGTTCGCCTTTGTAAAAACCCAGCGCTGGATCAGGCTTAACTAGTATGTCCTTCAGCCGGGACATGATTTGTGCCGGCCGGCGCTCCAGGATCGCCTGGTAAGCTTGTGTTTCCAATGCATTCGTGTCGTCGGCCGCCGGTTGCAGCGGAGCCAGGAGAGCCGAAGCCCGCGGCAAGTCGCCCTCTGCTTGTGCGATCACTGCCTTCTCCACAATAGTGTCCACGTCATCCGGCGTAATATTTAGGATCTGCTCAAACTTCCGCCACGCTTCCGGGAAGAGGCGGCGATCCTTGTAGGAAAGCGCGTGCTGTGTAAGCAGCGAGACATTCCGCGGGTCGAGTCGTTCGGCTTCGTTGAAATACGACTCGCTTCGCTCCCATTTGCCTTGCCTGCGTGTTACATAGGCCAGCAATTCAGGAATCCGGCTGCTATTGGGGAGGAGCGGACGCGCTTGCTCAAAGTAACGCACAGCCGTGTCGTAGTCCTTCAGACAGGCATAGTGGTAAAATCCCTTGGCCAATATGGCCTCGCCAAGGTTGGGCTGAAGAGTTAGCGCTCTTTCAGCTGCCTGCTGCGCGCTCTTCACGCAGTGCAACCGTTGGCTGAAGAAACTGTGTGATGTAGCCACGTGCTTCCACGTACGACAGCAGCGCCCAGGCAAGGGCGAACTTCGGATCCAATCGCACCGCTTCTTTGAGATATTTCTGCGCGCCAAGGGCGTTGGTCGAGGTGTTTGCCGTTTTTAGGCTATAAGCCAGACCACGCAGGTAGGCATCGTAAGCCTCGGGATTGTCGGTCGGTTTGGCGGCGATGACTTGCTCTTCCCGACCAGTAAGTTTCGCCTGCAACTGATCGGTAATAGCTTTGGCCACTTCACTCTCAACGGAAAAGATGTCGGTCAGTCTGTCTGTCGTAGGTCTCAGCCCAAACGTGGGAATCACTGGCTGCTTTGATCAACTGCACGTTTACGCGCACGGCATCGCCGCTCTTTTGCACACTTCCTTCCAGAATGTGGGCCACGCCAAGTTGCCTTGCGATCTCAGGCAGATTTGTAGGCGCACTCTTGTAATGCTGCGTGGATGTGCGCGAGATCACCTTCAGATCAGCGATCTTGGATAACCGGGTCAGGATCTCGTCCTGAATTCCCTCAGCAAAGTAAGCGTTGTCAGGATTGCGGCTGAGGTTTTCAAACGGCAGCACAGCGATGCTCTTTCTCCGGTGGCAGTCTTGAATCGAGCTCTGACTGAGGCGCCAGGCCATTGTGAGAAAAGAACAAGAACGCGGCTGCCATGGCAGAGCAAAACGCTGCGGCGGTCGCAGCAGCAAGCTTTGGGTTACGCTTTGCCCAACGCCAGGCCCGCACCGGCGGTGAAACGCGACGCGCAATGATTGGCCGTCCTTCCAGCCAGCGTTCGAGATCGATAGCCAAATCGCCTGCCGAGCGATAGCGCGCCTGCGGCTCGCGCTCCAGGCAACGCGCGCAGATCGTCTCCAAGTCACGATCCAGCGTCGGCGCGAGCGAGCGCAGTTTGGGCGCCGGTCTTTCGCTGGCCTGTTGAATCACAGCCAGGGCGTGTTCGCCCAGAAAAGGCGGGCGCCCGGTGAACAGATCGAACAAGATTGCTCCGAGACTGTAAACGTCGGCAGCTGGAGTGAGCTTGGCTGCCGGTCCTTTGGCCTGCTCGGGTGCAATGTAACCAGGCGTGCCGAAGATTGCGAGTGTGCGCGTGAGATCGGTACCGGTGTCGAGCCATTTGGCCAATCCGAAATCGGTCACGAATGGTTCGCCGCGACCGTCGAGCAGGATGTTTCCCGGCTTGAGATCGCGATGCAAAACCCCGTGCTCATGCGCGTACTGCACAGCGCGCGCCACTTTGGCCATAAGCCGGACGCATTCGCGCGGTTCACTGCGCAGCGCGGGCTCGGCTTTTTGCAAGCTGCCGCCGGCCGCGTATTTCATGCTGAAGAACGGCAGCCCGTCTTCGCCCTGGCCGACTTCATAGATGGGAAGAATATTCGGATGATCGAGACTGGCTGCCGCTTCAGCTTCACGTCTAAAACGTTCCAGCGTCTCGCGTGAATCGGCGTGATAGGACACGATTCGCTTCAGGGCGACGATCCGGCGCGAATGCCGCTGGCGCGCGCGATAAATCACGCCCATTCCGCCGCGTCCGATTTCCTCCAGAATTTCGTAATTGCCGACCCGCCACTGCGTGTCCCTCACTTCGTCTTCGGCGAGGATCGCTTGGAACGATTCGCTCGATGCCTCGCGATCATCCTCAAGTCCCTCCCGCAACGTGCAGCTCAGGCAAAGGCCATTGCCCAACCGCGTAGTCGCGCCGCACTGCCGGCACTTGGCCGGGCTTTCACTCACGCCCGCGACGGAATCAGACAGCCCGGAACAGATTCATGTTTTAACCACGAATGGAGACGAATGGAGTGGAACGCGTTGTCCCCAACGCGTTGGCATCGGACTCGCTGTCATCGGCTTGGGGACAAGCCGATCCACCTTTGATTCGTATTCATTCGTGTCCATTCGTGGTTAGGCCGCTGCCTCAGCGCCCGCGGCCAGCGTCGCGCACAGATGTCGAATTTCGTCTTCTACATCGCTCGGATTTTCGACGGTCTGCGCGACTTCCTCGCGGATGAGCCAGCGATAACGACGCCGCAAATTGTGAAGCTGTTTTTTAACCGCCGCCTCTGCTATCCCAAGAGTCGTAGCCAGACTCTGATACGAAACATCTGCGCGATCCGTGGTAAGATAAAGGCTCAACGTCTCAAATAATCTGAGCCGGCTGTTGCTTTGACATTCCTCGCGCAGACGCCGAAGCGCTTGTTCGACTACTGTCGCAGCCCAGCGCAGATCGAACAGTTGCTCTGCCGACCACGAATTGAGCGCTTGCGGCGAGATCGACAATTGCGACGGCGCTTCGGCCATCCAATCATCCCACGAAACGAGTTTCACGCCGCCGCCACGTTTGTATGCGCCGCAGTTTCTCAGTGGCGTGTCCCAGGAAATCTCGCAGAGCTTTCAGCAGCAGCGAACGGAAATGACCTCGGTCGCGGTCGGCGCGCTCAAGAAGAGGTCCCTGCAGCAGGCTGGTGAAAAAATCCTGCGTGAGATCCTCTGCATCCTGGGTCGAGTAACCGCGGCGGCAGATATAGGCGAAGATTGGCCGCCAATACGTCTTGCATAACTCGCTTAAGGCATCGCGCGCCGCGACGCTTTCTATTCCCGAATCGGCGCACGAGAGCACCATGCTCCAGCGCGTTGTGTTGAACCGCCCCGGGCTATGGTCGGCCGTCTCTGCCGCCTCGGTGTTCACATCCGCGTCCATCCTCCTATTTGACCAATTCTGTTGGCAAGCTTTTTCCTCAAGGTCAGAGAATTTCCAAACCACTAATGAAACACAAACAAACGCGAAGTCTGACCTCCAACTTCTACCTCCGGTTCCAAATCCCTTTAATCCGCAGGCTGTCTCGCCGTCTTGTCCCGCCGGAGCCTTGCGCGAAGACGGAAGCTCCTAAAGCGAAGGCGGGTTAAAAAATTCAGTCGTTCCTAAATTTTTCAGGAACTTCGTTCCGAATTTCCGGGAATCGGTAGCGAACAGCAAAAACGACAAACTAAAAACCAAACAAAAAGACTGACACCCATGAACACACAAATGAAAACACTTATGTCTCAACACATCTTTAACTCAAATATCCGCCGTATTCTGTTTGCAACCTGCTTCAGCGCCTTGTGCCTTATCGCACTTAGCATTCAGGCAGCGACGATCACGGTCACCAATACCAACGACACCGGCACGGGCTCATTACGCCAGGCGCTCGCGGATGCAGTCGACGGTGACACGATTAACTTCAGTTCGTCGTTAAACGGACAGAGGATCACGCTGACCAGCGGCGAACTGCTCGTGAACAAGAGTGTCACTATCAGCGGCCCCGGCGCCACCATGCTCACCGTTGACGCTAACCACACTAGCCGCGTGTTTGACATTGCATCTGGCAAAGACGTGACCATCTCCGGGCTGACGATCACCAACGGGTCGGCCTCCAATCGGTTTCGGCGGCGGCATCTATAATGATCACGCGAGGCTTACCGTGAGCGGCTGCACAATCAGCGGAAACTCGGCCGACCAAGGCCAGGGCGGCGGCATCTACAACGACGGCCTCGATGGCAGCGCGAGGATGACGATCACCAATAGCACAATCAGCGGCAACACGGCATGGCCCGGCGGCGGCATTTCCAATAACGGAACCATGACGATCACCAACACCACTCTTAGCGGCAATTCGGATAACGGCTACAACATCGGCGGCGGCATCCTCAACTACGGGACGCTGACGATCGCAAACAGCACTTTGAGCGGCAACTCGGCTTACTCCGGCGGCGCCATTTACAACTGGGGGGCGCGATGCTGACGATCACCAACAACACTTTTAGCGGCAACTTTTGCAGCACCGGGTTCAACGGCCACGGCGGTGGCATCCTCAATGAGGGCGGGACGCTGAAGATTGGAAACACGATCTTCAAAGCCGGTCCTTCAGGCGAGAACATTTATAATGTTCAACAGCTCGGCCCCGTAACCTCGCTTGGCTACAATTTGAGCAGCGATAATGGCGGCGGTTATTTAACGGCCACTGGCGACCGGATCAACACCGACCCGAGGCTTGGTCCGTTGCAAAATAACGGCGGGCCCACCTTCACCCATCTGCCGGCATCGAATAGCCCGGCAATCGACGCGGGTGATCCAACGCCGGCGATGGATCAGCGCGGCCCTGGTTTTGTGCGGGTGGTCAATGGTCGCATCGATATCGGTGCGGTCGAGGTGCAGGCCGCACCATCGCCAACACCAACGCCGAGGGCCTCATGGGCATCGCTAAGACGCATTCCCCTATATCAGCAGCAGGTGAATGGCAGGGACAGCGCGCCGCGCTGTCCCTGCCTCTGCACAGATAGCCGTGTCAGCTGATGAGTGTTTTGTCCACGAAACAGCCCAAAGACCCGAAATTCCAGGCGTAGGCTCTTCCTCCTTCGCGTCGTCCGTGTGTTTCGTGGGCACCAATTTTCTATAAACCATCCGTGTTATCCGCGGTTGCTTTTAAAAATTTCGGGAACTTCGTCCCGAATTTCCGGGAACAGATGGCGAACGACAAACATTACCCGAAAGGGAAAACCAAAAACCAAAAGGAAAACATCTATGAAACGAAACCTTAACAAATTCGCGGCCACTTTGCTCTTCGCATCTGTGGCCATCACTTGCTCTCTCACGATGTGGGCGAGTCCTCTCGTGCATGGGAAGCAGGCGGGCATCAGCAAAACGTCGACACCCGCATATCCCTTGACGCAACCGGACGTGAGCCGGCCAATCCCCTTGGCACAACAGAACCCTCGATCGCTCCGCCGTTCGATACGAACTACTCGTTGGTCAGCATCGGCTACCCGCGCCGGAGTGCTAACGTACTACGGTGGTCTTACATTCCAAGTATGACGATCCGAATACGCTGCTCATTGGCGGCGCAGCTGGCAGCCAGGTCGGCCGCATCTATCAGATAGCAGTCACACGCGACGGGAACGGGCATATTACCGGCTTTTCCGGCATCGCTACACTGTATCCGGGCGCAGGATCGACGATTGGCCAATACAACGACGCAGGCCTCGCCTTTGGACCGGCCAATGTGCTCTTTGTAACGGCGCTATCCTGCCAATGCAGCTTGAACAGAGCAAGGTTGGCAGCATGGCCCCTGATAAAGGTAATAAATCTCGCGCCACTCGGCGTGACAGGCTCCGGTGGCTCGATCGGTTTCGTGCCGCCCGGATTCCCTGGGGCAGGTAGCATGAAACTCGTCTCCTGGGGCGGTGGCGGTTGGGTACCACTGCGAGTTTGCTCCGGATGGCAACGGCATCGTTTAACATCACGTCCGCAAGTCTTCGCGCGACCGTTAGCAGTCCCGAAGGCATTGCTTTTGTGCCACCCGATTCACCGGTATTTCAACCTAACAGCGTGCTAATTGTGCAATGCGGATATAGCAAGGTCGTGGCCGCTCCTTGGACGCGAAATGGCGATCCAATCATGGCACAGAGCCAGGATTTCATCCGGAACCTCCTCAGGCTTCCGGGGCGTGCATTGATCCTGTCACTGGAGACTTCCTATTTGACACGTGGGGTGGGTCAAACGAAGTCACACGCGTCAGCGGCTTCGCAACACCGACACCAGCTCCGTCGTGCACTCCGGGGCAATGGGTTTCCCGGGCCGACTATCCGTTCGACGCAGATAGCGCAGCACTCGCGACCGATGGCACTTTGCCTACGCCTTCGGCGGCAGTTCGTCCAACGGAGGAGGGCAGCACGCCGAGGTCAACCGCTATGACCCGGCCACCAATAGTTGGACGCCCTCGCGAGCATGACCACGGCCCAGACTTCTTTCTCCACGGTGAATACGGTGGCAACGGCAAGATTTATGTTATAGGTGGGGGCTTTTACCAGAGATCAAACCGCATCTACGACATTGATACTAATAGTTGGAGCACAGGGACGCAGGTGCCCATAGGCATATGGAGCTATGGTCATGCCTACGCCAATGGCAAGATCTACGTTATCGGCGGTGTCACTGAGCAATCTTCCATCCAGTGCAGTGTATGCCTATGATGTGGCAAGTGACACTTGAGCGCTCCGCTGGCGCCGTTGCCGCAAGCTGAGTTCTACACCGCTTGTGGTGTAATCAATAACAAGATATACGTGGCCGGCGGCGGCGATGGCGACAACGTCCGTAACAACCTGTATATCTACGACATTGCAACCAATTCGTGGACCGCCGGAACACCCTATGCTGGTCGGCGCCGAATTCCCGGGTGGCGCGGTCGTCAACGGCAAACTCTGGGTGATCGGCGGCCGTGACCGGTTCGAGGACATTTCTGCACAACACTCAAATTTATGACCCGGTAACGAGCAGCTGGTCCTGACGGCCCTTGCTAAGCACGTCCGCGCGCATTTGCTGATGCGAGTGACTCTTAACGTTGTCGGCGGGCAGATGCCAATAATTGTTGGTGGGTATGCACTAGAGATTCGGTTCGCTGTCGAGTGTCGAAGCCAACCTCGTAGGATGCCCGGAGTCAACTCCAACACCGACGCCCACGGCTGACGCGCCAACGGCTACGGCCACGTAAACAGCGACGCCCTACGGCAACGGCAACGCTACTCAACAACAACGCCAACGGCTACTGCAACAGCACACACGCCACGCCCAACAGCTACGCCGACTTCGACTCCAACGGCCTCCGCCACGGTCACGCCAACCGCCACGGCTACGCCGACAGCAACGCCGACAGCTACTCCCACCGTAACACCAACACCTACCCCACGCCGGGCGGGTGTGTTTAAACAAGGTTATTGGAAAAACCACGGGCAGTGGCCGGTGAATCAATTACAGCTTGGCAACCGCACTTATAACCGGCAGGAATTGCAATCGATTCTACAACAAGCAGTCCACCGTAATGCATTGCGTTGAGCTGGCGCATGAGGAAATCGCTGCAAAACTGAATATCGCCAACGGCGCCGACGGAAGCTGTATTGAGCAAACATTGGCGGCGGCCGATGCTTGATTGGCAATCTGGTTATTCCGCCAGTGGGCAACGGCTTCCTGCCGACTCACTCCTTACGTGCGAACCCTCGCGCCGCTACAACGGCGGCCGCTTGTGCAGTCCACGCTGCCATTCGAGTCCCCCGCCAACCCCGAGTCCGAGTCCTGGTCCGAGACCGCGCCCGACGGCGCCACCTCGGTGAGGACACGTGATTCTACGACTAAAAACCACAACTAAAAACCCTAATGAAAAAGCAACATCATGAACACACTAATCCAAACCCCAATTGAGCGGCCACAAAAGGACCTGCTCGCAAAGTGCTCTCGACGTTTCGCATTCGCGATGACTCTCATCGCGGTGGCGCTCGTCTGCTTCGAACTTTTGCCAACAGCGTACGCCGTCAAGCCGACTCCAAGCCCGAGTCCGACACCAAGTCCGACGGCAACACCGGTACTCAACACCATCCGGTGAAGATCGTGGCAGCAACAACAGTGCGGCTGAGAGCGTTGATTCACTGAACATCAACACAACCGGGCTGAGCAACACCGCTCACGGTTGGCACGCACTGTCGGCCAACACGGCAGGTAGCGACAACACCGCCAATGGCTTTAAAACCCTGTTCAATAATACAACCGGCAGTTACAACACGGCCGACGGTGTTCAAGCGCTCGAAAACAATACAGGGGATCCACAACACGGCTAGCGGTTGGCAGTCGCTCTTGAGCAATACCACCGGAAACGTTACACCGCCAACGGTGCGATCGCGCTCTCTGGCAACACTACCGGCACCTTCAACACAGCGATGGGTGGCGGAGCGCTGTCTAGCAATACCACCGGCAATTACAACACCGCCACGGGAGGGTTTGCGCTCACGAGCAACCTTACTGGCGACGACAACACGGCCATCGGTCTTAATGCGCTTTATGGCAACACCATCGGTGTGCAAAACACAGCCACGGGTGCTGCTGCGCTCTTTCAGAACACGACCGGAAATTACAACACGGCCGACGGTGTCGAAGCGCTCGAAAACAATACAGAGGGATCCACAACACGGCTACCGGTTGGCAGTCGCTCTTGAGCAATACCACCGGAAACGCCAACACCGCCAACGGTGGTATTGCGCTCTCTAGCAACACTACCGGCATCTTCAACACAGCGATGGGTGGCGGCGCACTCAGTAGCAACACCACCGGCAATTACAACACGGCCACGGGAGGGTTTGCGCTCACGAGCAACCGTCACTGGCGACGCCAACACAGCCGCGGGTCTTAATTCGCTTTATAACAACAGCATCGGCGTGCAAAACACGGCGACCGGTGCTGCTGCGCTTTATGAGAACACGACCGGTAATTCACAACACGGCCGTCGGTGTTCAAGCGCTCGAGCACAACAGCACCGGTAGCGGGAACATCGCCTTGGGCGTTAATGCCGGCTCTGGTATCACAACGGCCAATAACGTTATTGCTATCGGTATAGCCGCACAGGACGTGAGCAACAGTTGCTATATCGGCAGGATATTCGGTGCAACCGCGTCCGGAGGAACTGCCGTTTTTCGTTAATGCGGACGGCAGACTTGGCACTGCCACTTCCTCGAAACGCTTTAAGGAAGACATTAAACCAATGAACAACGCCAGCGAAGCGCTATTCTCGCTGAAACCGGTTAGCTTCCGTTACAAGAAGGGGATCGATCCGCGAGGTATTCCGCAGTTCGGGTTAATAGCGGAGGATGTAGCAGAGGTGAATCCTCAGCTCGTGGTGAGGGACAAGGAGGGAAAAGTCAACACGGTGCGCTACGAGCAAATCAACGCCATGCTGCTCAACGAGTTCCTGAAAGAGCACAAAAAGTGGAAGAACAGCAAGTCACGAATCAGTGATCTCAAGAAAGACTTGGGAGCTCTCAATGCACAACTCAAAGAGCAGGCAGCGGAGATACAAAAGGTTAGTGCTGAGCTTGAGATGAGGAGACCGCTAACAAGGGTAGCTCGCAGCTATCCGTAGCGTAGTTTAAAAGAATGTGGCCGGGGTCAACGACCCCGGTCACGGCTATACAGCAGGTCTTGGTTCGACGCTTCGATATATCAGTGCTTCAGCGCGTCAAGAATGGGTTGCGGATAAACGCCCAGCAAATCGTGGCGACGATCAGTGCGCTGATCGCCACCCGCGACAGACCGCTCACTGGAATTGCGTCGGTTTTGGAATCGGACTGCCAATACATCGCGCGGACAACTTTTAGGTAATAGTAGAATCCGCAGCCCACTGTGATTACACCCACAACGATGAGCGCAATCTGGCGCTGCAGAACGGCTGCGTAAAAGATGTAAAACTTGCCGAGAAATCCCGCGGTGAACGGCACACCGGCAAGCGAGACCATTCCGATCAACATCGCGAACGCGAGAAATGGCGAGCGTTTGGCAAGCCCATCGAAATCGGAAATTTCTTCGCCGGTTTGCTGCGCGACGATTATTAGCACTGCAAAACTCAACAGGGTCATCAACAGGTAAGCGACGAGGTAGAAGGTAATCGCGCGGACATCGAAACAGACCACGCCGATGAGCAGATAACCCGCATGCGCAATGCTCGAGTACGCGAGCAGTCGTTTCAGATTCGTCTGCGGTAGCGCTGCGAGATTGCCGTAGATCAATGTGAGCAATGCGATCACAAAAATCAGCCGTTCTGTTTGCGGCAAATTCATGAACGGTTGCAACACACGTATCAACACGACGAAGCCCGCGGCTTTCGAACCGACGGAGAGATACGCCGTCACGGGCGTGGGCGCACCTTGATAAACATCCGGCACCCAGATTTGGAAGGGGACGGCCGCAATCTTGAAACCGAGCGCGACTAGAACAAAAACCATGCCTAACAACGCTGCGCCGGAGTCGGCGCCAGCATTCGCCAATGCCGCCGTTAGCCGATAGAGATTTGTCTGGCCGGTCGCGCCGAAAATCCAAGCGATTCCGTACACGAGAAACGCTGTCGAAAGCGCGCTGAGTATCGAGATACTTCGTTCCCGCTTCGAGCGTCGCGGGATTGCGCCGGGTAAAACTGACCAGCACATAGAACGACACTGTTACGAGCTCGAGCGCGACAAAGATGAAAACGAAGTCGATCGCCGAAACGAGGTACATCAGGCCGGCACAAGTGAAAAGAGGGAGCGCGACAAATTCGCCGAGACTTGCCTGCGCCGTGACGCCGGGAAAGAAGCTGCGCACCACTGGCGCGTAATCGATCATCATGATCAGCACAAAAATGGTGGTTAGCAGCGCGAACTGCTTGAAAAAGATCGCCAATCGATCCGCTGTGTAAAAACTCCAGAAACCCGTCGCGTTAGTCGGCGAGGGAGAAGGAACGACAAAGAAACTGGCGAGAAGAACTATCGCGAGCCCGATAATTGCAGCGAAAGCCAGAACGCGTTTATCAATTTTCCCGGCGAACGCTTCGATCATCAGGATCACCATCCCAGAGCAGCAGCACCGCAATCTCAAGTAGGGGCGCGGTGATCGAAGTCATTTGGTTGCCAGATCGTTGTGGCGACGCGCCTGCGGAGCGTCTTCATCAGTCACGGCCGCGGCGCCCGGACGGCGCACAACGCCATATCTCGTCTAGCGCCAACGGCGCTTTCGTCATATGAGTCTGGGGCAACGTCCCAGGGATTCCATCATACCAGTAGGAGCGCTGAAGGCGTGATTCAATGAGTCGCGCCTTCAGCGCTGACGTTTTCTGGTTCCAAGGATCCTGGGGCGCTTGCCCCAGGCTAGCGATGAATTCCTCGCCGTTGGCGCTAACAGCGCCGTGATTATAACGCGGCTTGTTCGCGAAATGGCTTGTATTCGTAGAGACGAAAGTCCCGAAGGTCAGTGCCACATTTCGCACAAAAA
>ERZ1370068.1984-contig-11945_pt1 | contig 15351 bp, 38 predicted proteins | sample MGYA00561227_ERZ1370068 | MGnify/ENA primary metagenome ERZ1370068 (study PRJEB38410, sample SAMEA6850437) | metagenome | study: Metagenomic assessment of the ecological functions of the soil: analysis of the soil microbiota associated with the...
AACTGTGCAATGCCCAGGTCTCTGAGGCCCTTGGCGCGGGCTTCCGGGCTACTCAATTCGAATCATTCAATCGGATTTTGTATGCTCGAACGGCCACAGATATGCATTGTGGGTCATCGCCATGCGGTAAATTCAGCGCCTCACAAATTGCCGCTTCAATGCACACCTGTTTTACCCTTTGTCCCCAGGCCAGACGAAAGACCCCTTGCCAGAATTTTGTCGATACGCGGAACCAACACTTCAAAATCGAGTTTCATTTTAAAATTTCCTCTCTAACGAATCGGTGAAAATCCCTTTCGATGTCACGCGCCAGGCTTCTGCTGTTGTACAGACGAATAAGCCGTTCCCGTTCCTCGCGGTCTGCAAAGGGCCGGTATCGGTTCAACCAGGACGAAAAAAACATCAGGCGGCTGCCACGGGTCCGCACCAGGATGGGCGCTGGGGTTACCTTGTTCGTTTTCAACCACTGCAGGAAATCGCGTTCTGTTGCCCGGCTTAACATCCGTTCCAGGTACATGGCGGAAAGACGTTCCCGGCGCTCGGGTTCGTAGATTTTCAGCGCGTCCAGGTATAGCTGGAACGTCCACAACAGTTGCGCCCTGGTGCGTCTCACAGTTCACCCAAGGCCCGGCGGCCCTCTTCGGTCAACATCGGATGCCCGGACAATTCGCCCAGCCAGCTGTTGACGGTTTCAGGCGTCGAATAACACCACCTTGCTGTTGTAGTCGGCCATCGTGATGCTGTCCGCGTTCACGGCCGTCTTATCGGCCACGGTCACCACTTCGGCTTCAAGTTCGTCAATCATGTAATCGGGGTGACGCTGCAGAAAATCCATTTCGGTGGCGGCCGCCAACACAACACGCTGGGCTGCGTCTGTTGGGTCCTCGGCTTCCAGTTCAACCTCGACATAAACCAGCTGCGATAGAAAGACGCTGTATTTCATAAGGGCCGCGCCAGCTTTCCGCCTATCACCACGGACATTTCGCGGGGGCTGGGCACCGGGTCCATGTTCGCCAGCTGCGCCTGGAAAACCACACGGTGCAATCATCACGGAAACGGCCAGGGTGTAGGTGAACCAGGCATCCGACCATTGCCCGCCGATAACCACGCGCCGGAACGTGTGCACCGGATAAAACCCATAGTCACGGCCCACGACGTTTAGAAGGAAACGCGATTTCCGGCCGGGGTGGCCGTCATCGTCCGCATGAATCGAGAAACTTTCAACCAGGTACGCCAGCGGTGCACGGTAACAAGCGCGGCCCTCGGAAAACAGCGAAAGGTCCGGGCCTTCGTCCCACTGCACGGTTACTGCAGTAATTCCGGGGGCCTGGACAATGCGGCCCGCTTAACGGAATGTCCACCAGTTCATACATTCCGCCACGGCCTCAGAACGTCGTTAAATTGGTCCATGCCGGTGGTGGTGCGCTGTGCCACGGTTATTCCTTCGGTGCAGCTGCAGCGCGGCGGGGGCAACCTTGCTGCCGGGGTGTCACGCTTTTAATGGGCCGTGGAATTGCCGCCAATATGGCGCGGTCCACAAAGCGCGATTGAATCAGGCCGAGTTTGTTCCAGGTGGGTACGCATCCGGCGGTGTGTCTCCGGTGAAATACGAACCATTGCACAGGGCTTGCGGGTATCGGACTTTTTCTTTTCATGGGTCACCCTTGTAACACACGAAATAATCGGTTGCAACCAATGTGTCACACTCCGATACTTCCGTTTGTCCGCACTTCAAAAGAAAAGAGGCTAACGACAATGGCTATAATCTGGTTTCGAAACTCCTGGTTAAATCGCATCATTGCCGGGTTTCCGGGTGACTGCGCGGGCTGTGCCTTGCGAATTCTCAATAAAGCCCGGCCGGGGCCGGTGATGGCACGCCAGCGCAGTTCCCTTGATGACGGCCAGGTGAACATCACGGCCTTTTGTCCGGGCTGCTGGTTCAAACTACAGGCACAGTTTTTCCAACAGTAACGGAATGGGCCGTGCGCGGATTCTTCAAACGAATGCACGCCACTTTGCCCAGCGGTGAACCGAACGGCTGCACCCTGGCACCGAAGGTTCCCACTACGATGGGCCGCGCACGGCGGCCACGTAGCTACTTCTTTCGCAGGAAATAGGCCACAGCCAGCCCGCCAGCGATCCACGGCAGCATTGGGCCGATTTCCCCAAAGAAACCCGCAGACGGGGCCGCCGTGGGCGCTGGTGGCCCGAATAAATCGGCAAAGACACCACCCCCGCCACCTGGCGCAGACGTACCGGCCGAAGTAGGAATTCCGGCCGGTGCGTTTCCCCTGGATAATCAATTGCGTGGGCATGGAATTGTCCACCGATGGCTGGAACACCGGGTTACTTACCGTGGGCGTGGTGACACCGGCACCGGCCGCCCTGGCTTGCAGGTCGTTTAGATACGCCTCGAACGGTTTTCGTAGTCGTTAAAGCGCGGGTCCAACCAGGACGTTGAAACCCCGGCCGCTTTCGCCTGGGCATATAACGCCTTGTGCCGACTAATCAGTGTCACCACCGTACCGGCAGCGGCCGCCAGCTGCGCCCCGCTGGCCTGGTTCGATTGCAACAGCGGGTCAATCTGCGCGTGTAGTGCTACAAACTCGTTCCACAGCTGTGCCCGGCCGTTGTCAAAGGCAGTCTCGCCCGCGCCCTTCCCTAATCCGCTCATCGTTCCCGTGTACATAAAGCCCTCACTTCCCGCGCTTGCCGCCCCACGCCCACAGCAGCACGAATGCAATTAGAACAGCCACGCCGGTTCCCGCCGGGTTTCCGGTGAGTGCCGACACTTCCGTATTAAGCCACTTTTCCAGGTTCGCCAGCGCGTGCGCCACGTTGGTGGCCACCTGTGTGCTGGTTTGCCACAAGTCTGGGCGGCCGGAATTGTACGCGCTGTACACCCGGCGGAAATCATCACCATAAGACCGGCGCAGCTGGCCCAGCAGTTTGGTTCCCAGGTCGATGTTTACGGCCGGATCGTAAAGCCCATCGGGTGCGCCGGTGTAACCCAGCCCTTTCGCCGTTCCATATAACAGCTGCATCAGGCCGTAAGACGCATCGTTTGTTTCCTGGCGAAACGCAGACGGCCGCCAGCTGGATTCTGTTTCGATGACGGCCCGCACCCACGTTTCCGGCACGTTGTACAGCTGGGCGCTGGTTGCAATTTCATTATCAAACATCGTGTTTACCTTTGTAATCCCGCGGGGATCCAAAATGGCGCCAATCTCGAGATTTCGCTGGGCTTTGCCGTTTACGCGATCGTATACGGCCGGCGCAACTAAAACACCACTAGGCCGGTGGCTGCCATCGTGACGGCCAGCGGCCAGAACGCATAAAGAAAATCACGCATCAGAACGTTGCCAGGCTTCGGCGGTTCATGTCGATACTTCCACCGGCGCTTAGGTTGATGTACCGGAAATTGTCCCACTGGTTCACGGCACCGGAAAACGTGGTGATACCAAAGCCAGGCTTGCCACTGGTGAAACGGTCTGCAGTGTTGTCGATGCCCACGCACTGCACGATGCCGTTGACGGTGGCCGTTAACACCGTCTGCGTGGCCTGGACATCCCACGCCAGCCCCAGCACCCCACCGATAAGGAAGCCCGATAGAAACACGGGCGTGGCAATCGCCAGCTGCAGGTTGGCACCAAAGAAACGCCGGACTATTCGAATCTGGCCGCGTGGTTCGCCCCCGCCCAGGTCGGACAGCTTCGAACACGTAGGAATCCTGGTTGATTCCGTTGACGTGCTGCAGCGCCATCGGGCCGCCCCACTCGACACCGACATAAACGGTCCAAACGATTTCCGCCCGGCCCTTTTTCACGCTGGGCCGCGCTGGTGCCCAGGCCACTACACCGCCGGTGCCCGGTGCGGAATCCTGCAGCATGTTGTTTAGGATTGAAGCATTGCTGCCCGGCCCTGGGGTCCAATTGGGGCCCAGCGGTCCAGTGGCGCGGTTGAAGTTGTCCGCACCACCACCGGCCGCGCCCTGGAATCGGATGTTCATTGAATTTCAAACGATCCTAAAAGTTGACTTCAGCGGCCCCAGCTCCCCAGTTGGAAAACGGCGCGGGTAGTGAACACTGAAATGCGACCACGGTGTTCCCCGCAGCGATGCTACTGAATCCCATCTGAAATCCGGTGCCGAATGAATTGATGGTCGTAGGAAAACTCACGCCGCTTTTGATTAAAAACCCGCCGGGCACTTTAACCAGCAGTTGCGTACTGGGAACACCGCCCACCGTCCCACCAATCCTGAAAGACAGAAATAGCAGCTTTCAGAAAGCCCCGCCCGAAAGTGCCCGACATCGCCGGGGTTGACGGTCCAGGTCATCGCGCCGTTTGCCGTGAAGTTTGCGGCGCTGAACGGGACATCGGCGGGGTGTACCCGCCAAACCCGCCGAACCCGATTTGCATTACTGTTGCTCCGGCACATAGAACAGCATCACGGAAACGGCCGTTGCAGCGGCCGCCACTACGAAATAATCGTTAGCATTCAGGACCACACGTGGCGAACGAAACGGCCCCAGCGCGAGGCAATCCCGCTTGCTGCGCCAGAATCGCGGCAATGAATTCCAGGGGCTTCTGGATTTCCCACTGTTCGCGCACATTGTCCGGTGAAAGTATCAGCGGGTTACCGGCTTGTATTTCAATCCCGCTGGTGATGGTCACACCACTACCGAACCCGAAAAACACGCTGTTGGCGGCCGTGCTGTAGACGTCAATAATCATCGCATCGCACGGGGTGTCCTGGTTCATCAGTGGCACCGGCGCAGAGGCCCGCCGTGATGGTGAAATTCATTGCACGCTGAAACACCGGCGGCCGGTTGCCCGCTGCTGTCAGCTCTGCGTAGAAATTCGCCACGTCCGGGTTGTTAGCCAGGTCGGATGGTAAGTTCTGCGGTGGGTTCGCTCCGGCGGGCTTGAACGGATCGGAAATTCGCGGGTACATATCGGGGATAGTTACCCGCGAAATCCAATCAGACCCCAGCTCGCCAGGGTTGGGAGATCCTGGAATATTTCTGGACATAGCGCCCCTTTACAGATCGGCCGGTGTAGTCGCTCCGAAACGAAACGCTTTGAAGCCCGGCAATGAAACGTCCACACGAACGAATGCAGCCGCGCCAGGTTTACCAGGGTCACGGTGGCCAGGAACCGGCACGAATCAACCACGGTTCCGGCAGAATGAAAGGCAGCGAACCTGTACCGGCTGCAGCCGCCACACCACCGCACACGTTTTGAATCGGCTGGGGGTTGTCAAACACCGTGCGGCCGCTTCCAGTGTCCTGGAACTGTATCAACAGCGGCGGTGTGGCCACGGCCACCACCAGCCCGGCCGTGTAGGCCGTGATGTTGAAATAACGCACGATGAAATGGGAATCGGAATTGATGTTGATGGACTGTGACACCCGTTGCACCGGCCGCCACGGCCGAAGCAAGAAACGCTGTCGAATAGAAAAACGGCGGCAGTTCCACTTGTCGCGCCCGCTGTTTCTGGTACAGATCCTCAAGTAAAGGCATGGTCCTAACTCCTATCGCGTAAGGTTGTGGAAACTGGCTAGGCGCGGCATCCAGCCCCCTTGCGGGGGCCGTGCTATTGCCGTATTAATCGCGCCCCACCAGGCTGCGAACTACTGAACCGGCCGCAACAGGTCACCGTCCAGGCACAGGCAAATATCCGTGCTGGCGGTGATGGTCAACGCAGCGGGCCAGAACAGCCGCGCATTGAAATTGATTTGCGGTGCGATGAATAGCGGCTTACTCATCGTGTTGACGGCCCTGGGGTCTGCAATGCCGTTCTGGGCATACGTGGCCGTGATGTTGGCAGCCTCGGCACCGGCCTGTGACATCACGATGTTGGCACCGCCACCGGCCGTCAACGCCCACAGGGTTCCTGGGCGTAAATTTTGTTGCCGATGGTCAATTCCATCACGCCGGTATTAATCAGCTGCGCCACGTCATCGGCCAGGAAGCAAAGTTTGTGGGTGCAGCTGCGCGGAATCGGCCATCTGTGGCCGCCGTTTGTAGAACACGCGAATTGCGCGAACCAAAAACGCCTTGGGTGCAGCCAGCTGGAAAGCCACTTCCATGTTGGAAAGGTCCGCTGTAGCACGCACGTTGAAAAAGTTTGTTAGCTGCACGGTGGCTGCGCTGGTGAAAGTCTGGGTATCCCACCATTTCCACCCGATTGCTTCAATCTGGCCGCCGTACTGCGTGTTGTACTGTTCGTAGGCCGCCGGAAACGTGTTGTTATAGATTCCGGGCAACCCGCTTTGCTGTCTCGACATCGTTCTATCCTCCGTTGTGAATTAGTGCCCTGTGCGGGGTGTAACCCGATGGTCACACCCCGAAAAGCGGGCTGTTAGAATCGGCCTGTCGGACTCAACCTGTCGGGTGTGTCCGCAATCATGCCGGGCAATTTGCCGGTGCTGCGTGGAAACGGCAACACTTGCCGGGCGCTGTTCGAAGTAGGCCCCCAGCAAGGGCTGGGGAACCGATGCCCGGAATGATTCCCGGTGCAAACGTTTTGATGCCGTCCAGGGTCAACCCGGCCAGGCCGCCCACCAGGAAACTGTTACTTTCCCTGGTGCCGATAAACTTACGGATGGCCCGGAGGCAGGCAACACGATGGACAACACCTTTGTGGCCCACATCGTCAGCTGGTTAGGCTTGCCATCGGTTCCGGTTACCCAGGTCGCTGGCAGGAATTTTAAAATCTGTGCGCTTACCAGGTTCGGCCCGATAAGGCCAGCGGTGGCAAACAACACTTCCGACATTGGCGGCATGGTGAACCCAGGAACGAACGGCCGCCAGGGTTCCGGCGGAATCCGCCCCGGCGGCTGCTGCGCCGTTTGCGCGGGTTCATGCCCATCGGCATGTACGTTGCTACGCATCGTGCGCCGTTTCCGGTTCCGTCGCGCTTTGCGCCGTGGACGGTTTGACAAAGCACCCGCGCTGTAAAAATTGCGTCTCACCCGGCGGGGTGCGTTTTCCGGCCCCGTCGTGTACGTCGCTTTCTCATGGTCTTCTTCCTCCGTTTTGGGTTAGCGATGACTAATTGGGGGTTGTCAAACCACGGTTCGCCATCATAGAAATTGACTAAAGGCTTCATTGGCTATCGACTCCTGGAAAACAGCATGTAACCGCCCAGCAACGCCAGGCCACCCAACAGCACACCGCTGGGAACTGTTCCACCGGGCTGCGCGGGGCCACTATCGCGATACAGCGCCGGTAAGGTATTCGCGGGTGGTAAGGAACCCGCCTGGGGAAAGTAGGACGCACCCGGCACCGGGTCCACCAGCCGCGCAATGGCGGTGTATGCGTTCTGCAGAATCGAACCCGATTCCATGCTTTTGGCGTCGATGTCGGAAAGCTCGCGCTTCAAGTTCTGGACAACGTTCCAGAAAAAATCGTAGTAGTCGTGAAAACGCTGGTCTATCCAGTCACCGTCACAGCTTTGCCTCACGTGGTCCGTGTACGCCTTGAACTGGTCTAGCGCCGTGGTCATCTGGTTTATGATCCACACGCCCCGCTCATAGGTCAGCACGCCCGCTTTCTTCAGGCTTCCCAGCTGTTCACCGTGTCCACGTTCAACAGCCGGGCCTCGTAGTCCCAAAACTTTTGCCGCTCTGCGTCGTACTCGATTTTGCATTCGTCTTTGGTGAACAGCCCCATGATGGGCTTGAACGCAAGGGGCAACAGCGCGGCCGCCACAACAAAGGGCGCAGCGGGTCCGGCGGCCGGTGCGGCAACCAGTAAGGGCGCAAAGCCCAGCCCGATGGGGTATCTCATTTTCCCCTTCAAGAGAAACCAGGCAACCCCGCCAATCAGGATGTAGGGCAACAGCTGTTGCAAGCTGGCCCCTATAATCGTTCCCTGGGAATACCCGGTGCTGGCCGGTGCGCCGTAAGTGGGTGGGAACATCGGCGGGGTGCCGTAGGTTCCCGCTGGTGCCGTATCCGGCCGGTGGGGACTGCCGCGTAAGACTGGTTGCCACCCGTTCACCGGCCTGTAGCAAGTCATCGAACCAGCCGTTAAGATTTCCATTCGTGCAGCAATAGGACATACGTTACTCCTGGGGTTCGGCTGGTTCGGCCGGGTTAGGGTTGGTTACCAGTGGGTTGCCACCCTCGGGAATACTCGTTACTTCCGGTGGCTTGCAGGTGGCGGCCGCCATGTGGGCGTCATACTCGGCCGGATCTTCAAACAGATCGGCACACCAGGGGCACCACTGCGGGGCTGGGCGGCAATTGCGGACTCGGTGCGCGTCGTACTCGGTCACATCGTCAAACACTTCACGGCACAGCGGGCAACACGCCTGTTGCACCACGGCCGGAATAACCACGGCAACCACGGCCGCAATTTCGGCCACCACTTCCGGCGCATAGGCGTCAATAATTTCGCCAACATACCCACAGCTGGAACAGCGGTGCTTTGTACTCATCGGGTTTTACTCCTGGGCTTTGAAAGGGTGGAATAGACAAAGGCGGCGGCGGCAACAAAAGCCAGCCAGCCCACCCCGGTGGGCGGGGGTCCGCTGTGACGGTCACGCTATCGTTCTGCTGCACCATCACGGCCTGTAGGTCATCACCAAAACGCTGGGCCGCCCACGCCTGGGCGCTGTCCTGGTCTTCAAACTCTCCGATGTCAAAGGGGCCGGTGGTTGTCAACGCGGTGTAACGCATGTGTCACCCTTTGATGAAAATAGAATTGTCCGAAGCCCGGTAATAAATGTCGGGCCGGACTTTGAAACGGATGCTTATAGAAGCCCTTGAAACTGCCGTGGTCACGGTAGTAACGAATTTCCACCAGCTTGCCCATACGGATGAACCCGCCGGGGTTGCTGCCGTAACCTTTTCCGGCCCGGCCCCGCTTCAATGCCGCTTGAATCTTTTGGCGGCCGCCCGGCCCTGCCATCGTGCCGACTCGCCGTAAACCTGGCCGGTGTGTATCGGGTCCACGCAACCCTGGATAACCCGGCCGCTGGAATCGGTCACACGGTACGGGCTTCCGGCGGGTTTCCCGCAGGTGGTACAGACTTCCGGGTTTTTTCGCGCCCTGGTGGCCTTACTGCGCTTTACCGGGTTCCTGGTGCTGTGCCGGTTGGCCCGTAGCTTTTGCCTGGCGTAACTCAGTTGGGTTTTCTCAGTGGTCGTTAACCGGCGGGTGCGGGCTGTGGTCATCAGGTGGGAAAAACTTGGCGGGCTTCTGAAATCGTCATCTGCAGCGCCACTTTGTGTCACACCCCCAAAAAGTTTTAGGGGTCCGGCGCTGAAAAAACGAACGGCCAGGTAATCGGGCGTCGTGTACAACGCCGGACCCCTGGCCAGGAATCAGGTTACGAACGGGTCTAAACTACTTTATTTTCTCAGGACTTGCAAGGCCACAAGGGCCAGGACAGCAATAGCGCCCCATTTCAGAATTTCGCCAGCATCGCCCAGGGCGTCCTTTAATTGCCGTTGGAACTGTTCCCAGAATCCCACATCGTCTGGTGAAACGTAGGGCGCTTTGTTCACCGATTCAACCACCGGGTTGCCCGTCACCAGCGTAATACGCAGGTTGCGCGGGTCAATCACTCCGGGCTGCAGGTGCGGAATGTACAGAAGGAAATCGTCAAAAATATCGGCCGTCTGCTGCACCCTGGCAATGATTCCCCACTCGGGGTTGCCGGTGGCCAGGTACGCCTGGACTTTCGGCATATCGCCCCAGCTGTCCAGCCAGTCAACCACTTCGGCCGGGGTCAACGCCACATGGGTGGTGTTGTATTCGGTTGCGCTCATATGGTCACCTCAAGAGTTTCTTCAAAGTTTGTAATCGGCAGCATGGCAGCGGGCACGATGGGGTCAATGTCTATTTCAGCAGTGCGGGCAAAGACGTGGGAAAATTCGCTATAGCCTGGTAACCGGATGGCAACCAGAACGCACGGCCAGCCACCGGCGGCAATATACTGGCCGCCAGGGTGGCCGCGTCATCACAATCACCGGAAAGGTAACCCCGCTCGGAGAACAGCGCCAGCTGGCGCGCGGGGCTGGAAATGAATTCGACGTAATCAGGATCGGGCACTATGCGCCAGGCGGCCCGGAAAAACTCATCCAGGGCCGCCGGGCTTCCCAGCTGGTCAGCTGCCTGGCGCACCGCCGGGTGTGCCTGGTCCCGTAGCGCCAGCCCCGCATTATCTGTAGGGTTGTCGCTGTTCCCTGCCTTCCCGGTGCTATCCACAGGGTTTGATATTGCGTCTCGTAGCTCATCGTACAATTTTTGGAACCAGGCCCGTAAGTGGGGGCCTGGCCTATTTCCAGGTCAAACTGTAGCAGATTCTCGAACGTCGCGCCCTGTTCAATCACCCCTAGTTACGGCGGTCCACTGCGGTTCCTCGGAATTCTCTACGATGAAATCGGCAATCGTTTCCACGTCCTTACCGGCGGCCGCTTTCGTTTTCAGATAAATCAACGCCTGGCTTAAATATCCTGCAAAGTTCTCACGTGTCACAATCGGGTTACCTCCGGGTTGCGTTATTGGTTGCATGGGTGTCACCTGGGCGGCCGGTGGAATCGGAGTTCCGGCCGGAAGTAGTCCGGCCGGTGCGCCAGGTTGACGGAAAGCCCCGCCGATGTTGTCCACCACCTTGCCGCCCACGTCTTTGATAACGGAAAGCCAGCTTTCGTCCTTGCTGCCGTTGTCCGGGGTCAGGTCACGTGACAATTTCACGATGGACTGCGCCAGCGCCAGGCCCCGCCGTCATCCTTTTTCGTAATCATTGCCGTCATCAAGGTAACCATCGGCATCATGTCCGGCGGTTTCAGCACGCCGGACAGGAACGAAAGATCCGGCATGGCCGAACCCTTGCCCATATTGGAAATCAGCGCCAGCAGCAAGGTTTGTTGCTGGGCCATCTGTTCACGCAAGAAACCCACGTGGTCAAAGGCCCCGGCCTGTGTCGCTTGAACACCGTTTGGTGTGACACCGCCAGCCACTTCAATAACTTTCGTTTTTCGAATCATCCTGTCTGCGCTCTTAAACTGCAGCAGGTACTTTGCAGGACCCAGGGTGCGAAGGTAACCGTAAACATCTTCTTTGATGGCGTCCAGGGTTGCCCGGTCCACGTGTGGGCGGCTGCCGTCTTTGTTCAATCGGAAAATATCCACGGTTGAAATGTTCGGCCCCACTTCTTCCATGAAAGTGTATAGATCCTCTTCGGCCTCATCGGGCAACATCCCATTTAACAGGGCTTCTGTGTTCTGTTGCGGGGTCGGTTTTTGTGGTGGGACTTTGGTTTAGCTGGCAATGTTGCCCCCGGTGGCTTGTTGGCTGGGTTATTGTTTGGGTTCAACAGGTCGTTTGCACCCTTGGAAGCCACGGCCAGGCTGTCCTGGACTTGCCCGCCAATGATGGCCGCCAGTATCGCTATTGCCTGTAAGTGGGGTATGGGCCGGTTTGTTACACACGTCATTTGCCCGTTCACTTCGTTAACGGTGATGGTCATCACCAGGTTGGTGGGGTTGATTATCGTTCCTGAAAACGGCATGGTCTTTTGTTACCTCCGGGTGCAGCCTATCAACGAACGGTCACACGCGCAACCAGGTCACGCTTTCTTTTTGACGCATCGCCAGTGGAACGGCCAGCCGTCGTAGGTAGTGAACCAGGCTTGCCACCACCAACACACCTTGCTACAGCGGTAACACCGTTTCAATCTGACACCACCTGGATACGCTCCACGAGGGCTTCAATCAGGTCAATGGTGATTTCGGCGGCTGTGTCCACGTCATCCTGTTCTATTGGGTCCTCGGCAATCGTATTAAGCACCAGCGCGGCCACAGTTGGGGCCTGGGTGTAGAACCCGCGCCGAAGGTTATCTATGTCACCGGCGGAAAAATAATTTTTAAGCCTGGGCATGGTTCGGAATCCTTTCTGCTGTGTTACCCGGCGGTTTCACCGTGTTGCCGCCAGCTTAATGGAATGGAACCTGCCTTGCAATCCCCTTCACTTATCAGCATCAGGAAAATAAAAACGGCCGTAGGCCGCTCCATTTCCCTTTCAAGGTGCCCGGCGCAGCCTCCGCATTGTTCCCGAACCCGCGCCCGCGTCCGTGTTTTTTCCCGTTTTGCACAGCGTCCACAGGGACAGGGGACGTATCAACACGAGGGGCTACGCAAGGGACTATAGAAAGGGGGACTAAGGGTGGCCGCCCACGGCCAGGGGGTGGCCGCCTACGGCCACCCTGCCCCCCTCCCCCGTGGCCGCCCACGGCCAGGGGGTGGCCGCCCACGGCCAGGGGGTGGTGTAAACACACATATTCTAAGGGGCCTTTTCCACAGGCTTACAGCGGGTTAACTTTCGTAACCAGGAGAATGAATTCCAGGCGGGAAATGGTGGGGGTGAAACTGCCCAGCTTTGTAACCGTGTACGTGCCCGGCCGCTGGGATTCAAAGAAACGTAGGGCGTGCTTTGATTCGACAAAGACACTCAGCAATTTGAATTCGCTGGTGTAGTAGGCGCTAGATCCTTCGGCATGAAAGCGGGCAGGTTGGCGCAATTCGTGAACGGCCAGCACGTCTAACAGTTCCTTCCATAGCCGTGCGCCGGTTTCGTCCTTCGGGTGGAACTGTCTTAGATTCAATTCGTAGCTGTTGGAAATCTGCTGGCCCTTTGCGCCGGTGCGGGCAATGCGGGCTTTAATCAATCCTTTTTCGGTGTGTAACACGCGAATTACTTCACGTAACCTACGGCGGCTTATGCCTGGTATCCGGCGCTGTAGGCCGTGGTGTGAGTTTATCGACCACGCCCCGGCCGTTGGCCTCATCGGCCAGCCGTAAGCATACTAATTGCTCGGATGGGGTCACGCCCCGCAGGTTCCACGCCCACTTGTAATTGTTCCAGCCCATTGTTAAAGGGTCCGATTATACGGACCCAGCAGCGCCCGCAGAAGATTGTTTTCTAATTGCATGGGTGCAACCTCTGGAATCAGCTGCACCGCTGGCGGGTGTACGGCCGCTTTCCCCTCGAACAGCACCACCGTGTTGATACAGCCATCGGTTTCATAATCCCCACCACAATGAACTAGCACGCCCAGGCTAGGGGCCTACCTTGGCCAGCTGTTCCAGGTGCCGCGCCACGGCCGCCGGGCCATAGTCACGCTCGGCCAGGTTGCCCACCGCATTGATAGACGGTGCGGGCCAGTTGCCGAACCCGCTCAGGCCGCCGGTGTAGGACAGCGGCCCAAACTTTTCATCTGTTCATCGTCCTGTTTGTGATTGTGCGCGAACATTCCGCCAATCAACACCTGGTTGATTTCCGCTTTCAGCGCGTCAACCTCTTCGGCCAGCATACCGCCCACAATGTGAACCCGTCGCCAGTTGCCCATTAATTGTTCCTCGCGCTCATCGCTGCAGCCCGTTTCCGGCGCATCATATCCAGGGCCATTAATACGTGTTCGTCCACGGTGGGCGTGTACTTCACCAGCTGGCCGCCCTCTGCATTTTCCACGAATGCCCACCACATCAGACACCGGGCGCAGATTCCACGGCACCCGTTACAGGGTGCGTGCCCTGGGCCGTTCACTTCGGTGTAGCTACGCGCTGTAGCTTTGCAGTGCGGACAGGTCACCCTTTCACCCGCCAATCTTTACCGGCAAAATGAATTCCAGCAGCGCCGGGTGTTGTTCCTTGATGTGGGTATACATCTGGAAAATGGCCCCGCCCAACTCTGACTTGCCCTCAATTTCAGATAGGCAGGTTTTACAGCGCCAGGTTGCGTCCACGGTCACTAACTCGAATTCCCGATTAATCCAGGGCAAATAGTTTTTCCGAACGGCCGCAAATTCCTTTTCGAAAAATTGAATGTCCTCGCTGTCCAGTTGAACGGTGATGGCAACACCATCGGCCACGAAATGAAGCCCCAGCGCCAGGGCGGCCGGGTGTGATGACGTGGAACATTTTTTTCTAATCATGGCCCCTCGATTCCCTTCTGTGCTGCATCGTGCAGGATGTTTTGAAACCATTGGACGCAATTGCTACAGACGAACAGAACGCGCTTCCATGCGTTACACCGAACAACCAACAGGTGCACGTGTGTTTCCGGTTCCGTTTTGCTGCAGCGGAAACACTTCATTAGGTGCGCCCCTCATCGGCCGCCCGCAATCGTTCCGCCTGGGCGGCCGCTGAGACGTTCCGCAAAAGCCACGCCACGGGTGGTCCGGCAATTCTCACACTGGCAATACCCTGGCAGGTTTTCAATGTGGTCCACGCCCAGCGCCAGGGGCTATAAGGATGTCTCCAAAGTGGTCGCTGTTAAACGTGGTCACATTGCCGCTGTAATCCAGCTGCACGTTAACCCCGGTGATGTGACTGCCGATGGTTAGGCGCACGGCCGTTCCCTTCGTTCCCGCAAAATCGGCCGTGGTTAGTATTTCCATCATCCTGTCAACCTCGAATTTATTTATTTCCGGCCGCTCGGTGAGTCTCGCTGCGCTTCCGATGTTTTGTTACCGCAGAGACGGCCGGACCACTACCTGCTGTGGTTTGTCGCTTTCCTTCAAGAAATCCCACTTCGAACCCCAGGCGATAAATGGACAGCAACAGCGTGAAAACCTTTGTCAGCGTGGATTCCATGCGTTTTTGCCTCGTTGCCAGCCGGCGGGTTTTCCCACCGTAACCACCCTTATGCGACACCAGGCCTCCTCTGCACGTGCCGCGCCAAAGCCCACAGCCCGCACCCGATCAGAACGAACAAAAGTATTGACGTAGAATCGTTTTTCTGAATGTATTGCGCTTTGCTCTACACCGTCGTTTCCGCACTGGCCGCCGAGGACGTCGTGCAACAATCCCCCTTTCATTTTCACACCCACTCGCAGCCTGGGGATTTCAGCCTCGTAAACTGTCAGCGCGATGCCCGCGCTGATTTTCATATAGTGGTCCGGATCTCATACGGCGTCGGCCCATCTCGCGGCGTGCGGCGGCGGCGGCGTGCGGCCCATCTCGCGGCGCGGCGGCGTGCCTGGCGGCCCATCCTCGCAGGCAGCAGGCGGCGGCGTCGGCGGCGGCGCTGTATGGCGGCGGCGTCGGCCCATCTCGCGGCGGCGGCGGCTCAGCAGCGGCCCATCTCGGCAGCGGCGGCGGTCGTCGGCCCATCTCGCGCGGCAGGACGTCGGCCCATCTGCGGCGGCGGCGGCTTATCTCGCGGCAGGGCGGCGGCGGTGGCGCTCGTTTCACCAACGGTCTGCAGCTTCTCTGCATTTTTGATGCCCGGAGTATCGAGAGTGAAGATTTCCCGAAACAGCGCCGGTATCAAAACGCGAATGGTTCCAATTGCTATACGCCTGGCGGAATCTCGACATCATCGACAACGCCCAGG
>ERZ1370068.2546-contig-1689_pt1 | contig 15351 bp, 25 predicted proteins | sample MGYA00561227_ERZ1370068 | MGnify/ENA primary metagenome ERZ1370068 (study PRJEB38410, sample SAMEA6850437) | metagenome | study: Metagenomic assessment of the ecological functions of the soil: analysis of the soil microbiota associated with the...
GCTACCGGATGGCCTACGGCTACCGGCAGTACTGCGTCCTGACCGAGTTCAACTGACCCGCCCGGCAAGCCGGGCTGATCTCCTGTGCCCGGCGCGCACTGCGCGCGCCGGGCCTTACTTAGATGGAGCGATGCAATGGCACGAAAGCGAGATGACTTCAGCAGCGACGATGGCGCTGGTCGAGCGGCCTTCGGAGTGGCTCGAAGCCGCTTCGCGGCGAAGAAGCCGCTGGCGAATCCCGGTCCGCAAGCGAGCGGCTCTGCCGGCGGCTGGAGTTGAATGATCCGTCGGACGCAGCTCTTCGAGACGCGGCGGCGCGGATCACGGCGTCGGAAAACGAATTGGCGAGGCGCAGAAGTAAGGCGCGCAGGAGGCAGGAGTAAATCCCGCTTGCAGGATGCCGACGGTATTGGTCAAACGAGGTCGCGGGCCGGTGGTCACCGGCGCGGGCGGAGAAATTCGTCTCGCGAGACGAAGAATGCCGGGGACTTCCCCGCGCGCGCACCTTCGCAGACGACAAGGACATCATCTCGTCAGGAACACCGGCCGACTGGAAGGCCGTCGAGATGCGAAGCGCATCCTTTCGGCCATTGGGTACGGTCGCACGCGCGATTGTGTTGGTTGCCGACCGGCATGAACCTCGAAAAGCGACCTGACCGGCCACCCCATCACCTGGCTCGATGTGGTCGAGGAGGGCGGCGTCGTGGTCTGTGACGCCGTGAGCGACGCCTATGGGATCGCGACACAGATCGCGGCCCTTTCCAGCAATAAAGAATTCAAGGCGGTGCGGGCTGGCAAAACGTTCGCGATGCTGATCTATCACAACGGCACGGCGAAGACGGTCGGGGCGTTAGTCAGTGATATATCCCATTCGACCTACAAGATTGTCGATGGGGCGTGCAGCACCAGCAGTCTCCAGTGGATCGCGTTGCTCGAAAATGGCAAATGTCCTGACCGACAGCGTGACGGCGGACATCCTCGCCGCGACGACATTGGCGTCCACGGCGGCGATCGTTTCGGTCGGGATGGGGATGGCTGGGGCTTCCTGCTGCACTCGGACGGCTATCTCACGATCGTCGGGAGCTTGCCGCAAACCGCCGCGATGGGCGACGTCCAGTTCGACGCAGCCTGGCAGGGACACTTCGGCCAGGTCGCCGCAGCGCGAGGCATCTGGTCGCGATCCTGAAAGACGCGGTCGCGTCCGTCGTGGCCGGCGGCGTCGTGGCCTGTGGATGCAATACCGATGGCCAGTGCGACGTGCCTGCTCTCGATGTATTGGCTCCCCGGAGTGCCCACCCTGCAAAATCGAATTGTTCCGTCGCGGCCCGATCGCTATCGGAGCTACGCGACGGTTGATTTCGGAAGCGGCTGCATCGCCTGGGGATTGGCGACTGCGGGCCGTCGCCTCGGATGGCAACGAGGACGGATTCTCTTACTTGTCTGGTCAGAATGATCGCATCCATGCCGGCGGCGGATCGGCTTACGCGACGCACATTTGCATCAGCCGCAACGCCGCCGACGTTTGTGCGGCGCGGAAACGCCAGCCCACCGCGTACCGCGTTCGCGCGCGATGGTGTTCGACCCGGTGCGCGAGTGGCCGTGAAGTTCGCGGGCTCTACTTCCACCTATCCGCCAGTCACCATCATGCCGCCGACGAGGCAGCACGTCGACGCCGAATGCGAAACGGCTGAAAGACCTCTGGGAGTGGAACGGATTATTGTGGGTACAGAAATTCCCGGCGACGGTCCCGACCGTTCGCGAGGGCCACGCACGAGCGTTCGACAGCGCGCGTGGCAAGGCCAGCGTTTTGCGGCGGGTGCGACGCGAACGGGCTCGTACCCTTCGGAGCGGCGACGCAGTATCTTCGAGATGATCGATTATGACGGACCGACTGCGTCATTACCAATTTCAGCGCTCAGGGCGTGAAGCCGCTCGGCATGATCGGCGGCATCGGCGTCTTTGATCCGAATCGCACGGGACGCCAGCGGTCGATTCCTTTTCATCGCCGGATGGAGCGGGACGGCCTTTCTGAACACCACTCATGCTTGGAACGTGGCGACGTTGACGTGGGCGTCAATCACCACGTACCGGCACATACAGAAGCCGGTCGCACGCGGCTTCTGCGCCTCATGCGTGGATACCGTTCTGCGGAAAAATCGTCGTCCACGGCGGGATGAATTACAACGGCACCACCGGCGGCGTGCTGAACGGAAACAACGGCGGAAGCCCTGGAACCGCTGGCGAGCGGACCTATACCTTTGCCGCTCAACGGCACGGCCTGGGACACCTTTACGCCCGCCACCGACATGCCGGCCCGCCGCGCTGCCACGCGATGGCCTTCGACACCTGTCAATGGGCATGGGTCTGGCGTTCGGCGGGCTCGGACATCAGTTTCGTGAAGATGGCCGATTCGTGGAAATGGGATGGGACGACGTGGGCGGAGCCGACGACGGCCCACGCGCCGTCGGGCGCTACGGCCATTCGATGTGCTACGACTCGGGCGCGGTGTGATCGTGCTCTATGGCGGCTACAACGCTCAGGGCGAGCTTCGCGGACACCTGGGAGATCAATCTCAGCGACGCGACGCCGGACTGGGTGCAGGTCTCGACTGATCCCGCGCGCGCTTAAGCAGCCTGACGATGCCGACCGATATGCGTCATTCGTGAAGCCGCGCGCGGCGACAAGTTCACGCTCGCACTGGCCGATTACGCCTGGGGCTGCGGCAACATCAGTCAGATGATGATCTCGCTGCTCGATGCGAATTCTCATCGAGCCCGGCCGGTGGCCGGACAACATCGCTCACCCAACTGCGGGGTGATACGATCCTGGAGGTCTTTTCTGACCTATTACCAAAAGTGGATTCTCATCTTCACCCAGCATGGCGGGTACGTCGTCGGCGTGCGACGGGAGTCCCCAAGAACTATGCCGAAGTGCTGGCCCATCACGAGGCCGGCGATTATTCGATTGTGCTCTGCTACGTGCCGGGCTTGCCGGTGCGATCCTTCAAGGCGGTCGCCGAGAACGGATCAGGATTGCAATTTCTCCCCGTCCCGAATGCACGGTGCTTCAGCCGCCCTACTCGACCGACTCGAAATGGTGGTCCGATCGGCTGCTCGCAGTCAGTCCTCTCACGCATGATCTAGTTCTGATTGGGCGAAGGTCTCGCAACTTTACAAGATCAATAGCGACCCGCAGACGGCGAACTATAAGTCGATCGGCGACGATTCGCGGGTCAGCGCCTGCGCCGGCTACAGCCGCACTGACGCATTATGCGCCGGACGCCGAGACGATTGGCTATGCAGTCAACAGCATCGCGGCCTCGGCGCGGGATCGTCGGGAACTATGTCGAGATCACGCTCACCGAGAATCTGAGCGAGGACCCGGACGGGTTCGATCACTACGACCAGAAGATTGACGCGGGGGCGTGGGCGATGCTTTCGCTCACGGCGCTGGGCGGCGGGAAATACAAGTGGACGCTGGCGGGGACCAGCACGATCTCACCTGCGCGGCGTGGGCGGCAGCGGCATTCAGTCGAACGACGTAGAGATTCTTTTCGATTCCGGAGATGCGTTTGTGCAGGGATATGAGCACTGCCCGCACGCGCGGGGCCGCACGGGCGGGCGAGGACGACGATGAGTTCGGATGCCGCGACGCTGGCACAACTCATAGGCGCATGTCGAGGCAGTCGGTGGATCCTCCGGGCCTTTACGACCAGCCTCACCGATCTGGTGAACGCGGACGACGGCCAACGACACGGTGGGCGCTGCACGGCTGGATGCGGCCGAGAGCTTCATCAACGGCAAAGCTGGGCTCGCGCTATATCGACGCCGATCAACGTGGCGGCTGGACGCCTCGCTGGCGGGGACGCTCCGCGACTGCACCCCTGGCTACAGCCGCGTGGAATCTTTACACGCAGCATCCATCGAAGCCGCGGATGCGGGATGTGACCAAGCAGGAATACCTGGCTGCTGGGCCACGTGGCTCGACGCGATCGCGGCCGGGACGGCAGCGCTGCCGGGCGCGGCGGAGATCCCGGCGGCAGTATCGTCGGGGCCGAGCGCCACGGCGGTCGGCGATGAAAGAGTTTTTACGCGAGAGAGTGAGGAGGCTTGTGATGGATGGCAGCCGGATTGCGATTGACGATCACGCCGGCCCCGCGCTCGATGGCCGACGCGCGGAGGCGGATTGCCGCATGGTGAAGGTCGGGCGAAGCCCTCGGCGGGCTTTTGGGCGGACCGGTTTGTTCATCCCGTGGCGAGGCGCGGCGGCTCATCCGCGCGCGGGCGCGTCGACTGGGGGCCGATGACCGGCAAGCTGGGGAAAAGTCTCACCTACGATTCTGGATTCGATGTCGGTGACGGTCGGTCGAATCTGGTCCTATGCGGCCATCCAGCAGCTCGGCGGCGGAGGTGAAGCCCAAGGGGCATCCGTATCTCGCCATCCCGGTCCGCGGCGATCTGCGTGAGCGGCGGGTCTATCCCCGCGATCTGCCGAAGGGCTCGATGCGGTTCGCGATCGCGGCCATTCGCATCGGGACGCACTCGTGGACGGGGTCGGCCCTGGTGCGGAGCGAGGATGTGAGCGTGACGGGCAAGGATGGAAAGCAGCGGGTGGTGCAGCGCAAAGGGCGAGGTGATGTTCGCGCTGATCAGAAGCCGCCACGATTCGCGGGCGGCCCTATCTGGTCTTCAACGAGGCGCGCGCAAATTCCTGATCGGAGAATTGACGCGCGACTAGTCAGCGTGCGTGGCGTGGGCCATGAACGGCGCGCGGTCGAGCGAGAAAGGAGAGGCTGCCGCCATTGGCTGACTTCGAGGACAATCCCTTACACGAAGATCTCGCCGCCTGGTGGCCAAGGTGCTCACCGACTTCGCGGCCGGGGCGATCACCGCCGCCGTCGACGCGCGGAGCGTGGTGTTCTTCGACCGGCCGGTGGACATCCGCGGCGAGCAGGAGGGCGGCGGGCTGGACCCGATCCGCGTCACCCTGATGCCCGGCAACAACTCGGATGACTCCGCCTGGTCGAGCGGGGCGGCGCGGTTCGTGCGGCTGTCACGCTCATGGTCTATGCCGACGCCACGACGGACCTCGTCCCGGCCGGAGTACCTGGAGTGGATCCTCAGGTGCGGCCTGGCGTTTCTCAGTACATGGGGCGCAAACCCCGGCACCGAGACGGCCTACACGCAGATCACCGACGTGGTGCTGGATGCGATCGAGGCGGCGGACACGGACCTGGAAAAACGGCTGGCGGCTGGAGAGCGAGTACGAGGGCTGGAGTGTGGCCTGCGACGTGGTCGTGGGCGGGACGATCGCCCTGGCGGACATGATCAAACTGGTGCCGCCTGAGTCCTGAGAAAAAGAACGCGGAGAAAAAACGATGGATGCAAACGACAGCGGAAAAACAAAGCGACCGACCTCCAGCCGCGAGACCGTGAAGGGACGCAGCGCGTCGATCGACGCGGCCAGCCGGCGAGGTGCTGGTCAAGAAGCGCGGGGCCGCAGGGCATTCTAGCATCCTGCTCGCGCACGTCCGGTCAGGCGCGCTGTAGTACCAGGTCTCCCTGGAGACGGCGGCGGCGCGATCGAGTACGGCGGGGAGTTCGATGTGCATCCCGACTTCGCGGCCGAAGTCCGCGCTCGAGTTGGATCGGCGGGCGCAGGAGAAACAGAAGGCGAAGCTGTAACGAATTAACGCGAGCCCCGCGATGGACGCGAGGGTCGCCAGAGTAAAATGCCGGCTTGCTAGCGAAAGCGACGGGCTGGCCCGTGGCGCAACAATTAAAGCATCGTGTGCAGATGGTCCCTCGAAGTGACGCGGGGACGGCGGTGACGCCGACCGTGCTGGAAGTCCCGATCGTGGGCGACGGCTTCAAGCCGGACCCTGGTGAACGGGGCAGGGCGAGATCATGGGCTCGCAGCTCTTTCCTCACACGACGGACTCGGTGCCGGTGGGCTTCTATTGCAGCGGCCTCTCCCGCGCGTGGAGGTCAACCGCGACACCATCCGCGACATGATCCTGCTGGCGACCAAGCCGCACGGCGGGCGTCCCTGCCTCATGGTGACGATCGTGCACGACTCAGAACGGCATCGGCGTGGCCCGCTACGTGGGCTGCGTCTGCCGCTCGATGAATCTGGAGTTTTCGCGCGGTCGGGCACGCCGGGGCGGCGAAAACCTGCTGGTCATGAACATGGGAGTTCGACTGCGCTTCCTCGGCGGTCACACGGGGCCGGGGCCATCGTTCCTTCGCTCACGCCGGCCAACGCCCGGCACGCTTCCAGATCCGCCACCGGACCTACCACGATCAACTCTGGTCGCGGCGCGCTGGAGCTGATGTCCCCTGCGGATCGGCATCGCCAGCCATCCCTGGCCCTCGGGCCAGTCAACGCCTCTGAACGTGCGGCTCTATATCGAAGACGACACGAGGCCAACGACGATCAGCACTGGTGCAAGCCTTTGCACGTGACGGCCTGGCGGCTCCTCTGCGAAAACTCCACGGGAGTTCGCGGCCACGTTCGTCCTGGCCACCGGCACGGCCACGGAGACGGTGATAGCGGCGATCTGTGATCGCCAAGGGCCCAGGCCGAGACAGCAGCAGCTGGCGCTTGGCGGCAGGACAACGTCGTGACCGAGGAGATCAATCCTCTCGGCGCCTCGACAACGCGGTGGCGCTGATCGTGTGACCTTCCAGGGCGGGATCGGGGCGTCGGTCCCCGGTCTGTAACCCGGCGCGATCGCAGGCGAGGGAAGCAATAGTAAAACCCGGCTTGCTGGAGGAAAGGCGGGCTTGCCCGATGCGATGTTGACATTATCCGCAAATCCATGCCGCTGGCGTTTGGGCCAGGCGAAGGGGCGTTCAATTTGCAAAGCTGCGCGCGCTGGTCGTCGATCGGAGCGGGCGATGGTCCTCGACGCGGTCGCCAGCCAGAGCCTGTTTCAGATGCAGTGCGGCGATCGAAGCGCCTGGTCCTTGGCTGGACGGGCGTGACCGACGCCGCGGGGCGTGCCGGTGCCTTTCGAGCGGCTGAACGATCAGAACAAAAACGGTCTCTAACTTTTCGGCGGTGAGTGGCGCGTCGGCGTCGATGTTCAGGTCGAGGTGGTAGCCAGCCATCATCGCTTCCTGGGCATCCCGGTCGGGGATGTGCGAAGACGGTGCGATCGCTGCGGCCCACGGGTGATCTGCGCCCTCACGTCGACGCAGGACGAGCGTGTCATGCGTCGCGACTGCGTCGAACCGGCTGATCGAACCGCGCAAATTGCGCAATGGGCGATGCTGCTTGCGGAGTGGATCGTCGGCAGCTGCCGACGCGTAGTGACGAATTGTGGCGGCGGATCGCGGCCAAAGACGAGTCGCGTGATCGGACGAAGGGAGGTAGAGATCGTTGAGTTCTTTCTGGTGGCGGATCGCTAGCCTTGGATTGAAGATCCCGCGCAGGATGATACGCGCTCGGGGCTCAACTCCGTCCCGTCCAATATCTCGTCGCTGGCGCGGGGGCGATTAAGCTCATCACGATCCCCGCAGATCGCGTGGCGGCTGGGGCTCTGCGCGACATTCAGATGGGGCCTCCCTGCCGACGATCCCGATGGTGGATCAGTTTCATCGATCAGGGCGCTGGGCCCGGCGGATACGGCGCATGGTCTGTGCCGAGGGTCGGGGATGACCGGCAACGCGCGAGTATGCGGCGGCAGCAGGCTCCAGGCGGCGGCGATGAACAACCATCCGCTGGGGCGAGACGATGAAGCCGGCCAACAGAGCGGGCTGTCGGATAATTTCTCGCCCAGGCAGATGGAGACGATCTTTCGCTTCGCGCGGACCATCGCAGCTCGGCCGAGAGCCTCGGCGGGGATGGAGGACATCGCCCAGAGCCTGATGCAGGGGCTGGGGCTGGGCTGCGCGGGTGCTCAAGCAGTTCGGGCTCGATCTCGGCGACGTGAGGACAAGTACGCCAAGATCAAGGGCAGCCGGGGCCTTCGACGATCTGCCCTTCGCCGAGCGGCGGATGGTAGATCATGACGGCGGCGCGCTGGAGAAGATGACCTGGCGAGTCCAAGCGGCTGCGGGTGGTCAACAACGACACCGGCATCCTCTGGCAGCAGTCGAAGACGATCATCGGCGACGCGGTGGACAAGCTCAGCCTGGCGGTGGTGAAGAGTGATGCGATGAAGGGGGCGGCGACCGGCGTGCGCACATCCTGGGCGGGATCTCGCGGCACTTCGAGCAGGGCGGCTCGTTCGGCGAACTGTTCATGGGCAAGGCCAGAGCGGCGGGATCTTCCGGGCTGCTCAAAGGCCGGGCACTGCTGGATGCGGGGAGTACCTGGGCAAGGGATTTTGCGCGGGATCATCGGGGCGATTTTGCAGATCAGCAGTTTCATGACGTCTCCGGCGGTCGCCGCCGGAATCGGCGCAAGATCGCCGGGCCTGCGCGCATTGGGCGATGCGGCCGAGGCGGAAATTGTCCCGCAGGACATCATCGATCGAGGCAGTCGAAATGGAAGGACGGGCATTGGTCCGAGCGTCGATCGCAACCGCGGCACGGTGACAGACAGGATAGGACGTTATCTTTATGAGCGCGACGAGATGCGCGATGAAATCATTTCGACCATCGGCCAGGTCGGGCTGGGGGCCCTTCGGCTTCGGCCAGCCGCGCGGCACACAACTGATGGGCCGGGCGACGTCGCAGCCAAACGGGGGTTCCTGGCTGCAATCGCTGATCCATGCGATCGGCGCAGCCGGCCTGCTACGCCAAGAGGCAGCTCGGCGTGGGCCTGAGATTCGGATTCGGATGGGCGACTCCTTCGGCGTAGGAATCTTCCTGACGCGCTGCAGATGTATCACGACCAGCTCGGAGAGGACACCGGCGGTGGGCGGCAGAGCGAAAGAGATGGCGAACTGGAATGCGGAGTTTCCCGGCAGGCGACGACGGCGGCGGCGCTGGCTGGCGCGTGCAGGTTACTCCGTCGGACTATCGCTTCACCGATCAGCGCGGCGGGCGCGGATGGCACACTGGCGGTCATGCGGCGGCGCGTTTCAACGATGGAAGGCGGCGGCGGCGGCATCCAGCGGGAGGCCAACCGAAGGGCGGCGGAAACGATCAACCAAATGCAGCGCGAGGTCGCTTCCTGCGGCCCGAGGACATCCGCGATATCCGGGCACAGGGGCCTACAGCGAGACCTTGCGGGATCGGCGAGCGCCACTCGATGCAGCGATCGGCTGCGGGTGAGGCCGAACTGGCCGCATCAATGCGCGGAAGAAACAGAACATCGCCGCGGGGCTCGTGAGACCGCGATCCCCATATCGGCGAGGAACGACAGCCCGGCGGCGACGACTGACGGCGAAGAACACCGGCGACATCGCCGACAAAGCCGACGCGCCCTGCTGGCCGGCGGTCGGCGGCGTCGCTATGCAGCCTCGGCGTGCAGGCGGCGAAGCTGCCGGAGCAAATGAGACTGGATGGCGGATGACGGATTGCAGAAGGTGGTAGCAGAGAAAGGATCAGCTGGCCGATTGGCACGGACGCTTTGGTACAGAGGATTTCGGGTCGGCGACGGGGTCAGTCAAACCGACAGATCGCGCCGCGGACGCCGCCGGGCATTCAGACGGCGCTCTTCTTCGACACGGCCGAGGTGGTCAGCCAGAGCCACAACTATCCTACAAGCTCACGGTCCATGTGCATCTGAAAAAAGCGGACGAGCTGGCCTTCCGCGGCGGCCGGCGGACTTACAGGAGGCTGGCTGGCGTGTCGGGCACGCTGGAGATCGGGGATGGCTCGACGGTGAAGCGGCCGGCTGGAGCTGCACGCTGATGCCGGTGGGCGAGCCGGACGTGCTGGATGGATTCGGCGGACGGTTTACGGCCTCCTGGCCTTTCTCGCTTGTGGGGGCTTCCAAGCCCCAGCGACTGTAGCCATGCCTATCTACGAACTGAATATCGACGGGCAGGTGATCGTGCGGTCGGGCACGCGCTTAGCGCCGTCGGTCTCCGGCTTTCGCGTGAGCCTGGTCTCCCTACGAGTGCGCTTACGACGCACCGGCCAAGCTGACGATCCGCTGCGACTGCGACTGGCGGACACCCCCTTCGGCCGCGACGCGGTGGTGGAGTTCCGCAGTCGACGGAACGAGACGGTTCGTGGGCAACTCGAACGGGCCCAAGCCCTTCATCACCGCGGGCAATCGTGCTGCACAGTGACCTATGAGGCGCTGGACCTGACCGACCTGGCGGCGCGGAAGTTTCCGGCCAACCAGTACGGAAACTACTCACTTCAGCGGCTTAAGCCCCAAGCCGCTGTCGCAGGTCGTCGATCAGTGGCTTTCGTTTCAGCAGGTGCAGGACCAGCTCGACGAGTGCGGGATCGACACCGAGGTTCGGCTACGTCGGCGGGGCGGAGACGGTCGAGTGCTTTCCGGTCTCGCTGGATGCGCAGTCGCTGGATGCCGGATTCCGGGCGATCGCCGAGGCGGCGCCTGGGCGTCGGGGTGCGGCTGGACTGCACCATCGACGGGTCTTCTGACGCTGCCTCGATACCAGTTCGTGAACCTCTTCGGGGCGGCGGCCTACGACCTCTCCATCGATCGGGTGCGTGATGGAGGAGCTGGACATTGCCGAATCGATCGAGGGCGCTTGCGGCGCTGTGCGAGACGCTGGCGGGTTCGACGCAGGGTGAGGTCGATGAGACGATCGACCGGCGCGAGGATGTGTCGCCGAACTGGACGGACACGCTGGAGGCCAACTGGGCCCCGGCCGACGCCACGGGGCGGTCGATGAGAGCCGGCGCTGCCAACAGCAAGGCGCCGGGTCTTCCGCGAATATACGTTTGCCGAGGTGGCCAGATGCGGCCGACGGCGGACATGACCATCGTCGTCGAGGAAGCAGGTGATCCGCGACGACGATGAGCCCGACAATAATCGCTGGAAGCCGGTCGAGGTGCTCTCCATCGATTTCGAGAACAAGACCTTCATCCTGAAAGAGCCCGCGGTGCGGGCGGGGCTCTTTCAAAAGTGGGAGCGTTTCAACACCATCGAGGCGGGCCGCTGCCAAGGGCAAGGGGGCGGCCAGTGTCGGCTCTGCTGGTCGAGCCAGCAGGGCGGGCATATTCAGATCAACATCCCCTCGGTGCGGCTTCCCGACCCTCGGATTTTCCGGGCCGCGTGGCGCAGGCTGCCACGGCGTCCGCGGCCGGACGGTGCAGCTAATGAAAGTACCGGCGGGCGTCGATCGGGCGCTGGCTGGCCGGCCTTCGCCCATGCACAGCTCTCGGAGCCGGAGTACTCGGGGGAGATCCCGATCGTCGGGGACTTACCCGTCGAACTGTGGGGAGCTCGCGGCGGGTGAATCTCAAGAGCATCAGCCACGGCCTGACCGGCTATGAGTCGCTGTTCGCGCCCGGTGAAGGGAATCTCGGTCAACTTTGAGGCGGGCGGCTCGGCCAGCGTGCAGCTCTCGCGTGACACCACCGGAGCGATTGAAGGAGGCGTCGGCGTGAGCGTCTTCTCCGAACTGGGCACGCCTTTCAAGAGTCTCTTCCGGCAATACCAAGCGGCTGCGCAGCTGATCTCAATGATGCGGTCCTGCGCATCAGGCCCTGGAGGTGCAGCGGAAGCTCCTGGGCGGCACGAGCAATCCGGAGGGGCTGGCGATCGGGCGGCTCCCCTGGTCATGGTGCAGATCATCGGCGGGACGAGCGGCCCGGAAAACGTCTGGACCGGTCGGCGGGTAGCTGCGTGGTGGATGGGACGGACACCCCCGGTGTTCCATTTTTCAGGCGAAGTACATCGTCGATGACGACGACACCATGCCGTCTACAAGATTCAGCGCAGACGCCGACCGGCGGCGGGATTTTCTCAGGGCGTTTTGCCTCGTGCGGCTGTCGCTTCGTCCTGAACGACCATGCCTACTATCCACGTCGTCGATGGCGAGTCGCGGGGCTTTCTGGCGCAGGATCAGCGACGTGCCGGACGTCAACGGCGAGTATCCCTGGACGCAGGCCAACGCCCATCCGGACAACGCGAAGAGCGACGTGGCCCTGGACCCGGCGGGCGTCAGCTTACGGCAAGTGTTGGTGGTCGAGTTGGAAGGCGGCGGATACAGAGCGATCACCGAGCGCGAGGTCTTCGCGGTGGGCACGGGCGTCTTCCTGCGAGCCGGGTACAGCGGGCTGGGCGCGACATTCTGGTCCTCCGGCTTCGCGGATGCGGAACATGAGGCGTGTCCCTGATGTCAACGGCGAAGGTGGACAACGGGATGGAGATCGTGACGGCCGGCGGCCGGGTCGCGACGGACTGCGCCCCACGCGATCAACCGCCGCGAGTTTTTCTGCGCGGACCGACTGAGCTTTTCGACGGTGGCATTGCCGACGTCGCCGCCTCGTCCAGGCTTCACCTTCTTTATCGCGGGATCGGGAGCAGGAGATCAACGGGACCTGGCTGGTCCCGCAGTGGACGCCCTGGACCAGCAGCCATCAGAATTGCAAATGGCGGAAGCTGATTGGCACGGTGCGCAGGATTCGACGGGGGAGATCCGCGATCTGTATATCTGGTGGTCGCTGGGGATCGGCACCTCGCTCTTCTACATCATAGGGGCGGCTTTGCAGCCGGACGCCACGCCGCCTCGGCACCGACTGGATCTTCTTCTTCAAACAGCCACCGACCCTCGGCTGCGTGGACCACCTCGTTTTCCCAACAACATCACCGTGGTGGGCCAGTGCGCCCAGCCTGGTCAACGGCGTCCGGCGGCATTGCCGCCCCTGGAGGCCGTCTGAATGAACGCACGGCGAACATCTGCATCGGCGAGTGCGAGTTCGGTCAGACGGACGGCATTGATCATGTCGCCTGTGAGCGGATGTGCCGACGCGCGCGACCGGCCGGTGCCCTGCATGCTCAAGATCGCAGCTGCGATCCGAAGCGCGATTGCCCGCATCCGGATGAGGCATTCGCCAAGCGGTGGAACAATGCGCCGGTCTATGTCGCGGCGGGCTGCGGCGGATCGCCATCGGCCCCGCCGCTGAGTCGGACGCAGGTCGATGGATTTCTCACGCTGCGGGTGCGCGAGTGCAAAGGGCATGGGAAGGAAAAGATCGCTGCCCGCACGCGGGGCCGGGCTGGTTCTGCCTCGCTCGAAGGGCGATCGATCCAGCGCTCGAATTGCGCGATTCGAATTACGCCTGCAAGGACGGGCGGCTTCGCGGCAGTCGCCAGAGGGAAGGAGGGCTTGCCCTCGTGAGCAATCTCCTGATCACCCGCGACGATCGGCGGCCGACACTGCGGTTCGGCCGGCCGAACTTCCTGGAGCCGGGCATCCAGGTGGTCTATTACTGGAATGGCACGCACCGAACGGCGATGGCGTGCCAGGCGGCGCTGCAGCGATCGATTACGACACGCCGCTGGCCGGGCCGCTGCCCCTCTTCAACGACGATCCAGTTGATCCCCTTCGGCGGGCAGCACGACGGGCCCTATGCTGGCGTGACCGCGCGGCGGCTCGCCCTCGGGCGGCTACTGGCGGCAGGCCCTACGGGGCCGCGCGGCTACGGCGTCGGCGGATCGTGGTTCGACTGGCAGTTTCCCTTCCCGCTGCGCGACGGGGTCGCACTCGATCGCCCGCTGTCTGGCGGACGCGCTTGGGCAACGTCGCGGACCCGCCGGGGCTGGTGGACACCCTGGAGATCGCGGCAGTCCGCGGACGCCGTCGCTCTTGTCGTGGGAAGTGTCGGGCGGAATCTTTTATCTGCGGCGCTGAGGGCCTGTCGCCGGAGTTCGCCCCAACGGGTAGAACGACGATGAGCAAGAGGACCTGGCAACAACTCGAATCCCGCGGCGGGGCGACGCCGACGACGGACACGCTCTACGGCGGCTTCAAATCGTCGCCTCGGCGGGATCTACATCCCCTTCGCGGCCATGCGGAGAGCGAGGGCGCACTTCGCGGAACTGATCAACGAGCACTACTCCCGAGGCGTGGCGTTTTTCGAACGCCTCGCAGGCGGAAATCTACAGCGATTCGACCGACGACGACCTGGAGTACTCGACCGAGGCCTTCAAGCTGAAGATCGCCGGGGTGCTGGGCACCTACGCGGGCGAGGTGAACAAGGGGCCGCCTGACGGCGGCGGTCGTCAACTACGTCTATGCGGACCTCTCGGCCTTTCCGACGATCGACGGTCACGTCGGCGACGACCGGCTGGTCGGCGACCGAGCACATTGGGCTCAGGCCATCATCACGCCAGCCAGCCAGCGGGCGTGGATCGATCAGCACCTGGAGCGGCGGACGCACGTGCATGACGCGCTCTCGGTCGCCGCGGCGGCGCGAGCGGCAGCGTGGTCGGGAGTTCGCCTACAGCACGGCCAGCCCGCTCTTGATCGGGGCGGTGGGCAGCGGCAAGCGGGTGATCGAGGTAGAGGTCTTCATCGGACGGCCTTCAACGCCGGGACGCCGACGCTCTCAGTGGGGGACGCGGGCACACGTCGCGGCTGATGGCGACGACGGACAACAACCCGCTGGTGGCCAGCAGCTACGCGGCCAAGCCGGGCTACAGAGTACGCGGCGCAGACCAACGTCAATCTCTACATCACGCCCAGCTCGGCCTCGGCCGGAGTCACGGCTTTGTCATTTCGAGGGTGGCTTAATGAAAAGAACATCGTTTGCGCGGTCATCGTTTCGCTCTTAATCAACCTGGCCGCCATCGGCCGAGGTCGCGAAGCTCACCGGGACCAGCAAGTCAACCTTTAAGATCGGCGCGGCGGGGGCGACACCTGACGCTGACCAACCACGTCAGGCACGCTCTCCACGTGACCAGCGGGCTCACGGTCTCAGGCGGCACGATCAACTTCAATGGGGCGACGGTCTCGAACGGCGGGGCTGTCACCACCATCGATATCAACGGCGGCACGATCGACGGCACGGCGATCGGCGGGTCGAGCACCTCCACCGGGGCCTTCTCGACGATCTCGGCGACGGGGCGATCACCAGCACCCTCTCGACCGGCACGGCGCCCTTCACCATTACCAGCACGACGAAGTGCACCAACCTCAACGTCGATATACGACGGACGGCATCCGCTGGTGGCCGGCTCCAACGGCGGCGTCGTCTATCAATCCTCCTCCACCGGCTTCACGCGGCGACGAGCGCGGTACCGCCGGGCAGATCGTGCTCTCCGGCGGCCTCGGGGCGCCGACGCTTCTGGTCTGACCAGGTGCGGAACATCATTGTGTGGGCAACTCGTCCAACATCCCCGCGGCGGTGGCCATGAGCGGCGACCTCACCATCACCAACGGCGGCGTCACCGCGATCGGGGCGAGCAAGGTGACGCCGCCGTTGGTGATGGTGGCGATCGCCGCTCATGGCCACCACTGCTGAACGAGTT
>ERZ1370068.5047-contig-4087_pt1 | contig 15349 bp, 24 predicted proteins | sample MGYA00561227_ERZ1370068 | MGnify/ENA primary metagenome ERZ1370068 (study PRJEB38410, sample SAMEA6850437) | metagenome | study: Metagenomic assessment of the ecological functions of the soil: analysis of the soil microbiota associated with the...
GAAGGGGTGAGAGTCTTCCGCCGAAAGAGTATAATCCTTCGCTGTAGAAGTGCCTCGGCCATTACAACCATTGGGCGCCTACGTGCACTGAGCGTTTGGAAGTGATTTCACTTGCGTGAGCGCCGACTGCGATTGGGCAAACTATTATTAAGCCAAAGGAAATGATCGCATGAAAAAACTGTTGCTCGCAATCGTCGTAATGCTTCTGACTCTTGTTGGACCCGCGGTCGCTGCCAGACAAGGATGCCGAAAGCTGCAGCCAAGACGCCGACGGCAGCCCAAAGGCGCCCGCCGCAGCAGAGAAGCTCGATCTCAACACAGCCACCGAGCAGCAGTTGAGCGAGCTGCCGGGCATCGGCGAGGCCCGCTCCAAGGCAATCATCAAGGGACGTCCTTATAAGGCCAAGGATGAGCTCGTAGAGCGCAAGATCCTTGCCCAATCGGTCTACAACAAGATCAAGGACCAGGTGATTGCCGAAGCAGGCGAAGTAATTCCGTATGCCCGACCCCTCGTCATCGCCCGCAGCGGCGACGTCGAGACTGGCGCTCTTGCCGGCGCTTGCGAATCGGCATGGCCTGATTACCGGTGCCACCGGCACCGGCAAGACCGTGACGCTGCAGGTGCTGGCGGAGCGCATGAGTTCGATCGGCGTGCCGGTGTTCATGGCGGACGTCAAGGGTGACCTCGCGGGCATGAGCCAGCCGGGCGCCATGTCGCCAAAGTTAGCCGAGCGCTTGAAGCTGCTCGGCATCGAGGCACCGAAATTCGCCGGATTTCCCATCGTGTTCTGGGACGTCTTCGGCAACGCAGGGCCACCCGGTGCATGCAACCGTGTCCGACATGGGGCCGCTCCTGTTGTCGCGGGTTCTCAATCTGAACGAGACACAGACCGGCGTACTTGCACTGGTGTTCAAAGTCGCCGACGACAAGGGCTTGCTGTTGCTCGACCTCAAGGACCTGCGCGCGCTTCTGCAGTACGCCGCCGACAACGCGCAGGCATTCCAGACGAGCTACGGCAATGTCTCGGCGGCGTCGATCGGCGCGATCCAGCGCGGACTCCTCGCGCTCGAGCAGCAGGGCGGGGACAAGTTCCTCGGCGAACCCATGCTCAATATCGACGACCTGCTGCAGACGGACGGCGGCCGCGGGGTCGTCAACATTCTTGCCGCCGACCGGCTGATGCAGTCGCCGCAGCTCTACGCGACGATGCTGCTGTGGCTGCTGTCGGAGCTGTACGAGCGATTGCCGGAAGTGGGCGATCGCGAAAAGCCGAAGCTGGTGTTTTTCTTCGACGAGGCGCATCTGCTCTTCACCGACGCGCCGAAAGTGCTGCTCGACCGCATCGAGCAGGTCGTGCGGCTCGTCCGTTCGAAAGGCGTGGGCGTGTTCTTCGTGACCCAGAATCCGCTGGACGTGCCGGATATCGTACTCGGGCAGCTCGGGAACCGCGTTCAGCACGCGCTGCGCGCGTTCTCGCCTCGCGACCAGAAAGCGGTCAAGACCGCGGCCGAGACGATGCGCGCCAATCCCAAGTTCAGCACGGAAAGGCGATCACCGAGCTCGGCGTCGGCGAGGCGCTGATCTCGTTCCTCGACGAAAAAGGGCGACCCAGCGTCGTCGAGCGCGCGTTCGTGCTGCCGCCGGCATCTCGAATCGGGCCGATCACGACCGAGGAGCGCAATGCAGTGATTGCGGCCTCGTCCGTGAAAGGCACTTACGACACGGTGATCGATCGCGAATCCGCGTACGAGAAAGTGAAGGGCCGAGCCACGGCGTCGGCGGATGCGGCGGCCGCCGGTGGTGCTCCTGCTGGCGGAGTATCTGGGATTCAGTCAAGGGATCGCTGGGCGGTCTCGCGACCGGAACCGGCCGCAAGGACAGCCTGGCGGAAGCTGCCGCGAAGAGCGCCGCGCGCACGATCGGCTCGACCGTGGGTCGCGAAATCGTGCGCGGCGTCCTGGGATCGCTGCTGGGCCGGCGCCGTTAGCCGCGACGCGGTTCGCACGCTGGGGCGAGGCGCCTAGATGGAATATCAATCAATGATTGACCGATGTACCATTTTCGGCATTCGCAACACTGGAAGTTAGGAAATTCGAGTGTCGCTGAGAACAACGTCAGCGCAACGGAAATGCCCCGGAGGCACCGCTGCCCGGTCCTTCGTACTCAACCGGCTTGAAGAAGCAATCAAGGGGCATGCGCAAGGCAAAGCGCATCGGATGGAATCTGCTACCACCGCTGACGTTTGTCGCCATCGTGGCATTGTGGGCAGTCGCCATCCCGATCTTCAAGATACCGGCCTACTTGCTGCCGGGTCCGGGCGGCGTTTTCTCGCGGATCATTTCGGACTTCCCGATGCTTTGGAATCACTCGCTGGTAACGCTGACGGAGATCGTGTTGGGCTTCGGCGCTGACTGTGTTGACAGCAATACCGCTCGGGCTGCTCATCGCCCTTTCGCCGCTGGCAAAGCAGATCGGCTACCCGCCTTTGATGCTGATGCAGCTGGTGCCGAAAATTGCGGTCGCGCCGCTCTTTCTGGTGTGGTTGGGCTTCGGAATGGAGTCGAAAGTTCTGCTGACGGTGCTGATGACATTTTTCCCGTTGCTCCTGGCCAGTATCAGCGGGTTCCAGATTCTCGACAACTCGCTTTCTGTACCTGACCGAGTCGATGGGCGCGACGAGCGGGCAGACCTTTCGCTTTCTTCGGTTCCCCGCCGCGCTGCCGGTCATCTTTTCCGGCATCAAGACGTCGGCGACGATCGCTGCCACGGCAGCCATCGTCGCCGAGTTTGTCGGCGCGAACCAGGGATTGGGATATGTGCTGCTGCGCGGCACAAGCACCATGGACATCGAGCTTGTTTTCGCGGTGCTGGTAGTGCTCACCATCATCGGAATTGCAATCAACTACCTGGTCGAGTTCAGCGAGTGGGCAATGACCCCTTGGCAGCGTTCAAAAACAATTAGCGAAGCGACAGGCCAGGGCTCGTCGGCAGCGGCTATTGAAAAGATTCATGTTCGTTGGGCAACCATCCGGCCAGCCCAAATCTTGAGGAGGAGATCAAATGCATACGTCAATTCGAAAATGCTGATCGCTGGCGCGCTCGCCGTTGGGCTCGGTTTGGCAGCCAGCACCGTCGCGACGGCGCAGACGCCGATCACATTTCAACTGAACTGGGTCGCGGGGGAGCGAACGCCGGGTTTGCCGCCGCCGTCGTGGAAGGCTATTACAAGGCTGCTGGACTGGACGTCAAGATTGTCGAGGGCAACGGCTCCGGCAACACGGCCCAGCTGGTCGCCAGCGGCGCGTTCCCAGCTCGCGTACGCCGATGCGGTTGCGATCAGCCAGTTGATCGCCAAAGGCGCCCCGATGAAGGTGCTGTCCACGGTCTATCAGTCGAATCCGAACGAGGTTTCGGCGCTGAAGAAGACGGGGATCAAGTCCATCAAGGATCTCGTCGGCAAGAAGGTGGGGTGCCGTCCGGCTCATCGCAGACAACGATGCTCCCGCTGTTCCTGAAGGCCAACAACCTGAAGGAATCGGACGTGAATCTCATCAACATGCCCGCGACATCGATGGTGCCGGCGCTGCTGCAGGGGCAGGTCGACGCCATTCTTGGATCGATCGATGCGTATCAGATACAACTCGAGGCGCAGGGTGCGCAACTGGACAACTTCAAGTTCGCCGACTACGGCGTGCCGACGGTAAGCACCTCGATCTTCGCCAACGACACTTACATCAAGGAAAACCCGGAGGTCATCAAGAAGTTCATTGCCGCAAGCCTCAAGGGCTGGAGCTTCGCGCTCGACAATCCCGAAAAGGCGGTGAAGGACCTGAAGGTCGTCTTTCCCGAAATGAACGAAAAGCTCGCTGCATCGGAACTGGCGGCCATCCCGTCGTTGTTCTGCAGCGGCGGAGCGAAATACATCGGCAAGGCGGAAGATGCGTTGTGGGTCAAGACTCAGGAGCTTCTTTCGGAAGTCAAGCTGCTGCCCGCAGGCCAGGACCCCAAGAGCTACTACACGAACGCGTACCTGCCACCCGTCTCAGAGCTGCGTGCCTGCAAGTCCTGACGCATTGTCGTTGTCTCAACGCAGCGCAAGTAGACGAGGAGCGCCAACCGTGGTCGACGAACGACGAACCGGCTACCGCTATGCCGACCTTCACGTGGGGATGGCATTCCGCAGTCCCGGCCGCACCATTACCGATGCCGACCTCGTGGGGTTTGCCGGGCTCACGGGAGACTATTCGGAGCTGCACACGAGCGAGGTCTACGCGAAGAACAGTCAGTTCGGACGCAGAGTCGCGCACGGGCTGCTGGGGCTTGCCTATGCTCACGGACTCATGTGGGCCCGGACCGGCGAACTGCGCGAAACAGCGGTGGCTTTCCTGGGAATCAATGAGTGGAAGTTCCTCGGGCCCATTTTCGTCGGCGACACGATCTTCGTGAACTATAAGATCAGCGAACTTCGGGACAGCAAGTCAAGGCCGACGCAGGCGATTGCGGTGTTCGACGTATCGGTCGTGGACCAGAACGACAGAATCGGTCCAGCGGGGCAGCAAGGCGCTGCTGCTTTCAAAAATCCCGCTCGAAGCCATCTCGGCGTCGGCCTCTCCCGGCAAGAAGGAATAGAGGCGTGCCGCCGATGACTGTCGTCCGTGGAAGCGAAGCAGGGTCCGGGGTACCCATCAGGATCGCGAACGTCTCCAAGACCTTCGGCGAGGATGATGACCAACCCTTCCTGGCGCTCAAAGAGTTCAACGCGGACATTCGAGCCGGGGAGTTCATCTCCGTTGTCGGGCCGTCCGGATGCGGGAAGAGCACGCTGATGCTCATGGTGGCGGGGCTTCTCAGGCGCAGCCAGCGGCGATATCGTCGTTGACGGCAAGTCCGTAACGAAACCCATCACCGACGTCGGGATTGCCTTCCAGGATCACTTGCTGCTCGAGTTCCGCAGCGCCATGGGCAACGTCATGCTGCAGGCCGACATTCGCGGCCTGCCCAAGAAGAAGATCGAGGCGAGAGCCCACGAGCTTTTCGAGCAACTCCGCCTGACGCCCGCCATGAACAAGTACCCCCGCCAGCTCTCGGGCGGTATGCGTCAGCGTGTCTCCCTCGTTCGCACACTCGTGCACGATCCTTCGCTGCTTCTGATGGATGAACCGTTCGGGCTTTGGATGCATTGACCCGCCTTCAGGTCCGCAGGGATCTGGAAGCACTATGGCTTCGTCGCAGGCCCACTGTGCTTTCATTACGCACAGCGTGGAAGAGGCAGTGGGGCTGGCCGACCGCATCTTTGTCATGAGCCCCAGCCCCGGCGAAGTTGCGGAAGAGATCAAGGTGGATCTTGCGCGTCCGCGACCCATCGCGCCTCGGCGACGCCCCGGAATTCGGTGCTTATGTGGACAGGATTCACAGGCATTTCGAACGCATGGGTGTGCTTCACGGAGTTGATGTTCCCGTGACTACGGAAGCGATAGGCATGGGAGACTCGCGGCCGCTGGTTTCAGTAGCGCTTCAACGGCATGATCGCTGAAGTGGCGATCGACAACGGTCCGCTCAATCTCGTGACGCGGGAAATGCTGCGCGCATTCAATGGCATCTTGACCGAGGTTGCCGCCCACGCAGAAGTCCGATGCCTGATCTTGCATGGCGGAAACGCGCGCGCGTTCTGCGCCGGGAGCGACATCAAGGAATTTGCTCATCTCCGAGCAGATGCCAGCGAACACAAGATCCTTTTCGAGGACATGGTGCTCAGGCGCTTGGCTCGCATGCCCATGCCAACGATCGCCGCCATCGATGGTCCGGCCCTCGGTGGCGGACTGGAGATCGCCCTCGCGTGCGATCTTCGTGTCTCGCGGCGTGGAGTTGCTCTGGGTCTTACGGAGTCCCGTCTCGGTGGATTGGCGGGGAGCGGGGCCTTGCGATTGACGCGCCTCGTAGGCCCTGCGCGCGCAAAGCAGATGCTGTTTACCGGGGAAACAATTTCCGACGATCAGGCATTGGCCTGGGGTCTTGTCAACCGCGTCGTCAGCGATGGGTCGGCGCTGGATGGAGCGCGCGAACTTGCGGCCATCATTGTCTCCCGCGGCCCGGTCTCGAACAGGCTCGCCAAAGAGCTGGTGGACGCTGCCCAGGATCTTCCGCTTGACGCCGGACTGTCGATGTCGACGGCCGCACAGCAGCAAATATTCGATAGCAGCGATCTGCACGAAGGCGTATCGGCGTTTTTTGCCAAACGCCCACCGGAGTTCAAGGGGCAATGAAGTTGAAGAAAAGGACATGGAAAAATCACGGCAGACGAAGCGGCTCGACTCGTCGAAGATGGCGACGCGATCCTGATCAGCGGTTCGGGTGGCGGTCATTCGGTGCCCGAAGCCTTGCTCGCCGCGGTCGAGCGGCGCTTCATCGCAGAAGGTAAGCCGCAAGGACTCACATCGGTAAGCGTGGTAGGCGTGGGCGATCGGGCGGCCCTGGGTGCGAGTCACCTCGCGCACGAGGGTCTGCTCAAGCGAGCGATCACGAGCGCGCTGGTCGATTCGCCGGGCCTGGTGCGCCTGGCGGCCGAGAACAAGATCGAAGCCTATACCTTCCTCAAGGCGTGCTGTCGCAGCTCATGCGCGACATGGCCGCCGGCAGACCCGGACTGCTGACCAAGACGGGGCTGCAACAGCTTCGTCGATCCGCGACAGCAGGGCGCCCGGCAAAGCCCGTGCACGCCGTTGGATTTCGTGGAAGTGGTTACCCTCGCCGGCGAAGAATGGTTGCTCTTCAAGCCGGTGCCAGTCAGCGTCGCATTCCTGCGCGGTACGACCGCCGACGAGGATGGCAACGTGACGATGGAACAGGAGGCCGTGTTCGGCGAGATGCTCGCGATGGCGCAGGCGACGCGGCAAGCCGGGGGCATCGTGATCGTGCAGGTCAAGCGGATGGCCAGTCGTGGCACCTTACCCGCTCAGCAGGTGAAGATCCCGGGCATCCTGGTCGACTTTGTGGTCGTCGATGCCGAACAGCGCCAGACTTATGCAACCGACTACGACCCGAGCTATTCCGGCGAGTTGCGCATTCCGGTCGACGATATCAAGCCACTGCCATTCGGCCCGCGGAAGGTGATGGTCCGGCGTGCCGCGATGGAGCTCTTTCCAGGCGCCATCTGCAACCTCGGCGCCGGCGTTTCGACCGGGCTCTCGACGATCGCCGCCGAGGAAGGTTTGCTCGACGCGGTGCATCTGACCAACGAGCAAGGCCTGATCGGCGGTGCCCCGATCACCGGCCGCGATTCCGGCGGAGCGCAGAACTTTTCGGCGATGATCGATCAGCCGGCGCAGTTCGATTTCTACGATGGCGGCGGACTGGACCTGGCCTTCCTTTCGTTCGCCGAGGTCGACGCGCAAGGCAATGTCAACGTCAAGCCGCTTCGGCGACAGGATCATCGGCGTCGGCGGGTTCATCAACATCGCCCAGAATGCCAGATGCGTCGTCTTCAGCGGCACGCTGACAGCCGGCGACCTCGACGTTACCTGGGAACAAGGCAACACCGTCATTCGCAAGGAAGGTCGCCACAAGAAGTTCGTGCCGAAGCTGGAGCAGATCTGCTACAGCGCCAGCATGGGACGCGAGCGCGGGCAGATGGCGCTTTTTGTCACAGAGCGCGCGGTTTTCCAGAATCGGCGCAGAAGGGCTGGAGTTGATCGAGATCGCGCCCGGACTCGACGCCGAGCGCGACGTCATTTCGAACATGGGTTTCAGGCCACGCGTTGCGCGCGACCTCCGGATCATGGATGCGCGCATCTTCGCTCCCGGCCTGATGGGTCTTGCTGCGCATGTGCACGGCAAGGCGCGTGGGTATCGGTCGAAGCGCGTCGCGCAGTGGCACGAGGCTCGCAAAGTGGCCGCAAAATGACGAACGCTTTGAGGATCACCGGTGCGACGCGTCTGTATGCAATTCTGGGCGATCCCATCGTCCAGGTGGGCGCTCGCCGGAGGTCTTCACCGAGCGGTTCGCCGCCGCCAACGTGAACGCGGTGCTTGTGCCTGCGCTGCGTCCCCGCGGAACGTTTCGACAAGATAATTCCGGCGCTGATGGCCCTCGGCAATCTGGACGGATTGCTGGTGACTGTGCCTTTCAAGGCCCGCATGGTTCCATTCGCCAGCCGGCTTGGCGCGGACCGCCAAGTGTATCGGCGCAGTCAATGCACTGCGGCGAGAAGTGGACGGGTCATGGACCGGCGATATGTTCGATGGGGAAGGGTTTGTGCGCGGCATCGAACGGAAAGGTGAACGGCTCCGTGGACGGCGTGTGCTGTTGTTCGGTGCTGGTGGCGCGGGTAGCGCTATTGCATGCGCCTCGGCTGGCGCGGAAGTCGAATCGATCGGAATCGTCGATCCGAGATGCGGGTAGGGTCGAAGCGCTTGTTGAGGCGCTGCGTACGGCGTTCCCTCGACTGCCACCTGTCTGCCGCCACCTCGAAGGCAGCCGATGTCGATATGGTCGTTAACGCGTCGCCGGTTGGAATGCGGGCTGGCGACGGAATGCCGGGCGATATCGGTACGCTTTCGTCCGACACGCTGGTCGGCGATGTCGTGGTATCGGAGTCTCCCACTGCATTGATTCAGCATGGGCTTCGGCATGGATGTCGTTGCGTCACCGGGCATGACATGCACTCGGGACAGATTGAAGCCATCATGAATTTCTTTTCCCCAGGAAGCACCGTCGGCCGGCTTGGGTGGTCCTCGATGATTCAATCCAGCCCTGCGGCTACTCGCTCCAGGCTGCCGACCATCCGCTGCCAGCCGTAGGTCGCGCCCTGGTAGAAACCCTCGTCTTCTTTGGTCCTGAAGCCCGACTGCTCCATGCGCACGAGCGTGCCGCCTTTGGTCGGCGTCAGCGTCCAGGTCGACGATGGTCTTCAATCCGTTCGCCGCCTCTTCGCCCGAAGCGTTCCAGCTATAGGAGAGCCGTTTATTGGGCTCGACGATCAGGACTTCGCAGTCGGTCACGCCGTTCCAACTGCGGCATGGGCGTGGCGCGGAAGTTGAACTTGATGGCCCACGACCGGCTGGAAGTCGTTCTTCATCAGCCACTCCTCGATCAGCGGGCTTTAGAGTGAGGGCGCGCCAGATCTTTTCCGGCGGATGCGGCATCTCCCGTTCGATGACGATGGAACGCGAGGCAGTGGCGGAAGCGAGTTCGGTCATTGGTCCATCCTATTCAACAGGGTTTCGAGGCGATCGAACCGGTCGCGCCAGAAGGCGCCGTAGAGGCTCATCCAGTCGATCAGCGGCGCCAGACCTTGCGGGCCGCGCGCTGTAGTGGGTCTGCGTCCCTCGCGCCGGTCGCGCACCAGGCCGCGCGAGCTTCAGGACGCCCAAGTGCTTGGACACCGCCGGCTGCGAGACGCCCGCGTGGTCGGTCAGCGACCCGCACGGTCTGTTCGCCGTCGCGGGTCAGCCGCTCGGAAGATCGCCCGCCGAGTCGGATCGGCAAGGGTCTTGAAGAGATGTGTCCGGATGCGGCGTGCGACGGTGGAATCATAACTCTACGGTTATGAATTAGTCAATCCGTGCCGAGTGGGACAAGCTCGAACGTTCGTTCGATAATGATTCCCGATAAAGCATACGAATAGCCGCCGACCTTGGACCTACGCAGGCGTCTCGCCATCGTCGATGTCGAAACGACGGATCTGAGCCCTGCCGACAATCGCATCGCCGAGATCGGAATTGTCACGGTAGACGGCGATCGCATCGACCGATGGACGACGCTGATCAAGACGTCCTCGCGTCGCGAATCGGCGTCCTCGATGGTCCCGGAGCCAGCTGGCTCGGACGACGCGCCCTCGTTTGGCGACATCGCGGCGGAGCTGGCGCAAAGGCTTTCGGGGCGGTTGTTGATCGCCCACAACGCGCGATTCGATCACGCTCTTTCTCAGGGCGGAATTCGACCGGGCTGGAATCAGCTTCAATCCGGAAGTTCTCTGCTCGGTGATCGTTGTCGCGCAAGCTGTATCCGCACCTGACGCACCATGACCTGGATTCACTGATCGAGTGTCACGCCTGTGCGCGCGGAGGCGCGACATCGCGCGCTACCGGATGCCGATCTTGTCTGGCAGCTGTGGCAGGCGATCCATCGCCAACATTCCGAGGATGTCATAGTCAATACCGATCGAGAGCCTGTTGGCCGGGCCGGTTCTGCCGCCGCAGCTCGACCCGTCGCTGATCGAACGGTTGCCGGAGGCGCCAGGCGCTTACGTATTTCATGACAGAACAAAACCGCCCGCTTGCGGTCGGCGCGGCTGGCAACCTGAAGCTGCACGTTCTAAACTACTTTCGCATCGATCGAGCGACGGACAAGGCGCTCGAATACTCGCATCGCATCACGAATATCACATGGCGTGCCACGCGCGGCAAGCTGGGTGCGCAGCTTCATGCGGCGGCTCCCGATGTCGAGGCTTTCGCGACGCGGCAAGCGAAAGATGCAAACAGCGGCGTTCACGTGGCAGTTCTCGCCGGATGCAATTCCGAGCGTGGACGTCGTGCCGCTTTCCGATTGCCGCTTCCCGAGAGTCAGCTGAATCGTTCCGGGATTTTCGCGTCCCAACGCAAAGCGCGAAATGCGCTCGTTCGCCTCGCCACGAAGCACTGCCTCTGCCATTGTTTGCTCGGCATATCCGGATTTGCAAAGGCTCGGCTGTCCGGCGATGCCCTGTCGATCGACCGGGCTGCGCCTGCGTGGACAAGATAAGTCGCAAGAAGCAGTTGGTGCGTGCATTTGCGGCGCTCAAGCCGTTGGAGGTTCCGGTCTGGCCCCATCGGGGTCCGGTGGGTATCCGCGAACGTTCCGAGATCCACGTCGTCGATCATTGGCAATTTCTCGGAACGGCGCAATAGTGACAACGAGCTTTGCGCACTGCTGGAAAGCCATCCACGCGGCTTTGACAAGCGGCTCTATCTCCTTCTGAACCGGATGCTCTCTCGGGTTGCCGCAGAGCAAGATCGTGGACCTGTCCCGGTACGAATGCGCTGCCGAGATGCTCCGCGTCGGTCCCGTCCGATATCCATGGTTGACGCCGCAATAATCGCAGGATGAGCCGCTCAAGATCTGGCCGCTGTGGGAACTCCAAACCGTCATTTTCGTGACGCACAGCATCGACGAGGCGATCGCTGTCGGACCGCATCGCCATCATGGCGCGCGCCCGGGGCGCATCGAGGAGATCAAGACCGTCGAGTTCCTTCCACCGTTCGCGCGATCCCTCCAACCCCGCGCACGGTCGTGCGCTGCACTCATCCGACGCTATTCGCAACCGTCCTGTCCTTTCCGATTCGTCGGGCACGTTCACGCACACAGCAAATGTTCCTAAGCTTGCGTCATGAGCCTGATGCCAGGACTAATGGGTTCGACAGCCCACGCCGACAGAGCAGTCGAACGCTGGCTTCCTGCGGGACATTGGGCCCGGCTCCAACTCCGCTCTTCAAGCCGGGCCGGTTCGTGCGATGAAGCCCCTCGACATCTCGGTCCTTGCATTGCCCCATCCGTCCGTGACTTCGCAGGTCACGGCTAGCGTCACGAGAGTGGTTAACCGGGTTGTTACCGGTAACACGGGCACAGCGACCTTCTTTAATGCGCGGGTCAACCTAGCACTCGCGCTGTTCTGCTCAGTGGTCGGATGTGCCTCGTGCCAGCATATTGCGAAGCCTCGGCGGTCTACTGGTCGCGACACCCTATCGCAGGCAGACCAATGTAGCACCGACCTGGCTCCCTACAGGCAACTCTCTACCGATAGCACGCCTTGATCACACTCGCAACTCTGTTGCCTCAATGGTGGTGCTCGTTGTGGGGAGCTTCTCACGACAATCCTCGGCGGAACTATAACGAATCCCCGCGACCGGGACCTGGAGCCTCACCGGCCGACCGAACGTGCAGGTCGCATCGCTCACACTGCGACATTGTTGTCTAACGGGCAGGTTCTGGCGTCAGGGGGCCAAGACTCCACGTCCTCCGGCTTCCTCCAAAGCGCGGAGTTGTACGACCCGGGGTCATCAGTGCACTGGCGCCTCACCGGAAGCCTGACCTCCGAGCGATCCTGAGCACACGGCAACGCTCCTGCAAAACCGGCAAAGTATATTGGTCGCCGGCGGAGAGGGTAGGTCGGGCCTTGCGCAAACGGAGCTGCGGTAACGATCCGGCCGCGGGTAACGTGGAGCACATACCGGCAGTGCCCATAACCCCTCGCGTTTTGCATCAGGCGACGCTCCTGCAGGACGGCCGAGTTCTGGTCACCGGAGTGAACGACCGATGACGATAATTTTCCCTCCCCTGTCCAGCGCGGAATTGTACGACCCGGTTACTGGTGTCTGGAGCAGCAACTCGCCCAACCCAACATCGCTCGTAACGTGCACACAGCGACGCTGCCGGGCCGACAATGGGCATGGTTCTGGTTGCTGAATGGCAGAGGCGCTGAGCTATTCGATCCGGTCACCGGACAATGGAGCTATACAGGGTTTCTCTTTTCAACGCAGCCGCGACCACGGCATCGTTACTGTCTGATGGTTCAGTTTTGGTTACGGGCGGACTCAAGGCGGGGTCCACTGTCAGCCTGATAGCGCCGAGTTGTATGACCGGAGCACTGAAATGGGTCTACACGCGCAACCTCAACACCGCACGCTATGGTCACACGGCAACGCTGCTGCCCAATGGCAGGGTCCCGGTTGCCGGAGGCGTCAACGCAGAAGGCATTCTCAACAGCGCCGAGCTTTACGGGCTTTCAGCCTCGCCAGGAACCATCGGCCCTGGCTTTACCGGTGTGGTACGACCTCGCCCAGAGCGGTCACGGCCTGTTTTTATCGAGGTCTTGCCCGACAGCCGCTTCTACGCCGCCTGGTTTGCGTTCAACCCTGCCGGTACGCAGCAAGCGTGGTTTACCGGCGTCGGCACCTACAGCGGCAACACCGCGAGCATCGCTACCGTCTTGCAACCCACCGGCGGGCGCTGGATTCCGAACTTCTTGATCCCAACCAGATCGTCCCTTAACCCCTGGGGCACACTGAGTTTTCACCTTCACCGATTGCAATCACGGCACGGTGGACTTCAATTCGGTAAGCAGTACGGCGCAGGAGCATGAGTCTGACGCGCTTGACGCAACCGGCAGGATTGAATTGCCCGTGAAAACTTCCGAGAGTGGAGCGCCGTATGAATAGAACGTTAATTTCGCACGGCTCATGGCGACAGTAATACTCATGGTTAGCGGCTGCATTGAGTTGCATTCACTGCGCCCGTCCATTGTCAAGAATCACAGCGCTTTGAGCCGAGAGCCGAGGGGCAACTCACGACGCCAACTTGGGCTCCTACAGGTAACCTCATTACAGCGCGTTTCTGGGCACACAGCAACCTGCTGCCCAATGGCAAGGTCCTGGTCGGGAGGCGCGTCGGCATCGACCCGTACCGCATAACGTGCTCGACACACTGCGGAACTGTACGATCCAACCACCGGAACGTGGAGCGTCACGGGCCGCATGAATGCAGCAAAACCGGTCACACCGCGACATTGTTGCTCTAACGGCGGATTCTGGTCGTGGGCCAAAAGCGAGCAGCGCCTCGCGGACGGCGCGGAACTGTATGACCCAGGCACGGGTACGTGGGGCCCTCACCAGCAACGCGGAGCCGGCGATTGAGATCACACAGCAACACTTCTTCAAAATGGTAATGTCTTGGTCACGGGCGGATGGGTCCAGGATCACATTTATCGTTCTTGCTGCGCCGTACGATCCGGCCATTAGGTTCGTGGCGCCGTACCGGCAGTCTCATTACGGACGGGAAGCTTCGCATCAGGCGACGCTCCTGCGTGGACGGTGTGGGGTTCTGGTCACGTGCGGAACAAGATATCCAGACTTTGCTTTCGGTCTGCCGTACGCTGGAGCCAAATGACCGCGGGGCACATGGAGCCGCGTCGCCGACCTTCATGTTCCCGCCTCTCGGCACTCGGCGACGCTGTTGCCCGACGGCAAGGTCTTGGTCGCAGGGGGCGATACAGTCTGCAGTTGATTGATCATCCCGCGGGCCTCCCCTGTGGTCCAATATCCGCCGAGCTGTCTCCGATTCTGCCACCGGGAATTGAGCACGAGCAGTCTCAACGCAGCCCGTAGCGGACACACGGCCTCGCTGCTACCGAATTGCCGAATCCTGCTGCGGGCGGCTACAACAACAGCACACCATGGCCCGGAGGAATTATCAAGAGCGCGGAACGATACGTGATGCAAACGGCGCGCTTTCTTTGGGCGCATGGCCAGCGACCTCAACACCGCACGCTATGGTCACACGGCAACGCAGTTTTTCGCCCAATGGCAGGGTCCTGGTTGCCGGAGGCGTCAACGCAGAAGCGTATTCTCAACAGCGCCGAGCTTTACGGGCCAGCCTCTTCGCCAGGAACCATCGGCCCTGGCTTATTTGGTGCGTGGTACGACCCCAGGCCCAGAGCGGTCACGGCCTGTTTATCGAGAAGCCCGCCCGACAGCCGCTTTTACGCCGCCTGTTTGCGTTCAACCCCTGCCGGTACGCAGCAAGCGTGGTTTACCGGCGTCGGCACCTACAGCGGCAACACCGCGAGCATCGCTACCGGCCCTGCAACTCCACCGGCGGGCGCGACCTGAACTGATCCCAACCAGATCGTCCCCAACCCCTGGGGCACACTGAGCTTCACCTTCACCGATTGCATCACGGCACGGTGGACTTCAATCGGTGTTGGAGCAATACAGAGCATGAGTCTGACGCGCCGACGTGCAACCGGCAGGATTGAATTGCCCGTGACGCCGAAAGCGCTGGCGGCGAAGCGGGTGGCGGGAGAATGCTATCCGGTCAGAATGACAGCCGCTTCACCCTTCCAGTAATCCACCGCCGCCAAGGCGTCCGCACCGACTTCATCGGAATCTGCTCGGCGGCGCGATTGGCATCCTCCCCTCCTTAGGCATAATGGCGAAACCAACAGATGGAGGAGGGTTCCGCTGGAAAGTGCCGTCCCAGCACGTCGTCTACAACGGCTCCGGAGTCGTCGGTCGATTGGCTTGCGCATGTCCTTCGTGGCACATGGCGGGCGCTACTTGGTTGCGCGCTGGCACGGTGCTGATCCTGTGCCTGATTCTTTCGACCCAGGTCCTGTGCAACCCGATCTGTTCGAGTATTGGTCGCTCGGATCGCACGTCGAGGGCTGGAGTTATTACTTTGCCGAGGTGAGCGTTACAGGCTTCGCGATGCTTACCGGCTTGCGCTGCTGAAAGTATCTCGGTAGGACGACGGCCCGGGACGCGCGGTTGTGGTGGGCATCGCGTTGCCCGAGCAATACGTAACTGAACGAAGTACAA
>ERZ1370068.3003-contig-2127_pt1 | contig 15341 bp, 16 predicted proteins | sample MGYA00561227_ERZ1370068 | MGnify/ENA primary metagenome ERZ1370068 (study PRJEB38410, sample SAMEA6850437) | metagenome | study: Metagenomic assessment of the ecological functions of the soil: analysis of the soil microbiota associated with the...
CCGTCGCCGCCCGCCGGCAGGCTGTCGATCTGCGCCGCGAGCTGCGCCGCCTCCGCGTCCGTCAGCGCGGCGATACGCGCTTTGGCTTGCTCGACACTCACGCCATGCGCCTGGAGCTGGGTCTGTACTTCGACACGCTCCAGAACGCCGAGCAGCTGGCTGCGGTCGGTGGGCGTGGCGATCATCGCCGCCTGCGGAGGTTCCGGTGAAGCAAATCACGACGAGCATTGCGGATCAGTTGTTTGAACATGGGACTCTCCTTTGTCCAACTAACTTAACATCCACTGCCTCATGGCCGACCACCGTGCCGACGAGGTCCTGCGGTTTCTGGTTCGGCGAGGCGCCGAGCGCGGCGCAAGGCGCACAAGCGCTGGTTCGAGAAGAATGCCACGTTCGACGCCGAGATCCGCAGCCGTTTCCTGCCGCCTCTACGAAGCAGCTCGCGAGGCGCAACGACTGGCTGTCTCGTCCAGCCACGACTGCCTCGCGCGGATCGTCGTGCTCGACCAGTTTCCGCGCAACATGTTCCGCGGCTCGCCGCGCGCGTTCGCCGCGGACCCGCTCGCGCTTGCGGCGGCGAATACGTGCCGTGGCGAAGGGCTACGACCGCGACCTGCTGCCCGTCGAGAAGCAGTTCGTCTACCTGCCCTTCGAGCACAGCGAGTCGCTCGCCGACCAGGAGCGCGCCTGCGAGCGATCGAAGCCGCTCGGCGACGACCTGTACGACTGGGCGCTGCCCACCAGCGGATCATCGAGCGCTTCGGCCGCTTTCCTCACCGCAACGAAATCCTCGGCCGCGCGAGCACGCCGGAGGAGATCGAGTTCCTGAAGCAGCCCGGCTCAGGTTTCTAAGTCGGTCACCGCCCCGAGCGACGCGGTCGAGACCAGCTTCGCTGTACTTCGCCAGCAGCCCGTGCGTGTGGCGCAGGCTTCGGCGCCTTCCAGCTTCTTGCGCGCGCGCCGCGCTGCTTCGCCGGCACGTTGAGCTGCAGCAGGCGCTTCTTCGCGTCGATGGTGATCGAGTCGCCCTCTTTCACGAGCGCGATCATGCCACGCCGACGTACAGGCCTCCGGCGCGACGTGGCCGACCACCATGCCCCAGGTGCCGCCGGAGAAGCGCCCGTCGGTGAGCAGGCCGACCGATTCGCCGAGGCCCTGGCCGATGAGCGCCGAGGTCGGCGCGAGCATCTCCTGCATGCCGGGCCCGCCCTTCGGCCCTTCGTAGCGGATGACGAGCACGTCGCCCGGCTTGATCTCTCTTCGCCATGATCGCCTTCATGCAGTCGTTCTCGGAATCGAAGACGCGCGCCGGCCCGGTGATCACCGGATTCTTCAGGCCGGTGATCTTGGCGCACGCAGCCCTCGGTGGCGAGATTGCCGCGCAGGATCGCGAGGTGGCCGTCCTCGTAGATGCGGCTTCGACCACGGGCGGATCACGTCCTGGTCCTTGCGCGGCTCGGCGGGCACGTCCTTCAGCATCTCGGCCATGGTCTTGCCGTGGATGGTCATGCACGTCGCCGTGCAGCACGCCGTTCTCGAGCAGGATCTTCAGCACCTGCGGCGCGCCGCCCGCGCGATGGAAGTCGACCGCGACGTAGCGCCCCGAAGGCTTGAGGTCGCAGAGCACCGGGACCTTGCGCCGCACGCGCTCGAAGTCGTCGATGGTCCACTTCACTCCGCGCGGCGGAGGCGATCGCGAGATAGTGCAGCACCGCGTTGGTCGAGCCGCCGGTTGCCATGCACGAGCGCGATCGCGTTCTCGATCGACTTGCGGGTAATGATGTCGCGCGGCTTGAGATTCCTTCTTGATCGCCTCGACCAGCACGCGCGCCGATTCGGCCGACGAGTCCGCCTTCTCCGAGTCGGGCGCCGCCATCTGCGAGGAGCCGAGCAGGCTCACGCCGAGCGCCTCGAACGAAGAGCTCATGGTGTTGGCGGTGTACATGCCGCCGCAGGCGCCGACGCTCGGGCAGGCGTTCTTCTCGATGCCCTGGAAGTCGTCCTCGCTCATCTTGCCGGCGGTGAACGAGCCGACCGCCTCGAACGCGGAAACGATGGTCAGGTCCTTGCCCTTCCACTTGCCGGGCTTGATGGTGCCGCCGTAGACGTAGATCGCCGGCACGTTCATGCGCGCCATCGCCATCACGCCGCCGGGCATGTTCTTGTCGCAGCCGCCGACCACCAGCACGCCGTCCATCGCCTGGCCGTTGACCGAGGTCTCGATCGCGTCGGCGATCACCTCGCGCGAGACCAGCGAGTACTTCATCGCCTCGGTGCCCATGCCGATGCCGTCGGTGACGGTCGGCACGCCGAACACCTGCGGCTTGGCGCCCGCCTGCTCGAGCGCGCTCATCGCGCGGTCGACGAGCGGCTGGATGCCGGCGTTGCAGGGGTTCATGGTCGAGTGGCCGTTGGCCACGCCGACGATCGGCTTGTCGAAGTCGCCGTCGCCGAAGCCGACGGCGCGCAGCATGGCGCGGTTGGGGAGCGCGCCACGCCATGGGTGATGAGGCGGGAGCGGCGGTTGTAGGTCGTCATGGAGGCCTCCTGGGAGGGCGATTCTGCGTCCGCCGCCGGGCGCGGCTCCAATGCAATTGCGAGCCGCCTGTAATACTCTATCGGTATGAATCTGCCGGATTTGTGGCAGTTGCGGTATTTCATCGCGGTGGCCGAGCAGCTGCATTTCGGCCGCGCCGCGCGGCGCTGCACATCTCCCAGCCGCCGCTGTCGCGCGCCATCCGCGCCCTCGAAGAGCGGCTCGGCATGGCCGCTCTTCATCCGCAACCGGCGCAAGGTCGAGCTCACGCCAGCCGGCGCGCGCCTGCTCGAGGAGGCGCGTCGCATCGCTCGGGCAGCTCGAGCGCACGGTGCTCGAGTTGCGCGGCATGGCTTCCGGCGAGCGCGGCCGGCTGCGCATCGGCTTTGTCTCGCTCGCGGATTACGGCGGCGTCCTGCCGAGCCTGCTGAAGAGCTACAAGGCGGCGCGGCCCGGCGTGCAGCTCGCGCTGCGCGAGATGCTCTCGCCCGAGCAGTCGCTCGCGCTCGCCGCGGGCGAGCTGGATTTCGGCCTGCTGCTGCCGCCGGTGTCGGAGGCGGAGGGGCTCGAGCACCTGGTCGTGCAGCGCGAGCGCTTCGTCGCGCGCGCTTCCGGCTCGCCACCGCCTCGCGGCGACTCGCGGCCCGGCTGGCGATGAGCGAGCTCGCCGGCGAGAGCTTCGTCATGGTGCCGCGCGAGATCGCGCCGGGCCTGTACGATATCGTCAGCGGGCTCGCGGCACGCGCGGGCTTCTCCCTCAACGTGGCGCAGGAAGCGATTCAAATGCAGACCGTGGTGAGCCTCGTCTCCAGCGGCGCTGGGCGCAGCCGATAGTGCCGGGCTCGGTCGCCAACCTCGGGCGACGCGGCGTCGTCTATCGCCGAGCTGTCCGACCGGCATCCGATGCTCGAGCTGTGGCTCGCCTGGCGCCGCGGCGCGACCGGCGCCGCCGCCGAGGAATTCATCACCCAGGCGCGCAGCCTGGCGAAAGCCTAGCGTGCTCGTCCATCCCGACATCGATCCCGATCGCATTCCAGATCGGACCGCTCGCGGTCCGCTGGTACGGCTGATGTACCTCGCCGGTTTCGCCGCCGCCTGGTGGCTCGGCATGCGCCGCATCAAGCAGGGCATCATCCCGGTGACGCGTGCCCAGTTCGACGACATCCTCTTCCTCGTCGTGCTCGGCGTGATCCTCGGCGGGCGGCTGGGCTACGTGCTCTTCTACAAGCCGGACTACTACTTCTCGCACCCGCTCGAGATCTTCGCCCTGTGGCAGGGCGGGATGTCCTTCCACGGCGGCCTGCTCGGCGTGATGGCGGCGATGACCTTCGCGGCGTGGCGCCATCACATGCCGTACCTGCAGATGATGGATTTCGCCGCGCCGCTCGTGCCGCCGGGCATCGCCACCGGGCGCCTGGGCAACTTCATCAACGGCGAGTTGTGGGGCCGCGTCACCGACGTGCCCTGGGCGATGGTGTTCCGCGGCGCCGGCGACGCGCCGCGCCATCCCTCGCAGCTCTACCAGTTCGCCGGCGAGGGCCTCGCGCTGTTCTTCCTGCTCTGGTGGTTCTCCAGCAAGCCGCGTCCGCGCGGCCAGGTGTCGGCCCTGTTCCTGATCGGCTACGCCGTGTTCCGCTTCCTCGCCGAGTTCGCGCGCGAGCCCGACGCGTTCCTGGGCACGCTGGCGCTCGGCATGACGATGGGGCAGTGGCTGTGCCTGCCGATGTTCATCGGCGGCATCGCGCTCATGGCCTGGAGCCGGCGCTCGTCCCGCTAAGCGCGGCCTCGAGAACCCGCGCGACGTGCCAGGCCTCGCGCCCGGCGCCGTGCTCGATCTGCTGCCGGCAGCTCGTGCCATCGGCGACGATCAGCGCATCGCCCGCTTTGCGCACTTCCGGCAGCAATGCAAGCTCGCCCATCCGCATCGAGATCTCGTAGTGCTCGGCCTCGAAGCCAAAGCTGCCCGCCATGCCGCAGCAGCTCGTCTGCACCGTCTGCACGCTCAGGCCCGGCACCATCGCGAGCACCTTCTCCACCGCCGGCATCACCGCGAACGCCTTCTGGTGGCAATGGCCGTGCAGCAGGACTTTCCGCTTCATCTCCGGAAGCGCGAGCTTCCCCGGCCGCTGCGCGGGAATTCCTCGAACAGCCAGGGCGTTCTTCGCCACGGTTTCGGTGCCGGGCAGGAGCGCCGTGAACTCGTCCCGCAGCGATAGCAGGCACGACGGCTCCAGGCCGACGATCGGCACGCCGCGCTCGGCATAGGCGCAGAGCGCGCAGCATTCGGCCGGCCTCGCGCTTTGCTTCGTCCGCCATGCCGGCGGAAAGGAATGTCCGGCCGCAGCAGAGGCCGGCGGGCGCATGTACCTCGTATCCGGCCGCGCTGCAGTACGCCCATGGCAGCGCGCGCGTTCTCCGGCTCGAAGTAGCGGTTGAAGGTGTCGACGAACAGAACCACGTCCGCACCCGGCGTGCCCGTGTCCGTGAAGATGTCGCTGCGCCAGCGCGGCAGCTCGCGATCGGTGGAGAAGCCGAGCGCGCGCGCGCAGCAGACGACGATCGCGGCGTTCGCGAGCGCGGCCAGCGCGCGGCGCCAGGGCGCATAGCGCGGCAGGTAGGCGATGGCGCGATCGCGCAGCGTGAAGCCGTGCTTCGCCTTGTAGCTGCGCGGTGAACTCGATCTTCATGCGCGCCATGTCGACGCCGGTCGGGCATTCGCGCTTGCAGCCCTTGCACGAGACGCAGAGGTCGAGCGCGGCCTTCACCGCCTCGTCGGCATCGTCGAGCTGTCCCGAGAGCGCGAGGCGCAGCGTGTTGGCGCGGCCGCGCGTGACGATGCTGCTCGTCCAGCGTCGCGCGGTACGAGGGGCACATCGTGCCGGCGTCGAACTTGCGGCAGTGGCCGTTGTTGTTGCACATCTCGACCGCCTTGTCGAAGCCGCCCCACTCGCGCCAGTCGAGCGACGCTGCAGCGGCGCTCGGTCTCGTAGCCCGGCTGGTAGCGGAACAGCGCTGCGATCGTCCATCTTCGACGGTCGCACGATCTTTCCCGGATTCATCAGGCCGCGCGGGTCGAGCCAGGACTTGATCTCGCCGAGCGCGCGCGGTGAGGCGCGGGCCGAAGAACGGCGCGATCCACTCCGAGCGCACCAGGCCGTCGCCGTGCTCGCCGGAATAGGCGCCCTTGTACTGCTTCACCAGCGCGCAGGCTTCCTCGGCGATGGCGCGCATCTTCTGCGCGCCGTCGCGGCGCATGTCGAGCATCGGGCGCACGTGCAGCGTGCCCACCGAGGCGTGCGCGTACCAGGTGCCGCGCGTGCCGTGCTTCTCGAACACCGCGCGTCAGCCGCGTCGGTGTACTCGGCGAGGTGCTCGAGCGGCACCGCGCAATCCTCGATGAAGGACACCGGCTTGCCGTCGCCCTTCATCGACATCATGATGTTCAGGCCCGCCTTGCGCACTTCCACAGACCTCGCGCTGCAGTCTTGCGTCGGTGATCTCGACCACGCTGCCCGGGAAGCCCGAGGTCGGCCATCAGCTGCACCAGCGTCCTTCAGCTGCGGCCGGCGCTGATCGTCCCGGCGAACTCGACCAGCAGGATCGCGTCCGGGTCGCCCTGGATGAAGGCGTCCACCGTCTTCGCGAAACGCCGGGATCTCGCGCGCCAGGCCGATCATCGTCCGGTCGACGAGCTCGACCGCCGACGGGCCGAGCTTGACGATGTGCTGCGTCACCTCCATCGCCCGGTAGAAGAACTTCGGAAGTGGCACACGCCGAGCGAGCGCCTCGCGGGCAGCGCTGAGAGCTTGAGCAGGATCCGCTCGGAGTACGCGAGGGTGCCTTCCGAGCCGACGCAGCAGGTGCGCGGCGTTCGCGTGCGGCGGGCCGAGGTGATCGAGGTTGTAGCCCGCGACCTTGCGCAGCAACTTCGGAAAGCGCGCCTCGATCTCCGCCTTTTCCCGCTCGTAGAGGCTTTGCAGCCTGCGGACGAACTCGCCGTACTCGCCGCGGCGCGGTCGATCCATCGGCCCGAAGCGCCACTGCTTGCCAGCGACCGTCGACCGCGTCGATCGCGAGCACGTTGTGCACCATGTTGCCGTACGCGATCGAGCGCGAGCCGCAGGAGTTGTTGCCCGCCATCCCGCCGAGCGTCGCCTGCGCGCTGGTCGAGACGTCGACCGGGAACCACAGGCCGCTGCGCCGCAGCTCGCGCGTTCAGCGCATCGAGCACCACGCCCGGCTGGACCAGCGCGCGTTCCCGCCTGCTCGTCGATTTCGAGAATCCTGGTTGAGGTACTTGCTGTGATCGATGACCAGCGCCTCGCCGACCGCCTGCCCGCACTGCGAGCTGCCCGCGCCGCGCGGCAGGATCGGCACGCCCTGCTCCGCGGCGATCGCCATCGCGCGTCCGCGCCGCCTCTTCGCTGCGCGGCACAACGACGCCGATCGGCTGCACCTGGTAGATCGAAGCGTCGGTGGAATAGCGGCCGCGGCTCGCCGTGTGTCGAACAGGACCTCGCCGTCGAGCTCCTTGGCGAGGCGCGCAGCGAGGGAGTTCATCTAGCGAAGTAGAATACCAGCATGCCCCGCACGCGCCGGCCGTCACTTCCTGCAGATCCCGGGTCCGACCAACGTCCCGGATCGCGTGCTGCGCGCGATCGACCTGCCGACGATGGATCATCGCGGCCCGGAATTCGCCGATCTCGGCAAGGCGGTGCTCGCCGGCATGAAGCGCGTCTTCAAGTCGACGCAGGGCGAGGTCGTGATCTACCCGGCTTCCGGCACCGGCGCCTGGGAAGCGGCGCTGGTCAACACGCTTTCGCCCGGCGATCGCGTGCTGATGGCCGAGACCGGCCACTTCGCGACCCTGTGGCAGAAGATGGCGGCGAAGCTCGGCCTCGAGGTCGAGTTCCTCGCACGGCGACTGGCGCCACGGCGCCGACCCGAGGCGATCGACGAAGCGCCTGCGCGCCGACAGCGACAAGCGCATCAAGGCGGTGTGCGTCGTGCACAACGAGACCTCGACCGGCGTCGCGTCGCGCATCGGCGAAGTGCGCGAAGGCGATCGACGCCGCCGAGCCATCCGGCGCTCTTCATGGTCGACACGATCTCCTCGCTCGCCTCGATCGACTACCGGCACGACGAATGGGGCGTCGACGTCACCGTCGCCGGCTCGCAGAAGGGCCTGATGCTGCCGCCCGGGCTCTCATTCAACTGCATCTCGGCCAAGGCGCTGGCGGCGTCGAAGACGGCGCAGCTGCCGCGCAGCTACTGGGACTGGGGACGAAATGATCGCCAGCGGCAAGAGCGGCTATTTCCCGTACACGCCCGCGACCAACCTGCTCTACGGTCTGCGCGAAGCGCTGACCATGCTGCTCGACGAAGAAGGCCTCGACGCCGTGTTCGCCCGCCACCAGCGCCACGCCGAGGCGACGCGCCGCGCGGTGCGCGCCTGGGGCCTCGAAGTGCTGGCGCTCGATCCGCGCGAGTACTCCCGCTCGCTGACCGCGGTGCTGGTGCCCGCCGGCCACGACGCCGACCGCGTGCGCAAGACCGATCCTCGAAGCTTTCGACATGTCGCTCGGCACCGGCCTGGGCAAGCTCGCCGGCAAGGTGTTCCGCATCGGCCACCTCGGCGATTTCAACGACCTCACGCTCGCCGGCACCCTCGCCGGCGTCGAAATGGGCTTGCGCTCGCCGGCGTTCCAGTCAAAAAGAAGGCGTGCACGCGGCGATGGAGCTATCTCGCCGAATGCGCCCGCGCACCGTCCAGAAAAGTCGCCTGAACTAGAAGGAGGAGGAATGAAGATCGTTCGTCTCGCCGTGCGGCAGCGGCCTTTGCCGTTTTGTCCGCCGGCGCGCTTCGCGCAGGCCTATCCCAACAAGACCGGTGCGGATGATCGTCGGCTTCCCGCCTGGAGGCGGCACCGACGTCGTCGCGCGCGGTCATCGGCGCGAAGCTTCCGAGTGGTGGGGCCAGCCGGTGGCGGTGGAGAACCGTCCCGGCGCCACCGGCACCATCGGCGCCGACGCGGTGGCGAAGAGCGCGCCCGACGGCTACACGCTGATCATGGGGCACGTCAACTCCGCACGCGCATCGCGCCGAACCTGTTCACCAAGCTGCCTTACGACGCGATCAAGGATTTCGCCGCGGTCTCCTACGTCGGCTACGTGCCGAACGTGCTCGCGGTGCATCCTTCAGTGCACGGCCAAATCGGTGCAAGGAGCTGGTCGCGCTCGCTGAAGAGCGAAGCCGGGCGCAGCTCAACTACGCCTCCTCGGGCAACGGCAGCACGCAGCATCTCGCGCGGCGAGATGTTCAAGCAGCTCACCGGCACCGAGCATCGTGCACGTGCCCTACAAGGGCAGCGGCGACGCGATCAAGGACCTGCTCGGCGGCGTCGTGGCAGCATGAACTTCGACACCATGCCGCCGGTGCATGCCGCACATCCAGGCCGGCAAGCTGCGCGGCCTCGCCATCTCGACGCCGAAGCGCCTGCCGCAGCTGCCGGACGTGCCGACCTTCGAGGAGGAAGGCATCCGCGGCTTCGACGTCGACCAACTGGTACGGCGTCATGGCGCGGCCGGCACGCCGCGCGAGATCGTGCAGAAGCTCAACGCCGACATCAACAAGGCGATGCAGGTGCCGGAAGTCGCGCGCGCGCCTGGAGGCGGTCGGCACGCAGCTGCAACGAGCAGAGCGCGGCCGCAGTTCGAGGCTTTCATGAAGGCCGAGGTCGCGAAGTACGCGAAGCTGATCAAGCCGTCGGCGAACATTCGCATCGAGTAATCAAGACAAAACGTTCGGAGGAGACATGAAAATCCTGAAATTCGCGCTGGCATGCGCTCGCGCTGCGCGGGCTCCGCCCAGGCGCAGAGCCTGGCCGAGCAAGCCGGTGACACTGGTGAATCCGTTCGCGCCCGGCGGCGGCGTCGACGCGTTCGGCAGGCCGCTGTCGGTGATCCTGAGCAAGAACCTCGGCAGCAGTTCATCGTCGAAAACATGGCCGGCGCCGGCGGCACGGTCGGCGCGGCCGAGCGCGGCGAAGCGCCGCGCCGACGGCTACAACTTCTTCCTCGGCGCGGTGCACCACACGATCGCGGAGAGCCTGTACACGAAGCTGCCCTACTCGCTCGAGAAGGACTTCGTTCCGATCACGGTGCTCGCCTACGTGCCGAACGTGGTCGTCGATGCACCCGAAGCACACCAACCTCAACTCGATCAAGGACCTGATCGCCTTCGCCAAAGGCCAATCCCGGCAAGCTGAACTACGGCTCGGCCGGCAACGGCACCACGCACCACCTCGCCGGCGAGCTGTTCAAGACCATGGCCGGCGTGAACCTCACGCACATCCCCTACAAGGGCGCGGGGCCGATGATGCAGGACCTGCTCGCCGGGCAGGTGGACATGGCCTTCGACGGCATGAGCACCTCGGCGCCGCAGATCAAGGCGCGGCAGGCTGAAGCCGCTCGCGGTGACCACGACGCAGCGCTCGTTCGTCGATCCCGAACGTGCCGACGATGCAGGAGGCCGGCTTGCCTGGCTACGTCGTCACCACCTGGTACGCGCTGTGGGCCGCCGCGGCACGCCGAAGGAGGCGCTCGACCGCATGCACCAGGAAACCGTGAAGGCGATGCAGTCAGCCGGAGCTGAAGAAGGTCTGGGAAGCGCAGGGCGCGACCGCCGGCGGCGAGTCGCCGGAGGAATTCGCCAAGCTGATCCACAGCGAGATCGCGAAGTGGGCGAAGGTCGTAAGGCGACGCCGGCGCGAAGGTCGACAACTAGCCTTAGATCACCGTCGCGCGCGCAGCTGCGCGATTTCGGCATCGCTCTTGCCGAGAGCTGCGCAGCACCTCTTCGGTGTGCTGACCGAGCACCGGCGGCGCGAGGCGGTACTCCACCGGCGTTTCTGAGAACCGCATCGGGCTCGCGACCAGCGGCAGCTTGCACGCCGCTGGCGTTGGTCAGCTCGACGCGCACGCCGCGCGCCTTGCACCTGCGGCTCGGCGAACACCTGCGCGATATCGTTGATCGGCCCGTTCGGCACGCCCGCCGCCTCCAGCAGGTCCGACCCACTCGCGCGTGTTTCGCTTGCCGAAGATCTCCTGCAGCAGGCGCGTCAGCTCGGCGCGGTTCTCCACGCGCTTGCCGTTGGTGGCGAAGCGCGGATCGCTCGCGAGCTCCGTGCAGCCCGCCGCTTCGCAGAACTTGCGGAACAGGTTGTCGTTGCCGCAGGCGAGGATCACGTCGCCGTCGCTGGTGCGGAACGGCTGGTAGGGCACGATGTTCGGGATGCAGGTTGCCGATGCGCTTCGGCGGCTCGCCGGTCGAGAAGTAGTTGGTGTTCTGGTAGGCGAGCAGCGCGATCTGCGAATCGAGCAGCGCGAGGTCGAGGTGCTGGCCCGCGCCGGTCGCGCTCGCGATTCGCGAGCGCGGCGCAGATCGCGATCGAGGCGTACATGCCGGTGATGATGTCGGCGATCGGCACGCCGGCGCGCTGCGGCCCGCCGCCCGGCGCGCCGTCGGGCTCGCCGGTGACGCTCATCATCCCGCCCATGCCCTGGATCATGAAGTCGTAGCCCGGCCGCTCGCGATAAGGGCCGGTCTGGCCGAAGCCGGTCACCGAGCAGTAGACGAGCTCGGGATTGAGCGCCTTCAGGTCGTCGTAGCCCAGGCCGTAGCGCGCGAGGTCGCCGTACTTGTAGTTCTCGAGCAGGACGTCGCTCTTGCGCGCGAGCTCGCGCGCGATCGCCTGGCCTTCCGGCGCCGAGATATTCAGCGTGATCGATTTCTTGCCGCGATTCGCGGAGGTGAAGTAGGCCGAGTCCTTGGTGTCGCGGCCGCTCGCGTCCTTCACCCAGGGCGGCCCGAACGCGCGCGAGTCGTCGCCGACGCCGGGCCGCTCGATCTTGACGACTTCGGCGCCGAGATCGGCGAGGTTCTGGCCCGCCCAGGGGCCGGCGAGGACGCGGGAGAGATCGAGAACGCGGATATGCGAGAGCGGGCCTGCCATGGGCCTAGGTTACCAAAGACCGACGAGCATCTTCAGCGCGAAACCGTAGAGCATCAGAGCGAAAATCGTGCGCAGGCGCTTCACCGGCAGGCGGTGGGCGAGACGCGCGCCGAGCGGCGCCGCGAGCATGCTGGTGCTGACCACGAGCGCGAGCGCCGGCAGATAGACGTAGCCGACGCTCATCGCCGGCAAGCCCTCGGCGTGGATGCCGTTGATCACATAGGCCGCCGTCCCCGCGATCGCGATCGGCAGGCCGTTGGCGGCCGCGGTGCCGATTGCGCGCCGCAACGGCACCTTGCACCAGGCGAGGAACGGGATCGTCAGGAACGCGCCGCCCGCGGCGAGCAGGCTGGAAACCGCGCCGATCACCGCGCCGGCGGCGAACAGCCCGGGCGCGCCGGGCAGGTCGCGGCTCCTCGGCGGGCGCAGGTCGAGCAGGATCTGGGTGGCGGCGTAGAAGACCATCGCCGTGAAGCCGACGGCGAGCGGCCGCGTCGGAATGAAGCCCGCGCAGCAGCGCCGCGCCGAACGACCCGCCAGCATCCCGGGCGACATGGCGCGAGCGATCTTCCAGTCGACCGCGTCGTGTGCGTGATGCGCGCGCATGCTCGAGATGGAGGTGAAGACCATCGCGCGCGAGCGCCGTACCCAATGCAATGTGCAGGACCTGATCCGGGGCGATACCGCTCGCGGCAAAGACGAAAACGAGGAGCGGCACCATCACCATGCCGCCGCCGATCCCCAGGAGCCCAGCGGCAAAGCCGACCAACAGCCCCGATCCCCAGGTACGCGAGCCACTCCATCAGCGCAGCAGGTGCGCGACCAGCTCGGCGAATCCGGCGCCTGAGCTGGCCTGCGTGACGAACTTCGGCTGCGTCGCCCATGCGATCGGCGAAGCGCGCGACGTTCGCCACGCCGACCGAGTTGGCGAAGAAGGCGAACATCGGCGCGTCGTTCGGCGAGTCGCCGACATAGGCAACGCTCCGATTCGCGCGCTCGAGATCGGCGGCGAAGCGCTCCGTGAAGAGCCGCCGCGTCATCGGCCAGCTTGTCGTAGTCGCCGAACCAGCCGTTGACGTGGATCGAGCTCGACCTGCGCCGTCAGGCCCGCGTCCGCGCATCAGGGCAGCGATGCGCTCGGCCGCCTCGAGCGGCAGGGCGGCGACGTCCTCGCAGTAGTCGATCGCAAGGTCGGTCTCGCGGTAGGGCTGGTCGGAGGCGATGGCGCAGCCCGGCACCTGCTCGAGGATCGTCTCTGGCGATCGCATCGAGGCGACCTCGCTTCGCCGCACGGGTCTTCTCGTCGTCGGCGAAGCGCTTGTGCAGCTTGCCCTCGGCAAGCAGAAAGTAGAAGGCGCCGTTCTCGCCGACCACCGCGTCCACCGGCCACATGCGCGCGATGTGGTCGCACCAGCCCGCCGGCCGGCCGGTGACGGCGACGACGCGCTTGCCCGCCGCGCTGCAGTTTCTCGAGAGCGGCGTAGGCCTGCGCGGTCAGCTTGCCCTCGGTGGTGAGCGTCTCGTCGATGTCGAACAGCAGCGCGTCGATCGCGCGCGCGTCGAGCTGCGCGAGCGGCTTCATCGGCCCATGACCTGCTCCACGCGCCGCCTTTGCGCCTCGCTCATCAGCAGGCCGCATTTCGTCCTGCCGCCACAGGACATCCTCGGCGCTGCGCGCCCACTCGTGCTCGGTGAAGTACGCGACCTCGCGCTCGGTCAGCCCGGCGCCGTAGTCCTCTCCCAGCTTGCCGTCCGCCACCACCTTGTCCGCCTGCATGCCGTGGCGCCGGAAGATCGCGCGCAGCGTCGGCGTCGGAATCGCCGGATGGCGGGAGAAGAACGCATCCCGCGCGTCGGCGCGCGATTGCGCACCGAAATCGCTTCCCGGGAGCGCCGTGCCCGAGGTCCAGGCGGGCCGCAGGCCGGGAAAATAGGGGCGAGGCGGTGCAGCGCCTCCTCCGCGAGGCGTCGATAGGTCGTGATCTTGCCGCCGAACACCGAGAGCACCGGCGCCACTCCCGCGTCGTCGTCGACACGCAGCGTGTAGTCGCGCGTGACCGCGGAGGGATCGCTCGAGCCGTCGTCATAGAGAGGCCGCACGCCGGCGAAGCGCCAGACCGCCTCGCCCGGCTGCACCGGCTTCGCCAGATAGCGATTCGACCGCGCGGCACAGGTAGTCGACTTCGGCAAACGTCGGGCTGCGCCGACTCGGCCTCGTGCTGCGGCACGTCGGTCGTGCCCACCAGCGTGTGCAGGTCGCCGTACGGAATCATGAAGACCACGCGGCGATCGTCGTTCTGCAGGATGAACGCGTGGTCGCCCTCGTAGAGCTTGGGCACGACCATGTGGCTGCCGCGCACCAGGCGCACCGCGTCGCCGGAGGGCTGGTTCAGGGTTCCATTCAGCACGCGCTTCACCCACGGCCCGGCGGCGTTGACGATCGCCTTGGCGTCGACCTCCTCGCCGTTCGAGAGGCGCGCGCGCCAGCCGTCGTTCAACCGCTTCGCCGCGACGCATTCCACGCCGGTCAGGACGCGCGCGCCGAGCCTGCGGGCGTCGCTCGCGTTCGCCACCACCAGCCGCGCGTCGTCGACGCGGCAGTCCGAGTAGACGAAGCCGTGCTTCAGCTCCGGCCTGAGGCCGTTGCCATAGGGCCCTGACAGCCGCACCGCCGCCGACCCGGGAAGCAGCGAGCGGCGCGCGAGATGGTCGTAGAGGAAGAGCCCGATGCGGATCATCCAGCGCGGCCGCAGCTCGGGGACATGCGGCATGACGAAGCGCGTCGGCCAGACGAGGTGGCCGGCGACGCGCAGCAGGATCTCGCGCTCGGCGAGCGCCTCGGCCACCAGGCGGAACTCGTAGTGCTCGAGGTAGCGCAGCCCGCCGTGGATCAGCTTCGACGACGATGAGGAGGTCGCGCTCGCCAGGTCGGAGCGCTCGACCAGCAGCGTCGACAGGCCTCGTCCCGCCGCGTCGCGCGCGATCCCGGCGCCATTGATGCCGCCGCCTATGACGAGGACGTCGATCACTCGCGGGGCACTATAGCCGAGCGCCGCGGCGGTGACTTGCTACTTCTTGCGCAGCTTGGCGGATCGCGGCGAGCTGCGCGCCGAGCATCGCCAGCTCGCCCTCGACCGTAGCGATCTCTGCCTTGTCCTTGGCGCTGCGCCGCGCTTCTTCGGCGCGCTTGAGGAGCCTCGGTCGCTTTCGCCTCGTCGAGATCCTTGCCGCGGATCGCCGTGTCGGCGAGAACGGTGATGAGCTTCGGCTGCACCTCGAGGATGCCGCCGGCGACGAAAATCAGCTGCTGCTCGCCGCCGCCTGCCGGCGTAATGCGCACCGCGCCGGGCTTGATGCGCGTGATGAGCGGCGTGTGGCGCGGATAGATGCCGAGCTCGCCCGCCTCGCCGGGAAGCACGACGAACTCCGCCTCGCCGGAGAAGATGCTCTCTTCGGCGCTGACGACGTCGACGTGGATGGTGGCGTTGGCCATTACTTGAGCGTCTTCGCCTTCTCGAACGCTTCCTCGATCGCGCCGACCATGTAGAACGCCTGCTCGGGCGGCGCGTCGCATTCGCCGGCGACGATCATCTTGAAGCCCTTGATCGTGTCCTGAGCGAGACGTATTTGCCCGGCGTGCCGGTGAAGTTTTGCGCTACCGTGAACGGCTGCGAGAGGAAGCGCTGAATCTTGCGCGCGCGCGCCACCGCGAGCTTGTCCTGCGGCGCAAGCTCGTCCATGCCGAGGATCGCGGCGATGTCGCGCAAGCAATGGCACTGAACGAAGTACAT
>ERZ1370068.11220-contig-9853_pt1 | contig 15340 bp, 17 predicted proteins | sample MGYA00561227_ERZ1370068 | MGnify/ENA primary metagenome ERZ1370068 (study PRJEB38410, sample SAMEA6850437) | metagenome | study: Metagenomic assessment of the ecological functions of the soil: analysis of the soil microbiota associated with the...
GGAAGCCGAGCGCGACTTCGAGGGTTTCTGGGCGCAGGCACGCGCGCGACGAGCTTGCTGTGGAAGAAGCCGTTCACCAAGACGCTCGACGAATCGCAGCGCGCCGCTTCTTCAAATGGTTCCACGACGGCGAGCTCAATGCCTCGTACAACTGCCTCGACCGGCACCTCGACGACGCAGCCCGACAAGGTCGCGATCATCTTCGAGGCCGACGACGGCAAGGTCACGAAGATCACGTACAAGGCGCTCTATCACGAGGTCTGCCGCTTCGCGAACGCGCTGAAGGCGAAGCGGCATCAAGACGGGCGACCGCGTACTCGTCTACATGCCGATGTCGATCCAGGCGGTGGTCGCGATGCAGGCGTGCGCGCGCATCGGCGCCACGCACTCGGTGGTGTTCGGCGGCTTTTCCGCGAAGAGCATCCAGGAGCGGATCATCGACGCGGGCGCGGTCGCCGTCATCACCGCCGACGGCCAGTTCCGCGGCGGCACGCGAGATCGCGCTGAAGCCGGTCGTCGACGAGGCGCTCGGCGATGGGCGGCTGCGAAGGCATCAAGACGGTGTTCGTCTACAAGCGCACCGGCTCCGCGATCCCGATGAAGGCCGGGCGCGACGTGTGGTGGCACGACGCCGTCGCGAACCAGCCGGACACTTGCGAGCCCGACGTGGGTCAACGCCGAGCATCCGCTGTTCATCCTCTACACGTCGGGATCGACCGGCAAGCCGAAGGGCGTCCAGCATTCGACGGGCGGCTACCTGCTGCAGGCGATCCTGACGATGAAGTGGACGTTCGACTACAAGCCGAGCGACGTGTTCTGGTGCACGGCCGACGTGGGCTGGGTCACGGGCCACACCTACATCGCGTACGGGCCGCTCGCGTGCGGCGCGACCGAGATCATGTTCGAGGGCGTGCCGACCTATCCGGACGCCGGCCGCTTCTGGAAGATGATCCAGGACCACAAGGTGCACGGTGTTCTACACGGCGCCGACGGCGATCCGCTCGCTGATCAAGGCCGGCGGCGACCTGCCGAAGAAATACGACCTGTCGTCGCTGCGCATTCTGGGCACCGTCGGCGAGCCGATCAATCCCGGAAGCGTGGATGTGGTACTACCAGACGGTCGGCGGATCGCGCTGCCCGATCGTCGACACGTGGTGGCAGACGGAGACCGGCTGCCACATGATCACGCCGCTGCCCGGCGCGACGCCGTTGAAGCCCGGCTCGTGCACGTTTCCGCTGCCCGGCATCATCGCCGACATCGTCGACGAGACCGGGTCATTCGGTCGAGCTCGGCAAGGGCGGCATCCTCGTGATCAAGCGCCCGTGGCCGGCGATGATCCGCACGATCTGGGGCGATCCCGAGCGCTACAAGAACGAGCTACTACCCCGAGGACTTCCACGGCAAGTATTACCTGGCGGGCGACGGCGCCAGCCGCGCGATCTCGAAGGCTACATCCGGATCATGGGCCGCATCGACGACGTGCTGAACGTCTCGGGGCACCGGCTGGGCACGATGGAAATCGAATCGGCGCTGGTCGCCAATCCGCTGGTCGCGGAAGCCGCGGTCGTGGGCCGGCCCGACGACCTCACCGGGCGAGGCGGTATGCGCGTTCGTCGTGCTGAAGCAGGCGCGGCCCGAAGGCGCCGAGGCGGACAAGATCGCGAAGGAGCTGCGCGACTGGGTGGCGAAGGAGATCGGGCCGATCGCCAAGCCGAAGGACATTCGCTTCGGCGAGAATCTGCCGAAGACGCGCTCGGGCAAGATCATGCGCCGGCTGCTGCGCTCGATCGCCAAGGGCGAGGCAATCACGCAGGACACGTCGACGCTCGAGAACCCGGCGATCCTCGACCAGTTGAAGCAGGTCAACTAGCGCAGCGCGACGTTCACGAGACGCGACGCGGACGCAGCGCGCGTGCTCGGCGCTCCTGGATTGAGCTATTGCGGCGGCGGCGCCGTTCCTGAACGAGGCCGCTTGTCGAGCTTTCCGCGAGGCGCGCGAGGTTCGCATAATCGCGGCGCGCCAATCGAGCTCGCGCGTGACGCAGGTCGAGGTAGCCCAACGCGCAGCCGGTGGCGATGTCGGCCAGCGTGATAGGCCTCGCCGTTGCACCACGACTTCTCCTCCAGTTCGCGCGCCAGCTCGGCCACGCCGGCGGTCAATCTTCTGCTCGCTGGCGCTCGATCCAGTCCTCGCTCTGCTGCCTGCGCGGGCCGCCTGCGCTCGAGCACGATCAGCGCTTGTGCCGCATCGCACACGCCATCGGCGAGCGCTTCCCAGCGCTTGACTGCGATGCGCTGCCGGTTGGGTTCGGGTATGAGGCGCGAGACTGGACTGACCGTATCGATGATATTCGACGATGACGCGCGAGTCGAAAAGGCGCGTGCCGTCGTCGAGTACGAGCACGGGCACCTTGCCCAGCGGACTCCATGCGTGGACCGGGTTGTCGGGCGTCCCACGGCGACGCAGCTTCCAGCATCTGGTACTCGATCTTCTTCTCCGCGAGCGCGATGCGCACCTTGCGCACGTAGGGACTCGTCGGTGAGGCAATCAGCTTGAGCACGGCTTTAAGCGTCGATTCGCAACGCGCGGAGGAAAATTATAACATCGCGGCGCTCTACGATTCCGGCTGGCCGTTGCGCAACGCAAGCGCCGCGAGGCCGCCGGGCACGTGCCGCGTGCTACACTTGCGCAGCTGTCTGCCGCCGCCAGCTGTCGCTGCACCCACTGCTGCATCGAGTCGCGCCGACGCCGATTTCCACGCACTTGACCGCGTTGTCGCCGCTCGACGGCCGCTATGCCGGCAAGGTCGCGGCGCTGGCGCGCGCATTTTCAGCGAGTACGGACTGATCCGCCATCGCGTGCGCGTCGAGCTGGCCTGGCTGGTCGCCTTGTCCGACGAGGCGGCGATTCCCGAGATTCGCGCCATTTTCCGCGTCCGCGCGCGCAGCGCGATCGACTGCCGTGCGCCGCCGTTCTGCGCCGGCCGACGCCGCGCGCGTCAAGGCGATCGAACGCACGACCAACCACGACGTCAAGGCCGTCGAATACTGGCTGAAGGAGCGCTTCGCCGACGTGCCGGAGAGTCGCGCGCGTCGCGGAGTTCATCCACTTTCGCCTGCACGTCCGAGGACATCAACAATCTCGCGCACGCGCTGGCGCTGGCGGCGGCGCGGCGCAGACGTGCTTGCTGCCGGCGCTGCGCGACGATCGCCGCGGACTTGCGCGGCGCTCGCGCACGCGCATGCCGACGTCGCCGATGCTGTCGCGCACGCATGGCCAGCCGGCGACGCCGACCACGCTGGGCAAGGAAATCGCCAACGTGTATGCGCGCGCTCGAGCGCGCAGATCGTCGGCGATCGAGCGCGTGCCGATCAAGGGCAAGGTCAACGGCGCCGTCGGCAACTACAACGCGCATCGTGGCGGCCTATCCCGACGTCGACTGGGAGCGCGTTGCGGCCAGGCTGGTCGGCGGGACTCGGGCTCGGAGTTCAATCCGTACACGACGCAGATCGAGCCGCACGACTACATGGCGGAGCTCTTCGACGCGATCGCGCGTGCCAACACGATCCTGATCGACCTCGACCGCGATGTCTGGGGCTACGTCTCGCTCGGCTATTTCCGGCAGCGGATGCAGCGAGGGCGAAGTCGGCTCGTCGACGATGCCGCACAAGGTCAATCCGATCGACTTCGAGAATTCGGAGGGCAACCTGGGGCTCGCCAACGCCGTGCTGCGGCACCTCGCGGAGAAGCTGCCGATCTCGCGCTGGCAGCGCGATCTCACCGACTCGACGGTGTTGCGCAACATGGGCGTGGCGCTCGGCTACACGCTGCTCGGCTGGCTGTCGCTGCGGCAAGGCCTGGCCAAGCTCGAGGTCGACGCGGCGACGGATCGCGCGCGGACCTCGACGCCAACTGGGAAGTGCTGGCCGAGCCGATCCAGACCGTGATGCGCCGCTACGGCATCGCCAATCCGTACGAGCAGCTGAAGGCGCTGACGCGCGGCAAGACGGGCATGACGCGCGAGGCGCTGCACGCATTCATCGACGGGCTCGCGCTGCCTGCCGACGCCAAGGCGCGCCTCAAGGCGCTGACGCCCGTCGACCTACATCGTCGGCAATGGCCGCCGAGTCTCGCGCAAGCGGGTCTGAAGCCGGCATCATTTGCGCTCGCGGTCGCTCGCGTTCACGAACGTCGAAATCGGCCGGGATCAGCGAAACGATGACGATCCCGATGACGATGAACGTCAGGTTGTGCTTGACCCACGGGATGTTGCCGAACAGATATCCCGCGTAGATCGAGCGACGCTGATCCACAGCACGGCCGCCGACCACGTTGAAGCGACAGGAACCGGCGGTACGGACATGCCCGCGACGCCGGCGAGGAACGGCGCGAACGTGCGGATGATCGGCACAAAGCGTCCGATGATGATCGTGACGCCGCCGTATTTGTCGTAGAACGCCTGCGTCCGGCGCAGGTGCTCCTGCCTGAACCAGCGCGAATCCGGCTCGCTGGAAAATCCTCGGGCCGATGTAGCGACCGATGCGCGTAGTTGAGCGAATCGCCGAGGATCGCCGCGGCGATCGAGCAACGCCGACCAGCACGTGAACGTTGAGGTCGGCGGTCGCGACCACGGTGCCGGAGATGAACAGGATCGAATCGCCCGGGCAGGAACGGGAATACGACGAGCCCGGTCTCGGCGAATATCACCAGGAACAGCAGCGCGTAGAGCCACGGCCCATATTGGCCGGCCATCTCCGCCAGCGTCTGGTCGAGCGCGAACAGCGAGTAGAAAGCGTGGTCAGCATTCGGGATCAGGACGATTTTCGTGTCCGACGCGTCTACTCGGCGGCTGCCGAGCGCGCTGCTGACTCGTCACGGCAGGATCTTGTCGCCCGCCGGCGCCCGCTTTCTTCTCCGGCTTGACCAGGTCTTCGCGCGAGACGCCCATCCACATCACGAGCGGCGCCATCACCAGCACCGACGAGTAGATGCCGAAGCAGATGCCGATGGTCAGCGCGAGCGCGAAGTAGTGCAGCGTCTCGCCGCCGAAGAACAGGATCGACAGCACCATCATCAGCGTGCTGCCGTGGGTGATGATCGTGCGCGAGATCGTGCGGGTGATCGCGTTGTCGATCACGTGCGTCACGGTGGCCTTGCGCATCTTGCGGAAATTCTCGCGGATCCGGTCGGCGATCACGACCGACTCGTTGACCGAGTAGCCGAGCACCGCGAGCACCGCCGCCAGCACCGGCAGCGAGAACTCCCACTGGAACAGCGCGAAGAAGCCCAGGATGATGATGACGTCGTGCAGGTTGGCGATGATCGCCGCCACCGCGAAGCGCCACTCGAAGCGCATCGCCAGGTAGCCGACGATGCCGAGCGAGACGAGCAGCAGCGCCAGCGCGCCGTTTTCGTACAGCTCGCGTGCCGACCTGCGGCCCGACGAACTCGACGCGCTGCTGCGTCGCCGACGGATCGTCGGCCCTGCAGCGCCGCCATCACGCGCTCGGACAGCTGCGGCGCTCGACACGCCTTCCTTGAGCGGAAGCCGGATGAGCGCGGTGTCGGAGCGGCCGAAGCTCTGCGCCGAGATATTCGCCGAGGTTCGAGCTTGTCGATCGCGGCGCGCACGCGGTTGAAGTCGACCGGCATGGCCGTACGTCACCTCGATCACCGTGCCGCCGCGGAAGTCGACGCCGAGGTTCAGGCCCGTGCGTCGCGAGGAAGAACGACGGCCAGCAGGAACGTCACGAGCGAGATCACGTTGAACGCGAGCGCGTGCCGCATGAACGGGATGTCGCGGCTGATTCTGAAAAATTCCATGTTGCTTGTCCTTGGCTTCGAGTCGCGATTAGGACGCGTCTATGCCTTGCGTCGGCGCCGGCGGCGCGTGCCGCCGCGCGGTGCCACACCTGGCCGATCGAGATCTTGTCGAGCTTCTTGCGGCTGCCATAGATCAGCGCGACGATGCCGCGCGACACGAACACCGCCGAGAACATCGACGTCAGGATGCCGAGGCAGTGGACCACCGGCGAATCCGCGCACCGGACCGGTGCCGAAGATCAGCAGCGCGATGCCGGCGATCAGCGTCGTGACGTTGGAGTCGAGAATCGTGCCCCACGCGCGCTCGTAGCCCGCCTGCAGCGCCGCGTGCGGCGTCGCGCCCCAGCGCAGCTCCTCGCGGATGCGCTCGTTGATCAGCACGTTGGCGTCGATCGCCATGCCCAGCGTCGAGCGCGATGGCCGCGATGCCCGGCAGCGTCAGCGTCGCCTGCAGCATCGACAGGATCGCGACCAGCAGCAGCAGGTTGACCGCCAGCGCGATCGTCGAGATGACGCCCATCAGCGCGTAGTAGACGCACATGAAGATGGCCAGCACGATGAAGCCGTACATCACCGAGTTGAAGCCCTTGTCGATGTTCTCCTGCGCCGAGCGACGGGCCGACGGTGCGCTCCTCGACGATCTCCATCGGCGCCGCCAGCGCGCCCGCGCGCATCAGCAGCGCGACGTCGTTGGCCTCGCGCGTCGTCATCCGGCCGCTGATCTGGACGCGGCCGCCGCCGATCTCCTCGCGGATCACCGGCGCCGTGATGACTTCGGCCTTGCCTTTCTCGACCAGCACGATCGCCATGCGCTTGCCGACGTTCTCGCGCGTCACTTCCTTGAAGATGCGCGCGCCGCGTGCCGTCGAGATTCACGTGCACCGCGGGCTCGTTGTTGCGCTGGTCGAAGCCGGGCTGGGCGTCGTTGATGCGGTCGCCGGTCGAGCACCACCTGCCGCCGCACGACGAGCGGCTGGCCGCCGCGCTCGGTGAAGCAGATCGCTGCCGAACGGCACGCTGCCCGGCCATGCGCCGCTTCGAGCGCGCCGGGCTCGTCGTTGACCATGCGGATTTCGAGCGACGCGGTGCGGCCGAGGATGTCCTTCGCGCGCGCGGTGTCCTGCACGCCGGGAAGCTGGACGACGACGCGCTCGGCGCCCTGCTGCTGGATGATCGGCTCGGCCACGCCCAGCTCGTTCACGCGATTGCGCAGGATCTGGATGTTCTGCTGCGACGGCGCCGTCCTGGATGCGCTTTTGCGCCTCGGGCTTCAGCCCGGCGACGAGCCGCAGCTCGCCGCCGCGCCGTCGGCATCGCGCACGCAGCAGGTCGGGATAGCGTCTTCTCGATGGCGACGCGCGCCTTGGTGCGCTCGGCCTCGTCGCTTGAAGCGCATCACGACGTTGGCGCCCTCGCGGCGCGACGCCGGCGTACTGGACTTTCTCGCTCGCGCAGCAGCGAGCGGATGTCGGTGGTGTAGCGGTCGCCCGCCTTGTCGAGCGCGGCCTTCATGTCGACCTGCAGCAGGAAGTGCACGCCGCCGCGCAGGTCGAGGCCGAGATACATCGGCAGCGCGCCGATCGACGCGAGCCATTGCGGCGACGACGACAGCAGGTTCAGCGCGACGATGTAGTTGTCGCCGAGCTTCGCCTGCAGCACGTCCTTCGCCTTCAGCTGCGTGTCGGGGTCGGCGAAGCGGACCTTGATGCCGGTCGGGTCGAGCGCAGCGCCGCGATACGGGATGTCGGCGGCCTTGAGCGCGTCCTCGACGGTGCCGAGCAGCGCGGCGTCGACCTTACGCCTTGGTCGAGCGAGACCTGCACCGCCGGCACTTCGGGAAAGAAATTGGGCAGCGTGTACAGGACGCCGACCACGAGCGCGATGGCGATGACGATGTACTTCCAGAGCGGATAGCGATTCATGGCGGACGGCCGAGGTGGAAGCGCCGGCGTATGCGGCGAACGCAGGTGGAATTGCGGGCGGATCGCGCGCGGTGAACGGCGCGCGCGGATCTACGTCGTCAGAGCGCCTTGATCGTGCCCTTGGGCAGCAATTGCGCGATGGCGCCGCGCTGCACGCTGATCTCGACGTTCGGTGCGATCTCGATCGCCGCGTACTGGTCGGTCAGCTTGGAGATCTTGCCGACGATGCCGCCGGCGGTGACGACTTCGTCGCCTTTTTGCAGCGCGTCGAGCATCGCGCTTGCGTTTCCTTGGCGCGCTTCTGCTGCGGGCGGATCAGCAGGAAGTAGAACACGACGAAGATGGCGATCATCGGCAGGAACGTCATCAGGTCGCCGCCGGGCAGAGGCCGCCGGCGGCTTGCGCATAGGCGGGGTGATCAACACGGACAGATTCCTCCAGGGCAGTCTGGCGGCGGCGGCGCCTTGCGCAATCGTCGCGGCGCGCACGTTTTCCGCGGCGGTCACGCCGCATGACAGCGCCGGCTATGACGCGCCGGACAGCCACGATTCTAGCACGCAGGCCGTTCGGTCCGGAACCGCGCCACGTAGGCCGGCAGGGCGTCGGCGGCGATGGCGTCGCGCAGTTCGGCCATCAGCGCGTGGTAGTAGAACAGGTTGTGGATCGGTCGCGAGCCGCGCGCCCAGGATCTCGTTGACGCGCTGCAGGTGGTGCAGATAGCCGCGCGAGAAATGGCGGCAGGCATAGCAGCCGCAGGTCGCGTCGAGCGGGCGCGGTATCGGTCGTGTGGCGCGCGTTCCGGATCTTGACGTCGCCGAAGCGCGTGAACAGCCAGCCGTTGCGCGCGTTGCGCGTCGGCAGCACGCAGTCGAACATGTCGATGCCGGCGCGCACGCCGGCGACGAGGTCCTCCGGCGTGCCAACGCCCATCAGGTAGCGCGGCCGGTCGGCGGGCAGGCGCGGCGCGACGTGTGCGTCGAGCACGCGCAGCATTTCCTCCTTCGGCTCGCCCACCGACAAGCCGCCGATCGCGTAGCCGTCGAAGCCGATGTCGGTCGAGTGCCGGCGAGCGATGCATCGCGCAGGTCGTCGTGCATGCCGCCCTGCACGATGCCGAACAGCGCGTTCGGATTGCCCAGTCGGTCGAATTCGCGCGCGCGAGCGCCGCGCCCAGCGCAGCGACAGCTCCATCGATCGCGCCGCCTCGTCGCGCGTCGCGGGCTACGGCGTGCATTCGTCGAACACCATCGACGATGTCGGCATCGAGCGTGCGCTGGATCTGCATCGACAATCTCGGGCGTCAGGAACAGCTTGTCGCCGTTCACCGGCGAGGCGAACGCCACGCCTTCCTCGTGCACCTGGCGCAGCGGCCCCAGGCTGAACACCTGGAAGCCGCCCGAATCGGTCAGGATCGGCCGGTCCCAGCCCATGAACCGGTGCAGGCCGGCGATGCGCGGCGATGACGTCGAGCCCGGGCCGCAGCCACAGGTGGAACGTGTTGCCGAGCACGATCTGCGCGCCGATCTCCGTCGAGCTCGCGCGGCGCCATCGCCTTGACCGTGCCGTAGGTGCCGACCGGCATGAACACCGGCGTCTCGACGACGCCGTGCGCGAGTTCGAGCCGGCCGCGGCGGGCGGTGCCCGACGTGGCGAGGACGGAGAAGCGCATTGGGAAAGCGTGAAGAGCGCGCGGAATCCGAGGCGCCGCGATCGCGCGCCTGCAGCGCTAGCGGCTGCGCGCGACGGCGGCGCTGGAAGACAGCGCCCGCGCCGACCAGCAGCGACGGTCAGCGCGAGGCCCCACAGTCGACAGCGTCGGGATCGTCGCGGATCGGTAATGCCGGCGGTCGACGCAGCGGTTGGCGCCGAAGTCGAACGCGTTCTTCCAGGCGACGGTAGAAGTCGCCGCTGAAGTCGGTGCCGGCGCTGACGCCGACCGCGATAGTCCGGCGCGATGGCCGATCTGGATCACGCAGGCCGCGCCGGTGATCCGGAAGGCGATGGCGGGATCGGGCTGGCCGCGCGCGTTGGGCTCGGTCCAATACGCGACGACGGTGGTGCCCGGCCTTGGCCTGGTTGCCGCCGGCGAACTTGGCGCTGCGTGACAGCGCGGTGATGCCCGTCGGTCAGCGCGATGCTGCAGCATCAGGCTTGCGGTGTCGAGCGTACGCGGCGCGTACGGGCGGTCGCCGGTGCCGTCGGTCGTGTTGGGATCGATCTGCTCGAGCGCGCCCCAGCCGTGCTGGCGAGTTGACGGCGGGACCGTCGGTGCGGTCCTGGTCGTAGAACGTGCCGATGACCACGGCGCGGCCGGTGTTGGCGAACGCGGCGAGCGACGTTGCCGACCGCCGTGGCATTGCCGTAGGTCGAATCCTCGAACACCAGCACGACGTCGAAGGCGCTGGTCAGCGACTGCAACGTCGGCAGCGCACGCGACGTGTCGATCGCCGTGAACGCATGCGCCGGAATGCTGCGTGTTGAAGTCCGCCGCGGTCTCGGTCGCGTACTTGTTCGACAGCACGCCGACGCGCGCCGCATGGACGGGCGTGGCCGCAGCGACCGCGGCGAAGAGGGCGAACAGGACGCGTGCCGCGGCGCACGCGGAATCGAGCAGGTCTTCATGGAATCGCGGAATCCCTTGCCAGAATGTACAAGACAGGGTGATTTCCGCTACGAATTCAGTTGCGCGCAGAGTAGCGCGTTCGCGCCACGATGCCAAGTCAACTCGCGGCAAACGGGCGCCGTCGATCCGCGGTTTTGTTGCACTGAATAGCAGACTCGATCCGCGATGTCGCCAACTGGCGACGCTTTTGGATGACGACCTGTCGGGCTTTGGCGTCAGTCGGCGGGCTGGCCGGCGGATCCCGCTCGAGCAGCAGCGCGTCGCCGTAGCTGAAAAACCGGTAGCGGGCGGCGATGGCGTGGGCGTAGGCCGCGCGGATGGCGTCGTAGCCGGCGAACGCGCTGACCAGCATCAGCAGCGTCGATTTGGGCAAGTGGAAATTGGTGAGCAGCCGGTCGACGACGGCGAAGCGGAAGCCGGGCGTAATGAAGAGCGCGGTTTCGGCCGGCCCGCGCGGCACGCCTCCCGCCGCCAGCGCCGCGGACTCGAGCGCGCGCAGCGTCGTGGTGCCCGACGGCAACGACCCGGCCGCCGCGGGCACGCGTCGCGGCGACGGCCGCCGACGGTCGCCGCGGGCAGCGTGTACCACTCGCTGTGCATCCGATGCCGGGCCAGGTCCTCGATGTTGCACCGGCTGGAAGGTGCCGGCGCCCACGTGCAGCGTCACGAACGCGCGCGCGACGCCGCGGGCGGCGAGCGCGGCCAGGATCGCATCGTCGAAATGCAGGCCGGCGGTCGGGGCGGCAACGGCGCCCGGCTCTCGCGCGTAGACGGTCTGGTAGCGCGTCGCGTCGGCGGGCTCGGCGCCGCGCCCGATGTAAGGGCGGCAGCGGCACTTCGCCATGACTGCTCGAGCCAGGCGGCGAGCGGGCCGGTGCCTTCGAAGCGCAAGCCGGTAGAAGCGCTCGTCGCGGGCGATCACGCGAGCGCGCGCGCGCCTGCCGGAAGCCGCAACACCGCGCCGGGTTTCGGCGCAGATGGCTCGCGCGCAGCTGCACCCAGCCTCGTCGTCCGCGACGATGCGCTCCGACCAGCATCTCGACCTTGCCGCCGGTGGGCTTTTCGCGCGAACACGCGCGCCTTGATGACGCGCGTGTCGTTGAAGACGATGAGATCGCCCGCGCGCAAGAGCGCCGGCAGGTCGGCGAACGCGCGATCTTCGTGCCGCAGACCTTCCGACGTGCAGCAACCGGCTGGACGAGCGCGGTTCGGCGGGGACCTGCGCGATCCAGGTCGGGCGGCAGGTCGCCGTTCGAAAATCCAGCCGAGCCGATAATCCACGGGGGTCTTTTGAGTACGACGTTGAGCGTCATCGGACCGGCGTCTTGCGGCCGTCGGCGCACGATGACGCTTAACGTCGCAGGCAAGCCCGTTTGCCATCAAACGCGCCCATTTGGTTATCGCTTGCAGTGAGGTGGTGCGGGAGGGGGAATCGGACCCCCACGGTATTGCAGCCGGCGGATTTTGAGTCGAAAACGACCTGCTACTGACTGAAGTGGCTCTCAATGAAATCAATAGCATAGATCACGCGATTCGTTGGCGATTGTTGGGGATTTTAGGCCTGGCACTGTCCCAAACGGATTGGCCGCCGCCGACGATGAGGCCACGTGACGACGTCTCGGCAATCCCCGAACGATCAATAAGGTGGAGCGACGACGGCGAACTGCGACCCTGCGGGGCATACCACGTGCTTCCGCATTGTTGGTAGACCACGCCGCCGTAGTTCACCGGCACGCAGCCGGGCGGGGGGCGCGCACCATCGAGCCGATAACGGCCGCCGTTGCCGTGATCGCAGCCGCAGTGGCCACCGGATGGTAGTCGTTGTCCCAACCGTTGTTGCAGCAATTGTTGTTGCCGCTGACGTTCACGTTGACGTTGCGGTCGACGTTGACGTTGTTTACGTTGTTGACGCTGGTGCTGCGGACGTTGTTCGTGCGCGCATCGGCGCTTGGTGTTGTTCACCTGCGCGTTTTGTCGCGCGCCACCTCCACCGGCTTGCGCCCCACCGCTGCGCCCCACCGCCGCCCCCGGCACGAGCACCACCGCCGCCACCGCCACCGCCTCCGCCACCGCCGCCGCCGCGACCACCCGCGGCATCGACGTAGGAAACCATCGCAAAGCTGGCCGCCACGAGGATGGCCGCCGTGGTCGCCGGCAATTTCCCGAATAGTCTCTTCATGATGGCAATCCTCTATGAGGTCTTTCGCGGAACGATCTCGATCTTCTTCGCTCCCGGGGCGGCGTGAACTTGAACACCGAATCCTTGAAGGTCGGCTTCAGGTTCCAGTCGATCACCGAGATCGACTGCGGACGCGCTTCGTCGGCGCGATTGGTGATCACGATCTTGCGCGGCAACGGCTTGCCCCCGGTACTGATCCAGATCTGCCAGTCGATCGTGCCCTGGCGAAACGCGTAGTGGTCGCAGAGATCGTCGTCGATGAAATCCTGCCCGGCATTCATCGCTGACTCGATCTTGTCGAGCCGCGCCATCGGCGTGCCGAACAGGAACAGATCCTGCAGCGGAAGCTGGACGCCATACCTCTGCTCGAGCTTGTCGATCAGCCCGCCGATCGGCTCGGAGAACTCAACCGTCGAGTAATACTTCTGCGCGGGAGTATAGAACGTGACCGTCTTGCCGTCGTAGATGATCTCGCGCTGTGAACGGGCATTGCGTATCACGGCGCGCAGCTTGTTCGGGCGATCGACGTCCAACTCGGCCGTCGCCACGTGCTGCAGTTTCTGTCCATCGGCCAGAACGCGCTCGCCGGTCGCCTCGGTCGAAACGTGGAAGCGTTTCAGTGTCTGCAGGAACGCCCCCATGTCCTTGAGGGCCTGAATCGACGCCGCATCGACGGCGTTTGCCGCCGGCGCGGGCGTGCCGGCCGGCGCGGTCTGCGCAAAGATGCTCGGCGCGACAAGCGACGCAGCCAGCAGACCTAGCGCCAGAATCTTTCGTAGCATGGGACTGGTGCCCTGAATACCTTCGAACGAATTCGTCTCGACGGCCAAGCCGAGCGCAGCTTTGGGAATCGTCATCCATCTCTCCGTATTTGGACCTCGCTGCCGAGAATTGAAGAATCGATCGGCAGCCCCTACCCGCAGCGCCTTGGCTGCTCTGAGGTCAATCACATCTGACACCTCCGGACCTGCCGTGTCAACCCCGGGATCTGCTCCGTCGAGGTCGTCGACGGCGGCTGGCGCTCGAGCTCACCGCCAAGGAACCAAGTACTACAAGGACGCGGATCTCAACTGAGACGCGGCTGAGTTAGCGTGGCGCGACGGACTCGCGGCGCTCCATCGCCGCAACCAGGTTCTTCGCGCCCGATCCCCAGCGCGAGATGACCCTGATCGCATCGGTGAACGGCACGTCCACCGGATGCACCCGCTGCCGATCGAGAACGTAGACGGCACCCGCGAACGGCGTCGGGATCGACGGGACGAAGACGGTGTAGCGCCCGTCCTCGAACTCCTCGATGATGAACCCCGGGACAAGGGCATCTTCGATCTCGACCAGCGCGGCCCTCCAGGTGCTCTCGCTGCTTTCCCCGCCATCTGGTGCGTGAGGCTGCGGATGACCCCATAGCCAGGGATTCGCTCGAAGACGGACCGTTCGAGCCAGTCCCGAGCCCCCGTCCGATGCGAGTACCGACGGTGGCGCCGATGACGGCGCAGATCGCGAGAACGAGGAGCAGCGACAGGAGCTCTTCGGCGGGAACCCAATCGGGGAGAAGCGCGGTGAACGGCCGCACCAGCTTGGCGACCGACTTCATCCCCTTGAGCAGCAACAAGATCGCCAAATACACCGGAACGACAATAAGCAAACCTCGAATCAGCGCTTTCGAGACGGCTACCATTGCCTGCTTCATGGGTTGTCTTCTCCGTTGTCGAATCGACTGGCGTACTCGGTAGTCGCGGACAGGTCAGTCGTAACTCCGCCTGCGACGGCGCAGCGTTCGGCTTTGCGCCAATTCTGCGCGCCTGCGTGAAGCGTTGGCGTCCTGCTTGGAAGCCAGGCCGACGCGCATCGTGTTCCGGAATTATGCGACGCTACGCTCGGCCGCGCGTCATCGAGGGCCTCGCGGGCCGCAGCAGAAAAACGAAGCCCGGCGATCGGCGCAGGGCTCTCGATCCGAGGAAGTAAGTGGCACGCTGAACCGCCGTCGAGAGTAGATTGTTTTTGAATGGTGCCGGGAGGGGGAATCGAACCCCCACGGTGTTGCCACCGGCGGATTTTGAGTCCGCTACGTCTACCAGTTCCGTCATCCCGGCGAGGTGACGTATCGCCACACGTCGCGCGTTGCTCGCCGCGACGAAACCGTCATTATCGCCAAAAACGCCTGGCGACGCACGCCGCGCGCGTTACGCCTTCCATGATCCAGGCTAATCCCAATGACCGCTGTCGTCGCAACGCATTGCTGTTCGTCATGTTGCGACCAGCTGCGGCGCGACCATCTGTCGTGCTACGGCGGCCGCGTGCCCACGCCCAATCTCGATGCGCTCGCCGCGCGCGGCGTGTGTTTCGACGAAGCGCTACGTGCAGTCGGGCGTGTGCGGCCCGTCGCGCATGTCGTTCTACACGGGGCCGCTACGTGAGCTCGCACGGCGCGACGTGGAACCGCGTGCCGCTTGTCCGTCGCGCGAGCTCACGCTCGGCGACTATCTGCGCGCGGCCGGCCGCACGGCGACGCGCTGGCCGGCAAGACGCACGTGCTGCCCGACGACGAAGGCTGCGCGCGCTTCGGCATCGACGCTCGAATTCGGAGCGCGGCGCGCTGCTGCGCGCAGGCGGCTTTTGTCGAGATCGATCGCTACGACGGCCACTACTGCCGCCCGGACCCGAGTCGGGCTACGCGGACTGGCTGCGCGCGCGCGGCTACGCAGAGCGCCGATCCGTGGAGCGATTTCGTCATCGCGGCCGAGGATCGCGGCCAGGCCGTTTCCGGCTGGCCAGATGCAGCAGCCACGTAACC
>ERZ1370068.9976-contig-8713_pt1 | contig 15332 bp, 19 predicted proteins | sample MGYA00561227_ERZ1370068 | MGnify/ENA primary metagenome ERZ1370068 (study PRJEB38410, sample SAMEA6850437) | metagenome | study: Metagenomic assessment of the ecological functions of the soil: analysis of the soil microbiota associated with the...
TCCGATCCGAAGGTGCGGGCGAGCTTGAGCAACTTTCACGCAGGGCTTCGTCGAGTTCGTCCAGGCCTCCGCCCGCCTGCATGCGTGACGGCCGGCCCGGGTCGATTTCTGAAGTTCCGTCGTCGCCGGCCGGCCATGCGGCGCCCGGGGCCGGGTCTACTTCGGCAGGCGGCAGCCCTGGATCGGTCAGGGCCAGGCCGGACCCAACGGCATCGAGCATCACGCCCACCAGACCTACCTGCCGTTCGCCGGCGTCTGCAGGTTTCGGACCGAAGAGAACGGCGACTGGGCCGGATTCACGGGCGCCTTCGTGCACTCGGGGCGTCCGCACCAGTTCGAGATGGAGGACCTGGAGGAGGTGGCCCAGTTGTTCGTCGAGCCCGAGTCCGCGGAGGGACGCGCCCTCGCCCGCCGCTTCGCGGCGCTGACGTCTCGCCCCTGACCGAAATCGATCGCGCCGCCCTGCTGGGGATGCTGCTCGGCGCCCGGCGGGCGGGCGCCCCGGACCCGGACATGATCGCCGCCGGCCGAGCTGCCATCGCGGCGCTTGCCGATGCGCCCCTTGTCGGTGACCGACCTCGATCCGCGCGCTGCGAGAAGCCCGACTTCATCCGCGCCCGCGTCCGCGGGCGCCATCACGCTGCCGGAGGTCGCGGCGTCGGCCGCGTTGTCGCCCGGCCGGTTCAGGCATCTGTTCGTGCGCGAAACCGGCGCGGCATTTCCTGGACTTACGCTACGGTGGCTGTGGCTGCGTGCCTGAATGTCGCGGATCGAGTGCTCGATGCGGGGCGGTCCATGGACCGAGGCCGCGCACGAGGCGGGCTTTGCCGACTCGGCCCACCTCTCGCGCACCTTCAAGCGCATGTTCGGCATGAATCCGGCCACGCCTCGTGCTGCAAAGCGCTCGGCCCACGCCCCGGTGCCCGACGGCGCTCATTCCTTAGCGCGCAGGGCGAAGCGCGTTCGTGATGACGGACGCGGAGCTCAGGCTCATCGCCAGCGCCGCGATCATCGGCGACAGCAGCCAGCCGGTGAACGGATACAGCACGCCGGCGGCCAGCGGCACGCCCAGCGCGTTGTAGACGAAGGCGAAGCCGAGGTTCTGCTTCATGTTGGCGATCGTCGCTGCCGACAGCCGCGCGCGCCGTGCGCGATGCCGCGCAGGTCGCCCTTGACCAGCGTGACCTGCGCGCTGTTCATCGCCACGTCGGTGCCGGTGCCCATGGCGATGCCGACGTCGGCCTGCGCCAGCGCCGGCGCGTCGTTGATGCCGTCGCCGGCCATCGCCGACGACGCGGCCTTCGCGCTGCAGCTTGTCGACCAGCGCGAGCTTGTCGGCCGGCTTGACCTCGCCGTGCACCTCCGTCGATGCCCGAGCTGCTGCCGCGACCGCGCGCGCGGTCGTGAGGCCGTCGCCGGTGGCCATCACGATGCGCATGCCCGCGCCTTGCAGCGCGCGCCAGCGCCTCGGCGTGTCTGGCCTTGATCGGGTCGGACACGGCCAGCAAGCCCGGCCAGCCGGCCGTCGACGGCCAGGTGCATCACGCTGGCGCCCTCGCGCGCGCAGCGCTTCGGCCTGCGCAGCCAGCGCATCGACGGCGACGCCGAGTCTGCTGCATCAGCGCGGTGTTGCCGAGCGCGACCGCGCTTGCCCGCGACCGTGCCGCGCACGCCGATGCCGCGGCTCGACTCGAAGCGCTCCGGCTTGTCGAGCGCGAGACCGCGCTCGCGCGCGGCGCGCACGATCGCCGCCGGCCAGCGGATGCTCGCTGCCCTGGTCGAGGCTGGCGGCCAGGCGCAGCACCTCGTCGCTCGCCGTAGCCGCGGCACGCGACCGCGCGCTCGAAGCGCCGGCTTGCCTTCGGTCAGCGTGCCGGTCTTGTCGACGATCAGCGTGTCGACCTTGCGCAGGTTCTCGATCGCCGCGGCGTCGCGGAACAGCACGCCCTGCGTCGCGCCGCTGCCGGTGGCGACCATGATCGACATCGGCGTGGCCAGGCCGAGCGCGCACGGGCAGGCGATGATCAGCACGGCCACCGCGTTGATCAGGCCGTAGACCCAGCTCGGCTCGCGGCCCGAACAAGCCCCAGCCGAAGAACGTCAGCAACGGCGATGCCGACCACGCCGACGACGAAGTAGCCGGCCACGCGGTCGGCCATGCGCTGCATCGGCGCCCGGCTGCGCTGCGCCTGCGCGACCATCTGCACGATCTGCGCGAGCACGGTCGCCGCGCCGACGCGCTCGGCGCGCATCACGAGCGCGCCGCTGGTGTTCAGCGTCGCGCCGATCGAGCTTGTCGCCGGCGCGCTTGGTCACCGGCATCGGCTCGCCGGTCAGCATCGATTCGTCGACGGCGCTGCTGCCCTCGACCACGACGCCGTCGACCGGCACCTTCTCGCCGGGCCGCACGCGCAGCGCGTCGCCGACGTGCACGTGGGCGAGCGGCACGTCCTCTTCGCTGCCGTCGGCGGCGATGCGCCGCGCCGTCTTCGGCGCCAGGCCGAGCAGCGACTTGATCGCCGCCGAGGTCTGCGAGCGCGCCTTCAGCTCGAGCATCTGGCCGAGCAGCGTCAGCGAGATGATCACCGCCGCCGCCTCGAAGTACACCGCGACCCGCCCCATCGACACGAACGAGGCCGGGAACACGCCGGGCGCGACCGTGGCGACCACGCTGTAGACGAAGGCCGCGCCGGTGCCCGAGGCCGATCAGCGTCCACATGTTGGGGCTGCGGTTGACGATCGACTGCACGCCGCGCGACGAAGAACGGCCAGCCGGCCCACAGCACGACCGGCAGCGTGAGCACGAGCTCGATCCAGCTCTGCGTGCGCCATGTCGAACCAGCCGCAGGCGATGGCCGAACATGGCCAGCACGGTGACCGCGAGCGTCAGCGGCAAGCGTCCACCAGAAGCGGCGGCTGGAAGTCGACCAGCTCCGGGTTCTCGCCTTCGTCGAGGCTCGGCAGCTCGGGCTCGAGCGCCATGCCGCACTTCGGGCAGTCGCCCGGATGGTCCTGCCGCATCTCCGGGTGCATCGGGCAGGTGTAGACGGTGCCCGCAGGCGCCGGGCACGGCACCTGGCCACGTCGCAGCCGGCGCCGGGTGCATCGGGTGCGGGATCGGCGACGAACTCGCCTGCACCCGCCGCAGCAGAAGCGCTACGGGCCGGCCTCGAACTCGGCCCGGTGCGGCGACTGCGGCGTGACCGTCATTCCGCAAACCGGGTCCTTCGGGGTTTCGAGCCGAGTTCATTGCGTACCTCCACGGAGTCTTCGATTCGAACATGGAACGCGGTCATGGCTCAGAGCCGCTCTGCAGGAACACCATGTACGAGCGCGGCTGCTGCCGTAGAAGGGATCGAGTGCGGACGGCGCGTCGAGCAAGCCGACCAGGCCGCCGATGCCCCACTTCACCGGCCCCGGTCCTGGCGAAGTCGTAGACGTAGCCGAGCGAGAGCTTGCGGATCCGGAATGCCTGCGCCGTGCAGCGGGTCGCCGTGCGCGAACAGCTCGCTGTTGTTCGACCTGCTCGGCGCGGCCGAAGAAGGTGTGCGTGTCGCGCGAGCGACGTAGGTCGACTCGAGCAGCCAGCCCGGCTCGGACGTCGCTCGTCGTCGGGCCCGGACTTGTCGGTTCTCGCCGTAGGCGAGGCGTCGTTGCCCACTCGTCCGCGCCGAGCCTGCGCGTGGTAGGAGATCGAGGCCGTCGTGCGCTCGGACGCACGTCCGGCTCGAGCTGCTCCGGGCTCTTCAGGTCGCCGTAGCTGACCTGCATCGGACAGCTCGGGCAGTCGGGTTGAACGAGAGCCGCGTCGACCAGGAGTCGAACTTGCGCGTCTCGATGTTCCAGCGGAACTGATCGGGCTCGCGGCCGTTGAACCAGGAGCCTTCGAGCTGGAACGGCCCCTGGCTCGACGCCGAGCGTCGCGACGCCGAAGGTGATGTGCGTCGAGTCGAGCCAGTGATGGCGTGCAGCGGCGCCTCCGGGATTGCGCATGCCGGAGAAGCGGTGCATGAACGCCGGCGGGCCGAGCGCCGGCTCGCCCGGCAGGCCGAAGTAGGCGAAGGCCGGAGCCCTCGCTGGCCGAGCGGCACGCTGTAGGAAGTCGGACAGCTCCATGAAGAGGTCGTGCGGATGCTGGCGATCGACCAGATGGCGTCGACGCCGTCGGCCGTCTCGCCGGTCTGGAACAGCAGCGGATAGCCGCTCTTGCCCATGGTCGGGTCGAGCGAGAGCATGGCGCGCAGGCCGAGCGTGCCGGCGCCGAGCCGGCCGGTTGCCCATCAGCATCGAGCATGCTCGCGGTGAAGGCCTTCGTCGTCGCCGCGCGGGCCGGTCTGCCGGTCGTAGATGGCGTTGACGTAGCCATGCGCCATGAGCGACCAGTCGCCCTCGCGTCATGTGCAGGCCCGCCATGGGCGTGGCGTCTGGGCTCCACGAGGTGCCCGAGCCCTCGCGTGACATCGGGTAGCGGGCCGAGGGCGTCTTCGTCGCCGCGCGCTGCCGTGCTCGCTCGTCGCCGCCGGCTTGTCGTGGGCCGACATGTCATGCCCGGGCATGGTCGACATGTCGTGTGGATGGGCGGTGCCGGAGGCGGCGCTGGCGGGGGCGCTGCCGGGGCTTGCCCCGCGGCACGACCGGTGCCGCGGCCAGAACCGGCGGCAAGGGCGATCGCAAGGGGAGCGAGGCGAGCATCGTCGACGCGGCTGCGCCGGGGCGCGGCACCACGGCCGCGCGACCGAAAGCATCGGAACTCCTTCGTTGGTGCAGATCGCGGGGACGGTCACCGCCGGCGCGTGGGTCGCATCGCGCCATAACGCGGCGACCGGTCGCAACCAGGCCGCTCCGCGCGAGGCGAGTCAGACGAAGGAGGACGCTCGGGGAGGTCGCTCGAGCCCTTCGGTGACGAACGGGGAGACGGTGCCGATGGGCAAGGCGGAAGGATTCGACAGGGCGACCACGGGCAAGGCGAAGTCCGCGACGGCGATGGCCATCGACGCGCAGCACGCGGCGCAGACGCTGCACTTCGCGGCGGCATCCTCCGGCGTGCCCTGCGTCCTGGTGATGCCCCCTGCATGGCCCTGAGTCGGGTCTTGGCGCGGCATGGCATCCATCGTCGAGGCGCTGCCCCTCGTTCCCGTCATCGACATGATGGTGAGCAGGCACGCCTTCTCCGAGGGTCGCGCAAAGCGTCATGCTCGCGGCAGCCAAGCCCTGCAGCGGCAGCGCGGCGACCAGGAGCGGTGAAGACGATGCGAAGAGCGCCGAGCATGGGGCCAGTCTAGCGAACGGTGACGGGGCGCTCAGTCGAGGCTGGATCTCGCCGTCGAACTTCACGCTCAGTGCCAGAGCCGGGGATGTCGAGCGTCATGGTGGCGGGCAGGCGGGCATCGTCCGACACGCTGCCGATCGCAAGGGCCTTGGCCACGGCCTGCTCGATTTCGCGCTGCGAGCATCACGCCGACCATCTTGAGGAACTTGCGGATGCTGATGTTGAAGTTCTCGTCGTTCATGCCGATCTCGGTGGGTCATCGAACGGACAGGTTAATCCTTCTGAGCTCCGCCTTCGGCCTTCCGGCAAGCCCTTCGCCGCGGTGCTACCCTCGCGGCCGCGATGAAGGCATTTCCTGCGCTGTTGGCGTCTGCTCGTCCTCGTGGCCGCGGTTCTGATCGCGCCCCAGGCGTCGCTGCTGCACGCGCTGGCGCACGACCTCGACGGTCGAACCTCGAACGAGAGCGGCGAAAAGCGCCACCACACGGTCGGCCAAGGTCTGCGGCACCTGCCTCGCGGGTGCCCAGGTGGGAGGGTCGCTGCCTCGCGCTTCGAGTGGGCTGCTCGAGGCGCACGAGCCGGTGGCGCCGGCCAGCGACGCCGGCGATCGCATTGCCGGCGCGCCACGCGTCCGTCTTCCAGGCCAGGGCTCCTCCGCTCGCGACGATCTGACTGAGCGTCCCCTGGGGACTCGAGCGGTGCGCTCCGTCGCGCCGCCGTCATGTCGTTGCGCAGGAGCCTTTCATGTCCTCTGTCCACACGGTCTTCGGCCTTGCCGTGGCCGCCTCGTGCTGCGATTCCGCTCTCGTCCGTCGCCGCGGACGAGGCCGATGCGGCGGTCCAGCTGCAGCAGCTGAAGGAGCAGATCGCCGAGCTGCGCCAAGGCTACGAGCAGCGCCTCCAGGCGCTGGAGCGGCGGATCGCCGAGCTGCAGTCCGCTTCCGCCAAGCCGCCCGCGACCGGCGACGCCCCGCCGCGCGGTCGCCGGCGCCTGCGCCCGCCGGTGGCAGCGTGCCGGCCGCGACCGCGCCGGCGCCAGTGGCGGCCGCGCCCGCAGGCGGCTCGGCATCGGCGTTCAACCCGGCGATCTCGCTGATCCTCGCCGGCACGCTACGCGAACCTGTCGCGCGACCCGGCGACGTATCAGCCTGCAAGGCTTCATGCCGACGCGGCGGCGAGGTCGGCCCGGGGCCCGCGCGGATTCAACATCGGCGAATCCGAGCTCGGCATCAGCGCCAGCCATCGATCCGATGTTCTCCGGCCAGCCTGACCGCGTCGCTGACGTCGGACAACAGCCTCGAGCGTCGAGGAGGCCTGGTTCGAGGGCCAGGGCCTGTTCGAGGGCGGCGACGCTGCGCGCCGGCCGCTTCCTGTCGTCGATCGGCTACCTCAACGACCACCACGCGCACACCTGGGACTTCGTCGACGCGCCGCTGCGTCTACCAGGCCTTCTTCGGCGGACCGATCAAGACCGACGGCCTGCAGATGCGCTGGCTCGCGCCGACCGATCGCTTCTTCGAGCTCGGCGCGCGAGATCGGCTCGGGGACGAGCTTCCCGGAAGCGACGGCGGCCGCAACGGGATCGGCTCGACGGCGCTCTTCGCTCACGTCGGCGACGACCTCGGCAGCGAGCGCGAGCTGGCGCCTCGGCGCCTCGTTCCAGCACTACCGCGCCGACGATCGCCCCTACGACGACGTCAACGCGCGCCGGCACGACGGTCACCAACAGCTTCACCGGCACGAGCCGCACCTGGGGCCTGGACGCGCATCTACAAGTGGGCGCCCGGCGGCAATGCGCGCAGCCAGCAGCCTGACGATCCAGGGCGAGTACTTCCAGCGGCGCGAAAGCGGCACCCTGAGCTACGACACGCAGGCGCAGGCGGGCGCGACCGGCGAGCGGCAGCTACGCTTCGACGCAGAGCGGCTGGTACCTGCAGGCCGTCTACCAGTTCATGCCGACGCTGGCGCGCTCGGCGCGCGCTACGACCGGCTCGATTCCGGCACGCCCGCGGATCGGCCTCGTCAGCGACGGCACGCTCGCGCCGGCCGACTTCTCGATCCTGCAGCCGCGCGCGGCCGTCGCGCAGCACCGCTGATGCTCGACTGGTCGCCCTCCGAGTTCAGCCGCCTGCGCCTGCAGCTCGCCGCCGACCGCAGCCGCTCGACGGAGACCGATCGGCAGATCTTCCTTCAATACATCATGAGCCTGGGTGCGCACGGCGCTCACCAGTTCTAGGAGACAGCGCCATGACACGCTGCACTTCCGGCCCTCGCTGCTCGCCGCCCTGGCGGTCGCCTCCCTGCCGGCGCAGGCCGCGCTCAACGTCGTCGCCTGCGAGCCCGAATGGGCGTCGCTGGCGACGGAGCTCGGCGGCGACAAGCTCAAGGTCTCGTCGACGACCACGGCCTGCAGGATCCGCATCACATCGAGGCGCGGCCGAGCCTGATCGCGCGCATGCGCAGCGCCGACCTGCTCGTCTGCACCGGCATGGAGCTCGAGGTCGGCTGGCTGCCGGTGCTGCTGCAGCAGTCGGGCGAACGCAAGCTCGCGCCGCGGCGCGCCGGGCAACTTCGAGGCCGGCCGCTTCGTCGTGCCGCTCGACGTGCCGGCGCGGCTCGACCGCAGCGAGGGCGACGTCCACGCCGCGCGGCAATCCGCACATCCAGCTCGATCCGCGCAACATCGCCGAAGGTCGCCGACCGCGCTCGGCGCGCGCGCTGGCGCAGATCGACGCCGGCCAACGCGCCGACTCTACCAGAGCGGCTCGCGGCGCTTCTCGCAGCCGCTGGAGCGAGGCGATCGCGCAAGTGGGAGCAGCAGGCGCAGCCGCTGCGCGGCATGCCGGTGGTCGCGCAGCACAAGAACATGAACTACCTCTGGAGCTGGCTCGGCGTGCGCGAGGTCGCGACGCTCGAGCCCAAGCCCGGCGTCGAGCCGAGCGGCGGCGCACCTGAGCAGCGCTCAACGCGCAGCTCGCGGCAGCAGCCGGCGAAGATGGTGCGTGCGCGCCGCGTACGAGGATCCGCGCGCCTCGCAGCTGGCTCTCCGAGCACGCCGGCATCCCGGCCGTCGTCCTGCCGTTCACGGTCGGCGGCAACGACAAGGCGAGCGACCTGTTCGGCCTGTTCGACAGCACGCTGTCGCGCTGCTGCTCGGCGCGGGCGGCGAAGTGAACTGGTCCGCGCGTCGACCGCGTCGATCCTGCTGCCGGCGTTCGCTCGCCGGCGCTGCTCGTGCTCGGCGACGCACGTTCCGCTCGGCATCGCAGGTGCTGCGCCGGGGCATCGTCTTCATCGACCTGGCGATCGCGCAGATCGCCGGCCTCGGCGTCATCGTCGCCGGCCTGTTCGAGCTCGCGCCGGGCGGCTGGCAGGTGCAGGCTCGCGGCCGCGACTCGCGGCGCTGCTCGGCGCGCCTGCTGCTCACCTGGACCGAGCGCAAGTGGCCCGAGGTGCAGGAGGCGCAGATCGGCGTCGTGTTCGTCCTCGCGGCCGACCGGCGGCATCCTGCTGCTCGCCAAGAACCCGCACGGCGGCGAGCACCTGCGCGACCTGCTCGCCGGCCAGATCCTCTGGGTCGAGCTACGCGCCAGCTCGCCGTCCCGCTCGCTCGTCACGCGTCGCCGCCCTCGCGCGTGCTGCGCGGCCTGCGCGCGACCGGCTCTCGCGGCGTCGGCTTCTATCTCGTCTTCGCGCTGGCCGTGACCGGCGTCGGTGCAGCTGGTCGGCGTCTACCTCGTCTTCGCCACGCTGATCGTTCCGGCGCTCGGCGCCCGCAACCATCCGCGGAAGCAGGCGCCTCGCCATGGCCTATGGCGTCGGCGTCGCCGGCTACGCCGCGGGCCTGCTGCTCTCCGCGGCCCTCGACCTGCCGACCGGCGCGATGGTGGTGTGGTGCCTGGCGGTGCTGGCCGCCATCGCTCATGCCACGGCGCCTCGACAGTCGCAGCGGCCGGTGGCTAGGACGCGGGCTCGAACGGCACGATCTGCGAGATCAGCGACGCACCGTCGCTGAGCAGGAAGTCCTTGAAGGCCTGCGCCACCGGAGGCGGCAGGCGCTTGTGGCGTCGATGGACGACGTACCAGTTCAGCATCAGCGGGAAGCCCTGCACGTCGAGCACGGCGCAGGCTGCTCGCCTGCGCAGCTCCTGCGCTGATCGTGTGCGCCGACAGGAAGCTCGATGCCCATGCCGGCGATCACCGCCTGCTTGATGGTCTCGGTGCTGCGAGATCTCCATCGCGACCTGGATGTCGCTCGATGTGCGCGCCGAAGCCCTCCTCCATCGACTTGCCAGGTGTCCGAGCCCTTCTCGCGAACGACGAACGGCTCGCGCATCAGCGTCGCCATGCTGATCCGCTTCCTGCCGACCAGCGGATGCGATCGGCGCGGCGACGATGACGTAGGGATGCGGCGCGAACGGCTCGGCTGACCGTGTCGGCATCCGCCGGCGGCCGCACCATGATCGCGAGATCGGTGAGGTTGTCGGCGATCTGGGCGAGCAGCTCCTCGCGGTTGTGAACCGTGAAGTTCAGCGACCACGCCGCTGGTGGCGGCCGACGAACTCGACCAGCAGGCGCGGGAAGAAGTAGTCGCCGGCGCTGATCACGCCGACGTTGAGCTTGCCGCCCGAGACGCCCTTGAACTGCGTCATCGCGTTCTCGGCCGCCTCGAACTGCTGGATGATGGCGCGGCTGATGCCGCAGCAGCTCGGTGCCCGCCGGCGTCAGGTAGATCTTCTTGCCGAACTGCTCGAACAGGGCGTTGCCGGCGTGCTCTTCGAGCTTCCTGATCTGTATCGAGACGGCGGGCTGGCGTCAGGAACAGCTCTTCGGCGGCGCGCGAAAAGCTGAGCAGGCGCGCGACCGCCTCGAAGACCTTCAGCTGGCGCAGCGTCGCGTTCTTCACCGGCGCATTCTGCGCGCGCCCGGCGCCTGTTCACGCCATGCGAGAGCGGCCCTGTCAGGGCCTGAACTGCTATCCCCGTCGCGAGATTCAGGCGCCCGAGCTCGCCGGAAAGCGACGCTTGCGACCAGTCGAAATTCCTCGCCTGCACGCCGACGTTGCGGCTGCGGTGCTGGACCTGCTTCTGCCGGATGAGCTCGACCAGGAACTCGGCGTCGTAGGCCTTGAGCAGGTGCGGCTGCTGCGCCGACAGGTAGTGACGGATCCGCTCTGCCTCGTTCGCGCTTCGACGTGCCAGCTCGTCATAGGTGGCGCTGTCCCAGTGCCATCTGAATCCGAGCTCGTAGAACGCCGCGTTGTAGGCGTTGCGCTCGAGCTCGACTCCGCCTGCCTCGTTCTCGATGTTGTCGCGATGACCCATGAATGTCCCCTTGAATCGGCCGCTTTGGAAACGTGCTGCAAGGGGAATGTAGTCAGGGCGATCGATAAGTCGATAGTTAAACTTTCAAATCATCATCATTGCTGATGATTTATGGATCCTCAGCCGGCGGCCGCGGCCTGCATGTCGCCGAGCACCCGGCCGCCGCCGTAGCTGCCTTGCACCGGCGCCGTGCCGCCGAGCGAGAGGCGAACGGCGCAGTACTTGAACTCCGGAATCTTCGCGAACGGGTCGAGCGCCGCGTTGGTGAGCCGGTTGATCGCCGCCTCGTAGTAGCAGAACGGAACGAACACCGCGCCGCGCGGCGAGCTGTCGTCGGCGCGGGCGTACAGCGCGACGCTTGCCGCGGCGCGACTCGATCGGTCACGACGTCGCCCGGCTGCGCGCCCAGCGCCGCGAGGTCGAGCGGATGGATCGAGCGCGACCGGATCGGGCTCGAGCGCGTCGAGCGCGGTCGCGCGCCGCGTCATGCTGCCGGTGTGCCAGTGCTCGAGCTGGCGGCCGGTGATCAGCACCATCGGGTACTCGGCGTCGGGGCGCTCGTCGGCGGGAATGATGTCGGCCGGAACGAACCGCGCCGCGGCCGGTCTCGCGCGGGAAGCTGTCGATGAAGACGACCGGCTCGCCCGGATCGCCTTCGGCGCGCACGGGTAGGTCACGGCGTGCTCGCGCTCGAGCCGCTCCCAGGTGATGCCGGCGATGCTGGGCATCGTGTGCCGCATCTCGTCGAACACCTCGCGACGACCGGCTCGTCGTGCCAGTCGAGGCCGAGCTGCCGCGCGATCTGCTGGATGATCCAGAGGTCCTGGCGCGCGTCGCCGGGCGGGTCGATCGCCTGGCGGCCGAGCTGGACCAGCCGGTCGGTGTTGGTGAAGGTGCCGGTCTTCTCCGGGAACGCGCTCGCCGGCAGGATCGACGTCGGCGCAGGTAGGCGGTCTCCGGTGAGGAAGATGTCCTGCACGACCAGGTGCTCGAGCGCGCGCGAGCGCTTCGCGCGCGTGGTTGGCGTCGGGGTCCGACATCGCCGGGTTCTCGCCCATGACGTACATGCCGCGGACCGTCGCCTGCTTGATCGCGTGCATCACCTCGACGACGGTCAGGCCGCGGCTGCGTCGTCGAGCGTTCCCGCGGCAGCTGCCAGGCCGCTCGAAGCGCGCGCGCGCCTCCGGGCTCGAGACGTGCTGGTAGTCGGGGTACATCATCGGGATCAGGCCCGGCGTCGGACGCGCCCTGGACGTTGTTCTGGCCGCGCAGCGGATGCAGGCCGGTGCCGGGCCGGCCGATCTGGCCGGTCATCAGCGACAGCGCGATCAGGCAGCGCGCGTTGTCGGTGCCGTGCACGTGCTGCGAGATGCCCATGCCCCACAGGATCATCGACGCCTTCGAGGTCGCGTACAGGCGCGCGACGTCGCGGATCGTCTCGGCGTCGATGCCGCAGATCGGCGCCATCGCTTCCGGGCTGTAGGCCTGCGACGTTGTCGCGCAGCTCGTCGTAGCCGATCGTGCGGCTGGCGATGAAGCGCCTCGTCGACCAGGCCCTCGGCGACGATGACGTGCATCATCGCGTTGAGCAGCGCGACGTCGGTGTCGGGCTTGAACTGCAGGTAGCGGTGCGCGTGGCGCGCCAGCTCGGAGCGGCGCGGGTCGCGCGACGATCAGCTTGGTGCCGCTCTTCGCCGCGTTCTTGATCCAGGTCGCCGCCACCGGGTGGTTCACCGTCGGGTTGGCGCCGATGATGATGCACGACCTCGGCCTCGGTCGACGTCCATCACCGGGTTCGAGACCGCGCCCGAGCCGATGCCTTCGAGCAGCGCGACGACGCGACGAGGCGTGGCACAGGCGCGTGCAGTGGTCGACGTTGTTGCTGCCGAAAGCCGGTGCGCACGAGCTTCTGGAACAGGTAGGCCTCTTCGTTGCTGCCCTTCGCCGAGCCGAAGCCGGCCAGCGCCTTCGGCGCCGTGCGCGGTCGCGGATCTGCGTCAGGCTGCCGCCGGCGAGCGCGAGCGCCTCTTCCCAGCGTCGCCTCGCGGAACACGTCGATCACGCGCGTCCGGATCCATCGTCGAAGTCGGCGCGCTTGCGGCGCGTCGGCGCGGCGGATCAGCGGCTTGCGTCAGGCGCTGCGGGTGGTGCGCGTAGTCGAAGCCGTAGCGGCCCTTGACGCACAGGCGGCCCGTGGTTCGCCGGGCCGTCGCGGCCGTCGACGCAGAGGATCTGGTTGTCCTTGACGTTGTAGGTGAGCTGGCAGCCGACGCCGCAGATACGGGCAGACCGACTCGACCTGCTTGTCGGGCACGGCCAGCGCGACGTCGCGCGCCGGCATCAGCGCGCCGGTCGGGCAGGCCTGCACGCATTCGCCGCAGGCGACGCAGGTCGACGCGCCCATCGGGTCGTCCATGTCGAAGACGATCTTCGAGCGCTGCGCCGCGGAACGCGCAGGCCGATGACGTCGTTGACCTGCTCGTCGCGGCAGGCGCGAACGCAGCGCGTGCACTGGATGCAGGCGTCGAGGTTGACCGCGATCGCCGGGTGCGACAGGTCGCGGCGACCGGCGCGCGCGGCGCGAAGCGCGGCTTGCCGACGTCGAGCTGCGTCGCCCACTGGTCGAGCTCGCTGTCGCGGCGTGTACTGCGCTCGCGGCATGTCGGACAGCAGCAGCTCGAGCACCAGCTTCTGCGACTTGAGCGGCGCGCTCGCTGTCGGTCGTGACCTTCATGCCCGGCGCTCGGCGCGCGGCAGCACGACGGCGCGAGCACGCGCTCGCCGGCGATCTCGACCATGCACGCGCGGCAGTTGCCGGCCGGGTCGAGCCCGTCCTTGTAGCAGAGGCGCGGGATCGCGATGCCTTGCGCGTCGGCGATCTCGATGCAGCGTCTCGCCGGCGCGCGCCTCGACGCTCGCGGCCGTTCAGCTCGAAGCGACGACGGGCGTCGTCGACGCCTCGGTGCGCGTGATGGCGTTCATGGCGCGTGCGTGCGTTCATGGCCGTCCGCGAGCTCGTGCGGGAAGTAGCTTGATCGACGCAGTCGACCGGATTCGGCGCCGCCTGGCCGAGGCCGCAGATCGATGCGTCGCGCATCACGACCGACAGGTCGTCGAGCAGCGTCCAGGTCCCAGCGTCGGCTCGCGCGATCAGGACCGACGCCTTGGCGGTGCCGTTGCGGCACGGCGTGCACTGGCCGCACGACTCGTGCTCGAAGAAGCGCATCATGTTGCGCGCCGCGCCGATGCGCGCTGTCGTGGTCGGACAGGACGATGACCGCGGCCGAGCCGATGAAGCAGCCGTACGGGCTGCAGCGTGTCGAAGTCGAGCGGGATGTCGTCCATCGACGCCGGCAGGATGCCGCCCGAGGCGCCGCCCGGCAGGTAGCCGTAGAAGCGTGTGCCCGTCGCAGCATGCCGCCGCAGTACTCGTCGATCAGCTCCTGGATGCGTGATGCCGGCCGGCGCGAGCTTGACGCCCGGGCTCTGCGACGCGGCCCGAGACCGAGAACGAGCGCAGGCCCTTGCGGCCGTTGCGGCCGTGCGAGGCGAACCAGTCGCCGCCCTTGCTCGAGCGAGCTCGCGCACCCAGTACAGCGTCTCGAAGTTGTGCTCGAGCGTCGGCCGGCCGAACAGGCCCACCTGGGCGACGTACGGCGGGCGCAGGCGCGGCATGCCGCGCTTGCCTTCGATCGATTCGATCATCGCCGACTCTTCGCCGCAGATGTAGGCGCCGGCGCCGCGGCGCAGGATGGATCGTCGGGCATGCGCGGCACGGCGGCGTCGGCGCTGCAGCGTCGGCGAGCTCGGCCTCGAGCATCGCGCGGCAGCCGTGGTACTCGTCGCGCAGGTAGACGTAGATCGCGTCGATGCCGACCGCCCAGGCCGCGATCAGCATGCCTTCGAGGAAGCGGTGCGGGTCGCGCTCGAGGTAGACGCGGTCCTTGAACGTGCCCGGCTCGCCTTCGTCGATGTTGACCGCCATCAGGCGCGGCGCCGGCTCGGCTGCGCACGATGCGCCACTTGCGCCCGGCCGGGAAGCCCGCGCCGCCGAGGCCGCGCAGGCCCGACGTCTTCGAGCGTCTTGATCACCGATCTCGACGTCGCGCTCGCCGCCGATGCACTGGCTGCAGCAGCGCATAGCCGCCGTCGGCGCTGGTAGGCGGCGCAGGTCGATGAAGCCTTCGGGCTCGTGGCGCGTCCGCTTCGCCGCGACCGCGCGCTGCGACCTCGTCGCGCGGTCGCGCGCGGCACCGGGTTCTGGCCGACGACGGCCGCCGGCGCCTGCTCGCAGCGGCCGATGCACGGCGCCGCGATGACGCGCACGTCGGCGCCGAGCAGGCCGCGGCAGCGCGCGCCAGCAGCTCGCTGCGCGCCGGCCATCTCGCACGACAGGCCGTCGCAGACGCGCACCGTCAGCGCCGGCGGCGCGGCGCTCGCCTTCCTTGACGACGTCGAAGTGGTGATAGAAGGTCGCGACCTCGTAGCACCTCGGCCTGCGCGAGGCTTCATCTCGCGCGCGAGCGCCGCGAGGTGCGCGGCGCGAGAGGTGGCCGTAGCGGTCCTGGATCTTGTGCAGGTGCTCGATCAGGAGGTCGCTGCTGGCGCGGCTCGTCGCCGAGCAGCGTCGCGCACCGCCGCGCGCGCCTCGGGATCGACGCGGCCGGCCGCGCGGCGCTTCGCGCTTGCGTTGGCGGGTCGATCCCTCGGGGACGATCGCGATGACGGGACGGTCCACG
>ERZ1370068.8976-contig-7789_pt1 | contig 15320 bp, 16 predicted proteins | sample MGYA00561227_ERZ1370068 | MGnify/ENA primary metagenome ERZ1370068 (study PRJEB38410, sample SAMEA6850437) | metagenome | study: Metagenomic assessment of the ecological functions of the soil: analysis of the soil microbiota associated with the...
CCGTCCAGCAGCGCGTTCGAGGAGAGCGTCGAACAGGAAGCCCGTCCCGGTGGGACGGGCGGCGTCGAACTCTCTCACCGTGTCCGCCAAGCCGCCCGTGCGCCGCACCACCGAACGGCGCGTAGCGCAAGGCGATCAGCTGCGCGAGACCGCATGGCTCTAGCGCGACGGCATGAGGAAGCAGTCGCCCCCGCGTACATCCGCGAGGCGAGCTCCGAATCATACCCGATGCGCACCGCGACCTCGCCCGGGTTGCGCGCGGCCGCCTCATCCACGCTTCCTCGAGCGGCGCCTCGCCCGAGCCGAGGAGCGCGACCCGGCAGCCCGGCCTCCAGCATGCCGGGCAGGCTTTCGAGGGCCAGGTCGAGTCCCTTCTGCCACGCGAGCCGCGTGACCATGGTCGACGAGCGGACCCGGCGCCCTCGTCGAGCCCCAGCTGCGCGGCGCAAGGCTTCGCGACAGACGCACCTGCCCTCGGCTCGTCCGCCGAGTACGGGCTGCAGCCAGCGCGGGGTCCTGGCCGGGTTCCACTGCTCGTAGTCGATGCCGTTGACCACGCCGTGCAGGTCGCCGCTGCGCTCCTCGAGCACGCCCTCGAGCCCGTTGCCGAACTCGCGGCATTCGGATCTCGGCGCGTACGTGCGGCTGACCGTGGTGAGCAGTCGGAGAAGACGAGCGCCGCCCTTCAGGAAGTTGAGCTTGCCGTAGAACTCGATCCCGGCCGGCGTGAAGACGTCCCACCTGAGGCCGGTCAGCGGCATGTCGTGATGCCAGAAGACGCCCTGGTAGGCCAGGTTGTGGATGGTGAAGACGGTGGCGATGGATCCGAGCGCCGGGTGATCACGGTAGAGCGTGCGGAGGTAGACGGCAGGAGCCCGGTCTGCCAGTCGTTGGCATGGACGATCTGCGGGCGCCACCCAGTCGCGCTCCATGCCGTCGAGCGCGATGCAGCGCCTCGAGCGCGCCGCGGCAGAAGAAGACGAACGCGCTCGCAGTTGTCCCGGTAGTCGCCGTCGCCGGTGCCGTAGAGCCCGTCGCGGTCGTAGTAGTGATCGCTGCCGAGGAAGTAGACGGGCACGCGGCCGCCGTCCGTCTCGGTCCCGAGGAGCGCGCCCGCGACGAGCGCGGTCGCCCAGCCGGCACCTCGAGGCGCGGGACGACCGTCCTGATGCCGGAGGCGTGGCGCTCCACGCCGCGATACGCGCGGCATCGAGGATGCGCACGTCGTGCCCCAGGCGCGCGCAGCGCGCGCGGCAGCGGCCCGCGACGTCGCGCGAGCCCGCCCGTCTTGGCGAACGGCGCCACCTGACGCCATCAGGAGGCGCATCGCAGCACGCCTGCACGCGGGGAGGAACGCTGCGCCACGATTCTGTGCTGCCTCTAGCGCGTCCGATCTCTCTCGAGGATCGGAAAGACGAGCTGCGGTGATGTGCGAGGAGATGCGCTTGAGGTTGGTCAGCACGTCGAGGTGGATCTCGGAGGTCTCGAGCGACTCCGGCGAGCCCCGGCGCAGTCGCGCCAGGTGCGACTCTGCGGAGCTCGCGCTCGCGCTGGCGGATCATCGGCCGCTGGTCCAGCACCTCCTGCGCCAGCGCCCTGGTCGTTGGCGGCGAAGCCCGCGATGGCGCGCTCGAGGTTCTTCGACATCGATGCCGTGGAACTCGATCAGCTCGGCCTAGCCTGCCTCCGGAGAAGCGCCGGCCCTGGTAGAGCTTCTTGCGCGCCAGCTCCATCAGGTTCTTGTCGACGATGTCGCCGATGTTCTCGAGGTTGCCGATGAAGGAGATCAGCCGATCTCCTTTGCGCGAGAGGTCGGGAGCCCATCGTCTCCTGCGCCCAGGCGGGCCAGGAAGAGCTTGATCTCGCGCTCGAGGTAGTCGAGCTGGTCGTCGCGCCGCTCCACGTCCTCGAGCAGCTCCTGGTTGTCGCGTCGGAGGACGCGTCATGCGCGTCGCGCAGCATCCCTGGGCGACGTCGCCCATGCGCAGCGCCTCGCGCGTCGCCTGGCCGATGGCCAGCGCCGGCTGGTCGAGGTACCGATCGTCGAGATAGCGCGTCTTGAACGGGATTGTCGGCCGCGCTCCGTCGTCCGGCACGAGCGCGGTCGATCACCCGCGCTGCCCAGCGGCGCGAACGGGCAGGAACGAGCGGCGCTGATCGCCACGTTGAAGAAGCGTGTGGGCGTTGGCGATCTGCCGCGCCGGCGTCGCCGGCCGTGGCGGCCGACCAGCCGCGGTCGAGCGGGTGCGATGAACGGGAAGACGAGCGCGACGCCCGAGCACCTTGAACGCGATGTGCGCCACCGCCACGCGACGCGCGTCGGCGGTGGCGCGCAGGCTCGCGGCCAGCGCCGTGGCGCACGTGCCGATGTTGGCGCCCAGCACGACGGGGACCGCGCCCGTCGAGCGCGCAGCAGGCCCTGCTGGGCCGAGCGAGAGAGCGAGGCCGATGGTCGCCGCCGACGAGGCCATCGCCGCGCTGAACGACCGCGCCCGACGAGCAGCCCAGGAACGGATTGGCGGACGAGCGCCACCACGCACCTGGCGCGCGAGTCGGTTCGTCGGCCAGCGGGCGCCACGCCCGTCGGTCATGACACTTGCATGCCGAGGAAGATCGAGGCCGAAGCCGAGCACCGCCTGCCCGAGGCTCTTGCACGAGCCCGCGCCGGGCCGAAGAAGCGTGAGCGCGAAGCCCGACGCCGACCAGTGAGCAGCGCCAGATCCTGGACCTTGAAGGCGAGGAGCTGCACGGTGAACGTCGTGCCGATGTCGGCGCCCAGGATGACGCCGAGCGACTGCCGGAACGTCACGAGGCCGGCCGACACGAAGCCGATCAGCATGAGCGTCGTCGCCGACGAGGACTGGATGAGCGCGGTGACCAGCGCGCCGGAGACGACGGCGGCGAGCCGGTTGCGCGTCATGCTCGTGAGCAGGTGCCGCAGGTGGCCGCCGGCCGCGCGCTGCAGCCCGTCGCCGCTGAGCTGCATGCCGTAGAGCAGCAGGGCCAGGCCGCCGAACAGCGCCAGCAGGCATCATGGCTGGCGGGCCGACGCGCGGTCGAGCTGCGCGACAACGGCGAGCCGGCGTCGAGGTCCCGGCGAGGTGGCCGGTGTCGTTGACGGAGCGCACGCGGGGCGGGACGACCTCGGTGAGCGAGCCGTTGCCGACGCGTCAGCCGCCAGATCGATGACGAGCGGCAGCCCGAGGCAGTGCGCGAGGTACGCGCTGATGACGCCGCCGTGGCAGACGATCAGCACGTCGCTCGCCGTTCGGGATGGGCGGCGGCGATGTCCGATCCACGCGCGGACGCACCCGCGCGCTGCACGTCCGCGAGCGGCTCGCCGCCCGGCGGCAGGCAGTCGACCGGGTCGCGCACCCACCGCGCGTACGGGATCGCCCGGCGCGCGCGGACTCTCGTCGACCGTGCAGCCCTCCCAGCTCGCCGAGCGAGAGCTCGCGCAGGTCGTGCGACGGCCGTCAGCGGCAGGCCGAGTCGCGGCGGCGGCGATCTCGGCCGTCTGCCGCGCGCGCTCGAGCGGGCTCGTGTAGACGCGCGGCGACGCGCGCCGGCCGCGGCGCACGGCGCCGAGCGCCTCGGCCTGGCGCGCGCCGAGCTCGGAGAGCGGCACGTCCGCGTGCGCCCTGGAAGCGGCGCACGGCGTTCGACAACCGACTGCCCGTGGCGCGCGAGGCGGAGGCTCTCAACGTCAGCGCTCCGACGGCGCGCCGCCACGGCGCGCGCGCCTCGAGGCGCGCGACCGTCTCCGCCTTGCCGAGAAGCGCCAGCCACCTCGAAGATCGGCGGGCTCGCGGTCCTGCCGGTCAGCGCGATGCGCGTGAGCTGGGCGAGGTCCACGAGCTTGAGTCCCATCTCCGCGGCAAGCCCGCGATAGAGCCCTCGAGGCCTCGGGCGTCGAACGCGCTCCTGGGCCTCGATGCGCTTGATCAGCACGTCGTAGCCGCTGCGGCGCCTCCGGGCGCCCAGAACTTCGGACGTCGCCTGGCGATCGTACGCTGCGGGCGCGTCGAGTAGAACGGCCGCCTGCTCGGCCATCTCGACGAGCGTGCGTGGCGCGCTCCTTCAGCGCTCGTCCGCGATTCGCGCCAGGCCAGCCCGATCGCGTCGGGCGGCGGAGCAGCCCGCACCGCGCGCGCAGGAACGGCAGCCAGCGGCCGCGGCGAGGCGCTCGCGGCGCGGCTCGACTGGATCCACTGGTGGGAGACCCACTAGAGCTTCGCCTGATCGAAGACCGCGCCCGCCTGTGCCCACGTGCTCCAGGTCGAAGTGCTCGGATCGAGCTCTTCGCGCGACAGGATTTCCTGGTCGCCGTGGGACCAGCCGAGGCGCGCCAGGTAGTTCACGCATCGCCTCGGGCAGGATGCCCTGGTCGCGGAAGGCCTGCGACGGTCGTGGCGCCGTGACGCTTGGACAGCCGCGCTCCGGTCGGGCGCCGAGGATCATCGGGATGTGGGCGAAGACCGGCGGCACGGTAACCGAGCGCCTGGCAGTAGCACGCGATCTGCTTGGGCGTGTTGCGACAGGTGGTCGTTGCCGCGGATGACGTGGGTGATCTTCATGGTGACGTCGTCCACCACCACGCAGAAGTTGTAGGTCGGGCGTGCCGTCGGTGCGCACGAGGATCCAGTCGTCGAGCGTGTCGTTGTCGAAGCCGACGCGCGCCGTGGATCGACGTCGTCGACCACCGTCTGGCCGCTCTGCGGGATCGCGCAGCCGGAGCGCGTGCGGCTCGGACTCGGGCACGTCGGCCTCGCGGCACGTGCCCGGGTACCGGAACGTCTCCTTGCGCGCCTCGGGCGGCCTCGCGCAGCGGCGTCGAGCGTGTCGGGCGCGCAGCGGCAGCGGTAGGCGCGCGCCCTCGGCGCAGCAGACGCTCGGCGTGCGCGCGGTAGATCGTCGAAGCGCTCGGTCTGCCGATAGCCGGGTGCCGGCGGGCCCTCGTCCCAGTCGAGGCCGAGCCAGCGCAGCGCGTCGATGATCTGCTCGATGTGCTCGTCGGTCGAGCGCGAGCGGTCGGTGTCCTCGATGCGCAGGATGAAGACGCCCTTGTGGTGCCGCGCGAAGAGCCCAGTTGAAGAGCGCGGTGCGGGCGCCGCCCACGTGGAAGGAGCCCGTGGGGCTGGGAGCAAATCGGACTCTGACCGTGTCCGGCATGGACATTCATTCTACCCCGATGCGCCTGGGTGGGCGCGCGCGATCGCATTTAGAAGCGCACGCGCCGCATGACGGCCCGCGGAAGCATCCGGATGGCGAGCATGATGACAGCGCCAGATCGGCGGGGCGTAGACCACCGGTGCCCCGCGGTCCATCGCGCGCAGCACGCGGGAGGCGACCGCTTCGGGCTCGCCCGCGAAGGGCGGGACGGGCAGACCCGCCGTCATCGCCGTCTTGACGAAGCCCGGCCGCACGCAGACGACGCGCACGCCGCGGTCGGCGTACGCGAGGTGGAGTCCCTCGAGGAAGGCCGAGAGTCCCGCCTTGGACGCGCCGTAGAGGTAGTTGCTCCGCCGCGCCCTGTCGCCGGCGACCGAGCTGAAGGCGCAGATGGTGCCGCCGCCGCGCCGGCCAGGCGCTCGGCCGCCTGCTGGCACAACACCGCTGTCGCCGGTGAAGTTGAGGTCCAGCAGCGCGCTCGAGCCGCGCCGGATCGCGCTCCAGCGCCTCCTGCGGCGCGAAGTCGCCCGCCGTCACGACGAGCGCGTCGAAGCCTCCGAGGGCTCGATCGGCCGCGTCGAGCGCCGCGGCGAATCCGCGGGCTCGGCCGAGGTCGAAGCGCTCGATGGCCACGCGGCCCGCGCGCGCCGCGCGCCAGCGAGGTCACGGGCCGAGCTCTCGAGCTCGCCCGCGTCTCGCCCGAGGAGGCAGAGCGCGTCGCCGCGCTCGGCCATGAGCCGGGCCAGCGCTCGCCCCATGCCCCGCGTGGCGCCGACCACCACCGCCTTCACGGCGTGTCTCCGAGCACCCGTACCGACTGGGCGGAGCGGAAGCGGTGCTCGGGATCCCACTTCTCGCGGACCCGCCGCCACTCGGAGAGACGCGGCACCATCGCGCGCGAAGTCCTCGGCGCGGGTGACGGCATCCTTGGCGAGGTAGACACGGCCTCCGGCCGCGATCACCGTCGCGTTCAGCTCGTGGACGAGGGCCTCGGTGCGCGGCGCCGCGGTACGGCAGGTCGAGAGCCAGCGTCGTGCCCTCGAGCGGGAAGGACAGATAGGCGTCGGACTCCGGCCCGCAGTCCTTGATGACGGCGAGGAAGGAGGCCGCTCCTCGACGCGGCGAGGCGCTCCAGCAGCTCCGCGACGGCCGGCGCGCCGGCCGCGCGCGGCACCACGCACTGGTACTGGAGGAAGCCGCGCCGGCCGTAGAGGCGATTCCAGCTGCCGATCGCGTCGAGCGGGTAGAAGAAGCCGTGATACGGCACGGGCCGCGCTCGTGCCACGGCGCCGCCTGCAGTGTTTCCTGTAGTACGCAGCGTTGAAGCCGCGCATCAGGACCGGGCTCAGCAGCCACTCGGGCGCGTCCAGCGGCACCCGGATGCGCGCGGATCGCGGCGGCGGCCCGGCGGGCGCCTCGGCCCGGGTGGCGTGACGGCCGCGGATCAGGATTCCCCGCCCCAGGGCAGCGCCCCGCGCGAGGCAGTCGATCCAGCCGACGGTGTAGGGCCAGTCCTTGGCGGCATCGCGCAGGCCGTCGAGCATGGCCCCGAGCCCCGGCACGCGGCTCGGCCTCCGGGACCATCCACGCGCGTCTCCACCGGCTGCAGCCGGAGCGTCACCTCGGCGATGAGCCCGGTCAGCCCCATCCCGCCCACCGTGGCGAGGAAGAGCTCGCGCTCGCGCGTGCGGGCCGCACTCGACCATGCTGCCGTCGGCGACCTGGAGTACCAGGCGATCGACGAAAGCGCCGAAGGAGCCGTCGCGGTGGTGGTTCTTGCCGTGCACGTCGCAGGCGACGCAGCCGCCGACGGTGACGAACCGCGTCCCCGGCGTGACCGGCGGAAACCACCCACGCGGCAGGAAGACGCGCAGGATCTCGGCGAGCGAGAGCCCCGCCTCGCAGGTGAGCGTGCCCCGTTCGCGGTCGAAGGCCAGCACGCGGTCGGCCCGCGCCGTCTCGAGGACGAGCGCGCCGCGAGTGGCCGGCACCGCCGCGTCGCCGTAGGATCGGCCCGAGCCCCGCGGCAGTGACTGGCGCGTCCGCCCGGCGGCAGAAGGAGCCGCTCCGGCCGCGCGACGGCTCCGCTGCTCGACGGGGCGACGCCCCCAGCCCGCGCACGGCCTCGAGGCTCGAGCCCGGTCACGATTCAGGAAGTCCATCGGGGCCGTAGATGATGACGAGCGTCGCCAGCATCCACAGGACGACGTCCAGCAGCAGCCCGCGGTCGTGTGACCAGGAGGTCGGACGGGTTGCCGCCCAGGTCGCGCCGGTACAGCGAGGTAGAGGTAGCGGAAGATGCCGTAGAGCACGAACGGCAGGGTCAGCGGCAAGAGGCGCGTATGGAACTTGGCCACCGTCTCGGGCGACATGGTGTAGAGCGCGTAGGTCGTCACCGTGGAGGCCGTGACGACGGAGATCATCTGGTCGAGGAAGCCCTCGCTGTAGTCGGCCAGGATCGGGCCGGTGGGCGGCGGCATGCGCCGGTGAGCGACCGGTACTCGTGCCGGCGCTTGCCGAGGCTCAGGAAGAGCGCGATCAGGATGGTGCAGATGAGCAGCCATCCCGAGATCTCGGCGTCCACGGCCACGGCGCCCGCCACGGCGCGCAGGACGAAGCCCGCCGCTACCGTCAGGCACGTCGACGATGACGATGTGCTTGAGCCAGACGGAATAGGACGTGAGGAGAGCGCCGTAGCCGAGCGCCACGAGCCCGAAGGGCGGCGACAGCTATGAACGCGGCGGCCAGGCACCCGGCCAGCAGCACGACGCCGAATCCGACCGCCGCGCCGATCGGCAAGCGCGCCTGACGCGACGGGGCGCAGGCGCTTGGACGGATGGAGGCGGTCCTTCATCGGCGTCCGCGACGTCGTTGAAGAGGTAGATGGCGCCCGCTGAGGCCGCAGAAGATGGCGAAGGCGGCGAGCGCAGGCCAGATCCTGGGGTGAGCAGCTGTTGGGAGAAGATGACGCCGGCGAAAACGAAAAGGTTCTTGACCCACTGGCGGGGGCGGAGCGAGGCGAGGAGGGCCAGGGACAGGCGCACGCCCGCGCCCTCTACAACCGGATCACATGCGGCTGGGCGCCCAACGGGCCGGTCAGGTTGCGGGTGTCGATGATGAGGCGGGCCTGCGCGGCAGAGCCGGGCCGGATCGAACTCGCGGTGGGCCGTGAGCACCGCGACCGAGATCGGCAGGACGCGAGGTCGGCGGCCGCCCAATCCACGCCGGTCGAGCCGCCGGTTGCCCACCGCGAGCACGGGCACGTGGGGATCGGTGTAGTCCACGCGCGCGCCGCGCAGCAGGAGCGCATCGATGATCTCGACGGCGGGCGGAGTCCCGCACGTCCCCCACCCCGGGCTTGTAGGCGACTCCCAAGGCCAGGATGCGCGAGCCCTTCAAGCGGCTTGCCCTGGTCGTTGAGGCGTCGGCCGCCAGCTGCACGGTGTAGGCGGGCATGCCGCCGTTGATCTCGTCCGGCGAAGGCGATGAAGCGCGCCTCGTAGCCCATCATGCGCGCGCGCCACGAGGAGATAGTACGGGTCGCTCGGCGAGCAGTGGCCGCCGATGCCCGGCCCCGGGTAGAACGGCATGAACCCGAAGGGCTTGGTCGCGGCCGCGTCGATGATCTCCCAGACGGACAGGCCCAGCCGCCGGCACATGATGGCGAGCTCGTTGGACGAGCGCGATGTTGACGCTGCGGAAGATGTTCTCGAAGAGCTTGACCATCTCGGCCGCCTCGCGGCGACGGAGACCGGGCACCACGCGCTCGACGATCTGGCCGTGAGAGCGCGCAGGCGAGCTCGCAGCATTCCGGCGTCACGCCGCCCACAATCTTGGGATGTTGGCGAGCGCGTACGGTGCGGTTGCCCGGATCGATGCGCTCTGGGGAGAAGGCGAGGAAGAACTGCTTCCCACCGGCAGAGCCGGAGGCGGCGAAGCGCGGGCAGCAGCACCTCCTCCGTCGGTGCCGGGTAGGTCGTCGACTCGAGGACGACGAGCTGGCCGGGGCGGAGGATCCGGGCCACCTCGTCGGCCGCCGCCACGATGTGCGAGATGTCCGGCTCCTTGGATTTTCCGAGCGGCGTCGGCACGCAGATGATGATGGCGTCAGTCCGCGATCCGAGGGCCCGCACGCCTTCGGCGACCGTCAGCCGCCCCGTCCTGACGAGCGGCGCCGGCTCGTCGCTCGGGACGTCCTCGATCGAATCGAGCCGCGCGTGATCAGTGCAGCGCGCTCCGCATCGGCGTCCGCCCCGATCACGGGCGTGCCCGCTTTGGCAAAGGCCACGGCCAGCGGAAGCCCGACGTAGCCGAGCCCGATGACACCGACCGTCGTCGTCGCGCACGCTCGAGCCGCTGCGAGATCCGCCACGACCGCCGCCACGGCTCCGCACCGCGGCGCTCCGGTCCGTCCGCCGCCACGGTCAGGCGGGTTTGGATGGCAGCGCGAACCGCGTCAGCCACGCTCGGACCTCCTCGTCGAGAGCTCCGGGGAAGCACGGCAGCGGCGAGGCACCTCGGACGGCGCGCGCGCGGCGTGGGGGAAGGCCCGTGTCCACGTCGGGCACGGCGAGCACATGGGCCGGGCGGGAACAGGGATCGGGTAGTGCACGGCGGTGCCAACGCCGGCATCGGCGAGCGCGCCCACGAGGGCGTCCGCTTCGGAGTGCGCACCGTGAACTGGTGGATGGACGTGATGAGCCGGCGCTCGCTCCTCGGCCAGCGCGAGCGGCGCGCCCTGCGGGAGCTCGCGGTAGCGCGCGACGATCTCCGGCGCCTGGCGTTCCAGACTTGCGGGTGCCGGGCTTCACGCGCAGGAACGCGGCCTGCAAGCTCGTCGGGCGGCTCGAGTAGCCGAGCTCGACGTGCTCGACTACTTCCGCGGCGAGCCGTGATCGCGGAGCCGCCGGACGGCCTGGGCGATGTCGTCACGGGCCGTCAGCACCATGCCGCCGTCGCCGCAGGCGCGGGTTCTTCGTCGGGTAGAAGGAGGCGGGCGGCGTCCACCCAGACACCCGCCGGCCGGCCGGCATAGGCGGGCCCACGGCCTGCGCCGCGTCCTCGATGACGGCGAGCCCGCGCGCGCGGGCGACGTCGGTGATCGCGTCCATGGCGGCGGGCTGCCCGTAGAGGTGCACCGCCACGATGGCGCGCGTCCGGGGCGTCACCAGCCCGCGCCACCAGCGCGGGGTCGAGGTTGTAGGTGACCGGGGTCGATGTCGACGAAGACGGGCGGGCGCGCACCATCAGCGACGGCGCTGGCCGACGCGACGAACGAGAACGACGGCGTGATTACCTCGTCTCCGGGCCTGACGCCCACCGCCTCGAGCGCGAGCACGAGCGCGTCGGTGCCCAGGTTGCACCGATGCCGTGACGGGTGCCGCAGAGCGCCGCCAGCTCCACTCAGCGCCGCCACTTCCTCCGGGCCAGGATGAACCGGCAGGAGGCCAGCACCCGCTCGGCGGCCGCACCAGCTCGGCCCGGAGCGCGCCGTGCTGCCGCGCGAGATCGATCTGCGGGATCAAGCGCCAGACCGCCTCGCGCCGGTGCTCGCCTGGCCCACGCCCAGGAGATTGACCGAAGACCGGAACTCGCTGTCCTGGCCGTAGCGGTAGATGTATTCGTCAGTGATCGCCCAGCATCGAAGTGGATGTCGAGCCCTCCGCGGGCCTCCGTCGCCCGGCCGCTGGTGACGTCCCAGGCACTGCTCACCTTCGCGTCCACGAACCGCGACAGCCGCGCCGTACGCGGCGGCCTGCAGGAAGCGGAAGCCCTGCTGCTCGTTGAAGCGCGGTCCCACGCTCGCCGAGAAGTCGCGGAAGATGGCGCTGATGTCCGCGTTGGCGTCCCAGGCCCCAGGCGGTAGACATTGCACCGGGCATCCGCGCGAAGCGGAGGTGCTCGTTCGGCTGGACGATGGCCTCGGCCACCAGGTCCTTGAAGGGCTCCGAGACCGGCAGGAAGTTGTAGGTCTGGCTCACCGTCAGCCGCCGCCAGCTCCCAGCAGGACCGGCTGCTCGTTGGGCCCGGACGGTGGTCCGCGCGTTGAGACGGTTCGTCAGCTGGTACGTCACCTCGTTGGCCTTGTTGACGGCGTCGATGCCGGTCCGCGCCTCGTAGCCCGGCTCGACGCGGGTCGTCGGGCCTCCGCCCGGCTCCCACTGGGGATTGGCCTTCTGGTTGATGCCCGGATCTCGATGAAGTTGGCGCGCGGCTCGATCACGTGCTCGAGCGCGGCGATGCTGCCAGCGCCGTCGAGGCGTGTAGACTCGCGCGGCCCGCGCCTCGAGGAGCACTCCGCCCTCCATCTGCTGCCGGAGCCGGTTGGTGGTCAGTCGGTCCGCTCGATGTGCGAGGCTGTTCTCCGCGTCGGGCCCGTTGGAGATCGCCTGTCCCACCACCTCCTGGTTGTAGAAGGTCAGGCGGCCGCCGGCGTAGGGTGTCACCGTGAAGAGCCCGCCACCGGGACGGGCAGACAGAGGCGCGGGTGGAAGTCCGCGCGGACTCCCGACCGGAGCGACCTCGCGGACGAGATTGACGAACGAGGCCTGCCCTCGTAGAGCAGGCCAGGCACCGCCGGGCAGGGGCTGGCGCAGGGCTGTAGAATTTGATCTCGGGAGCCCGCTGGAGCTCGACCGCCGCGCGGCTGGGTCAGGTCCTGGTACCAGTACACGCGCCCGACGACGGCTGAACGCTGTCCCAGCGCTGGGTGACGAAGGCGCTGGTCTCGGCACGCTGCCGGATCCGGTCCGCGGTCGTGAAGGCGTATGTCCTGTAGAGGTTGTCGTCGGAGCGTGACGTTGGAGTCGATCTTGAAGGACAGGCTCGGCGTCGCCTGCCAGATGTTGCTGGAACTTGAAGTAGCCGCGGTTCTCGGGCAGCCCTACCTGGTGTCGGGAGTCGGCAGGCTCTCGTTGATACCGAACGCATCGGCTGGCCACGGGTTTCCGCGCGAGAGGCATGTGGCGTACTCGATGTCGGCGCCTATGCCGCGCCGGTGTGGCATCCATGGCTACCGTCATGTCTGGCTGTCCCTGATGGCCCAGTAGTACGGCGTCCGCGCGGGGACCGTACCGCGGGGTTGAACCGCACTCCGGGAAGAGGAAGCCCGACTGCCGCTCGGCGTGGATGGACGCTGCGAAGAACGGCGCCCAGGGGATGACCGGACACCCTTGACCGAGGAGCGAGGTGTCGGTGCCGGTGATGACAGTTCTCAGGTCGGCTCACGGCCGAGCCAGGCGGAAGGACCAAGCGGGGTCGTCGCCCTCGCACGTGGTGAAGATGCCCTGCCGGACGCTGTAGACGCTCTCGCCCAAGCCGGTCCATGCGATCGCGCGGAGAGGCGATAGTAGGGCGGGACGAACGTCGGAGCCCTTGTACACCACGCCGTGCCGGTCTTGAGGTTGAAATCGACTGCGCTCTCCGACGAGGCGGTCCTGACCGTCGAAGAACACCGCCTTGCCCTGGGCGACGGCCTCGCCGGTGGCGCGAGTTGAGCTCCACGCGGTCGGCGACGTGAGCCGGTGCCCCCGCGGGTGATCTCGACATTGCCGTGGCCAGCAGAGGTCGGGTGCCACCGATCTGCTGCATGCGGTCTGCGACGACGTTGGTCTCGCCGCCCGGGCCGCGCATGGACACGGGGGCGCACTGCTGGGCCGGGGCCGGCCGACGGGACCGGGGACCCAGAGGCCGCACGCGACGACAGCGGACCCAGTGGAGGTCCAGCGGGCCGCGCAGACGGGCGGCGAGCGCCGGGATTTCAGGGACACAGACGACTATGGTATCAGCCGCGCGCGGACGGTCTGGCTAAAAATATCTGTACCAGTGGCTTGGACGAGATCTCCGTGAGAAGGGGCCGAGCCCGTCACACAGAGCAGTAGAGGGTCCCGGACCACCGGCGAGGGCCAGCCGCGTAGGGCCTCGACGGGGAGCGGACAGCGCGCGGCGTGGCCCGCGCGCAACGTGGGTGCGCCTGCCGCTCAGGCGAGCGGTCCGGCAGGTCTCAGGCGGGGCGGCGCCGCGGGTGGTCGGCAGCGTGTGCAGATGACCGCTCGGCCAGCGGAACGAGGCGCCCGGGATGCCGGCCCGGTCCTTGTCGTCACGAGATCGCCGACGACGAAAGTGACGCGCCGGCCGGGGAAGTACGCCGCGAGCGACGCGGCGAGCGCGTGCGCGCCGGCCGGGTTGTGACGCACTCAGCACGATCGACGGGCGGGTGCGCGGCGGATCGACCTGGAAGCGCCCGGGCCAGCGCGGTCGGCGAGGCCACGCGGATCGCCGGCGCCGAGCGCCGAGCGCGCGCCGCCGCCGCGGCCAGGAGGGCGTTGCCCGGCTGGAATACGCCCGAAGAGCGCGCACCGCGCGTCGTCGAGCGCGCCAGTCGGGCCCTCCAAGATCCAGGACCTGCGCGGTGAGCGGTGGCTCCGCGCCGCGCACGCGGAGCTCGCGCCCCCTCGAACAGGAGCGGCACGCCCGCCACGGTGGCGCGCCGCGCGAGCACCGCCTCGACCTCCGGCCGCTGGCGGGCGGACAGCGCGACACCGCTCCGGATGATGGCGGCCTTCTCGCCCGCGATGGCCTCGAGGGTCGAGCCGAGCCAGTTGCCTGGTGGTCGTAGTCGATCGGGCCCAGCACCTCCACCTCGGGCGGCCCACCGTGCGTCGCGTCGAGGCGGCCGCCGAGACCGACCTCGAGCACGGCCACGTCGACGCCTCGCGCGCGAAGTGGTCGAGGGCCAGCGCGGTGGCGGCCTCGAACATCGTGGCGTCGAGGCGCGCGACCATGCGTGCCGATGCGCCTCGACGCCGTCCACCACGTCGGCGGGCGCGATCGGCCCGGCCGTCCACGCGGATGCGCTCGCGGAAGGACCGGAGGTGCGGCGAGGTGTAGAGCCCCGACGCGGCAGCCCGGCGGCGCGTGCCGATGGCGGCCAGCATCGCCGCGATCGAGCCCTTGCCGTTGGTGCCGCCGACCTGGGCGATCCGGTATCGCGCGCTCGGGGTTGCCGAGCGCCTCGAGGAGAGCCTCGATGCGCGCGAGCCCGGGATGCGAGACCCGCCATGCTCGCCGCCTCGGAGCCCGAGGAGGCGAGCCACGGCCTCGCGCGTAGGTCATGGGCCCGGCGCGAGCGGAGGCGCGGCGAAGAACCGGAGGATGCGCCGGAGCGTCTCGCGCAGCTCGCGGCGCTCCACGACCGAGATCGAGCTGGCCGTGCTCGGAGCAGGAACTCGGAGCGCTGGAAGCCCTCGGGCAGCGGCTGGCGGATGGTCTCGGCGATGACGCGCGGGCCGGCGAAGCCGATGAGCGCGCGCGGCTCCGCGAGCATGACGTCGCCGAGCATGGCGAAGCTCGCGGTGACGCCGCCGGTGGTCGGGATCGGTGAGCAGCGAGATGTAGGGCAGCGCGCTCGTCGGCGAGGCGCGGCGAGCGCCGCCGCGGTCTTCGCCATCTGCATGAGCGAGAGGATGCCCTCCTGCATCCGCGCGCCGCCGGACGCGGCCACGATGATGAGCGGCATCCGCTTCTGGGTCGCGAGCTCGATGCGCGCGCGTGAGCTTCTCGCCGACGACGGAGGCCATGCTGCCGCCGAGGAAGCGCGAACTCGAGCACGCCCAGGACCACCGGGCTGCCGCCGATCCGCGCGGTGCCGGTGAGCACCGCCTCCTCGAGACCGGTCTTGCCTTGCGCGCGGCCTTCAGGCGGTCGGTGTAGCGCTTGGTGTCGCGTGAACTCCAGCGGGTCGCGGGACGTGACGCCGACGTCGCGCTCCTCGAACGAGCCCTCGTCCACGAGCGAGGGCGATGCGGTCACGGGCGGAGATGCGGAACGGGTAGCCGCAGCGCGGGCAGACGCGGCCCGCCCGGTCGACCTCGGGGCGGTACACGATCTCCTTGCACGAGTCGCACGCCTGATCCATAGGCCTTCGGCGATGTTGACCTTCGCGAGCTGTCCTGTCGCTTCGCCCCTTCCTTCAGAACCGGGCGGCCGTGCTCCAGGCCCTCGACGTCTTCGCCCGACGGGCCTGAGCGGCTGCTTGAGCGACGCGATAGAAGTCGCCGATCCTCGTCACGAGGTCGGCGGCGCCCGCCCGATGCTTCTCGGCGAGGCTGGACGATGGCCGAGAGCCGACGATGACGCCGTCGGCCGCC
>ERZ1370068.3987-contig-3084_pt1 | contig 15317 bp, 14 predicted proteins | sample MGYA00561227_ERZ1370068 | MGnify/ENA primary metagenome ERZ1370068 (study PRJEB38410, sample SAMEA6850437) | metagenome | study: Metagenomic assessment of the ecological functions of the soil: analysis of the soil microbiota associated with the...
GTGTACTTCGTTCAGTTGCGTATTGCTGTCCTCACCGCCTCGGACAGCGCCTCGGCGCTCGAACAGGTGCGCGAGGCGAGCCCGACATGGTGGTGTCCGACATCCTGATGCCGGGGATGGACGGCTACGACATGTGCCGGCGCCTCGCGCCGCGGATTCCGCGACGGTGCTGCTGCCGGTGGTGCTGGTGCACCTCGCTCGACCCGCAGGGCGAGCGCATGAAGGGCATCGAGGCTGGCGCCGACGATTTCCTCACCAAGCCGATCAACTGGGACGAGCTGTTCGCCAAGGTGCGCTCGCTTGCTGCGCGTCAAGACGCTGCAGGACGAGCTGAAGGCGCTGGAACACGAAGCTCGAGGCGCGTGTCAAGCGAGCAGGTGAAGCAGCTCGAGCGCCTGTCGCGGCTGCAAGCGCTTCTTCTCCCCCTCGGTGGCCGACGCGATCGTCGCCGGCGGCGAGGAAATGCTGGAGCCGCCACCGGCGCGAGATCACCGCGGTATTCCTCGGATCTGCGCGGCTTCACGTCCTTCACCGACCGCGCCGACCCGGACGAGGTGCTGGACCTGCTGCGCGCCTACCATGCGGCGCTCGGCCGCTCGGTCGACGAATTCCGGCGCGCACGCTCGAGCACTTCGCCGGCGACGGCATCATGATCTTCTTCAACGACCCGCTGCCGGTCGAGCGCGCGCGCGGAGAAGTGCGGTGCGCATAGGCGCTCGCGCTGCAGGAGGCCTTCACGCCGATTTCGCGGCCTGGTCGAGAGCTCGGCCACCGAAGTCGGCGCTCGGCATCGGCATCGCCCAGGGCGAAGCCACGCTCGGCGTGATCGGCTTCCGAGAACCGCTGGGAATACGCCGCGATCGGCAACGTGCCGAATCCTCGCGCGCCTGTGCGGCGCGCGCGCGCCGGCGAGATCATCCTCGATGCGCAGACCGAGCAGGACGTGGCGCACATGGCCGAGACCGAGACCGATGGGCACGCCTGACGCTGCGCGGCTTGCTTCGCAGCCGGTGGCGGCGTTCCGCCTCAAGGCCTCAAGCAGAAAACGGGGCTCCTGACCCCGGATTCTACCAGCGTGCCGGCGGCTTCTTAGCAGCAGGACAGCTTGCCGTCTTCCTTGCGCACGTAGCCGCCCGCCGTCAGGTCGGTGAAGATGCGGCTGATCATCTCGCGCGAGCAGCCGACGCGCGGGCGATGTCCTTCTGCGTCAGCGTTTCTCTCGATCACCTGGCGGCCGTCGCGCTCCTCCGCCAGTTCGAGCAGCAGCCGCGCCACGCCCACCGTAGACGTCCATCAGCGCGAGGCTGCGCACGTTCTCGGTCAGCGCGCGTCGCGCGGCTCGCGAGCTTCTGCACCAGGTGCAGCGCGAAGGCCAGGTTCTTCGCGACGAAGGCGTTCAGCTCGGCGCGCTTGATCACCGCGCAACGGCATTCCTCCATCGCCATGCACTGCGGCCGAGCGCGGCCCGCCGTCGAGGGTCACCTCGCCGAAGTATTCGCCCGCGCCGATCTGGTTGAGCTGCGCTTCGCACGGCCGTCGGCATCGGCGACGAAAGACCCGCGCCCGTCCCGACAGCAGCACGTAGAGCGAGTCGGTCTCGTCCCCCTTCGTTCACCACGATGGCCCCCTTGGGGAAACTGCGCACGGTGGCGCCTCGGGCGGGCGGATCTGCTGCAGCAGCGGGGCGGGAGGGATTTCGGCGGAACAGGACCTCATGCCGGCGGAACTGTGCCGGGCTTCGGGCCCGGCGTGAATTAGCCGCTCCGGGCGGGCGACCCGGTTCGCTGACCCGGCGCCCCGGCAGGCCTACTCTGGAGGCGCCATTCAGAGGGAGGCGCACATGAAAAATCACCGGAGCGACCTGCTGTGCCCCGGCCCCGATGATCCCCACTATCGCGCGCTGCTGGTCATCGCGGCGATCCCCGGCTGGCTCCAGCCCGCCCACCCGGCGGGCGGGCTACGCGCAACCGAGCCGGCGCTCCTTATCGCCGGCATTCAGTGCACCACCCGAAAAGGCTGGCGGCCCCATGCCGCCGCCGATGCACATGGTCACCACCACCAGCTTCGCCTTGCGGCGCCGGCCCTCGATCAGCGCGTGGCCGACGAGGCGCGCGCCGCTCATGCCGTAGGGATGGCCGAGCGCGATGGCGCCGCCGTTGACGTTGAGCTTGTCGTTCGGGATGCCGATGCGGTCGCGGCAGTAGAGCACCTGCACCGCGAAGGCCTCGTTCAGCTCCCACAGGTCGATGTCTGGTGACGCTCTTGCCTGCGTTTTCCAGCAGTTTCGGCACGGCGAACACCGGGCCGATGCCCATCTCCTTCGGATCGCAGCCGGCCGCGGCGAAGCCGCGGAAGATGCCGAGAGGCTTGAGGTTTCGCTTCGCCGCTTCCTTCGTCGCTCATCACCACGGCGGCCGAGGCGCCGTCGGAGAACTGGCTGGCGTTGCCGGCGGCGATGCAGCCGCCCTCGATCGCCGGCTTGATCTGCGACACGCCCTGGTAGGTGGTGTCGGCGCGGATGCCTTCGTCCTCCGACGCCGTGACCTCCTTCATCGTCTCGGTGCCGGTGTTCTTGTCGACCACCTTCATCTTGGTCGTGATCGGCGCGATCTCGTCCTTGAACTTGCCCTCGGCGCGCGCCTTGCGCGGCGCGCTGCTGGCTCTGCACGCCGTACTCGTCCTGCTTGTCGCGCGAGATGCCGTACTGCCGCGCCACGTACTCGGCGGTCTGCAGCATCGGCCAGTAGGTCTCGGGATGGTGGCGGTGCAGCCACTCGTCCTGGAAGTGGTGCTTGTTCATCTCCTGCTGCACCAGCGAGATCGACTCGACGCCGCCGGCGACGAAGACCTCGCCTTCGCCGGCCATGATCCGCTGGCTGGCCAGCGCGATGGTCTGCAGGCCGGAGGAGCAGAAGCGGTTCACGGTCATGCCGGGCACGGTCACCGGGCAGCCGGCGCGGATCGCGATCTGGCGCGCGATGTTCCAGCCGGTCGCGCCCTCCGGGATTGGCGCAGCCGATGATCACGTCCTCGACCTCGTCGGCGTCGACCTTGGCGCGCTCGAGCGCGGCGTGCACCACGTGGCCGCCCATCTTCGCGCCGTGGGTCATGTTGAGCGCGCCCTTCCAGCTCTTGCAGAGCGGGGTCCTCGCGGTGGAAACAATGACGGCTTCAACCATTGAATTTCCTTCCTTCCTTCGGCGAGTTTGACGAGCAGCGGCGCGGGTTTCCACTGCCTGCCCCTGGTAGCCCTTCTGAAAGCCCTCGATCGAGGACGAGAACTTTGTCGAGACCGACCGTATCGGCATAGAACATCGGCCCGCCGCGGTAGGGCGGGAAGCCGTAGCCGGTGAGGTAGACCATGTCGATGTCGGAGGCGCGCAGCGCGATGCCTTCCTCGAGGATGTGCGCGCCTTCGTTCACCAGCGCGTAGATCAGGCGCTGCACGATCTCGTCGTCGGAAATGGTCCTGCGGCTTCACGCCGATTTCTTTCCGGTAGGCGTCGATGATTTTGTCGACTTCGGGATCGGGGATCGGCTTGCGGTTGCCCGCCTCGTACTTGTAGAAGCCCTTGCCGGTCTTCTGGCCGAAGCGGCCCCTGCTCGCAGACGCGGTCGGCGATCTTCGAATAGACGAAGTCCGGGCGCTCCTGGTAGCGGCGCTTGCGGACTTCCCAGCCGATGTCGTTGCCGGCCATGTCGTACATGGTGAACGGGCCCATCGCCATGCCGAACTTCGCCAGCGCCGCGTCGACCTGCTGCGGGCGTCGCGCCCTCGTCGATCAGGAACAGGCTCTGCTGGCCGTACTTCTCCAGCATGCGGTTGCCGATGAAGCCGTCGCACACGCCCGAGACCACCGGCACCTTCTTCAGCGTCTTGCCGAGCTTCATGGTGGTGGCGAGCACGCCCTTGTCGGTCTTCTTGCCGCGCACCACTTCCAGCAGCCGCATCACGTTCGCCGGCGAGAAGAAGTGCGTGCCGATCACGTCCTGCGGCCGCTTGGTGACCGCGGCGATCTGGTCGACGTCGAGCGTGGAAGTGTTGGTGGCGAGGATCGCGCCCGGCTTGGCAATGGCGTCGAGCTTCCTGAAGACGTCCTGCTTGACGTCCATGCGCTCGAAGACGGCTTCGATGATAGATATCCGCGTCGGCAGGCAGCTTCGGTTGATGGCTTGATGAGCGCCATGCGCTTGTCCATGTCTTCCTGCTTCAGGCGGCCCTTCGAAACCGTCGCCGCGTAGTTCTTCCTGATGATGCCGAGGCCCTTGTCGACCGCCGCCTGGTTCATGTCGATCAGCGTCACCGGGATGCCGGCGTTGGCGAAGTTCATGGCGATGCCGCCGCCCATGGTGCCGGCGCCGAGCACCGCCGCCTTCTTCACTTCGCGCACCGGGGTGTCCTCGGGCACGTCGGGAATCTTCGAGGTCTGGCGCTCGGCGAAGAACGCGTGGCGCAGCGACTTCGACTCGGTGGTCGACCGACCAGGCGCGCGAACGCCGCGCGCTCGTGCTTGCGGCCTTCGTCGAAGGGCAGCGTCGCCGCCGCTTCGGCGCAGCCGACGATCTCGAGCGGCGCCGGGTAGCCGCGCGACGCCTTCGCGACCTGCTTCGCGCGCCTTGGCGAAGAAGGCTTTCGGATCGTCCGAGCTTCACGGAACGGTCGCGGATGCGGGGCAACGGCTTGCCGACTTTGCTCTTTGGCGAAGGCAATCGCCGCTTCGAGAAGATCGCCCTGCGCGATCTCGTCCACCAGGCCGAAGCCTTTCGCCTTCTCGGCGGGAATCGGGTTGCCGGTGGTCATCATCTGCACCGCTTCGGCCATCGGCACGATGCGCGGCAGGCGCTGCGTGCCGCCCGAGCCGGGCAGGATGCCGAGCTTGACCTCAGGCAGGCCGAGCTGCGCCTTGGGCGCGGCGACGCGGTAGTGGCAGGCGAGGGCGAGCTCGAGGCCGCCGCCGAGCGCGAAGCCGCCGATCGCCGCGACCAGCGGCTTGGTCATCGCGTCCTGCCGGTCGTTGACGTCCGGAAGGTCGGGCTTGATGCGCGGACTGTTGAACTCGCGGATGTCGGCGCCGCCGGAGAAAGCTTTCGCCGCGCCGATCGAGGACCGACCGCCTTGACCGCGGCATCCTTGTCGGCTTTCTCCAGGTTCTCCATGATCGCGGCGCGCAGCGCGTTGCTGAGGCCGTTGACCGGCGGGTTGTTCATGCTGATGACGGCGACGCCGTCACGCACGCTCGTACCAGCGTCACCTCGCTCATGCGGTCTTTCATCCCGAGCTTGCTCGAACAGGGCGCTGATCGGCTGCGCGCCTGCGGGTTGCCGGTGGTGAGCAGCTTCTCGCCGTAGAACACCGAATTGGCGCCGGCGAGGAAGCACAGCGCCTGCACCGGCTCTCGGGCATGCTCTCGCGGCCCGCGGAGAGCCGCACCCACGCCTTCGGCATGGCGATGCGCGCCGCGGCGACGGTGCGGACGAACTCCAGCGGCGTCGAGCTTCTCGGTTCTTCAGCGAGAGGCGTCCCTCGACCGGGACGAGCGCGTTGATCGGCACGCTCTCCGGATGCGGATCGAGGTTCGCGAGCTGGCTGATCATCGCCGGCGCGGTCGCGCCGCGACTCGCCCATGCCGACGATGCCGCCGCAGCAGACGTTGATGCCGGCGCCGCGCACGCGCTCGAGCGTGTCGAGGCGGTCGCTGGTAGTCGCGCGTGGTGATGATCTGGCCGTAGAACTCGGGCGAGGTGTCGAGGTTGTGGTTGTAGTAGTCGAGCCCGGCCTCGCGCAGCCGCTCGGCCTGGCCGTCGCTTCAGCATGCCGAGCGTGACGCAGGTCTCCAGACCGAGCGCCTTCACGCCTGCGACCATCGGCAGGACCTTGTCGAGGTCGCGGTCCTTCGGCCCGCGCCATGCCGCGCCCATGCAGAAGCGGGTCGCGCCGTTCGCCTTTGCCGCCTGCGGCGCTTTCGAGCACTGTCTCGAGCGCAAGAACCTCTTCGTCCTCGACGCCGGTGTGATAGCGCGCGCGACTGCGGGCAGTAGGCGCAGTCCTCGGGGCAGCCGCCGGTCTTCACCGAGAGCAGCGTCGAGAGCTGCACGGCGGCGGGATCGAAGTGCTGGCGGTGGGATGCTCTGCGCGCGGAAAACGAGTTCGGAGAAGCGGCAGCTCGAAGAGCGCCATCACTTCTTCGGTTCGCATGTCGCTAGGATAAACTACCCCCGTCGCTGAGGAGGAGTCATGCACGGCCTGATGATGGACATGCCGCTGCTGATCAGCGGCCTGATCCGCCATGCCGACCGCCACCACGGCGCGACCGAGATCGTGTCGAAGACGGTGGAAGGCGGCATCCACCGCTACACCTACCGCGAGGCGCACACGCGCGCCGCGCCGCCTCGCCAACGCCCTGAAGAAGCTCGGCGTCCAGCGCCACGACCGCGTCGCCACGCTCGCCTGGAACGGCTTTCGCCACTACGAGATCTACTACGCGGTCGCCGGCAGCGGCGCCGTCATCCACACCATCAACCCGCGGCTCTTCCCCGACCAGATCGCCTACATCGCCAATCCACGCCGAGGACAAGGTCGTGTTCTACGACACCACCTTCGCGCCGCTGATCGAGAAGCTCAAGCCGCAGCTGAAGACGGTCAAGGCGTTCATTCGCTCTCGACGGTGCCTATGAGAGATCTGCTCGCGGCGGAGAACACGACGACTTCGACTGGCCGACCTTCGACGAGAACACCGCCGCCTGCCTCTGCTACACCTCGGGCACGACCGGCAACCCGAAGGGCGCGCTCTACTCGCACCGCTCGACCATGATCCACGCCTACGCGGCGGCGCTGCCCGACACGCTCAACCTCTCGGCGCGCGAGGTGGTGCTGCCGGTGGTGCCGATGTTCCACGTCAACGCCTGGAGCCTGCCGTACTCCTGCGCGCATGGTCGGCGCGAAGATGGTGTTTCCCGGCCCGCACCTCGACGGCAAGAGCCTGCTACGAGCTGTTCGAGTCCGAGGGCGTGACGATGAGCGCCGGCGTGCCGACGGTCTGGCTCGGGCTGCTCAACTACCTGAAGCAGAACAACCTGCGCTTCTCGACGCTGAAGCGCACGGTGATCGGCGGCTCGGCCTGCCCGCCGGCGATGATCCGCGCCTTCCAGGACGACTACGGCGTGCAGGTGCTGCACGCCTGGGGCATGACCGAGATGAGCCCGCTCGGCACCGCCGGCACGCTCAAGGCGAAGCAGCATGAAGCTGCGGCAAGGAAGAGCGCTACGCGCTGCAGAACAAGCAGGGCCGCGCCATCTTCGGCGTCGACATGCGCATCGTCGACGAGAACGGCAAGGAACTGCCCTGGGACGGCAAGGCGTTCGGCGACCTGCAGGTGCGCGGGCCCTGGGTGATCAAGAGCTACTTCAAGGGCGAGGGCGGCGATCCGCTGAAGGACGGCTGGTTTCCGACCGGCGACGTCTGCACCATCGACCCCGACGGCTACATGCAGATCACCGACCGCTCGAAGGACGTGATCAAGTCGGGCGGCGAGTGGATCAGCTCGATCGACCTGGAGAACATCGCGGTCGCGCACCCGGCGATCGCCGAGGCGGCGGTGATCGGCGTCAAGCATCCGAAGTGGGACGAGCGGCCGATCGTGGTGGTGGTGAAGAAGCCGGGCCAGGAGGTGTCGAAGGCCGAGCTGCTGAAGTTCTACGAGGGCAAGATCGCCAAGTGGTGGATGCCCGACGACGTGCTGTTCGTCAACGAGCTGCCGCATACCGCGACCGGCAAGCTCTCCAAGCTGACGCTGCGCCAGCAGCTCAAGGACTACAGAGCTTGATTCGCGTCAGAACTGAGAACCGCATCGCCTGCATCGAGCTCGCGCGGCTCGACAAGAAGAACGCGCTCACCGGCGAGATGTACGCCAGCCTCGCCGACGCGCTCGCCGCGGCGCGACGCCGACGCGCAGGTGCGCGTGCGTCCTGCTGCACGGCGCGCCGGACTGCTTCTGCGCCGGCAACGACGTGAGCGACTTCCTCAAGCCGGCCGCCGCTCGCCGACGGCTCGCCCAGCCGTGCGCTTCTTCGACGCGCATGCTGGAGCTGGAGAAGCCGATGGTCGCCGCGCGTCGGCGGGCCGGCGGTCGGCATCGGCACGCACCATGCTCCTGCACTGCGACCTCGTCTACGCGGCGCGCAACGCGCGCTTCCAGCTGCCGTTCGTGCCGCTCGGCATCACGCCGGAGTTCGGCTCGACCTACCTGCTGCCGCTGCTCGCCGGCTACCAGCGCGCCGCGGAGCTGCTGCTCCTCGGCCAGCCGTTCACCGCGCAGAAGGCGCAGGAGGTCGGCATCGTCACTGCGGTCGTGCCGCAGGAGAATCTGCTTGCAGAAGCGAGAAAGCGGCGACGGCGCTCGCCGCGCTGCCGCCGCGAATCGCTGCGCCTCACCAAGCAGCTGATGAAGAAGCGCCACGGCGCGATCGTGCGCGAGACGATCGCGCGAGGAGATCGAAGCTGTTCGCCGAGCGGCTCCGGCTCGCCCGAGGCGAAAGAGGCGATGAGCGCCTTCCTCGAGAAGCGCAAGCCTGATTTCTCGCGTTTCTAGGCTGCTTCGCGTGCCGCGCTGCGTTGATCGCGGTCGACGTCGGCCATTACCACGCCGAGCCGGGCGTCATCTCCTGCAGCGGCACTCCGGAATTCGAGTTCAACCTCCGGCTCGCCCGTGAAGTCAAGAAAAATCTCGAGGAAAACGGCACTGCAGGTGCGCATGATCGGCGACAAGGGCGACCTGATCTTCCTCAACCACCGCACGCGCGCCGGCGAAGGGCGCCGATCTGTTTCTCTCGATCCACCACGACTCGGCGCGCGAGCATCTGCACACGCGGCGCGAGCGAGTTCGCCGGCTTCTCGCTGTTCATCTCGCGGCATGAACCCGAAGCGGCAGAAGAGCCTCGCCTGCGCGAGCGCGATCGGCGCCGAGCTGCGCGCCGCCGGCATGACGCCGTCGCGCTATCATGCCGACCCGGTGATCGGCGAGAACCGTCCGTTCGCCGACGAGCTGAACGGCGTGCATTTCTACGACAACCTCGGCGGTCGGCGAAGACGGCGAAGATGGCCGCGGTGCTGGTCGAGGCCGGCGTGATCATCAACCGCGCGAGGAGGCGCGCATGAACGACGCGGCGGTGCGCAAAGGTATCGCCGAAGCGATTGCGCGCGGGGTCAAGCGTTGTTTGCCCTAGCTTTTCTTCTGTTGTTGTTCAGCCGCTCACGCGGATCTCTACCGCTGGGTCGACCCGGAGTCGGGCTCGGTCAAGCTCTCCAACACGCCGCCGCCGTGGTACGAGCGCGGCGGCGGCCCCGCGGTCGAGCGCATTCCCTACACGGCGCCGGGCGCAGGCCGCCCGCCGCGGATCCCCTCGCGCCGACGCCGGTCGGGGTGCTGCAGGCGCGCTGGCGCGAGGCGCTGCTCGCGGTTTCCTCGCAGCCGACCAAGGAGAAGCATGCAGGCGCTCGCGCTGCGTGACCGCCGAGCTCGACAAGGCCGACCCGCTGGCGCCCGCCGGCGCGCAGGACGAAGTCGCGAGCATCCTGCGCAGGTCGCAGAAATGAGCGCGTCCGGCATCCGCGCGCTCGAGCACCGCGTCGGCGAGGAAGTCGCCGTCTCGCCCTGGATCGAGATCACGCAGGAGCGCATCGACACCTTCGCCAAGGCGATCGACGACTTCCAGTGGATCCACGTCGACCGCGAGCGCGCCGAAGAGCTCGCCCTTCGGCGGCACCATCGCGCACGGCTTTCTCACGCTGTCGCTGCTCTCGCATCTCTCGGAGCGGACCTTCGCCTACACCGATCGCAAGATGGGCGTGAACTACGGCCTGAACCGCGTGCGCTTCACCTCGCCGGTGCCGAGCGGCGCGCGCGTGCGCGCGCGCTTCACGCTGGCGAAGTACGAGAAGATCGAAGGCGACGGCGTGCAGGTCACCTGGAACACCGTGGTCGAGATCGAAGGCAAGGACAAACCGGCGCTGGTCGCCGAATGGATCGGGAGGCACTATTACTAAGCGATGGAAGAACAAGCCGCCGGGCTCCAACTGGGGCGAATTCGGCGACGACGACCAGCGCGGCCGCATGAACTACGTGACGCGCGAGAAGGTGCTGCAGGGGATCGCCGAGGTGAAGGAGGGCAGGACCTTCTGCCTGTCGCTGCCGCTCGACTATCCCGGCGGGCAGGTGCTCAACCCGCGGCGCGCGCCGCCGCGCCTCGCGGCGACCTCGCGCGACGGCAAGCAGTTCTTCTGCCCGGCCGCTCGACGAATACAACCCGAACATGACCGACGTGATCTGCGACGACCAGGTGCTGATGGCGCTGCAGTACTCGACGCAATGGGACTCGTTCGCGCACGTCGGCGGCCGCTTCGACGCCGACGGCGACGGCAAGGCCGAGCTCGTCTTCTACAACGGCTTTCGCGCCGGCGAGGACATCGTTCCCGCTCGCTGAGAAGAAACCGGAGAACATGGGAGCGTTTCGAGGGCAGCGAGGCGAAGGCGCTCGGCATCCAGGGCCTCGCCGAGCACGGCGCGCAGGGCCGCGGCGTGCTGATCGATCTGCATCACGCATTTCAGACGCGAAAGGAAAGCGGTCGGCTACGACGACCTGATGCAGCGTGCTTGAGAAGGACAAGGTCGTGGTCGAGAAGGGCGACATGGTGTGCGTCTACACCGGCTTCGCCGACGTGCTGCTCGAGATGAAGAAGAAGCCCGACGCCGAAGCTCGTCAGCGAGACCTGCACCGGCCTCAACGGCCGCGACGAGAAGCTGCTGCAGTGGATCACCGACTCGGGCCTCGCCTGCATCATTGCCGACAACTACGCGGTCGAGCTGATCCAGACCAGCCTCACCGATCCGCTGCCGAAGCAAGCAGCCGTGGCTGCCGCTGCACGAGCACTGCCTGTTCAAGAACGGCATCCACCTCGGCGAGATGTTCTACTCTCACCGAGCTCGCGCGCTGGCTGCGCGAGCACAAGCGCAGCCGCTTCCTCCTCACCGCGCCGCCGCTCCGGCTGCCGGGCGCGGTCGGCTCGCCGTCGACCGCCGATCGCCACGGTATGAAAGTCGCGATCGTCACCGGCGGCACTTCGGGCATGGGCGAGGCCACGGCGCAAGGAGCTGGCGAAGCGCGGCTGGCAGGTCGCCGCCATGGCGCGCAGCAAGGTCGCAGAAGGAATTCCGTCGGGCGACGTCGCCGCAGGACGCCGATTGCCGCCGCGTCGCCAAGGCGGTGCTCGACAAGTGGGGCCGCATCGACGCGCTGGTGAACAGCGCCGGCACGACGCAAGTTCGTGAAGCACGACGACCTCGAGGGACTGTCGGCCGAGCGACTTCCTCGGCATCTTCCGCGTCAACCTGGTCGGGCCCTGGCAGATGATCCGCGCCTGCGCGCCGGCGCTGAAGGCGGCGCGCGGCTGCGATCGTCAACGTGTCCTCGGTCGCCTCGATGCTCGGCACCGGCTCGTCGGTCGCCTACGCGGCGTCGAAGGCCGCGCTCGACACCATGAGCTTCTCGCTCGCGCGCGCGCTCGGGCCCGAGATCCGCGTCAACATCGTCGCGCCCGGCTACGTCAAGACGCCGTGGCAGGTCGCGGCGCACGGCGCAGGCCGGCGCCGAGGACCTCGAGCGCACGTACGCCGATCGGCGCCGCTCAAGGCCGCGCCGCGAGGCCGAGGACGTCGCCGAGGCGATCGCCTGGCTGATCGAGGGCGCGCGCGCGTCACCGGCGAGATCGTCTACGTCGACGGCGGGCATGCACATCGCTATCGCCGCGTTGAACATACGACTACATCATCGTCGGCGCCGGCTCGGCGGGCTGCGTGCTCGCCAACCGCCTTTCCGAGAATCCGTCGCAACGAGTCCTGCTGCTCGAGGCCGGGCCGCGCGACACCGAATCCGTGGATCCACGTGCCGCTCGGCTACGGCAAGCTGTTCGCGCGCACCGACGTCAACTGGGCCTACGAGTCGGAGCCTGAGCCGGCGCTGAACGGCCGGCAGCATCTTCACGCCGCGCGGCAAGGTGCTCGGCGGCTCCTCGTCGATCAACGGCCTGGTCTACATCCGCGGCCAGCGCGAGGACTTCGACGGCTGGGGCATCCGCGGCTGGGATTCGACGCGCTGCTGCCGTACTTCGAGAAGGCGGAGCCGCAGCTCAAGGTCTCCGACCTGCGCGCGCCACGAGCTCTGCGACGCCTTCATCGACGTCGGCGGCCTCGCTCGGCATGCCGCGCACCGACGACTTCAACGGCGCGTCGCAGGAAGGCACCGGCTACTACCGCGCCACGACGCTATCGCGGCCGCCGCGCGCAGCGCCGCCGATCGCCTATCTGCGGCCGGCGGAGAAGCGCCCGAATCTCGAGCATGCGAAGTGAATGCGCTTGTCACCAGGATCCTCTTCGAGGGAAACGCGGCGACGGCGTCGAGTGCAGCACGGACAGAAGTTGTAGTCAAGCGCAGTCAGATTGTTCTGTGCGGCGGAGCGTTCAACTCGCCGCAGCTTCTGCAGCTCTCCGGCGTCGGACTCGCGAGCGCTGCTCGAGCGCCACGGCATTCCGGTGGTGCACGACTCGCCGCGGGTCGGCGAGCGACCTGCAGGACCATTTCTACGCGCGCACCTTCTGGCGCTGCCGCAGGCCGATCACGCTGAACGACGACATGGCGAGCCTGGTGGCGCCAGGCGCGGATGGGCATGGACTACCTGTTCCGCAGCAAGGGCCGCATGACGGTCGCCGCGCGGCTACGCGGCGGCGTTCGTGCGCACGCGGCCGGAGCTCGACGCGGCCGGATGCGCAGCTCTACTTCATCAACTTCTCCAGCGCGCAGCGCGGCGGCGTGCTGCATCCGCATTCCGGCTTCACCTGCGCGGTGTCGCAGATGCAGGTCGAGTCGCGCGGCTCGGTGCACATCCGCTCCGCCGCGCCGACCGAGCCGCCGGCGATCCGCTACAACTACCTCGCCACCGAGAACGACCGGCGCGTGATGGTCGACGGACTGAAGTTCGTCCGCCGCATCTGCGCCACGCCGCCGATGCGCGACTACGTCGATCGACGAGTTTCTGCCCGGCGACAAGGTGCAGAGCGACGAGGACTGGCTCGCCTACTGCCGCGAGTACGGCGAGACCGTGTTCCATCCGACCTCGACCTGCCGCATCGGCACGCGTGGTGGACGACAAGCTGCGCGTGAAGGGCGTCGCGAACCTGCGCGTGGTCGACGCGTCGGTGATGCCGGCCGTGCCCTCCGGCAACATCAACGCCGTCGGTGATCGCGGTCGCCGGAGAAGCCGCCGATCTCATCGAGACGGCGCGGCGCAGTAAACTCGCTCCGTGTGGAAGTGGCCGCGATTCTCCTCATTGCCGCAGGGATATTTCTCTGGCTGGACAGCCTGCGCGCGCGCGAGCGCGCGGTGCAGGCCGGCCGCTCGGCCTGCGAGCGCCATGACCTGCAGTTCCTCGACGACACGGTCGCTTCGCGCGCGCTGCGCCTCGGCGCGCGACGAGGAAGGGCCAGCTGAAGATCGCCCGCACCTACACGTTCGAGTTCTCCGACACCGGGAACAACCGCCGCCACGGCGCCATCGTCATGCTGGGCGGCGAGATGCGCGACCTGCAGCTCGAACCGTATCCGGATGCAATGACGACAATGGCTCGACGGCGGAGGATCATCGAGAACCGGCACTGGACGGAGCACTCTTTTTCGCTGCGCGTCGACGGCGCCGAAGCTCGCCTTCCAGGCCGGCCAGTTCGTGCGCATCGCGCTGGACGTCGACGGACGAGCGCGTGGCGCGGGCGTTCTCTTCGTCAATCCGCCCGAGGACCCGGTGCTCGAGTTCTACGGCGTGATTGTTCCCGAGGACCGCTCTCGCCGCGCCTCGCGCGGCTGCGCGCCGGGGATGCCCTGCAGGTGGCGTCGAATCCGGCCGGCTTCTCGTGCTGCGCGAAGTTCCGGACGCCCGCACCTTGTGGCTGCTCTCCACCGGCACCGGCATCGCGCCGTTCCTGTCAATCTTGCGCACCGAGGCGCCGTGGCAGCGGTTTCGTGAAGTGGTGCTGGTACACGCGGCGCGCCATGCCAGAGAATTGACCTACCGCGACATGATTTCCGGGCTGCAGAAGCAAAGGGGCTCCGCGCTGCGCTACGTCAGCTTCGTCAGCCGCGAGGCCGCCCCGGCTCGCTCGCCGGCCGCATCCCGGCCGCGATCGGCGACGGGCAGCTCGAAGCGCGCGGCCGGCACGCGCCTCGTCCGCCGAAAGCCTCGCAGGTGCTGCTCTGCGGCAACCGGACATGCTCGAAGGACGCCAGCCGCGGCGCTCGCTGAGCGCGGGCTGCGCAAGCACCGCCGCTGCAGCGCCAGGCCACATCACCGCGTGGAGAGCTTCTGGTGAAGCGCCGCGCTGCTCGCCGATCCTGGCGGCGGCAACGGCTCGCCCGGCTGCAGCAGCGTGCGCCTCGCGTACGACAACGCCGACACCTTCATCCGCTGGCGCGCTGCTGCAGTTCCTCGACGTGCACGGCGAGCAGGCGGACGAGCTCGACGAGCGCATCGCCCGGCTTCTGCGCTGGCATCGCAGCGCAGGCGCTGCCGAAGTACGCGCGCGACGCGGAAGACGCGGCGCGCCGCCTCGAGCGCGGGCTGTCGCCGCGAGGATCTGGTTTGGGGGTACGATGTCTTCATCGGCGCATGGCAGGAGAGCCATGCGCGCCGCCGCCGGAGCGGCGCCGCTGCTCGACCGGCTGACGCCGGAGCAGATCCGGCACATCGGAGCAGCGGATCGCGGAGGAGAACCGCAAAGTTCGCGCGCGAATACCTGCGCGGCAGCGAGCGGGAACGGCGCGAGCAGCGCGCGCCAGGCGCATCGTCGAGCGGCTGGAGGACTGGTTGGGGAACCTGTCGAAAGCGCAGATCGAGGCGGTCAAGCCAGTTTTTCGGCGCGCGCGCCGCTCATCGACGAGCTGCGCGACCGCGACAACCGGCGCATCCAGGGCGAGATGCTCGGCCGTCATCCGCGCGCACGAGGCGAGGAAGCGCCTCGCGGAGCAGGTCGTCAGCTGGGACAAGGGGCGCGACCCGGCGTACATCGCCGCGCGCGCCGCGAACGACGCAGGAGTTCAACACGATACGCTGCTCGAGATCAACCGTCGATAGGCGACGCGCGAGCAGCGTGGTCGCCGAGCTGCGCTCGCTACGCCGAGGTTCCGCGCCCTGCCGCGCGGCCCGCCGCATTGCGAACGATCCGGCGCCGCTTGCGCAGCATCGAGTCCGCGCTCGAGACGGTGCGCGCGCACGCTAC
>ERZ1370068.4981-contig-4027_pt1 | contig 15317 bp, 16 predicted proteins | sample MGYA00561227_ERZ1370068 | MGnify/ENA primary metagenome ERZ1370068 (study PRJEB38410, sample SAMEA6850437) | metagenome | study: Metagenomic assessment of the ecological functions of the soil: analysis of the soil microbiota associated with the...
ATGTTGCCGGTGTTGGCGACGCCGAGCGTGTAGCCGTCGGGCGGCGCCTGGCGACCGCGTCCATGGCTGATATTGCCGCTCGCGCCCGGACGATTGTCGATCACCACCGGCTGTCCGGTCTTCGCGGTGATGTAGGCGCCGAGGATGCGCGCGGCGAGATCGGTCACGCCGCCGGCCGAGGTCGAGACGATGATCTTGACGGGTTTCGACGGGTAGCTGTCGGCGAATGCGGAAACGGCGGTGAGGCAGGCAAGGGTCAGGATCGCCAGCGCGCGGGTCAGGTTCATTCGTCGCTCTTTGCAAATTCGTCGCGATCTTAGCAAGCGTGCCGCCAAAGACCAATTGCGCGGCGGTGTGATCGGCCTCATCCTCCGAGACGGGCGCACGCAAGCCGGCTGCTAGCCAACTTGCGCACCATACTTGCCGATGTCGGGTATATCCGACATCGGTGCGAGCCTCAGGATGAGGTCGGACAGAGATGAGTGCGGATGACAGAGACACGCAGGACAAATATTCCTGCGCCGAGCTGATCCTGGCCTGGGGCTTTACCGCGACCAGGGAAGTGGCCGCAGCTGCTCGCAACCTTCGCCCCGGACGGACAGATCGCGGTGTCCTGGTTCAGCGGACCTTTTCGCGAATTCGTCGACCGCTGCACGCAGAGCTTCAATGCGGGTCAGCGTTCCAAGCACCACATCTTGCCCTCGCTGGTGCGCGTCACCGGCGAGCGCGCCCTGGCCGAAACCAATGTCGTGATCCTGGTGCGCCAGAAGATCGGCGACGTGCTTGCCGACATGACGTCCTATGCGCGCTTCCTCGACCGGCTCGAGAAAACAAGCGGACGCTGGGCCATCGTCGAGCGTGCCGCCATCTACGAGCGCGACCGGCTCGATGCGGTCGAGCCCTCGGAGGCATTCGACCGGTTGTTTGCGGCGACCGACCTTTCGATCTATCCGGAGCCTTACCGCTACATGGCCGCGCGTCCTCACGGCCGCCGGCCGCGCGCTCGCCCCGGTGATCTATAGCGACGGCTCCCCGACACGGCGCAGCTCTACGCGCGATACGAGGCCTGGTTGGCGCATCACACGGGGCCGCGATAGCGCCGCGGATTTTCTTGGCTCTATCTCTACGCGGCGACCGGCGCGGCCAGCGGCACGGTCCAGGCGTCGTAGCCGTACAGCCAGTCGGGGTTGGTGGCGTCGCGCATCCAGGTGTTGGAGCTGGAGCCGGTCTGCACCATGGACGCGCGCGGCTTGCGCGTCGCCTCATAGAGCCGGAACGCATCCGCGATGTCGTCAAGCTCGGCGATGGAGCGCGCGAGCACCGCGGCGTCTTCGAGCGCCATTGCGGCGCCGGAGGCCATGTAGGGGGTCATCGGGTGACAGGAATCGCCGAGCAGGACGGTCCGGCCTTTTCGCCAGGTCGGGAGCGGGTCGCGCTCGAAGATGCCCCACTTGTGGACATCCGGCGCCGCGCTCAGGACCGCCCGGACATCGGGATGGAAGCCGGCAAACGCCGCGCGCATCTCCTCGAGGTCGCCCTTGGTCGACCAGGATCCTTGGTGATCCATTCGGCCCGCTCGGGCTGGCTGGTGGTGAAGTAAACCTCGTCGCGGGCCGCGGTGACGAAGTAGATGACGATGTGCCGGTCCGCTCCCCACCACTTGGTGCGCGAGGATCCCACCTCGACTCCGCGCAGCAATGAGGCGGGAAAGCGTGGTGCGGTAGGCGAGCCGCCCGACGAAGCGTGGCTGCTCCGGGCCCGCGACGTAGTCGCGGATCAGCGAGTGCACGCCGTCGGCGCCGATCACCGCGTCGGCCTCGACCTCGGTTCCGTCGGCGAAGTTCAGTCTCGATGCGCGCCCGCGCGCTTTGATGGCGACAAGCTTCTTGCCGAGGTGCACGCAATCGGTAGGGACGATGGACGCCAGGGCGTCATGCAGGTCGCCGCGATGGAGCGTGAGATAGGGCGCGCCGTATCGCCGTTCGAACTCGCGCCCGAGCGGATGATCGTTGGTCACGTTGCCGGTGGCGGCATCGCGATTGAGCGAAGACGCGGGGTGAAACGCGACCTGGCGCAGGCGATCCTCGATGCCCAGCCCGCGCAGCACGCGCACCGCGTTCGGGCTTTGCTGGATGCCGGCGCCGACCCGCGCGAATTTGTCTGCCTGCCTCGTAGACTGCGACCGCAATGCCGCGCTGGTGCAGCGCCGCCGCCGCGGCGAGTCCGCCGATGCCGGCGCCGATGATGGTGATGGAACGCACAGGATTTCCCACGGCCGAGGTCGCGCCCTTACTCCAGCGGGATATTGGCGGCCCTGATCACGCCGCGCCAGTGCGGAATTTCCCTTGATGTGGGCGCGGAACTGCTCGGGCGTACCGACGACGAGTTCGATCTCGGTGGCCGCGGCCTTGAGCCGCTCGCGCAGCGCGCCCGACTCCACCGCCTTGTTCATCTCCCGTGCCAACCGGTCCACGGTCTCTTTCGGGTGCCGGCGGGCGCCAGGAAGCCGAACCAGATCGTCGCCTCGTAGCCGGGCACGCTTCTCGGCGATCGCCGGCACCTGCGGAGCAGCCGACGTGCGCTTGGCGCTGGTCACGCCCAGGACCTTGGCCCGATCGGCATAGGTCATCCCGCCCGCGGTGAAGGTCAGGTCGACGTGCCCGGCGATGGTGTCGCGCACCGCCGGCCCCGACCCGCTATAGGGCACATGCGTCATCTCGATGCCGGCGAGGATCTTGAGCAACTCCGCGGCCAGGTGCACCGAGGAGCCGGGTCCGATCGAGGCATAGTTGAGCTTGCCCGGCTCGCGCCTGGCGAGATCGACCAGCTCGCGCATGGAGTTGGGCGCGAGGCCGCGCCGCGTGATCAGGTATTGCGGCGACACGAATGTCAGCGCAATCGGCTCGAAATCCCGCACCGGATCATAGGGCAGCTCTTTCTTGACGCTCGGATTGATGGCGAGGCTCGTCACGCTGCCGAAAAAGATCGTCGCCCCGTCGGGCTTGGCATTGGCGGCGAGGCGGGCGCCGATCATCTGCGTTGCGCCCGGCTTGTTGTCGACAACGAAGCTCTGGCCGGTCTGCTGCGCCAGCACGTCGGCCATGGCGCGCGGCAGGATGTCTCCGATGCCGCCGGCGGGATAGGGTACGATGATGGTGACGACCCGGTGGTCCTGCGCCGACGCGGCCGACACCGCCAGAAGCGTAGCCGCCAGCGCCATCAGGGCAAGGCCGCGGTGAAGCCAGGGGCGGTGCACGTGGATGGCGAGGTGCATGGAGAGTTCCGGCCGGCGAACTGATTCTGGTGCGGGCCTGATTTGAATTTCCTGGACCGGCTTGCGGCCAGGATAGTAGAACTTCAAATCCGCCGCACCAGCCGCCGTCGCTTGACAGAACGGGGGCGTCAGCCCATGTCGAAGACCTGTGACCATGCCGAACCGAGGTCCGCATGACCGCCTCCCACGCGCCTGAAACCAGGGGAAAACCCCCGCTCAAGGTGCCGCTGTGCTCGCCGCGCGGGTTCTGTGCGGGGTCGTGCGCGCCATCGATACGGTGGAGCAGGCACTCGCCCGCTACGGGCGCCGGTCTATGTCCGCCACGAGATCGTGCACAACCGCTATGTGGTCGAGAGCCTGAAGTCCAAGGGCGCCGTCTTCGTGGAAGAGCTCGACGAGGTCCCGGAGACCAGTGCGCCGGTCATTTTTCCGCGCATGGCGTGCCGAAATCGATCCCAGCGGAGGCCCAAAGGCGTAACTTCTTCGCCTCGACGCCACCTGTCCGCTGGTCACCAAGGTTCATCGCGAGGCCGAGATCCATCACAAGCGCGGGCCGCGAGATCGTGCTGATCGGCCATGCCGACCACCCCGAGGTGGTCGGCACCATCGGGCAGCTGCCGGCGGGCGCCATCACGCTGCTGCAGTCGGTCGAAGAGGTCGCGCGGTTCGTGCCGCGCGATGCCGCCAGCCTCGCCTATGTGACGCAGACCACGCTCTCGGTCGACGATACGGCCGGCATCGTCGCGGCGCTCAAGGCGCGCTTTCCGACATTCATGGTCCCCACAAGGAGGACATCTGCTACGCCACCACCAACCGCCAGGAGGTGGTCAAGAAGGTGGCGCCGATGGTCGAAGCCATGATCGTGGTCGGCTCTCCGAACTCCTCCAACACGCAGCGCCTCAAAGAGGTGGCCGAGCGCGCCGGCTGCCCGCGCGCCGCACTGGTGCAGCGCGCGAGCGAGATCGACTGGGCGCTGTTCGGTTCGATCGCGAGTCTCGGCATTACCGCCGGCGCTTCCGCCCCCGAGGTCCTGGTCGAGGAGGTGATCGGCGCCTTTGCCGAGCGCTATGCGGTGAACGTGGACACCGTCACCACCGCCGACGAAGACATGTTCTTCCCGCTGCCGCGGGCGCTGCGGAGGCACCGAGGCCGCGGAATGACGCCGTGTCCCGGTTGCCGCGCCACGCTTTCAGGGTCCGGTGACCGGATGGCAGCCGTCGGTACGCGGCATCTGCGCCATGTACCCGATCGCTTGCTGGCTGAATGCGGTCACCTGGAAACCGGAACGCGCAAGAGGGATCGCAGTGGCCGTCTACACCGATGTGGTGGCGGAAGACCTCGCGGCCTTTCTCGCCGGTTACGACATCGGGGAGCTGCTGGCCTACAAGGGCATCGCGGAAGGCGTCGAGAATTCGAATTTTCTCGTCCATACCAGCCGCGGCTATTTCATCCTCACGCTCTACGAGAAGCGGGTCGCGGCCGCGGATCTGCCGTTCTTCCTCGGCCTGATGGAGCACCTGCACGCGCGCGGCATCACCTGCCCGCAGCCGGTCAAGAACAAACGCGGCGAGGTGCTGGGCCAGGTCGCCGGCCGGCCCGGCCGCCATCGATCACGTTCCTCGACGGCATGTGGATCCGGCGGCCGTCGGCCGGTCATTGCGCGGCGCTCGGCGACGCGCTGGCACGGCTGCATCTCGCGGGCGTCGATTTCAGCGGCAGCCGCGCGCAACGCGCTGTCGGTCGATGGCTGGCGGCCGCTCTACGACAGTTGCAGCGAGCGGGCGAACGAGGTGCAGCGCGACCTGAAGCCAGTTTCTGGCGGCCGAACTTGCCCATCTGGAGAAGGCGTGGCCGCGGAATCTGCCGCGAGGGCGTCATCCACGCCGATCTCTTTCCCGACAACGTGTTCTTCCTCGGCAACAAGCTCTCCGGCCTGATCGACTTCTACTTCGCCTGCACCGACGCGCTCGCCTACGACGTCGCGATCTGCCTCAATGCCTGGTGCTTCGAGACCGACCACGCCTACAACGTGACCAAGGGCCGAAGCCTGCTGCAAGCCTATGCGCAGGTGCGGCCGCTTTCGGATCGAAGAACGCCAGGCATTGCCGCTTGCTCGCGCGCGGCGCGGCCTTGCGCTTTCTGCTGACCCGATTGGTCGATTGGTTTCAACGTGCCGTCGGGCGCGCTGGTGCGGCCGAAAGATCCGCTCGAATATTACCGCAAGCTGCGCTTCCACCAGACCGTCAAGAGCTGTGCGCGACTACGGGATCGAGGAATGAGCGAGCCGCACGTTGTCGTCCACACCGATGGGGCCTGCTCGGGCAATCCGGGTCCGGGCGGCTGGGGCGCGATCCTCGCCTTCGGCGACCACGAGAAGGAGCTGAAGGGCGGCGAGGCGCACACCACCAACAATCGCATGGAACTGATGGCCGCGATCGCCAGCGCTCGAAGCGCTCAAGCGGCCGTGTCTCGTCGACATCCACACCGACAGCCAATATCTGCGCAACGGCGTCATGTCGTGGATCAACCAATGGAAGCGCAACGGCTGGCGCACCGCCGACAAGAAGCCGGTCAAGAATATCGATCTGTGGCAGCGCCTCGATGCCGCGTTGGCCGCAGCATCGCGTGCGCTGGCATTGGGTGAAGGGCCATGACGGCCACGTCCTCAACGAGCGGGCCGATCAGCTGGCGCGCGACGGCCTGCAGGAGGTGCGCGCGAGCGCCGGGGCGAAACGGCCGGCGGCGTCCGCGGGCGATTAGAGTGAGATCGTCTCAGATTGGATCACGATTTCACTCTCAGTGCTTATCCGTTCGCGACCAATTGATCCGAAAAGTCTGCAGCTTTTGACATCATGCTGCAATTCTCTGGACTGCGAGACGCGCGCGGACGTATCAACGCGCATGACCGTTTATGTTGCCGACATCGGGGCAGGGCGTAGCCGCCTTCGAGGCCGACAGTGACTCGGATGCCGAGCGGCTCGCGCGCGACCGCGTCTTTCGCGATGATCTCATGGTGTTGACCACCGGCGGCTTGCCGCTGTGGGACGGCGTGTCGGATGATCGAGATCCGCCACGCGCGCCCCGGTGAAGCGGCGAAGTGGCGGGCATCGCGCGCCCGCGCGATCAGCCAGGGCAATATCGAGGGAGCAGAGGAAGCCTGGATCGCCTTCCTTGTTGCGCTCACCGACCCGCACCGACGTGGACGGTGATCAATCGAGCGAAGCCCGTTCGCTCGGTGCGACGCCGTCGCTTCCGGATTTAGGTTGTGTCGGAGGCCGTATTCTGCGAGTCAGGTATATTGCTTAAGAAATCGAGGGGCATGTGAGCCATGGCACAAGCAGCTCTTTCAAGAATACTGGTCGGCCCCTATGGGCTGCATGCATTGCGTTGCGGTGACGCTTGCCCTCTTCGTCGCATTTCTCTGGGTATTCAACTTCACGACATTCTTTTGAGCGCCGCCGCGGGCGCCTGAAGCGTCGGGGAAACCGTCCGCCGCACGGTTCAGAAGTCGGCGTCGACCAGGTCGTAAGAGCCTTTGCGCCCGCGCGCATAGACCTTGGCCGCGGCCGCATAGATCAGCGCGCGGTTGGCGTCGAAGGCGCCAAGCAGTCCAGGTTCGTCGAACCGCATGTCGGGCTGAACCCGCTTGAGCGCGTCCTCGGTCACGAAAACGACGCCTCCATCGCGCTGTCGTGCCCCCAAAGCGCACCGCGCGCCGCGTCGAATCATACGAGCGACTTTGATTTGGAAAACTCAGCGACATGACCGGTATGCTGCTTTGAAGCCGCCCGCGCCGCTGCCACGTTTCGACCGAGGTCATCGCGCGCGGCTGCGGTCCCGCTTCATCCGCCGATTTGGCCGGAGCACACTCATCGGCGGGCGGGTCACGTCGCGCCAACGGGTAGTCCTCGCTATCGTACAGCCGACGGATTCCATCGCGATCGAATCTTACTTCCTCGACTTCAAGATGCGCGCCGAGCAGATGCGTGGGCGACAGCTCCTCGATCGCAAAGCGGATCGCTTCCGCGGCCTTGGCGAAACGCCGATAGGCCATCGGCCGGTTTCCCTTGCGGCTGCGGGTCGGAAACAGCTCCGCCGGGGCGCTGTAGTCAAATCCATTCATGTTCAATGCCTCGAATGTTGCGGCAGGTCACCGGGCCGCCGAAGAATGTCCTCCCTGCAGCACATAACGTGGCCATCAGGAACGTGGGGGAAGCGATTGTCTTTCGGCCATCGGCGCCTGGGTCCGTCTCAGCGACGCTCGGTAATGCCAATGATCATCAAAGCATACACCTTTTGCGCCTCCGGACATAGATAATTATCCCCTGCGCTCGGTTCAAGCTCATGAAACGAAGGGCGATGAAGGCGTCGAGCAGGGGCTGAATCTCGCCGACGGGTTGCCCGGCGATCAGGAACCGAACCTCATGCTTGCATGTCCCGGGCTTTCCGCAACCACCGCTACGTCAACCGTCATTCCGAGATAGTCGTCGGGCATGCCGACGAAACTGCCGGCGATGGGAACCGCCTGGCTGATGTCGCGGGTGACCGCCACGCGGATCAAGTCGCGCCCGCCGATCGTGCCGTTGGTGGGGTCATAGGCAATCCAGCCGGCGCCCGGCAGATAGATGTCGGCCCACGCGTGTGTGGTTCCGGCGCCTATTGCAGCCGTGGTGCGACCATCGGCAGAGGCATTGTACAGATACCCCGTCACAATCCGGGCTCCGAAGCCGAGGCTGCGGGCGGATCTCGATCAGCAGGACGGCGAGGTCGCGGCATGAGCCCCAGCCCCGGTTGAGAGTCTCGATCGGGGTCTGCGTCCCCTCGGTTTCGCGGCTCTGATATGAAATCCATGCCGCGACACCGCTGTTGAGGTCGGCCAGGAGCGCCCAGGTATTGGTCGGATTGCTGTGGATGAAGCCGCGCGCCCACGACCCGAGGCGGTCGCCGGGGTCGGGATGATGGCGCTCCAGCATTCGGCCGAGATCGATGCGATCGTCCGCGGAATAGATGAAAGGATAGCTCACCGCCTCCGCAGCGATCTGGAAGGCCGGTTGCTCCACCGCATAGGTCTCCAGCTGCAGGCTGCTTTCAACTCGCAATTCGGTTGCGGGCTCGGCGAACGATGCGATGGCGATCGAATTGCCGAACACGTCGTGGATCCAGCGCAATGTAGCGGGCGGCGACAACGTCAAATTGGTTTGAATGAAGACGAAGGTCGTGGCTGTCGCGCGGACGCAGCATCAGTCGATGGTCCCCGAGCATAACCGGGCGCCGGTAGCGATAGACGGTCGTGTGCCGGACATTGAGAAGAGTCAAAGATGGCGCTCCCGCGCATCAACCGGCAGACATTCGCTCGCCGAGGTCAAGATTATATCGCCACCTCTCGTCCGCGAACCGGCACAGGCGGGCTCAGTGTCGCCTGGTCGCGAGCTACGGATGCTCCTTGGCGTCCTGCTCCAGCGCCGCCTGCAGGTCGAGAGGATCAACCGTCACCATTTCCGTCGACGCAGCCGGCTGAAATTGCGACGGCACGAAGATCATGGTCGATACCCTACGGTAAACCGGAAAGGAGAGACCCTCGATCAACTCCTCGTCGGTGACCACCTGGTATTCGCCCGGCGGCAAAGTTCGATCAATTCCCTTCAGGAAAAAGGGATGGACGAATTTCAGCGTTTTCCGGCTCGTGCGCATGATCATCGCATGGCTTCAGCCGCGGCCGCCGACGGGTTCTGCATCCCCTGTGTCGCCCGCCCGGTCAGCGGTCCGCGATCGAACGGCGTTCCGCTTCGTCCAAAGAACACGCGACGGCGATCACGATTGCGGAAAGGCCGGTCCGCATCTCACGTCATCCTCGAAGCAACGGTCGTCATCACGCGGCTCGAAATTCGATGAATTATGCGTTCGAATGGAATTCATCCAAACTACCGAGGGGAGGTAACACCGAAATACGAGAAAACCAGTCTCTGCTTAGTAAAATTTGGCCGGATGCGACAACAACTACTGGACGGATTCTATGGACGGCCCAGGCAAAATATTCTATCACCCGACAACATCGACCCAGGGCACCATGCCCGCACGGACTGCGGGCGCTCGTCATCGTGGGGCGGACGGGCTTCGCCACTTGTCGCCGTTTCGATTGCGCCCGTAACGCTGATTATCGCCAAACGCCCTGCGTGCTCGTGAACGAACGATGCATCAGCCGGGCGCATGACGGAAAAAAATGCCTGAGCGAAAACGTCCCGCGATGGCCGGCCTTCAGGTCGCCAAGTTTGAGGCATACGACCGCGATACAACGCCGTTAACGTCTCGACCAATTCACACGACAGATGGATTCGACATTGGAAAATACGGAACATGCCGGCGCTGCCCGCCACGTCGTCCGACGTGCTGGCCTGACGAGAATTCTTGCACGCTACCGCGAACCCAGCCGCACTCGCAGTGTGACCGAGCTCGTCATCACGATCGTGCCATTGGTTCTGCTGTGGATCTTGATGTGGGCCACGCTGGATCTCGGCTACTGGTTCTGTCTGTTGTTGGCGGTGCCGGCTGCGGGCTTGCTGGTACGCCTGTTCATGATTCAGCATGATTGCGGCCACGGCGCCTTTTTTCGCCATCGGCTGGCGAATGATTGGGTGGGCCGCGTCTTGGGCGTGCTGACATTGACACCGTACGATTTCTGGCGCCGCACGCACGCGATCCACCACGCGAGTTCGGGCAACCTCGATCAACGCGGCATCGGCGACATCGACACGCTCACCGTGCGCGAGTATCTGGCGCTGTCGCGATGGGGCCGGCTCCGGTATCGCCTGTACCGGCACCCGATCGTCATGTTCGGCATCGGCCCCGCCTACCTGTTCCTTCTGCAGCACCGGCTGCCGGTGGGCTTGATGCGCCGCGGCTGGCAGCCGTGGCTCAGCACCATGGCCACCAATGCCGCCATCGCGGGCGTCATCGGTACGGTGATATGGTTTGTCGGCATCGGTGCGTTCCTGCTGGTGCACCTGCCGATCATGCTTCTCTGCGGCGTCCGTCGGGGTCTGGCTGTTCTACGTCCAGCACCAGTTCGAGGGCACATTCTGGGCCGAGGACCGGGCCTGGAACGTGCATGCCGCCGCGCTGCACGGCAGCTCGCACTACGAGCTTGCCGGCTGTCCTGCGTTGGTTTACGGCCAATATCGGCGTGCATCACGTCCACCACCTCTGCAGCCGAATTCCCTACTACCGGCTGCCTGACGTGCTGCGCGAGCATCCGGAGCTTGTTGCCACAGGTCGGCTCACGCTGATCGAGAGCCTGCGCTGTGTACGCCTGGTGCTCTGGGACGAGGAAAGCGGCGCCTCATCTCCTTTCGCGAGATGGGCGACTGCTACATCGGGGATCGCAAGGTCGGCTAGTGTCCCGATTCCGAGGTCCGCACACCTCGCGGGTTGGATTTAAAGTTCCTAAACGAGCTTGCGGCTACAATGGCAGGAACTTCAAATCCGCCGCGCTGGCACAGCCGCCGATTGGACAGGGAGGCGGGCCGTGGCACTGAGGCCCGTCGGTGCGATTTTGTTTGATCCCGCCAGGTGCTATGGTGCGCCGAGAACGATCCGCCTGGTCGGGATGCCCTTGGCGTGGCATCAGGCCGAGACTATCGGGGCCGGGACATTGTGAAGCGCCGTTTTCAGCTCGTCTTGATCAAGCCTTCCCATTACCACGATGACGGATACGTCATCCGCTGGTGGCGGGCGCTGATCCCGTCCAATTCGCTCGCCTCGGTCTACGGTCTCGCCCTCGATTGCTCCCGGCGGCACGTGCTCGGCGAGGACGTCGAAATCGATATCGACCTCATCGACGAGACGAACACGCGCGTCAACATTCCCAAGCTGATCCGCCGCTTTCGGCGCAACGACAATTTCGGCCTGCTGGCGCTCGTGGGGTGCAGTCGAACCAGTATCCGCGCGCCCTCGATATCGCGCGTCCCTTCCGCGCGGCCGGCATTCCGATGGCGCTCGGCGGATTTCACGTCTCGGGCTGTCTGTCGATGCTCGACGGCAAGGCGATCGATCTCGATCTCGCGCGTGACCTCGGCATTTCCATCTTTGCAGGCGAAGCCGAGGAGCGGCTCGAGGTCGTCCTGCAGGACGCCGCGCAGGGCCGCATGAAGCCGCTGTACAACTTCATGAAGGATCTGCCTTCGATCGGCGGCACGCCGATACCCTTCCTTCCGCATCAGTTCGTCAAGCGCACCGCCGGCACCAATACCAGCTTCGACGCCGGCCGCGGCTGCCCGTTCCAGTGCTCGTTCTGCACGATCATCAACGTGCAGGGCCGCAAGTCGCGCTTTCGGTCTCCCGACGATATCGAAAAGATCGTGCGCGACAATTGGGCTCAAGGCATCTCCGCGTTTCTTCATCACCGATGACAATTTCGCCCGCAACAAGGAATGGGAGGCGATCTACGACCGGCTCGCCAAGCTGCGCGAGGTCGACAAGATTCCCCTCGGCCTGATGATCCAGGTGGACACGATGTGCCACAAGATCCCGAACTTCGTGGAGAAGTCCAGGCGGGCCGGCGTCACGCGCGTGTTCATCGGGCTGGAGAACGTCAACCCGGACAATCTGATCGCCGCCAAGAAGCGACAGAACAAGATCACCGAGTACCGCAGGATGCTGCTTGACTGGAAGGCGCAGAGCATCTTCGTCTATGCCGGTTATATTCTCGGCTTCCCCGGCGACACGCCGGAGTCGATCCGCCGCGACATCTCGATCATCAAGCGTGAACTTCCGCTCGATATGCTGGAGTTCAACATCCTCACTCCGCTTCCCGGCTCCGAAGATCACAAGGTGCTGTGGGGGAAAGGGGTCGACATGGATGCCGATCTCAACAAGTACGACCTCGAGCACGCCGTCACCGACCATCCGAAAATGACGCGGGAAGAGCTGGAGGCGATCTATCAGGAGGCGTGGTCCATCTACTATACGCCGGAGCACATCGAGACGCTGCTCAGGCGGGCGGTCGTGACCAATATTCCGTTGCTGAGCTTCATGAAGGTGCTGGTGCAGTTCACGACCATGATGCAGGTCGAAAAGGTGCACCCGCTGCAGAGCGGGCTGTTCCGCCTCAAGCACATCGCCGAACGCCGGCCCGGATTGCCCGCCGAATCCACGCTCGCCTTCTATCCGCGCTTCGTCTGGACCTTGATCGCCAACAACCTCAAGCTCATCTCGACCATCTGGTGGATGCTCAAGCTCAAGCGCCGCATCGAACGCGATCCCGACCGGCATCGCTACATGGACCAGGCGCTCACACCAGTGCGTGACGACGACGAGCAGACGCTCGATCTCCTCACCAAGACCGACGGCGGGAGGGCCGCCGTCGCGCACCAGAAAAATCGAGGAGCTCACCCACGCCGCGGCAGGGTGACCCCTCGGGATTTGCGGGTGGTCGGCTGTCGTCCCCCGCGCGAGGACGACAGATCGCGGCATCAGAGCTGCTTGAGCAGGGCGTCGCCGCCGGATACCTCGACCTTGCCCGGTGCTTCCTCGACGTTGAGCTTCTTCACCACGCCGTCCTCGACCAGCATGGCACTAGCGCTTCGAACGCGTGCCCAGGCCGTTGCCCGAACCGTCGAAGGTGAGGTCGATGGCCTTGGCGAATTCACCGTTGCCGTCGGCCAGGAATTCGATCTTGTCGGCGGCGGACGCTTTTTCCAGGCGTCCATGACGAAGATGTCGTTGACGGATGTGACCGCGATGGTGTTGACGCCCTTGGCCTTGATCGCATCGGCGTTCTGCGTGATCGAGGGAACGTGCATCTTGTGGCAGGTGCCGGTGAACGCGCCGGGCACCGCGAACAGCGCAACCTTCTTGCCCTTGAAGATGTCGTCGGTGGTCTTCCACCCCGGCCCCTCGGCTGTCATCACGCGAAACTTCGCCTCGGGCAATCGATCGCCAACTTTGATGGGCATGATTTCATCCTCTCGTTTACGGTTGAACGTTTGTTTTAAGCCTGTCCGAGGCGCTGGCAGCCCGGGCGCATGGCACACCGGAACCAAATTACCGCGCCCGGCGAATTAGTCGAGATGGGTCGCGACCTCGATCGCGGCATCCCCCGCGACCGCCGTGAAGGTGACGGCGGCGCCCATCGTACTTGGCCCCGGGCGGAGCGCCGTCGAGCTCGAACGCGAAGCGCTTGCAGAGCCGGCCGGCGCGCCTTCGATCCGGTGGGCACCGGCAGCGCCCAATCCGGCGCCGGCCCCTCCGCGAACAGGGCCACGCTGGTGCCGGAGGGCGCCGCGACATCGACAACGATGCGCGGGCGGGCGGCGCCATCCTCGCGTCAGTACCGACTTGATGGCGACCGTCGGACCTTGGCCGAGAGCAGCCTTCTGCGGTACCCGCGCTGTGGCCGCGGCGAGCGCGGTGTCGTGGGAGGAGGCCGCCGGCGAGCACCAGCTCGCTCTTGCCTTCGGCGGGCACGCACAGCTTCTCGCACACCGCATAATCGAGCTTGAGACGCAGCACCACCGGCTTCGCCGCGTTCTGCGGCAGGACCGCAAGCGGCAGGGTGACGTCGCCGGTATACCCGATCGCCACCAAGCTCTCCTCCGCGATGCGCTGCGGTGCGGGCCACAGGACCTCGACCGCCTTGACGTTCTGCGATCCCCCAAAGTCGAAGCGCGGCGGCACGCCGGCGTCCCCGGGATACCGCCAATAGGTGTGCCAGCCCGGCTTGAGCCTGATCTCGATGCCGGCGCGCAGGGGTGCAGTCTTGCCCGCCGGCGCGCGATCCCGCGATGAGGCGGACGGCGCTGCGCGCGTCGCCGTCCCAGCGCGAAGCGTCGTCGGCTGCGGTCGCAGGGCTCGCGGCGATCAGCAGTGTCGCCCAAAGCCCGATCGCACGAGGCGCGGCGGTCCGTCGCAGCCGATCAAGTCCAGTGGTCATGACAGCCCGATCTAGGAGGGAAACTTTCGGCGCACCACTGAATTCATCGTGAGCGGACATATGTCGGAACCCGCCCACCTCTGGAAACAGATATGAACGTTACACATATTCGCTTTGCGTCGCATCGGCGATGAATGTGGCATGAACGATGCATGACCCGGTCGGACCACGCGTTGTTGCAATCGGCATCCAATCAGGTAGCATTTCAACATGAAATTCAGTCGCAAGACCGGCACGCGAGGTGACAGCGAGGCGCCGGCCGCCCGGCGCGGATGCCGGCGAGCCTGAAGCCCAGCCTGTGGCCATTGGCAAGTCGGACCAAATCCAAGCAGCGCAAGAGTGCGAAGCGCGGATATCTGGACGGGCAGATGCTGATTGCGATGCCGTCCATGGGCGATGATCGCTTCGCGCGGAGCGTGATCTATGTCTGCGCCCATTCGACCGAAGGCGCGATGGGCATCATCGTCAACCAGCCGGCGGCCCATATCAGCTTTTCCGATCTCCTGGTGCAGCTCGACGTGATCCCGGCTGCGGATTTGATCCAGCTTCCAGGGGCGGTGGCAGGCGTGAAGGTGCTCAAGGGCGGCCCGGTCGATACCCAACGCGGTTTCGTGCTGCACTCCAGCGATTTCTTCATCGAGAATTCCACCCTGCCGATCGACGAAGGCGTCTGTCTCACCGCAACCCTCGACATTCTCAAGGCGATTGCGCGCGGCGACGGCCCGCAGAGCGCGATCCTGGCGCTCGGCTATGCCGGCTGGGCGCCGGGCCAGCTCGAGAACGAGATCCAGCATAACGGCTGGCTGCATTGCTCGGCCGATGCCGAGCTGATCTTCGGGCAGGACACCGGCGGCAAATACGATAAGGCGCTGAAGAAGATCGGCATCGATCTCGGCATGCTCTCGAGCGAGGCCGGGCACGCGTGACCTGGCCGTTCCGGCGGGTCTAGGTCGTCAATAGCAGCTTCGCCGTTGACCAGACTTCGCGGCGGCGCCGCGTGTTGCGCCGGTTCATTGTGCCGAACATCCGCAACGCACGCGACGTTGTTCTCCGGGCTTCCACGGATTCTGCCATCGGCGCCTTCGACCGCGCTGCGGCGCGAGCGCTACTGGACGA
>ERZ1370068.6782-contig-5743_pt1 | contig 15300 bp, 26 predicted proteins | sample MGYA00561227_ERZ1370068 | MGnify/ENA primary metagenome ERZ1370068 (study PRJEB38410, sample SAMEA6850437) | metagenome | study: Metagenomic assessment of the ecological functions of the soil: analysis of the soil microbiota associated with the...
CGCGTCGCCGATTCTCAAACTGTTCCTGTCGCGGCTCGACGAACTCGTGGAGCCGAACCAGAAGGACTGACGCCGCGCATGTCGCCAAGCTCATCGAGCAGGCGGCCGAATCCAGCCTCGCCAGCCAATAGCAAGATTTGCAGCGCCGCGGGAGATTGCTAGTCTCGTGAACTCCCTAAAAGCGGACACGGCCTGACGGCAGCTTTGGGTCGAACTGCGACCGTCGACCCGCTGACGGGTCCGCGGCAATTGCGGACGCGGCACGCAGGGTGGCGTCGAGGTCCGGCCCGCCGCCCCGATTGCCCGCACCGAGCGCCCATTCGGCGGCAACGCGCGGACGCCCGGACAAAGATGCCGGGGCCTCGATCATGGTGGCCGAAGCGTCTCGGACGCACTATCGCAGTACCCGACTACGGCTTCCCCGCTGCCATGGCCACACTGCCCGACTCCGCTGGACTGATCACGTCGACCGACGACCCGCTCTCGCTCGAACGCTTCGAGCAAGCGCTCGCGAGTCTCTTCCGCTCCGACGGCAACGCGCTGCCCGTCATCGAAAGCGCGCTCGGGCGCGATCCGGCATTCGCCATCGGCCACTGCCTGCGCGCCGGAGCGCTCGTGCTGCACGGCGCCGACTACGCCCGCGGCGGCGCTGGCCGCATCGGTCGCCGCGATCGAACGCAACTCGGCTGCGAACGAGCGCGAACGCAGGCATGCCGCCGCCGCGCGCCACTGGCTCGACGGCGACGTTGCGCGCGCGGCCCGCCTCTACGGCGAGCTGCTCCGCGACTATCCTCGCGACCGGCTGGCGCTACTGGTTGCTCACGGCCTCGATTTCCGGCTCGGCCAGCGCGACATGCTGCGCGATCGTATCGCCCAGGTCCTGCCGCATTGGGACGCGAGGGACCCCGAGTATGGGTACGTGCTCGGCATGCATGCGTTCGGATTGGAGGAGACCGGCGACTACGATGGCGCGCTCGCGGCGGCCCACAGGTCACTCGAACTCGTCCCCGACAACGCGGCGGCGATCCACGTGATCGCCCATGTCCTCGAGATGAGAGGCCCACCCGACAAGGGGATCGCCTGGCTGCCGCGGGACGCAGCCGATCTGGATCGGCAATGCCGGCTTTCGCGTCCATCTCGCGTGGCACCTTGCGCTCTTTCAGCTCGACGCCGACGCCGCCGGCGATGCGCTCTCTACCTACGATGATTTGATCGCGCCGCAACTCGATGGCGGCAACAACGGTCTCGTCGATGCCTCCGCGCTGCTGTGGCGACTGCAACTCCGCGGAACCGGATCGAAGCGGCGGTGGCGCGAGGTCACGGGACACTGGATGCGCCGGCGCACCATCGGCAACCGCGCCTTCGACCTCGTGCATGCGGTGATGGCACTCGCGGCGTCGAAGCAGCACGCGCGCGCTCGCCAATTGGCGGAGCGGCTGAAGGAGCGACACGATGCTCCGTGCCCGCAGCGGGAACGAGGAACTGGCGCTGGCGGAACCTCTGATCGCGGCCATCATGTCGTTCTGCCGTGGCGATTATGCCGGCGCCGTCGAGTCGATTTCGGCGATCCGGGCCGCGGCCGATCAATGCGGCGGCAGCGTGGCGCAGTGTGACCTGATTCATCTCACGCTGCTCGAGGCGGCGCTGCGCGGACGGCGGAAGCGTCTTGCCCGGACGCTGGCGGACGAGCGCACCGTGCGCAAGCCCGCGAGCCGCCTCAATCGCTGGCTCAAGGCACGCGCGTGGGCGCTGGGGACCGCTCGGCTGGCGACGTAAGCGTTAAGACGCGGCGCCGACTCTACGGTGGCTCGTTCAGCTGCGCATGCCTAGCGTAACTCTCTCAGCTTGTGAGGTCTAGAAACCGTCGATGCCTCTGATCAAGGAGAGCAGGACTAGGCCGAAGCGCCATGTGCGTAGGCAGTTGAATTCGTTGACCGTGCATCCCCTGAAGCCCGTGCCTTAGCATAGGCCCGTCGCTTTCTTGAAGGACGTCATGACGGATCTCGATCGTGTAGTCCGGTCGGACCGAGAGAAAGAAACGCGATCGAAGGCCGCATGATGCAATTTGCATAGTGCAATACCATTTGGCACAACCGGCTCGCCTTCCGGATCGGCGTCTGGAAGGATATGCGCAGCGTCAAGTAATTCGTCATGCTTGAGGCGGCACAAGGCACATTATGCTTCCGATAGGCGTTAATCACGCGTTCGCGAAATGCCGCCTGGTGGATCCGGCGTCTTGTATTCGCGGTGATGTACCCGCGTCTTATATCAGCGACCACGTCCTCGGCTGTGGTGGACGAGTCGACACCGACCTTTAGCGCCACTGCGTCATCGACCGCGACCGAAAAGGTTAATGACGTCGGTTCGTCGCCTACAACGAAGACCGGCCACACGGCCAAATACTTTCCTTTGACTAGCGCGTGGAAATAGATCAGCGGCTCGCGACGTTGAATCAGTTCTCGCAAGCCAGTGTTGTCTCGATGATTGGGGTCGGTACCACGGTAGCGGTAGCGTAGCAGCCGACGGACCAAAAGCGTCTTGATAGGGGCCGTCCGCCACCGTCGTTATCGATAACGGTAGCTCCATCTGTCGCGGCTTGAAGATCCCCTGAGGTGAGACGAGTGGGATGCGTTCTCCCTTTGTATGGAAAGCCATCGCCAAGCAGTTCGCGCGACAAGACCTGTCCGTGCACGTCAACCTGGTCGCGAAGCCAAGCAAAGGCTGCGTACCGGACTTCTATGTCGGGCATGAGACCGGACTCATTGCATCAGGGGATTCATACGTCCGAAGCACGGCCGAGTGGCTCTCCTATGCAACTCCGGGCCCGGAAGCACCATACGGCACGTTGGGTTCCGCAGCCTTTAACAGCCGAGACGTCTGCTGAGGCTCCATGCGCGACCGGACGAAATTCTCTGTCTCGCGATCAAGGAAAAACGACGTAGCAGCCCTTAAGGCCGCGACTGAGCAGGACTCTGTACGTGTTCTTGACAAGATCAGCAAATCTGTCGCCCGATCGTTTCACGACACTATCGTGGGACGCGCTCTTGTTCCCGACCCATCGCTGCTCAGCAAACCGATACGTTAGATCGGGTCCCCAGATCACACCCACATAGTCGAACTCGAAGCCCTGGGCGGTGTAGACGCATCCCACTTGGTCTATTCCGCCTGGATCGTAGGCCACAGAGTGGGGCAGGCGGAATTCGCTTTCGCAAGCGCCCGGCGTCAGGCCGTGCATTCCATGGGCTCGCCCAGCTACCAATCTGGACATCCGGTAGCAACTCGCCAGCGCGATCTGGCTTGGACCATGGCCAACAGTAGCCCGCAACGAGGCGAGCAGTCGACCCCGCCTCCACCTGTCTGCGCATCGCCGCCTCAAGCTCCTCGACGCTGTTCAAGAATGCGAAAATCGAATTGCTCTTCTCCAGTCCAAAGTACGTTCGCCGTTGGCCGAATCGCCAGTGTGTTATCGATCCAATTGACGAAGCCCTCGGAGCCAGCACATCGAAACTGAACCTCCAGTTCGAATTGCGAAAGCTCGCAGCCAAGGCGCAGGGCATTTTCCTTAATGTAATTCGTGGACCCTGTTTCCCCAGGACGCACGACCTGTTGGTCATCGATAAAGAACACCGTCGTCCGTGCTGCGTCGAGCAGCTCCTCGATCTGTGGTCGTTTTGACTTGTTCGTGGTCGGTGTGAATCGATTGTTGCTGGTTTCGCGAATGCGATGTGCTTCGTCACACATGAGCACATCAATCGAGTTAGTCTGGGTATCCCTTGTAATGGTGAAAGTATCGGAACTGCGACTTTGAGCGGCTGCCAAGAATCTTCCAGATCGTTTCTGTAAACGCCTTCGAGCCAGTTGCATGCTGGGCATTGATGTCCGCACGCAGAAAATCGGCGACAAGGTTTACCGCCAGCACGGATTTGCCAGTGCCAGGGCCGCCATTGACGATGATGACTCGCTTTCTATGGTCCTCCAGTCCCTTCCGAACTGCATGTCGAATCCTTCTGGTATACGACCACTCTGCTCGTCCAAAAGGACCCAAGGCGCATGCTGACGAATTGCGCTGCTCAAGTGCTCCATTAGCTTTCGACTTGGGCGAGACTTTCCACCCTCCACCTTCTCAAGAACGGCTCTTCCCGGAACCCGCGGACAGACCGTTGCGCGAGAAACCCCTGACAATTCTTCCGACTGCGTAGAATCGTACAGCTTGTATTCGCGAAGGACCTTCTCGAACTTTGGTGCAGAGGAGAACATCGTCTTTGCGCGCGGTGTGTTGTGCAAATAGCAGCACGCATCCAGACCGACTGAGGACGGTTCCCGTCGTAAAACGCCGAGTTATTGTCCTTCAGGTATTGCTGATACTGTCCCACCTGAACTGACGGGTGCAGCACGTCGCGCATTCGCCCGCCCAAGCGGGAGGCGACAAGGTCGTCGGCGTCAGATTCTTCACACGTTTCCCATTGCTTCAGCTCGATGATGACCGCCTGATCTCGTCCAGCCTATCCTGGGCACAAACAAGAAAGTCCAAACGCCTTGAACTCATTGGAAGCTGGTACTCGAGCATGACGCCATGATCCTCAAGCTTGGCGTCGGCGACGATAAGCGACATAGCGCGAAGAGAGTTTCGCCAGGACCCAATCTCGCCTGGCGACGGTCGGTAGCGGAAGTAGCGAACAAACGCGTCAGTCAGTTTGTCGGCGATTCGGTTATGCGTCGTGTCACGCACAAACTCGGTCGACATCCCGCATAGAGCCGCATCTCAGAGTTCCGTGTACTTCTTGGCGCTTCCGCGCGACTTTTCTACTGGGTACTTTAGCGAATTTGCGTCGATTTTCTCGTTAGCGGTCCGAATCAGATCGACATTTAGTATGTCTGCGAGCCGTATCAGATAGAGGAGAACGTCGGCTATTTCCTCCTTGATTTCACCGAGCTTGCTCGCCGGCGGGGCGAGTGAGTCCCCGTCCGATACCCACTGAAAATGCTCAAGCAGCTTCACCAGCCTCCGACGCTGAGTGCGATTGCAGAGGTTCTTCGGTGAATGAAACTGTTTCCAATCCCGAGCTGTGGCAAAGTCACGCAATCGATCGCGAAGCCGCTTCAATGCGACTTCATCCACGCTGTCGCGCTTCTCGCTCACCCCTTGAACGTGTTTTCGTTGTGCCATTGGAGAAATTCTCTGCCCGGGAGGTTGCCTGACGTCTGCCGGTCTGCACCCAAGTTCCTTGCCGTGATACGCGTAGTATTCGCGCCCGTTCTCCCATTCCGCCTTCAGTCGCGGACTAACCTCCAACCTTAGCGCTGGGGTGACCGTTACATATCCCAGATCGAATAGTTTGTGAAGGTCCGAGCGTAGAAGAATTCCATTTCTAACCGAGTTCGGACCGTTCAGTGCAAACGGTTTAAGCGTGCGCTGCCTCTAGTACCGGTAACGTCTTCTCCCCAGTTACAGCGCACCTGCGCAGGTACGCATCGGTCACCAATACACGAAATGCGCCTTGTCCTCAGGCGGCCCCTGGTGAGGTATTCCGCGCCAAACCGGCGACCATCTTGGTCTTGCGATTCCGTTGCGGAACGTCCCGAACGCATCTGACCGAGTGCGATGAATTGCTGAATGGCACTCCACAGTATCTCTGACCATCCTCGAATCGCGTGTCGTAGCTCTTCCCTTGAACGATGTTTGCCGCCCAGGTTGACGGCACTGGAAATCCATTCACTGCGTGGCAAGAAGAACGGTTCGGCGAGGACGGTTGCAGCCTATGACCGGGTCAGTCGACTGATCGTCGGCGCGATACCGGCGTACCCTCGATATGAGATGCTCGAGCGAATCGTACACCCGTTCTTCTCCTCGAATGCGCTCCCAGGCTAATGGAGGCCGGGAGTGCGGGTATCGAACGAAGAATCCTCCGCCAACGATGTAGTTCTCCGGGCTATGCAGCTTGAATAGGAATGGCTCACCACGGCTGCAAGTGCGCGAAATGTTCTCGACCCGCTCGGTTGCCAGAAGTTGGCCTCTTCGGGCGCGAGCCGCGTCAAATGCTCGTACCAACTCTTGTCCGTGACTCCGACCCAGATTTTCATAGGTCACTGATTTCGATTGGCTGGGGAAGGAGCTCCAAGACGTGCGCAAAAGCTGCAGCCGGGACAGCCAGAAAGGCGGTCGCACGAGAGCGACTCTTTTAGAAGATTGCTGGCGGGGACGGTGGGATTCGAACCCACGTTAGGGTATTACCCTAAACACGCTTTCAGGCGTGCGACTTCAACCAGCTCATCACGTCTCCGTGGGGGCATTTTACGCGAACCTTACCGCCGTACGGGCGGCGGCGATTTCTTAATGCCAGCCTTCAGCGTCCACCGCTTCCCTGACGTGTCGGCGGGATCGGGAGCAAGCGTGAGAATAGCCCGGATGTCGTATCCGGGTGGAGTCAGCATCAGCCCTTTCAGGTCGCGCATCTTCCAGCGTGGCCATCGTATTCCACCTTGTGCACGAAGCGGCCGCGCTCGTCGGGCGTGTAGACGCTGAGCCCATCGGTCATCGGTGTCGCCCATGGCGAAAGCGGAAGAGATCGGCGACGCAAGCCAATGAGTCGGCGAACTCGAGCTCGGCCGCGACCGTCAGGTGATCGGTTTGCTGCGGCCCCGAAACCAGGCTGCCGACGAAGTGGTCGGGACTTTGCGAAGCTTCCTGGTCGAGCGTCGCTGGCCGTGAAATGCGCTTCGCCTTTCGCATCGGTGACGACGCGCTTGCCCGCCGCCGCGCCCTGCCAATCCGGATCGCTGCCGAAGACGAGCCGCGCCGGAACATTCGGCAGCGGGTGGTATTCGAGATCGGTGAGCAGAACGTCACATCGGCGCGACGAGGCTGCGCATGCGCGCTCATCGACTACACCGCCATCAACGCGAGGAGAACATCAATGACGCCGGAGACCAAGCGCCTAATCGAATCCTGCGATCGTGGATCATAGACGTCCTCTTCCGCCCCTCTCCCGCCCTTCCGGGCACCCTCTCCCGCGCGCGGGGAGAGGGATAAGGTGAAGGCCGTGAAATCGGCCGAGACCGACCGCCTACATCATCGGCGACACCAGCATCGCCACGACCGCGGCGCCCATCAATATCGTCGTGAACCAGCCGAGCTGCTGCAGCTGCGCGTGATGACAGAACGTGCCCATGATGTCCGGCCGCACCGCCATCCGCATCATCACCGCCATGATCGGGACGGCGATCACGCCGTTGACGATCGCGGTCCAGTACAGCGCCTTGAACGGATCGATCGGCGTGAAATCGATCGCCACGCCGAGCAGCGTCGCGATCGTGATGATGCCGTAGAACCCTTGGCCTCGACCGGCTTCGAGTCCGTGCCCGATCGGCCACTGCATCGACTCGGCGACCGCGTACGCGGCCGGAGCCGGCGAGCACCGGCACCGCGAGCATGCCCGGTGCCGATGATGCCCATCGCAGAACAGCAGAACGTGAAGTCGCCGGCAATCGGCCGCAGCGCCTGCGCCGCCTGCGCCGACGGTCTGGATGTCGGTGATGCCCGCGGCGTTGCAGCGTCACCGCCGTCGTCAGCATGATCGCAGAACGCGATCGCGTTCGAGAAGCGCCATGCCGAACCACGTGTCGACCTTGATGCGCCGCAGGTGCGCGTCGCGCGCTGCTCCGGGCGCGTCGCGCAGCGGCGCCTCGCCTTCGGCCGCGCGCTGCTCCTCGACTTCCTGCGACGCCTGCCAGAAGAACAGGTAGGGGCTGATCGTCGTGCCGAGCACGCCCACCAGGCAGCATCAGATAGTCGGTGCTGAGCTGGATCGGCGGAAAGAACGTCGCGACGCACGACGCGTCCGCCACGGCACGTCGACTCAGCAGGCACGCGCGACGTACGCCAGCAGCGCGAGCGTCAGCCACTTGCAGCACCGGCGCGAGCAGCTGGTAGGGCACGAACAACTGCAACAGCGACGGCAAGTGATGCCGAAGATGATGCGCGTAACCGTGCGCGTGCCGCCGACGACGAGTTGCAGCGCCTCGCCCATCGCGCCGATGTCGGCGGCGATGTTGAGCGTGTTGGCGATCGAGCAGCAGCGACACGACGAACGCACAGCAGCGGTCGCGGATAGTGATCGCGGATGTTGCGCGCGATGCCGTGCCCGGTGACGCGTCCGATGCGCGCCGACACGACCTGGATGCCGACCATCAGCGGCGTCGTGAGCAGCACGCTCCACAGCATGCCGAAGCCGAACTGCGCGCCGGCCTGCGAGTAGGTGGCGATCCCGCTCGGGTCGTCGTCGGCCGCGCCGGTGATGAGTCAGGGCCGAGGCGGCTTAAGAAATTGCGGGCGCGATTGATCATGATCGAGGGTCATGCCGACCACGATCGTGCGGGCGCAATGGACGCGGCGGCGCGCGAGTATAACAGCGGCGCCTTGCAAACAGCCCGTCACCCCAACCCTCTCCCGCGAGCGGGAGAGGGCAGGAAGAGTTGGCACGACAGCGTTGCCCGCGACCCCCGCGACCCCTCGACCTCACGACCCCTCACCCCAGCCCTCTCCCCGCGAGCGGGAGAGAGCAGAGATCGCGCGCATTGGCGCCCTCGCCTGCGGCCCCTCACCCCAACCCTCTCCCCGCTTCGCGGGAGCGAGGAAACCGAAGGGAGCAGCAGATTCGCGCGAACTGAGATCAACTGCGCCTGCTGCCCGCTGGATCGAGCAGTCGACGACGGTCAGCGCGGTCATGTTCACGATCCGCCGCGCAGTTGCCGATTGCGTCAGGATGTGCACGGGCTTGTCCACGCCGAGCAGAATCGGGCCCAGCGTCACGCCGCCGCCCGAGGCCGACCTTGAGCAGGTTGAACGAAATGTTGGCCGCGTCGAGCGTCGGCATGATCAGCAGGTTGGCTTCGCCCTTGAGCCGCGAATTCGGGAAATGCCGCCTTGCGCACGGTCTTCGGACAGCGCCGCGTCGCCGTGCATCTCGCCGTCGATCTCGAGATCCGGGCTCGCCGCGCTGGATCAGCGCGAGCGCGTCGCGCATCTTCTTGCGCCGGCGGATGGTCGCTGGTGCCGAACGATCGAATGCGACAGCAGCGCCACCTTGGGCGTGATGCCGAAGCGGCGGATCTCGTCGGCGGCGAGCAGCGTGATCTCGGTCAGCTGCTCGGCCGTCGGGATCGGCGTTGACGTAGGTGTCGGCGATGAACACCGTGCGCGCCGGCAGCATCACCGCGTTCATCGCCGCGTAGCGTCGTGACGCCGCGGCGCAAGTCCGATCACCTGGTCGATGTAATGGCGGTGCAGCGCGTGCGTGCCGAAGGTGCCGCACAGCATGCCGTCGGCGTCGCCGCGATGCATCATCATCGCGCCGATCAGCGTGTGCCGGCGGCGCATCTCGATCTGCGCGTACTGCTGCGACACGCCCTTGCGCTCGCGTCAGCCGGTAGTACTCGATCCAGTAGTCGCGATAGCGCGTCGTCGGACTCCGGGTTGATGATCTCGAAGTCGACTTGCCGGCCTTGAGCCGCAGGCCGAAGCGCTCGATCCGTTGCTCGCAGCACCGCCGGGACGGCCGACCAGGATCGGCAACGCGAGCTTCTCGTCGACGACGACCTGCACGGCGCGCAGCACGCGCTCGTCCTCGCCTTCGGCATAGACGATGCGCTTCGGCGCCTTCTTCGCCGGCGTCGAAGATCGGCTTCATCAGCAGGCCGGAGTGATAGACGAAGCTGAGTGAGCCGCGCGCGATACGCGTCGAAGTCCGCGATCGGCCGCGTCGCGACGCCCGAGTCCATCGCCGCACTGCGCGACCGCCGGCGCGATCATCGACGATGAGCCGCGGATCGAACGGCTTCGGAATCAGGTACTCGGGACCGAAGCGCAGGTCTCTCGATGCCGTAGGCGTGCGCGACGATGTCCGACTGCTCGGCCATCGCGAGGTCGGCGATCGCGCGCACGCACGCGAGCTTCATCGCCTCGTTGATCGTCGTCGCGCCGACGTCGAGCGCGCCGCGGAAGATGAACGGAAAGCACAGGACGTTGTTGACCTGGTTCGGAAAGTCCGAGCGTCCGGTGGCGATGATCGCGTCCGGTCGCGCGGCCTTGGCGACGTCCGGCATGATCTCCGGCTCCGGGATTGGCGAGCGCCAGGATCAGCGGCATCTTCGGCCATCGTCGCGAGCCACTCCGGCTTCAGCACGCGCGCGGCCGAGAGGCCCGAGGAAGATGTCGGCGCCCGGCAGGATTTCGGCGAGCGTGCGCGCCGACGTCGGCTGCGCGTAGACGCACCTTGTTGTCGTCCATCTCCTCGGTGCGGCCCGCGTAGACGACGCCCTTGATGTCCGACACCGCAGATGTTCTCGCGGCGGATGCCGAGCGCGACGAGGAGATCGAGGCACGCGAGCGCCGCGGCGCCCGCGCCGGAGCAGACGAGCTTGACGTCTCGCGAACTCCTTGCCGACGACGCGCAGGCCGTTCAGCACCGCGGCGCCGACGATGATCGCCGTGCCGTGCTGGTCGTCGTGGAAGACCGGGATCTTCATCCGCTCGCGACACTTGCGCTCGATGTAGAAGCACTCGGGCGCCTTGATGTCCTCGAGATTGATGCCGCCGAACGTCGGCTCGAGCGCGCACGATCATGTCGACGAGCTTGTCCGGATCGCGCTCGTCGATCTCGATGTCGAAGCAGTCGAGGCCGGCGAATTTCTTGAACAGCACCGCCTTGCCTTCCATCACCGGCTTCGCCGCGAGCGGCCCGATCGCGTCCCGAGGCCGAGCACGGCGGTGCCGTTGGTCACGCACGCCGACGAGGTTGACGCGCGCGGTCAGCGTGGACGCCTCGCGCGGATCGCGGACGATTTCGTCGCACGCCGCGGCGACGCCGGGCGAATAGGCGAGCGCCAGAGTCGCGCTGATTGGTGAGCTGCTTGGTCGGCAGCGAGCGCGATCTTGCCGGGCGGCGACGCGGCGGTGATATTCGAGCGAAGCTTCGCGGATGTCTTTGTCCGGCGCATGACACTTCCTCATGGGCGGCGCTTGCCCCGGCCAGTCATCTATAGCCGATGCGCTCGCGCCGGCCAGCTGCACCGACCCTGACGCGGATCGAGGTCGACCGCAGGGGCCGCCAGTATAATTTGCCTCTCCCTCGAGAGCGACCGTGCAGGCCCTTGCGCGCTCGCGCACCGCCGATGACCCCCTCCTGCTGTTCTGGCTCGCCGTACTCGTACTCGTTGCCGCGACGCTCGCTGCGCTCGTGTGGCCGCTCGTGCGCCACGGCGCGCGCGACGCGCCCGGCAAGAAATGACGGCGGCGCAATCCGTCTACCGCGACCAGAAGCGTCAGCTCGATGCGGACCATGGCTGCCGGTGCGATCACCGCCGCCGGAGCGCGAACCTTGCGCAGGAAGAGTTGATCGGCCGCGGCTCGGCGCCGAGATCGCCGCGCAGCCCGTCGCCGATGCCGGCGCAGCGCCGCCGCACGTCGCGCTGGGCGGGTGCCCCGTCCTTCTTGCGGCGATTCCGTCGCGTCGGTCGTCGCGTATCAATTTCTCGGCACGCCGGCCGCGCTCGCCGCCGCGCTCCGTGGAGACCGCGAGGCTCGCGTTTCAGCGACGACGACGTGCGTACGATGGTCGAAACCTCGCGCAGCGGATGAAAGCGAATCCGAGCGACCCGAAAGGATGGCTGTTGCTCGCACGCTCCTACGGCGGCGATGGGGCGCTTTCAGGAGGCCGCTGCGGCATACAGCGAGGCGGCGCAGCGGATGCCACGCGACGCCGGTTTCACTACGCGGACTGGGCCGATGCGGTCGCGATGGCGCAAGGTAAAAGCTCGCGGGCAAACCGGAAGAGCTGGTCAAGCACGGCGCTCGACGCCGACCCCAAGAATCGCAAGGCGCTGGCGCTTGCCGCCACGGCGCTGCTGGAACACTGGCGAGTCGACGCCGCGCTCTGCGCTGGCGCGAGCTGCGTCAGTTGGTGACGCCGGGCAGCGATGAGGCGCGGATGGTGGATGGCGTGATTGCGGAAGTGGAGACGAACCGGCGCGGCTTGGCGAGCACTGCCGCCGGCGCCGCAGGCGGGCGCGTCCATGCCGGGCGCACAGCCGATCGGTTCAGGAGCGGGAGCGGTCAGCGGCCGGGTCGAGCTCGACACCGAAGCTCGCCGCGAACGTCGCGCCCAACGACACCGTGTTCATCGTCGCGCGCGCCGCGGGAGGGCCGCGTGCCGCTGGCACGTCGAGCGGCTGCGCGCGCACGATCTGCCCGCCGATTTTCGTCTCGACGATTCGATGGGGATGATGCCGGAGGCGAAGCTGTCGGTGACGCCGCGGATCGTCGTCGAAGCGCGCGATATCGAAATCCGGCAACGCGATCACCGCACCCGGGCGATCTGCGCGGCATCAGCGCGCCGGTGGCGCCGGCGCGCCCGACGATTCGCATCGTCGTCAACGAAAATCGTGCCCTGACGCGGGAAAGAGCACACGCCTCCGCCATGCTCAAGCGCGAAGCGCACGAACTCGCCGGCACGCGCGGTCATGCGCGATTGTTCGCAGGCATCAGCTTTCGGGTCGAGCCGGGACACGCGTTGATCGTCACCGGCGCCAACGGCAGCGGCAAGACGACGCTGCTCCGCATGCTGGCCGGGCTCACGGCGCCGGCCGCGGGAGACTCCGCTGGAAGGGAGCGGTCGCCGCGCCGTTCGATCCGCGCCTTCGCGCCGCCGTCGCGTTCGTCGGTCACCCTCCCGCGCTGAAAAACGAGCTGTCGGCGGCGGAGAATCTTGCGTCCCTCGTCGCGCTTTCGGGTGCCACCGCATCGGCGCAGCAAATCGACGCGGCGCTTGGCACCGTCGCGCTCTCCAAAAAAAGCACATTGCCCGCGCGGCGCTGTCGCAAGGGCAGCGGCGACGGAGTCGGTCTTGCGCGCCTGTCGCTTTCGCGCGAAACCCGTTGTGGATTCTGGACGAGCCCGGCACCGCGCTCGAGCAGCCGACGGCACCGCGCTGCTCGCATCGATGGTGCGCGAGCATCTCGACGCCGGCGGATGCGCGGTCGTCGCGACGCATCAGCCGCTGTCGCTGCCGCGCTTCGTGCACCGCGACGCTCTCTCTCGGCTGACGATGGCCACGACTGTCGCGGCCGCCTCCACCGCTGCCGCGACCAAGCCTCCACCGGCGCGTGGCCGGCGTTCGGCCTGGGCGCTGGCCCGCGATTTGCGGATCGCGCTCCGCTCGAAGGCGGAACTCGGCATCGAGCTGCTGTTCTATGTGATCGTGGTCACGCTGTTTCCGCTCGCCACGTCGCCGGCAAAGAGCGTGCTCGCGACGATGGCGCCGGGCGTGCTGTGGGTCGCGGCGCTGCTCGCGTCGCTGTTGTCGCTGCCGCGCCTCTTCGCCGCCGATCACGCCGACGGCACGCTTGAGCAGATCGCGCTGTCGCCGTGGCCGCTGCCGGCGCTCGTGTCCGGTAAAATAGCCGCGCATTGGCTCACGACAGGCCTGCCCGGTCGCGTTGCTCGCTCCCTCTTGTCGGCGCAATATGCGCTTGAAGGCGACGCCGCGTGGACGCTGGCGGCGGCGTCTTGATCGGCACGCCGATTCTGTCGCTGGTGGGGGCGTCGGCGCCGCGTTGACGCTCAGGGTTGCGCGGCGGCGGCAGTCTGCTCGCGCTGCTCGTGTTGCCGCTTGCGTGCCGGTGCTGATTTTCGGCGCGGGTGCGGTCGACGCGCGTGCGGGCGGGAATGAGCGCCGGCGCCACATTTGTCGCTCTTGGGTGCCGGTCTGCTCGATCGCGCTCGTCGGCGCGCCGATCGCCGCCGTCGGCCGCCGTACGGATCGCGTTGGATTGACGGCGTGACTCGCCGAAATGGCGAACAGGCTTATACCTCTGCGCTACGCGCCGGTGATCGTTCTACCCGCTGGCTGGGCGCCTCCTCCCGTGGTTCGCGCTGGGCGGCGGCGATATTGGCCGTAGTCGGGCTCGGCATCGGCTTGCGCGTCGCACCGACCGACGCGCACGCAAGGCGATGCTTACCGGATCATCTTCATCCACGTTCCTGCGGCGTGGATGTCCATGTTCATCTACGTCGTGATGGCGATCTGGAGCGCGCTCGCCCTCGGCTACAACACGCGATTGTCGGCGATGATGGCGCAGGCGCTGGCTCCGACCGGCGCGCTGATGACCGTTCATCGCGCTGTGGACCGGCGCGTTCTGGGGCCGCCCGACCTGGGGCACGTACTGGGCGTGGGACGCGCGGATGACCTCCGAGCTGATCCTGCTGTTCCTCTATCTCGGCGTCATCGCGTTGCGCAGCGCGATCGACGATCCGCGCCGTGCCGATCGCGCGTGCGCGGTGCTGGCGATCGTCGGCGCCATCAACGTGCCGATCATCTATTTTTCTGTCCGCTGGTGGAACACGCTGCACCAGGGCTCGACGATCAGCATGACCGCCGCGCCGAAAATGGCGTCGATCATGCTGGTCGGTTTGATCGTGATGACGTTTGCCGCGTGGGCGTACTCGATCGCGGCCACACTCGTCCGTGTGCGCTCGATCATCGTCGACCGGGAGCGCGGTGCGTCGTGGCTTTCGCAGTTGCCGGAAATGCGGCGGTTCGCGCGATGAGCACCGCAGGGCCTCGGCCTCCTTGGATTTGCGAACAGAATCGTTGCGACGAGAGTCGGCCTCGTGTGACGACTCGCATTGGCCGTCGATCCCCGCGTCGCGCGGCCCCTCGCCGGCTGCTCGCGTCACGACCCCTCGGCGCGAGTTGCTCCCCTCTGGGGCAGCGCAGCGGCGTCAGCCTGCAAGCGTGGGGGACCACCATGAGCGAGTTTTTCGAAATGGGCGGCTACGCGTGGTACGTCTGGACGGCGTATGGCGGGACCGCGGTCGTCGTCGCGGCGGAGTTGATTGCGCTTCGCACGCAGCGCCGGCGCATGCTGGTCGAAGCGCGTCTCGCCGAGCCGGAAATGCCGGTGACGACGCGCTCGGCGCTCGATCCGGCAGGGATGGCGTGAAGCCCCGCCACCGGCGGTTCGCGTGGATCGCGGCCGGCGTGGCAGCGCTCGGGCTCGCGGCGGCGCTTGTCCTCAACGCGTTTCAGTCGAACCTCGTATTCTTTTTCACGCCGACGCAGGTCGTGGCCAAAGAGGCGCCGCAAGGCCAGACGTTCCGCATCGGTGGCCTGGTCGAAAAAGGCGGCCTGACGCGCGACGCCGATTCGCTGACCGTTCGCTTCCGCGTGACCGATACCGCCGAACGATTCCGGTCGTGTATACCGGCCTCCCTGCCCGACCTGTTCAAGGAGGGCAAAGGCGTCG
>ERZ1370068.9875-contig-8620_pt1 | contig 15300 bp, 18 predicted proteins | sample MGYA00561227_ERZ1370068 | MGnify/ENA primary metagenome ERZ1370068 (study PRJEB38410, sample SAMEA6850437) | metagenome | study: Metagenomic assessment of the ecological functions of the soil: analysis of the soil microbiota associated with the...
GCGGCGCGAAGCACCGCCACACGGCGCGCCAGCCCTGGTATCCGCTCGAGGAGCGCTACGGCCTGGTGTTCGCCTACCTGGGCCCGCCGGAGAAGAAGCCGCGTGCTGCCGCGCTTCGACGCGCTGGAGGAGCTCGCGGCCGGGCGAGTTCATCGACGCCGACGACACCAGCATCGGCTCGGGCGGCGGCGTCATCGTGCCGTGCAACTGGCTGCAGCACTACGAGAACCTGATGGATCCGTATCACGTGCCGATCCTGCACGGCAGCTTCAGCGGCACCCAGTTCGTGCCGACGATGGGCGTGATGCCGCAGGTGGAGTTCGAGCCCGACGCCGCGCGGCGCCAAGTCGATCAGCGTGCGCACGCTCGAGGACGGCAAGGTGTTCCGCCGCGTCACCGAGGCGGTGCTGCCGACGCTGCGCGTGGTGCCGAGCCCGCGCGTCGCCGGGCTACGGCCAGGTCGGAATCCATCGGCTGGGTGCGTGCCGATCGACGACACGAGCTTCCGCATCTACACCGCTGGGCCGGGTCACCGAGCGCGGCGCGCTCGGCCGCCAGCGCTCGCGCATGAACGGCAAGCTCTGGCGCGAGCTCACCGAGGAGGAGCACCGCGCGCTTCCCGGGCGACTGGGAGGCGCAGACCGGCCAGGGCGCCGATCGCGCTGCACTCCGACGAGCACCTGCGCACCAGCGATCGCGGCATCGTCATGCTGCGCCGGCTCGCTCGAGCAGCAGGTCGAGCGCGGTGGCGAAGGGCGATGATCCGATCGGCGTGCACTTCGACGCAGAATCCGCCTACGTGCGGCTCGAAGCCGGGCAGCATCTGGCGCCTCATGAAAGCATCGGCCTCGCTGGCAACTCGTCTGCTCTGCCCTCTTGCCTTGCGGCGTCACGCGCCAGGCGTTTTCCGCGCCAGCCGGTCGCGGCATCGTGCCGTTCGGCACCGCCGGCGGATCCGATCGACGTCGCTCGCGCGCTCGTACGCCGAGAAGCTGCGCGAGCGCTGGAAGCAGCCGGTGATCGTCGAGCCGAAGCCGGGCGCGAGCGGCACGCTCGCGGCGGACTCCGTGGCCGGGCGCCGCGCCGACGGCACGCACGTTCCTCTTCACCCTGTCGCTCACGCACATCAACAACGTCGGTGCTGCAGAAGAGCATTCCTTACGACCCGTTCCGCGACTTCGAGCCGCTTTCCCAGCTCGCGATCGGCTACGGCCCGGCGCTGATGCGCGCCGGCGGGCGCGCTCGTTCAACGACGTGCGCGGACTGATCGCGTACGCGAAGACGCAAGCCTCGGCGGCTTGACCGTACGGCACCTGGGGCACCGGCTCGACGCCGCACCTGCTCACCGAGATGCTGGCGAAGCGGGCCGGCGTGCACGTCTGGTGCACGTGCCCGTACAAGGGCGAAGGCGCCGCGCATCTCGATCTCTTCGGCGGCTCGCTCGACCTCGCGTGGGCGAACTCCGGCACGGCGCGCACCCATCTCAAGTCGGGCAAGGTCAAGGTGCTCGGCGCCACCGGACTGCAGCGCAGCCAGGTGCTGCGCCGATACGCCGCTTTTCGGCGAGCAGGGCTTCGCCGGCTTCGAGCGTGACGACCTGGGTCGGCGCGCTTATGCGCCGGGCGAAGACGCCGACAGCGCGTGGTCAACGAGTTCTCGGCGGCGTTGCGCGACGTGACCCAGCAACCGCGACATCGCGGGCGCTGGCGCGACATCGGCTTCGAGCCGGTCGGCGGCAGCCCCGGAGGAGCTCGCGCGGCATCCTCACAGGCCGACTTCCCGAGGTGGGCGGAGATCATCAGGGTCGATCGGCCTCACGCCGGAGTACGCAGCACGCGCCATGCCCGTCATCCAGGGAAATCCGCGAAGGCCGCGTGCCGGTCGCGGTCTATACCGCCGAGATCGAGCCGCAGGCGCGGCAGCAGCTCGTCAACATCTCGCAGCTGCCGATCGTGCACCACCACGTCGCGGCGATGCCCGACGTGCATCTCGGCATCGGCGCCACGGTCGGCTCGGTGATCCCGACGCAGAGCGCCATCATTCCGGCGGCGGTCGGCGTCGACATCGGCTGCGGCATGATCGCGACGCGGCTCTCTCTCACGGCGACAGGACATCGACGAGAAGTCCCTGACGAAGGTCTTCAACCAGATCTCGCGCGACGTGCCGGTCGGATTCGGCCAGCACGACGACGCGACGTTGCGCGATGCCGCAAGCCGTTCCAGAAGGGGCTGAAGCGGATCCTCGAGAAGCATCCCGGCGTGCAGAAGCGCATCGGCAAGAACTCGAGCTGGGCGCGCCAGCTCGGCACGCTCGGCGGCGGCAACCACTTCATCGAGGTCTGCCTCGACGAGTCGCAGGCCGCGTCTGGGTGATGCTGCACTCCGGGCAGCCGCGGCATCGGCAACGCCATCGGCACGTACTTCATCGAGCTCGCCAAGAAGGACTCTCAGAAGAACAACATCCACCTGCCGGATCAAGGACCTCGCCTACTTCCCGGAGGGCGCGCAGCACTTCGACGACTACGTCGAGGCGGTCGGCTGGGCGCAGGACTACGCGCGCGCGAACCGCGCGCGAGATGATGGAGCTCGTGCGTCGAGGCGATGCGCCGGCACCTGCCGCCGTTCGAGGTGACGCGCGAGGCGGTCAACTGCCACCACAACTACGTGCGAGCGCGAGCGCCACTACGGCGAGGACGTGTGGCTCACGCGCAAGGGCGCGATCCGCGCCGGCAAGGGCGAGCTCGGCATCATCCCGGGCAGCATGGGCGCGCGCAGCTACATCGTGCGCGGCAAGGGCTCGGCGGCGAGCTTCGAATCCTGCGCGCACGGCGCCGGCCGGCGGATGAGCCGCACCGCGGCGCAGAAGAAATTCAGTGTCGAGGACCTGATCGAGCAGACGAGCGGCGTCATCTGCCGCAAGGACAAGGGCGTGCTGGACGAGATTCCCGGCGCCTACAAGAGCATCGACGAGGTGATGGCCAATCAGGCGGACCTGGTCGAAGTCGTGCACACTCTGAAGCAGGTGCTATGCGTCAAAGGGATAAACCGAAGGGAGCTGCTTGCGGCGGGCGTCGCGTTGCCGTTCTCCGGCATCGCCTACGCGCAGCTCACCTGCGGCGAGCGGACCGCGCCGCAAACCGAAGGACCGTTCTTCGCGCCGAAGTCGCCGGAGCGGCGCTCTTTCACTGAAAGCGAATTCCGGCGGAGAAAACCTCGTCCTGACCGGCGTCGTTCTCTCGCGCGTCCTGCAAGCCGGTGCCGAAGGCGCTGCTCGACTTCTGGCAGGCCGACGACGCGGGCGAGTACGACAACCGCGGCTTTCCGCTACCGCGGCCACCAGTTCAGCGACGCGCGACGGCCGCTTCCGCCTCGAGACGATCGTGCCCGCGGTGTATCCGGGCGCACGCGCCATCATCCACGTCAAGGTGCAGGCGCCGGGCCGCAGCATCCTGACGACGCAGATCTACTTCCCGGCGATCCGGCGAACCGGCGCGACTCGCTGGTTCCGCGAGGACCTCGCCATGCGCACAGGTCGCGGGCGAAGGGCGTTTCGACTTCGTGATCGACGCGTGAGGCTCGCGCGCCGCAGCGCTGCTCGTCCTCGCGGCCGGCTGCGCGCCGCCCGGCACGATCAAGGCCTACCTGGGGCCGGATCGCTCCGCGAACGAATTGGCCGCCGTCGAAACCGTCATGCGCAGCGAGACCTTCAGCATGACGGACAACGAGATCACCGCGGTCGATGGCGTGCGCTTCGAGAAGCGCGGCTACTTCGCGCACGATGCTGCCCGGACCGCGCTCGGATCGGCCTGCAGGGCACGTTGCGCGTCAGCCGCCAGGTGCGCGTGCAGCACTGCGTCTTCAGAGCTGAACGTCGACCCCGGCTGCATCTACCGCCCGGCGGTTCCCGGGTACCCGCGCGATGCGCTCGACCAGCCGGCCGAACGCCGAGTGGCGTCGTGACACGGCTCGATGACCGTCATGGCCGAGTGCACCGAGGGCATGTCGTACGGCGATGCCAGGTGCCGATCGACTGCCGGCGTCGCGGCCGCTTCGGCGGCCCCTAGCGCGCGCCCGTCGTACCAGGCGAAGCACTCGTCCCGGCTGCGCAGCGTGCGGCCGCCAGCTGAGGACGATCCTCGCCAGCAGCTTCAGATATTCCGCCTTGCTGTAGAGCCGCACCTTGCGGCCGCTGGTGCGCAGCGGATGGCGGTGCAGGATCGTCAGCCTGCCGAGCCGCTTCAGCCGCCGCGAGAAATCGATCTCCTCGGCGGCGTAACAGCTCGGTGCTGAAGCCGCCGAGCGCGCAAACGCGCCGGCTTCGCAGAAGACGAACGATCCCGCCGCCCAGCGCATCGCGCGGCTGATCGCGTTCCAGATCGCGACCGCGACTCCGGGCGGCGCGGTCCGCCTCGTCGAAGCGCACCGTCGCGCCGCCGCCGATGACAGCGGCCGCTCCGCGATCGCGTCCTCGCCAGCTCGGCGAAGAGCGCGCGGTCGGGAAACGAGTCGGCGTCGACGAACACCAGCCAGTCGCCGCTCGCCGCGCGCGGCGCCGGCATTGCGCGCGCGGGAGATCTGGTTCACGGGCTCGAAGACCACGCTGGCGCCGGCTTGCGCTCGCGATCTCCGCGGTACGGTCGGTGGAATTGTTGTCGCAGACGATCAGCTCGACATCCAGGCCGCCTGCGTCGCTTCGCGAATGCATCGCGAGCGTCGTCCCGAGCAGCTTCTCCTCGTTGAACGCCGGAACGATCACGGAGAGTCTTCATGCCCTGGCGAGAGACAAGTACCGCGTCCGCAAACTTCTGCGGCGCTTCCTGCGGCAGGTTGTGGCCGACGCCGGCAGGACGTGGCGCCTCGTACGGACCCTCGGAAGAAGCGGGCCTGTTTCTCCGGCGGCGGCGGCTGGCGTGACGCCGTCGTCGGCGCCTGTGGAGCGCGATGGCGGGCACGGTGATCGACGGCAGGGCGGTGAGGCGGCGCTCGGTGTCCTCGACCGCGGGATCGCCGGGCGCAGAGTCCGTAGCGGTGCCGGTACGAGTGCAACGGCAACGCGACGAAATCGGGATTGTCGAACGAGCGCGCCGTGAGGATCGTAACGTGCGCGTCGCTCGAAGCGCCAGGTCGGCGACCAGAGTCGCCAGAGGAGCTTGCACAGCTGCGTGGCGATGCTGCTCGAGGCCCGCTGCGGCCGCGCTCGTTGTGGAAGTAGTACTGGTACCAGTAGCGGCGCTCGGCTTCCGGGCGTCGGCAGGCTTCATCGAGCGCGGCGATATCCTGAATGATGTAGCCGGCGCCAGCAGACCAACGCCGCGCACCCGCTTCGGCCAGAGCGCGGCGGCGATGCAGGCCGAGCGGCTACCCCAGTCGAAGCCCAGCACAGCATCGCGCTCTCGATCGCGAGCGCGTCCATGAACTCGACGACGTCGTGCGCGAGCACGGCCTGCTGGCCCGAGCGCGGGGTATTCGGATAGAGGAAGCGAGTCGGTCCGTAGCCCGCACGGTAGGGAACGATGACGCGGCAGCCCGCCGCGGCCAGCGCTGCGGCAACTTCGTCGAACGCATGAACGTCGTAGGGAAAGCCGTGCAGCAGCAGGACCGTCGCTCCGCTGGGAGGGCCGGCCTCTTCGTAGGCGACCTAAGGACGCCGGCGCGGACGCGCTTCACTCATCTTCCTCCTAGTCCTTTGCGGGCGGCGCGAGCTGTCAGGCGTCAGATCTGCCATCGCCCGATCAAAATCAATAGCCCTGAGGCGATCGCGAGGATCGCCATGACGGTTCCGGCTCCCGAGAAGCTGAGATTGAGCAGCGGCATTAGCCCACCCAGGATCAGCCAGATTGCCAGCAAAAAGCATGCCGAGATTCCTAGTCAGTCTCGATTGCCATTCGGAAGCCTCCATTGAGTTAGCGCCCATGATGCCCCGGCGCAGGCGAGAGCAATGGATCGCCGGCAAGCGAAATCCGTAATGCCGCGTCATAGTATCCCCTGCGTCATCGGTGCGATAATGCGCCCTTCGAGATCCACACAACCTAAATGACTTACGTCGTCACCGAAGACTGCATCAAGTGCAAGCACATGGACTGCGTCGAGGTCTGCCCGGTCGACTGCTTCTACGAGGGCGAGAACATGCTCGTCATCCATCCCGACGAGTGCATCGACTGCGGCGTGTGCGAGCCCGAATGCCCGCCGAAGGCGATCCTGCCCGACTCCGACGCCAAGGCCGAGAAGTGGCTGAAGCTGAACGCCGATTTCTCGGTCAAGTGGCCGAACATCACCCGCAAGGGCACGCCGCCGCCCGACGCCGACGCCTGGAAGGAAGTCCCGGGCAAGTTCGAGAAGTACTTCGACCCCGAGCCCGGCAAGGGCGAGTAGTCCGCTTGGAGCTCACGAGCGAGGAGCAGCGCCATCCTCGCCGGCGAGCGCGGCGAAGCCGCCAGCGCGCGCGCTCGAATACCAGGTCGAAGTCGGCCGCTTCTGGGGCGCGAAGCGCTTCGTGCCGGTCACCAACGTCCACATGATGGGCGACATCGAGGTGATGGGCGACGGCGGCCTCGCCTGGCTGAAGGCAGAAGCGCGAGCTGGCGCGCGCTGCGCGGTCGCCACCACCACCAACGCGCGCTGCATCGACTTCGCGCATTGCGACCGGCTCGGGCAGGACGCCGGCGAGGCGGCGAAGGAGCGCGAGCTCATCGCCACGCTGCGGCGGCATGGACGTCGTCACCACCGACACCTGCATCAACTACCAGACGCGTCTACCAGCCGCACCTCGGCGAGCACGTCGCCTGGGGCGACACCGGCACCGTGATCTACGCCAACTCGGTGTTCGGCGCGCGCTCGAACTTCGAGTCGGGGCCGGCGGCGCTCGCCGCCGCGCTGACCGGCCGCACGCCGGAATATGGCTTCCATCTCGACGAGCAGCGCAAGGGAACGCTTGTCGGTCGAACTCGAGGCGGAGCTGGACGACCTCGCCGACTGGGGCGCGGTCGGCAAGCTGGTCGGCGAGTCGCACCAGAACTACTTCGCGGTGCCGGTGTTCCACGGCTATCACCGCACGCCGACCGCCGACGAGCTGAAGCACCTCGGCGCGGCGCTCGCGAGCTACGGCTCGATGGGCATGTTCCACTTCGTCGGCGTCACGCCCGAGGCGCCTCAGGCACGACTGCCTGTCGAGAAAGATGATCGTCGTCGGATGCCGAACATCGAGTCCGTCTATGCGGGCTACAAGCTCGGCGACGGCGATGCGACGCTCGTGGTGTTTTCCGGTCCGCAGCAGTCGCTGTTTGAGATGAAGAACGCTGGCCGAGCTTTTCAGCGGACAGAAAGTCAAAGCGGCCACCTGCTTCGTCACCACCAACACGCGCGTCCTCAGCGCAGTCGCGCGACCTCGGCTACGCGCAGGCGCTGGAAGACGCGGGCGTCGACGATCCTGCAGGGCGTCTGCTTCTACATCCTGCAGAACCTCTCGCCGATGCGCGAGAAGAACCGCTGGACCAACATGGTGTCGCAACTCGGCGAAGATCGTGAACATCATCGGCGCGCACCGCTTCAACACCATCCTGCGGCGCACCGCGGACTGCGTGGAGATCGCATGCACCGGGAAATTGAAGTGAACATCGCGGTGAACCGGGCGTATCGGCCCGGTCGTCGAGGGCGAGGCCTGGTCGTCCGAGGAGGGCTTCTCGCCGCGCTACGACCTCGACCGCTGGTCGGGGCTGATCACCAAGCCCGGCCACCAGCCTCGAAGGCACGAGCATCGTCGACAAGATCTGCTTCTTCCCCACCGCCAAGGGCGGCATCGCCGCCGGCTGGGCGTTCTACGACATCAAGTGGAAGAAAATCGCGCCCAAGGCGTTTGTCTTCGGCGTGACCAACCCGGTGATGGTGCAGGGCGCGATCTTCGCGGGCATCCCGATCACCGCCGGCTGGTCGCCGCAGCCGCGCGGAGTGGTGAAGACCGGCGACTGGGTGCGCGTCGATCCGGCGCGCAAACTCATCGAGGTGCTCTCATGAAAACGACCATTGCTTTCCTCACCGTTCTCCTTCTAGCCGCCTGCGCGTCGGGACCGAGCCTCGTTCCGGGGCAGTCCACCGCGAGCGACGTCGAGGCCAAGCATCCTGCCGAGAAGCGCGTCGTCGGCGGCGAGACGGTCTACTACTTCCCTCAGCTGCCCTGGGGGTACAGCTCGTACGCGGCGCGCGTCGGCGCAGACGGAAAGCTGATCGCGGTCTGAGCAGCGCCTCACCGAGCAGAACCTGAAGAAGGTGGTGCGCGACAAGACCACCGGCGACGAGGTGCGCGACCTCCTCGGGCCGCCCTGGGAGCCGATCTATTACGCCCGCATGGAGCGCGACGTCTGGACCTACCCGATGCGCATCGAGTCCGACCCGACACCGAAATGGTTCGTCGTGTACATCGTCGCCGGACGGCCTGGTGCGCGAGACGCTACCTCTTCGACGACATGAACTACAACCGCTGGGGTGGCAACGCGCCCCGGCGTTAGAACAGCTTGCGCAGCTCGGTCTTCAGCACCTTGCCGTAGTTGTTCTTCGGCAGCGCCTCGACGAAGCGGTATTCGCGCGGCCGCTTGAAGCGGGCGATGTTGTCGAGGCACAGCGACATCCAGCTCCTCGGTTTTCACGTCGAAGTTTTCTTGACGATGAACGCCACGACTTCCTCGCCCCATTCCGGATGCGGCCGGCCGACGACCGAGCACTCCGCGACCGCGGGATGGCGCAGCAGCACCTCCTCGATCTCGCGCGGATAGATGTTGGCGCCGCCCGAGATGATCATGTCCTTCGAGCGGTCGCGGATGGTGAGGAAGCCCTGCGCGTCCATGCTGCCGACGTCGCCGGTGTGCAGCCAGCCCGCCGCGCATCGCCTTGCGCGTCGCTTCCGGGTTCTGCCAGTAGCCCGCCATCACGCAGTCCGAGCGGGTGACGATCTCGCCGATCTCTCCCGGCGGCGACTTCTCGGTCGTGCTCGTCGAAGATCTTCACCTCGACGCCGGTGCGCGCCGATGCCGCAGGTTTCCAGATGGATTCTTTCTTCATGAAATGACTGGGACAGTCCGGTGATCGTCATCGGCGCTTCGCCCTGGCCGAAGAGCTGGTAGAGGCCGCGGCCCGAACAGGTCGATCGCGCGCAGGCTGTCGGCGACGTACATCGGCGCGCCGCCGTAGGTGATGGTCTTCAGCCGCGCCGGCGTGCGCGCCGCGGCGCTCGCCATCAGCCGCACCAGCATGGTCGGCGCGGCGAAGAACGAGGTGTTCGGCCAGTGCTCGAGCAGCTCGAAGATCTCCCCGGGCTCGAAATGGCCGCTCTCGGGATGACGTTGACGCGCGCCGGCGGCGAAGTGCGGCAGGCCGTAGAGCCCGGAGCCGTGCGACAGCGGCGCGGCGTGCAGCGCGTTGTCGCCGGGGCCGAGCTTGTCGATGTCGGCGAAATAGGCGTCGGTCTGGAACAGCATGTTGCGGTGAGTGAGCATCGCGCCCTTCGGCACGCCGGTCGTGCCGCTGGTGTAGAAGAGCCATGCGACGTCGTCGGGCTGCAACGTCGGCCGGCGCCGTGGCTTCTCCGAGAAATTTATTCAACTCTGAAACGGAAATGCCATTCGGAACCGAGACCTGCAGGTCGGGCGTGGCGAAGCAGGCTTTCGCGCCGGAGTTCTCGAGGATGTAGGCGAACTCCTTCGCGTGCAGCTTGGCGTTCATCGGCACCGGCGGTCAGGCCGGCGTGCCAGCAGGCGAACAGCACCTCGTAGAACTCGGGGCAGTTCTTCATCGCCAGCGCGACGCCGGTCACCGCGTCTCCAGATTTAGTTTCTTTAGAAAACCACGAGCCCAACCGCGCTACGCGGGACGCCATCTCCCGTAGGTGCGCACCGGCCGCTTGCCGATCGCCAGCGCCGGCCGCTCAGGCAGCGAGCGGGCGCTTCGCAGGAGCAGATGGACCAGGTTCATGCAGGCCGAAGAGAGCGTGGGCGTTGCGCGTTGTCTCCGCCGCGACTTCGTCGGCGGAACGGCCGAGCGCGCGCGCGACGGTGGCGAGGATATGCGGCAGGAAAGCCGGCTCGTTGCGGCGCGCCTTGGGCTGCGGCTTCATGTCGCGCGGCGTGAGGTACGGCGAATCGGTCTCGAGCAGCAGGCGGTCGCGCGGGATCTCGCGCACCAGCTCGAGCAGGTGCTTGCCGCGCCGCTCGTCGCAGATCCAGCCGGTGATGCCGATGTACAGGCCGAGGTCGAGATAGGCGCGCAGCTCCTCGCGCTCGCCGGTGAAGCAGTGCGCAACCGCCTTCTGCACTTTCATCGACTTTCACGATCTGTGCGAAACGCGGATGAGCGTCCCGTGAGTGCAGGAAAAGAGGCTTTTCGAGATCAACTCCCAGCTGCAGCTGCGCCGTGAAGCAGTCCTCCTGCGCCGGGTGCGGCGAGTAGTTGCGGTTGAAGTCGAGGCCGCACTCGCCGATCGCGACGACGCGCGGATGCGCGGCGATGCTTCTCAATCCGTTGAGTGTCCTTGAAGTCGCTTGCGCGTGGTGCGGATGAATGCCGACCGTGCTGTGGAGATCGAAACGCCGCGCGATCCCGGCCGCCTCGCGGCTTTCCTCGACCGTGGTGCCGGTGACCACGATCGACGTCACGCCCAGCCGCGCGCGCGCGCAGACACGACCTCGCCAAGGTCGTCCTTGAACGAGCGCGTGCGTGAGGTTCGCGCCGATGTCGATCATATCGAGCTAGCTTCACTGCGGCGCGGCAGTCCGAGGCCGAGGCGGATCTTCAGGCCCTTGATGACCTCTTCACCGTCCCGGCGAGCGGCAGGCTGAGGCGCGCAAGGTCGGCCTCGTGCAGGACGATGCTCATGTCCTTCTCCGCCCACGGCATGCCGGAGCGCTCGGCGCTCGAGTCCATCGCCCAGTTCTGCGCGCTGCCGTGGCTCAGGGCCTCCTTGAGCTTCGCCGGCATCGACGCCGAGCGCCTCGCCGAGGCGCAGGCCCTCGTCGTTCGCCGAGATGCAGGCCCAGAGGATGAGGTTGTTGACCATCTTCGCCGACCTGGCCGGCGCCCGCGGCGCCGAGATGGAAGATGTCGGAGGCGAAGGCGCTGAAAGCGGGGCCGGCAGGCCTCGAAGGCCTTCTCGTCGCCCGCGCCATAGATGAGCAGCTTGCCGGCCGACGGCGGCCGCTTCGCCGCGCGCGAGCGGGATGTCGAGCAGGATCATCCCCGAGGCAGCGAGCCGCTCGGCGAGCTTCGTCGCGTAGCGCGGCGCGACGGTGGAGCCGAGCGCGACGATCAGGCCGCGCTTCGCGGCTTCCGCGATGCCGGCCTTGCCGAAGACCACCGTCTCGACCTCGCTGTCGAAGCCGACCACGACGATGACGAGATCCGACAGCCTCGCGACCTCGCGCGGCGAGTCCGCGATCGTGACACGCCGGCAGCCTGGGCGGCGCGCGCGCCTGCTCGACGGGATCGCAGCCGGCGACCTTGAAGCCCTTCGCGAGCAGGTGCCTCGCCATCGGCAGCCCCATCTTGCCGAGGCCGACCATTCCGACGTTTCGTATTGCGCTCATCGTGCTGTCGAGTATAGCTTTCGTCTTCAGGAGGAATTGCAATGAAAATCGCTTGCTTGCCGCTCGTCGCTGCTCTGCTCGCGCTTCTCGCTCGCATGCCTCGCGCGCAGTCCTGGCCGACGCCGGAACGTCCGGATGATCCTCTCGCTCGGGCCGGGCTCCGGCGCCGACATCGGCGCGCGGCTCTATGCCGACCGGCTGCAGAAGATGTGGGGCCAGCCGGTCGTGATCGAGAACCGTCCCGGCGGCGACGGCGTGATCGCGATCAACGCCGTGATCCAGGCGAAGGACGATCACGTGCTGCTGTGGGGCCCGACGGCGAATTTCGTCGGCCACCCGTACAGCCTCGACAAGTTTCCGTACGACCCGAAGGGAGCTCGTGCCGGTGGCGCGCGTCTCCGGCACCGTGGTCACGCTGGGCGTGCCGGCGAGCCATGAACGTCAATTCGCTGAAGGAGCTGCTCGACACCGCGAGAGCAGAAGAAGGGCTGGCTCAACTGGACGACCGCGGTGACGATGACCGACATCATCCTCGAGGGCTTCCTCCAGTCGCAGGGGATCGACGCCGCGCACATCAAGCTACAAGCAACCGGCGGAGGCGGTGAACGACCTCGTCAGCGAGCGCATCCAGCTCTACAGCTCGGCATATGCGATCGTGCGCGCGCCAGGCGCAGCAGCGCGGCAAGGTGAAGCTGCTCGCCGTGCAGGCCCGCAACCGCGTGCCGGGGCTCGATCTGCCGACCGTCGGCGAGCCCGGCTTCCCGGCCTCGATTTCGAGGGCTGGTCGGCATCATCGCCGCGCGCTCGAGCAACCTGCCGGACGCCGCCGCGATCGCATCGGCGCGGACATCGAAGACGGCTTCGAAGGATCCGCTGGTCGCGGAGCGCCTCGCTGCGACCGCGCAGCTCAACGTGCCGGGCAACGCTGCCGAGTTCGCGCAGTCGATCGACGAGCAGGTGAAGCAGCTCGCCGACTCGGCGAAGCTGCCTCGGCCTGCAGCCGAAAGCGCAGCCGAACTAGAGCTTCTTCAGGCGGTACAGGAGCTCGAGGCGCCTCGCGCGGCGTGAGCGTGTCGGGGTTGATCTTCGCCAGCTCTTCGCGCAGCGTCGATCGGCGGCCCGGCTCAGCATCTTCATCCTGTTCTTCTGCAGAAACAGATCATCCTGGTTGCCGCGCGTCAGGCTGGCGTCCTCCAGCATCTGCAGGTACTTCCGCGCCCGGCGGATCACCGGCTTCGGCACGCCGGCGAGCGCCGGCGACCTGCAGGCCGTAGCTCTGGCTCGCCGGGCCTTCCTCGACCGCGTGCAGGAACACGACGCTGTCCTTGTGCTCGACCGCGTCGAGGTGCACGTTGGCGACCTCGCTTGTGCTCGAGCGCGAGCCGCGTCAGCTCGAAGTAGTGCGTCGCGAACAGGGTCAGCGACTGGTTTTTCTCGATCAGGTGCCGCGCGATCGCCCAGGCGAGCGCCAGGCCGTCGAAGGTCGAGGTGCCGCGCCCGACCTCGTCCATCAGCACCAGGCTCGTCGTCGGTCGCGTTGTGCAGGATCGCCGCGCTCTCGGTCATCTCCACCATGAAGGTCGAGCGCCCGCCGGCGAGGTCGTCGGCGGCGCCGATGCGCGTGAAGATCTGGTCGATCGGCCCGATGCGCGCCGCGCGCGCCGGCACGAACGCGCCGACGTGCGCCATCAGCACGATCAGCGCCACCTGGCGCATGTAGGTCGACTTGCCGCCCATGTTCGGGCCGGTGATGAGCAGCAGGCGGCGCGTCGGCGACGAGGCGGCAGTCGTTGGCGATGAAATGCTCGATCTGCGCCTCGACCACCGGGTGGCGCCCGCCCTCGATCTCGAGCACGATGTCCGTCGACGAACGTCGGCCGGCACGTAGTTCGCTTCGCAGCCATCGGCGCGAAAGGCGGACAGCACGTCGAGCTGCGCCAGCGCGCGCGGCGATCGCCTGCAGCGCTCAGGAATATGCGGTTGCGAAATCGAAGCAGCTCCTCGTACAGCGACTTCTCCAGCGCGAGCGCGCGGTCGCGCGCCGACAGCGCCTTGTCCTCGAAGGCCTTCAGCTCGGGCGTGATGTAGCGCTCGGCGTTCTTCAGCGTCTGGCGGCGGCGGTAGTCGGCGGGCATCTTCTCCGCGTGCGAGTTGGTGACCTCGATGTAGTAGCCGTGGACGTTGTTGTACGCGACGCGCAGGTTGGGAATGCCGGTCGCGCTCCTTCTCGCGTTCTTCGAGCTCGACCAGGAATGTTCCCGGCGTTCGATCTGCAGCTGCGCGCAGCTCGTCCAGCTCGGCGTCGTAGCCATCGGCGATCACGCCGCCGTCGATGACGCGCGCCGCCGGTTCCGGCGTGCAGGCGATTTCTGCAGCAGCGCAAGGCATTCCTCCGGCGTCGCGAGGTCGGCGCGAGCGTCCTTCGAGCAGCGCGCGTGCATCCGGGAATCGCGGCTTCGCAGCGTCGGGCAGCAGCGTCGAGGCTGTCCCGCAGGCCCGACAGCTCGCGCGGCCGCGCGCTCTTCAGCGCGACGCGGCGCGGTGATGCGCTCGACGTCGGAGAAGCCGCGCAGGATCTTCTGGACGCGGACGATTTCGCTTCGCAGCGCGGCGACCGCTTCGTGGCGTGCCGTCCAGCGCCTTGCGGTCGCGCAGCGGATGGTGCAGCCAGTGGCGCAGCAGCCGGCTGCCCATGCCGGTGGCGCAGTCGTCGAGCAGCGAGAACAGCGTCGGCGCAGGCTCGCCGCGCAGCGTCTCGGTCGATCTCGAGGTTGCGGCGCGTCGCGGCGTCGAGCGCGCAGGTATTCGCCGCCGCGCTCGGCGCTGACCGCGGCGACGTGCGCGAGCGCCTGGCCCTGGGTCTTCGCCGCGTAGTCGAGCAGCGCGCCGCAGGCGCCGATGGCGAGCGTCAGGTCCTCGCAGCCGTAGCCGGCGAGGCTCGCCGGCGCCGAGCTGCTTCGAGCAGGCTCTTCCGGCCCGCGTCGACGTCGAAATGCCACTCCGGAAGCTTGGTGACGAAGAAGCCGTTCCAGCGGGTACGGCGCTGAGCACCTCGGCCGGCGCGATGCGCCGCAGCTCGTTCTCCAGCGCCTGCGGCGCGACTCTCGGCGACGCGCAGCGTCGCCGCTCGCGAGCGAGAGCCACGCCAGGCCCACGGTGCTCTTTGTCTCGTGCAAATGCTGAGCAGGATGTTGTCGGCCTTGTCGTCCAGCAGGCGTCGAGTCGGTCAGCGTCCCCGGCGTGACGATGCGCGTCACCTGCCGGTCGACCGGGCCCTTGGCGAGTCGCCGGGTCGCCGATCTGCTCGCAGATCGCCACCGACTCGCCCAGCTTCACCAGCTTCGCGCAGGTACTGCTCCGACCGAGTGCGCCGGCACGCCCGGCCATCTTCACCGGCGCGCCGGCCGGACTGGCCGCGCGTGGTGAGCGTGAGGTCGAGGCAGGCGCGACGCCTTGTCGGCGTCGTCGTAGAACACCTCGTAGAAATCGCCCATCCGGTAGAAGAGCAGAATGTCGGGGATGCTCCCCGCTTGATCCGGAGGTACTGCTGCATCATCGGGGTATGTTCTGACGCGGTGTTCAAGCACTAGGATTCTCAAGCATGCAGGAGGCTAGCTATGCACGGATTCGAAGAATGGGAGAGCTGCTACGTCATCGTCGACGCGGCTGCGGGCGCTGATCACAGCAGTTCGTCGTCATGACGCTGATCTTTCGAGGCCGGGCAATACGTAACC
>ERZ1370068.10077-contig-8805_pt1 | contig 15296 bp, 13 predicted proteins | sample MGYA00561227_ERZ1370068 | MGnify/ENA primary metagenome ERZ1370068 (study PRJEB38410, sample SAMEA6850437) | metagenome | study: Metagenomic assessment of the ecological functions of the soil: analysis of the soil microbiota associated with the...
GCGGCTCGACAGCCGCGGCTCGCGCGCGGACGGCTGGCGATCGAGCGCCGACGAGTGCGCCGACGCGGCGGCCCGCGGCAGCTCAAGGGAAACGCGATGACCGCGCCCGACCGGCGGCGTCGGTCACGCGCGTATCGCGGCTCAGGTCAGCGGTCACGAACTCCTGGCCGCGCTGCATCACCCAGTCGGCGATCGCGTAGACCGCGGGCCCATGTCGGGCATCGAGCCCGCGATCGGCGAGCACCGACAACTGTCCCTGACAGATCGGCAGAGACCACGGCCCAGCACGGCGCCGGGCACCCACGTCGCGGCGCGCTCGACGAGTTAGCTCGGCGATCTTCGCCGGCTCGAGCGTCGCGTTGACGCGCGCGGACGATATCGATCAGCGCGTCGCGGCGCTCGACGCGGCTGCGCAGCGCGCGCTGAAAGACGCGCAGCCGTGTCGACAGATCCAGGCCGGGCGTCGTCAGCGAAATCTCGCTCGCGCGACGCAGCTTGGACCCGCTCTTGCCGGCGGGACCGACCGCCTGGATACAGCGCGACCGGCATCCGTGCGGGCTCGACTGGCTGAAGACATCAGCTAAGTGCTTCTATCCTCTGCAAATATAGCACATCGCCCGCTCTGTAACTGCTTGCCACGTCGCAAGTTCCTAGCCTAAAATGAACGTTTCCAAGGTGCCCCAATGACCATGCTCGATCGGATGCGCCGCCACAGGGACTGGCTCAAGTGGAGCCTGGGCCTTGTGCTGCGTGGCGTTCGTGCTCTTCTACATCCCCGATTTCCTGCGCGGCACCGGCGCCGACGCGGCCTCGAGCGACACCGGTCGCGAAGGTCGAAGGCCACGAGATCACCGGCGCCGAGTTCCGCCGCACGCTACCAAGCTCAACTGCAGGCCTACCGCTCGGCCTACGGCGGGCAACATGAACGAACAGCTGCTGAAGCAGCTCGGCATCGAGCAGCAGATCCTCCAGCAGATGGTCGACGAACGGGCCGCGCTCGCCGAGGCCGACCGGCTCGGCATCACGGTCAGCGACGAGGAGGTGCGGCAGCGGATCTTCGCGATCCCGGCGTTCCAGGAGAACGGCGGCTTCATCGGCGAGGCCCGCTACCAGCAGCTGCTCCGGCATGCAGCGGCCGCCGATGATCGCCTCGAGTTCGAGGACAACGTCCGCCGCAGCCTCGCGGTCGACAAGCTGCGCGCGTCGGTGACCGACTGGCTGTCGGTGACCGACAAGGAGCTCGAGGCAGGAATACCGCCGCCGCAACGACAAGGTGAAGCTCGCCGTCGTCAGCTTCACCGCCGACAGCTTCCGGCCGCAGGTCACCGCCAGCGACGCGGAGGTCGCGAGCCACTTCGACGCGCACAAGGACGAGTTCAAGATCCCCGAGAAGCGCAAGATCCGCTACCTGCTGATCGACATCGACGCGCTGCGCGCCAAGATCGTGGTGCCGCGCCGCCGACATCGAGCGCGGCCTACAACAGCAACAGCGAGCAGTACAGACGCCCGAGCAGGTGCGCGCCAGCCACATCCTGCTCAAGACCGAGGGCAAGGACGACGCCGACGGTGAAGGCCGAAGGCCGAGGAACTGCTCAAGCAGGCGAGGCGCGGCGCCGACTTCGCGGAGCTCGCGAAGAAGAACTCCGAGGACGAAGCCGAGCGCGAAGAACGGCGGCGACCTCGACTACTTCGGCCGCGGCCGCATGGTGCCGGAGTTCGATCAGGCCGCCTTCGCGATGCAGCCGGGACAGATCAGCGACCTCGTGAAGACGCAGTACGGCTACCACATCATCAAGCTGGTCGACAGCAAGGCCGCGACGACGCGGCCGCTCGCCGAGGTCCGGCAGCAGCTGAGCCGATCAGCTCGCCTACGAGCGCGCCCAGGCGCAGGCCGCCGATCTCGCGCAGAGCGCTCGAGAAGCAGATCGAGCAAGCCGGCGGATCTCGACAAGGTCGCCAAGGCGCAGGGGCTCACCGTGCAGGAGTCGGGCTTCTTCGCGCGCGACGAACCGATCCTCGGGCTCGGCCCGGCGCCGGAAGCGGCGAACAAGGCGTTCGACATGAAGCCGAACGACGTCGCCGGACCGCTGCGCGCGTCGCGCGGCGTTCGTGTTCGAGACGCTCGTCGGCGAAGCAGGATCCCTACGTGCCGAAGGTCGACGAAGTGAAGGACCGCGTGCGCGACGAGGTCGTCAAGCAGAAGGCGCGCGACGTCAGCCAGCAGAAGGCGGCGGAGATCGCGGCGAAGCTGAAGTCGGCGCCCGACTTCGAGAAGGCGGCGAAGGCCGCCGGCGTCGAGGCGAAGACCACCGAGCTCATCGCCCAGGACGCGCCGATTCCCGACCTGGGCGTGGCGCCCGCCGTCGACGACGCGGCGTTCAAGCTGCCGGTCGGCGCGGTCAGCGATCCGATCGCCGACCGACAACGGCACCGCCGTCGATCAAGGTGCTCGAGAAGAAGGAAGTGACGGCCGGAGGAGTGGACGTCGTCGAAGGATCGCTTCCGCGAAGAGCTGCTGACCGAGCGCCGCAACCGCTTCTTCTCCGCCTACATGGTCGAAGGCGAAGCAGAAGATGAAGATCGACGTCAACCGCGAAGTCGCTGCCAGCGCGGCGTCAGTTAGCGCGTAACCACGAAGACACGAAGACTCACGAAGACACACGAAGAAGACACAGCTAGTATCTTCTTCGTGTCTTTCGTGCTCCTTTGTGTCCTTCGTGGTCAGCGTAGCCTCAGCGCAAGAACGTGAACGGCATCAGCGCCAGCGTCTCGCCGCGGCGGAACATCGCGAACGGGCCGCGCATGATCCGCAGCGCCTCGATCTCGCCCTGCGACAGGTTGGCGTTCAGCCACGCGCGTCAGCGCCGCCGACTGCACCGAGTCGCTCGACCCGCTGAACTGCTCCGACAGCAGCTCGTAGAAGCTCTTGCGCGGCGGATAGACGACGAGCTCGACGTCGCTGTCGGCCGCGATCTTCGCGCGCTGCTTGGCGACCGCGATCGGCGCGGTCGAGCCCGCCGAGCTCGTCGACCAGCCCGTTCTGCTTCGCCTGCCGGCCGGTCCACACGCGGCCCTGCGCCAGCGCGTCGATCTTCTCGGGCGTGCTGTGCCGCGACTCGGCGACCTTCTCCACGAACTGGTCGTAGAACGACTGCAGCTGCTCCTGCAGCTTCTTCAGCTCCTCGGGGTTGTAGCGGGCGCGCCGGCGAGTTGATCTCGGCGTGCTTGCCGACGCTGGTCGACTCGATGCGCGCGCCGAGCTTCTCGTAGACGCCGCCGGTGACGAACTTGCCGCCGAAGATGCCGATCGACCCGGTCAGCGTCGACGGCTGCGCGACGATCACCTGCGCCGGCATCGCGATGTAGTAGCCGCCCGACGCGGCCAGATCCGACATCGACACGATCAGCGGCCGATCGGCGCGCTCGTTCCTGGCGATCGATCAGCTCGCGCCAGATCGCGTCGGACGCCGTCGCCGATCCGCCGGGGCTGTCGACGCGCAGCACGATGGCGCGCACCGAGCTGTCGCGGCGCGCCTGGCGGATGTATTCGATCAGCGTCTCCGATCCGGCGACCGGACCGTTCACCGGGTCGTAGCCGCTCTTGCCGCCGTTGATCGTGCCGGTCGCGTAGATCACCGCGATGCGCGGCCCGCTGTTCAGGCCGACCGACGACGAGGCTGACGCGCGCGTAGTCGTCGCCGTCGAGATGGCGGCGCTGCTCGCCGGCGCGCAGCTTGTCGTCCACCTGATCCTCGTAGGCCACGTCGTCGACCAGCCCGGCGCGCAGCGCGTCCTCCGGCAGGAACGGCCCATCGTCGATGCAGCGTGCGGATCTCCGGCTTCGTTCTTCTTCCGGCCGTCGGCGATGCCGCGCACGATCTGCTCGTACAGATCGCGGTTCATCGACTCGTCCATCTCCTTGTGCGCGCGCGGTGTAGCCCTTTTCCTTGAACGTGTTGACCGCGGTCTTGTAGTCGCCGATGCGATGCAGGTCGGCGATAGGCGCCGATCTTGTCGAGCGTGCCGCGGAGGAACAGCTCGTAGGTGGCGACGCCCGATCAGATCGAGCGGCGTCGACGGCATCAGGAACACCTTGTCGGCCGCCGTCGCCAGGTAGTACTCGCGGTCGCCGCCGTATTCGAGATAGGCGTAGACCGGCTTGCCGGACTTCCTGAAGTCGAGCACCGCGTCGCGGATCTCCTGCACCTTGGCCCAGAACGGCGACTCGAAGCCGGTCGGCTTGAGCAGCACGCGCGCGGACGCGCGGATCGACCTTCGCCTTGCGCAGGTTGTCGACGACCGACCGCACGGTCGGCGTCTTCGACGCCGCGCAGGTAGCCGACGACGTCGGCGGGCGCGAGCTCGGTGAGCGATGCCGCCGACGCGCAGCACGAGCGTCGCGTTCGACGGCACCGCCGGCTCGCGGCCGAACAGCGAGATACATCGCCGCGAAGCCGACGATGGAGATGAAGAGCGCGACGCCGAGCAGCGTGAAGAGGATTGCGAAACCACGACGAGCCATGAGCAACCTGCAGTATAGTCTCCCCCCCATGGAGACGCTGCTCCAGAGACATCCGGCTACGCCGTGCGCCGATGATGCGACGCAACAAGGGCTTCACCACGGCCGGGCTGCTGACGCTCGCGCTCGGGATCGGCGCGACCACGCGCGGTCTTCTCGGTCGTCTACGGCGTGCTGCTGCGGCCGCTGCCGTATCCTGCGCGCCGAGCGGCTCGTCCGCCTGTCGGAAGAGCATCCCGGCGCCAACTCGCCGCTGCGGGCGCCGATGCTCAGCAACCTGACCTATCACGCCTGGAGCCGACGCGCCGCGGACGATCGAACAGTTCGCCGGCCTACCGCACCGAGCAGCCTACACCGTGACGCGCGACGGCGAATCGTCGCGGCTCGACGGCGGCGCAGCGTCACGCCGTCGCTGCTCGCCGATGCTCGGCGAGACGCCCGCGCTCGGCCGCTTCTTTCGCGCCCGACGAGGCGCGGCCGGCAGCGCGGCGGTCGCGGTGCTGAGCGATCGCGGCTGGCGCGAGCGCTTCAACAGCCGATCCGTCGATCGTCGGACGCGGCGTCGACGATCGACGGCGAGCCGTACGACGATCATCGGCGTGCGCGCGGCCGGGCTTCGCGTTTCCGACCGCCGACGTGCTGATGTGGACGCCGCTCGTGATTGCGTCGCCGGCGCCCGACGCCGTCGCCGGCCGGCGCGGGCGGATGTCAGCGTGCATGTTCGCGCTCGCGCGGCTGCGCCCGGGCGTGACGCCGGCGCAGGCCGAAGCCGAAGGGCACCGCGGCGGCGCGCACGACGGTCCGGCCGATGGCCGCCGAACCTGCTCTTCGGCGTCGGCGGCCCGCCGGTCGTCCACGTCCGCGGCATGGTCGACGAGATGACCGCGACGCGTCCGCCCGGCCCTGCTGGTGCTCGCCGGCCGGCGTGGTGTGCGTGCTGCTGATCGCCTGCGCGAACGTCGGCGAACCTGTTTCTCGCGCGCGGCGTCGCGCGGCAGCGCGAGCTCGACGGTGCGGGCGGCGATCGGCGCGAGCGGCGGCGCGCCTCGCGCGCCAGCTGGTCACCGAGAGCGCTCGTGCTGTCGGCGGTCGGGCGGCGCCCTCGGGCTCGGCGCTCGCGTGGGCGCTGGTCGCGCGTCGCGCCGGTGACGGCGGCGCGCGATTTCCCGCGGCTCGACGCCGATCCGCCTCGATGCGCCGCGCGCATCGCCTTCACCGCCGCGGCCGCGCTCGCTCACGGCGATCCTGTCGGGCCTGGCGCCGGCGCTGCGCGGCAGCCGCTTCAACCTCGGCCGAGTCGCTGCACGGCGGCGACGGCGCGAGCGCCGGCGGATTCCGCGGCCTGCGCGCGCGGCGGCTGCGCGACGGCCTGCTGATGGCCGAGGCCGCGTTCGCGGTGCTGCTGCTCGTGGCGGCGACGCTGCTCGCGCGCAGCTTCGTGCAGCTGACGCACGTCGACGCGGGCTACACGCTCGGATCGCGTGCTCGCGGCGTGAAGTCTACGTGCCCGGCGGCGACGCGCGACGACGCAGGCGGCCCGGCGATGAATGCGCTGGTCGAGTCGCTCGTCGAGCGCGCTGCGCGCGACTGCCGGCGTCGCGGCGGCCGGCGCCGGCAACATGATGCCGCTCGACGCGCGTCGACGCATGATCGCCGGCTTCCCGCCGCCGTGGACGGCGCCTGGCGCCGCAACGCCGGCGCACGCTCGCGCGCTGCGCTACTATCGGTCACGCCCGGCTACGCGGAAGCGCTCGGCCTGCGGCTGCGCGCGGGCCGCCTGTTCACCGACGCCGACTATGCCGAGCGGCACGCGGCGCGTGGATCGTCAACGAGGAATTCGCGCGCCTGTATCTGCCGCCGCAGATCCGGTCGGCTACCGATTCGAGCAGCAGGCGGACGCCGGGTCCGCATCCGATCGAGATCGTCGGCGTCGTGCGCGAACGTGCTTGAAGGACGGCAACGATCGCAAGCCGCAGCCGGAGATGCTACCAGCTCGCGCGCGACCAGGCGGCGATTCTACGGGCGACTTCGAGCTGGTGATCCGGCACCGACGGCCGCGCCGCCGCCGCCGCGCCCGCGCGTGCGCGCGCTCGTGCGCGAGCTGGCGCCGGCCGCCGCGGTCGAAACGGTGACGCTCTCGCGAGCGCGTCGCCGCGTCGGTCGATCAGCCGCGCTTCGCGACGACGGTGCTGATGACGTTCGCGTTCCTGGCGCTGGCGCTGGCGTCCGGTCGGGCTCTACGGCGTGCTGTCGCTACGGCGTGTCGCAGCGGCGGCGCGAGCTCGGCGTCCGCGCGGCGCTCGGCGCGGCGCCGGCCGGATCTGGTCGCGGCTCGTGATCGGCGAGGGGCTCGGCGTCACCGCGATCGGCCTCGTCGTGCGGGCTGGCCGGCGCCGCGCGTGCTCACGCGCCTGATGCAGGAGTGCCTGTTCGGCGTCTCGCCGTTGGATGTCGTGGCCTTCGTCGCCGCTCCCGCGCTGCTGCTGCCGGTCGCGGCCGTCGCGTGCCTGGTCCCGGCCGCGCGCGCCGCGTCGATCGACGCCGCGGACGCACTCCGATGTGAGCGAGGCACGCGACCGTTGATTGCCGGCCGTGCGGGCATGCGGTTGCAGCCCGCAGCCGGCCATGAAATCGATTCGACCCGTTTTGATGCTCGCCCTGTGTGTCTCGCTGCCGCTCCCTCGCCGCCGCCCAGGCCCCGGCGGCCACCACCGCCGCCGCTCTGGGATGTCCAGGTCGGCGCGTCGTTTGTCGGGCACCAGCGGCAACTCGGATACCTCGTCGGTCGGCGCCGACTTCGGCGCGCATCGGCGCGGCCTCGTCTGGAAGATCGATTCGAAGCGAGTCTCGTCCGCAGCAGCAACCAGGACGAGACGACCGCCGAGCGGTATCTCGCGCCTGCTGCGCGGCGCGCGCAAGCTGACGCAAGATCATGGGGCTGACGAGCGGCATCAAGCCGAGCGCGATCAGTTCTCGGGCTCGACTTCGATCGATCGTCGATGGCGGGCTGAGCTGGGCGCTCGTGCGATGGCCGGTCTGGACGCTCGACGGCGTGACCGGTTGGCCTGGAACCACGAATCGCGCACCGATCGGCGACACGCATCGATCACCCCGTCGGCCGTCCTTCAGCTGCTTAAGCCGGATGCCGTTCGGCACCGCCGGCGACACGACGCAGCGCTTCACGTTCTACCCGGATTTCACCGAGAGCGTCCGCCTACCGGTCCGAGGGCGAGATCACCGCGCAGGCCGCGCTGAACGCGCGGCTCGCCCTGAAGCTCGGCTACCTCATTCGCTTCGCGAACGACTCCGGTGCCGGGCTTCAAGAAGACGGACAACACGACGACCGCGTCGGTGGTGGTGCGCTGAAAGCGGCGACGCTCGGCGCCCGCGCCCTGATGCGTGGCGCGGTCCTGATCACGGAGGAGGTCGGGTATACTGAAGGTTCCGGCCTGCAGGTGTATTTGTCACCACTGCGGAAGTGGCGGAACGGCAGACGCGCTAGCCTCAGGAGCTAGTTGGAGCAATCCAGTGGGGGTTCGAATCCCCTTCCGCACCAGCCAAGTCACGTTCAGGACAACAGCCCTGAAGAAGCTCGGGATGGCTCCTCCGGCGGAGCCGCGCCCGGATACGGGGAGGGCGTCCGAGCAGATACAGAACTGTCGTTAAAATACTCTTGTGTCCGTTATTAAGGGCTCTGGTAAGCTCTATGACCTGATGTCCAGTTCCCGGCGGGGCCGGCCGACCGATTCCCTCGTCCCGCTCGAACAATTCCGCGACCTCTACGAGCGCATCCCCGTTGCCCGGGGACCGGCAAGCGAGTCGCGCTGCTCCACCGGTTGCGCGGGGTGACGACCGAAGTGCGGAAAGCGCGAGCCTTGTCCGGGCACAGAGCCTCGACGACCTATGGCGCGCACGGTGAGGCTGGACGCGTGGTCCCGGCAGCGACGGAACTCCAGACGCCCTGAACGGCAGCGTCCCCGTGAACGCGTCGCACCGCTCAAGACGACGCGTAACCTAAAGCGCACAAGCTCGCAAAAGCAGTGGTATGTTCTGAGGCTTTGCGGCGGCCTTTGCGTGCCAACGTCCGCTGGCCCTGTTTCAGCGTGACGGTCCACTGGGCCGTGGCCGCGCGCGAGTCGCGGATGAGCAGCGAGAGGATCGTGCTCACCAGGCTGACGACCAGCGCGCCCCAGAAGGCGGCCCAGAAGCCGCGGACGTGAAAGCCGAGACCGAGCGCCGAGCGACAGCGCGCTCGTCAGCCATCAGCATCAGGCCGTTGATGATCAGCGCGAAGATCCCGAGCGTCAGGATGATGATCGGAAGGTCAGGATCTTCAGCACCGGGCGGATGACGGCGTTCACCACGCCGAACACCAGCGCCACGGCGAGCAGCGGCAGCGCGCCGCCGGAATAGCTGACGCCTGAGACGATCCGGGTGGCCACCCAGAGCGCCGCGCGCGTTGACGAGCCACCGGACCAGAAACGGCATCAGGTATTATTCTCCGCCAGGCCGCGCGCCACACCATGTTTCGACGCACCGACGATCTTCGCATCCGCGACGTCCGGCCGCTGATTCCGCCGGCGATCCTGCCTCGAGGAGATCCCGATCAGCGAGCGCGCCTCGATCGTCGTCGTCCGACACGCGCAGGCCGCGATCGCCAACGTCATCGCCGGCGCGCGATCCGCGGCTGGTCGTCGTCGTCGGCCCGTGCTCGATTCACGACACCGGCGGCGGCGCTCGAGTACGCGCGAGCGGCTGCAAGCCGATCGCGCGATCGGCTGCGCGGACAGCCTCGTCGTCGTCATGCGGACCTACTTCGAGAAGCCGCGCACCGTCGGTCGGCTGGAAAGGGCTCATCAACGATCCCGATCTCGACGAGAGCTTCCACATCAACAAGGGCCTGCGGCTGGCGCGCAAGCTGCTGCTCGACGTGAACGATCTCGGGCTGCCGACCGGATCGGAGTTCCTCGACACGCAGATTCCGCAGCACATCGCCGACCTGACGTCGTGGGTGGCGATCGGCGCGCGGACCGCGGAGAGCCAGGTGCACCGCGAGCTGGCGTCGGGCCTGTCGATGCCGGTCGGCTTCAAGAACAGCACCGACGGCAGCACGCAGATCGCCGTCGACGCGGTGCTGACGGCGCGCTCGCCGCACTGGTTTCCGTCGGTCACCAAGCAGGGCGTGTCGGCGATCTTTCAGACCGTCGGCAACGACGCCTGCCACGTCATCCTGCGCGGCGGCACGCGGACCGGGCCGAACTACGACGCCGAGCACGTCGCGAAGGTGTGCGCGCGGCTCGCGGCCAAGGGGCTGCGCCGAGCGCGTGATGGTCGACTGCTCGCACGGCAACAGCCTCAAGGATCACCAGCGGCAGGCCGAGGTCGCCGGCGTCGATCTGCGAGCAGGTCGCCGCCGGCTCGCGGCAGATCTTCGGCGCGATGCTCGAAAGCCACCTCGTCGAGGGCCGGCAGGACTACGTGCCCGGCCAGCCCGCGGTCTACGGCCAGAGCATCACCGACGCGTGCCTGTCGCTCGAGCAGACCGAGCCGCTGCTCGACGCGCTCGCGCACGCCCAGCGGTCGCGCGGATAGCTTCTTGATCCCGCGCGCTCGCCGGGCACCATACTGGCCGCGTTTTCTGCCACAGGAGGCCTCCGTGAAACGCATCGTCATCGCCCTCGTCGCCCTGCTCGGCGCCGCGCCCGTCGCGCAACAGCCGGTGCCCGAAATCCCGTTCGACTCGGCGCCGAATTTCCTCAAGCTGCCGCCGACATGAACTTCGGCGAGGTGTCCGGCGTCGCCGTCAACTCGAAGGGCGAGGTCGCGGTCTTCACGCGATCGAACAGCGCCGGCGGCCCGGCCTACGGCGCCACCGCGTCGCAGGTCCTGCTGTTCGACAAGACCGGCAAGTTCCTGCGCGAGGTCGGCAAGGGCGCTCTACGCGTGGTCCTACGCGCACGCGATCCGCTTCGACAAGGACGACAACCTCTGGGCCATCGACAAGGGCTCGGACATGATCGTCCGCTTCAACCCCGAAGGCCACGTCACGATGGTGTTCGGGCGGAAGAAGGAAGCGTCGGACGAAGCCGAGCCGTGGACGCGCGTGACGCCGCCGCGGCCGCCGGTCAACGGCCAGTTCCGCCAGCCGACCGACGTCGCGTGGGACACCGACGGCAACATCTACATCAGCGACGGCTACATCAACTCGCGCGTCGCGAAGTTCACGAAGGACGGCGACTGGGTCGCCTCGCTCGGCGAGCCGGGCGGCACGAAGCTCGGCGAGCTGAACACGCCGCACACGATCGCCAACGACGCCAAGGGGCAACATCTACGTCGGCGATCGCGGCAACCGCCGCATCCAGGTGATCGATCCGAAGACGAACCAGTTCGTCCGCGAGATCAAGATCGACGTGCCGGTGCCGCCGGACGCGCAGCCGTGGATGGGCGCGAAGCCGACGTCGCGCGACTCGCGGCGACGCGCCGCCCGGACGGCACGATGGCGCCGGCGCGCCGTGGGCGATCTGCGTCACGCCGCCCAACGCGCCGGGCACGCAGTATCTCTACAGCTCCGACGCGTTCCCCGGCCGCGTCTACAAGCTGACGCTCGACGGCAAGGTGCTCGGCATGGCTCGGCAAGTCGGGCCACCAGCTGAAGCAGTTCGGCTGGATCCACGAGATCGCGTGCCCGTCGGAGAACGAGATCTACGTCGCCGAGCTGCTGAACTGGCGCGTGCAGAAGCTGCCGCTCTAGCCGTGGTCTGGAGCCAAGAGCACGGCGGGCGGGCAGTCAGGAGCCGGACGCCACATCCGGGACCGGCGGTTACTTCTTCATCAGCGAAGGCCAGTTCAGAACGACGGTAATCGATGGAGGCAAACGGCGCCTCGTCTCGAAACGCGTGTTCATCAGGAAATCGTTGTGTCCCCGTCCGGGGCCGGCGAGTAGTCCATCCGCATACGGGTTCAGGAGCGGTCGGCAGCGTGGTCTTGAACAGCGGCCGCGGAGCGCTCGTTTTCGGACGCCGGCAAGCGCGCACCGTCACCGCCATCAACGACGCCATCCGGCTGGAGGTAGAGAAACGATCCGCGGCACGTCCTGCTCCATCTCGGCTCGAGACCGCCGCTGGTTGAGTACGATTTCTTCTCCTTGCGTACTCCGCGACGTCCGCCAGGAAACCCCTGACAGGTCTGCGTCACCGGGCCGGGACTCGTCCGGAGGCACGCTGATCCATCGGCTGTCCGGCGACACCGCGCCCTGAAGCTCGTTGAACTCTCGTGTGCGCAATCGCCATCGGTTTGCAGATCGCCGGTGATGTGGGGAGCCCGCATGTCATAGCGTCGGTCGCATCAGTCGTGCCGCGTGATAGAATTTTGACAAACTTCCGATCGAAGACCAGTCGGTCGGGACGACATTGGCGTTGATGGCCCCGCGTGCGTGAGGCGCTGCTGTTCCTGCTCGAAGACGTCCGCGCCGCCCCGGATGCGATCGTCTGGAAGACCTCGGAGGCTGCTGCTGGAACGATTCGAGCGAAAGACGATTTCAGTGCCGTGGGTGACCACCGGTCCGGCATCGGCGAACCCATCCGACGTCAATCGCGACGTAGTGTGGCGCTGATCGAGCACCCAGATGTCGGGCGCCTGCGCCAGCCTCGACGCGCGGTTACGCCAGCCGCGACCCGTCCGGCGAGAGCTGCAATGCCGAGGTAGCCCTGGTGCGCGATCGAGTCCACGGGAAGTGAGCCCGGCCCGGTCGACCCAGAGCAGCTGCGTCGGCGCTGCGCGACGTCTTTGGCGCACGCGAGCACGCCGGTCGCAGACACTGGAAAAACGCGCCGCACCCGGCGCGAGCCGCTCACCTGTTGCGCGATCGACACCGGGGCTCCTGCCATACCTCGGTCGACATCGAATGGCTGTGCCATCAATGTCGACCCTCTCAGAAACAGGACGTAACCAGCGCGCATTTCGCGCCCCAGCTCTGAATCGAACACGCGTTTGTTCATCGAGCCGTCGATCGACCGAGATAGATGCCGCGACGCTCGGCGTCCGGCGCCCTGACTCCGATACAAAAGCGTTGACCGTCGGGCAGGAACTCGGGGCCATCGCGGCGTCAGGCCAGGCGGATGGGTGATCCTGACGGACGTCGCGGCGCCCCCGTCGAAGCCACCCGCGCGAGGCCTGATTGCGAGGACGGCGAATACAGAATCACGTCCGCGGGGCTCCACGCGCCGCCGCGCGAATCCGCCGTGACCCGGTGCTGACCACCTCGGGCGAAGAGTCGCCCTCCACGTTGATCCTTTGAGGAACCCCGCCCGAAAAAATCCGATCGACCGGCTGTCGGGCGCCCAGAACGGACAGCAGCGTCCTCGGTGCCGTTCAAGTGGCGCGCGGCCGGTTCATCGAGAGCCCGGAGCCAGAGGAACAATTGACTTGTCGTTCTGCGGCGACGAAGACGAGCTTGCGTCCATCCGGTATAGCCAGCTTTCGCAGGACCGGCGCAGAAGAACTTCGCGCCGCAAACGCGGCCCGGCGGCGGGCATACGGAAAACGGGTCGCCTCGCTCCGGCGCCGGCGGGCGGTCGCGAATCAGATCGGATGACGCCGCATAGATTCCGACGAGCAGCGCCGCGGCAGCCATCGCGGCCCCAGAGCCAGCCCTCCCAGACGCGCCGCCGCAGGCCGTCTGACGAGTGCACGTGGGCCGGCAGCGATCCATGAGCTCGCGCCTGAGATCGCCGGCCGATTGCCACCGATCATCAGGGTCCTGGCCAGCGCCGTGTGCCGATCAGGCGATCGAGCGCCGGAGGCACAGCGCTGGCGCAACGACAGCGCTTCGGTGACCTCTTGAGGATGGCAGGCGCCAATAACGCTTGCCGGCGACTGACCGTCGAACGGCCGTTGTCCGCTCGCCGCCTCGTAAATCACCGCGCCGAGGGGCCCAGATGTCGCTGCGCGCGTCCGCTTCACGCCCTCCAGTTGTTCCGGCGCTATGTGGTGCACGGTGCCGATAATCGCGCCGCAAAAGGTCATTGGTTCGGTTGTTGCCAGACGCGCGTCATGCCCGACATCGAGATCGGCACCGGCGAGCGCGAAGCCGCCAGATCAGCCGAGCAGCTTCGCGCCGGTCTTGTCAGCATGATGTTCGCGGGCTTGCGATCGCGGTGCGTGATGCCGGCGCGGTGCGCCTTATCGAGCGCGTCGGCAATCTCGACGGCGATCTTCAATACTTGGGTCGAGCGGCAGCGGCCCGTTCGCGCGGGCCAGGCGCGCCGCCAGCCAGTTCGGCCCTCCAGATGCTGCATGACGATGAAATGCGCCGTCGTAAATGCCGACGTCAGGACGCGGCTAGATGTGCAAGGGATCGAGCGCGGTCGCCCCCGCCTCGAGCTCGAATCTCGCGCGCGTGGCCCGGATCGGCTGCGGCATCGGCCGGCAGGATCTTGATCGGGTGACGACGCGATCGAGCCGCGTGTTCCCGCGCCCGATACACCTGCCCATTCCCCCCCGCTGCCGAGCGTGGCACGATTTCTACGGGCCGAGGCGAACGCCGGGCGTTAACGCCACTCCTGGAGTGGGCTGGATTATACCCACCCGCGCTACCAGATCCCCACCTGCCCTTCACCGACTCGATCAGCTTCGCGGGATCGTAGCCGACGCCCTGCCTGAAGACGGTCTCGACCCGGCGCACGTCCGGCGATCGTCGTCGACGGGTCGCCGGCGATGACGACGAGATCCGCCTGCTTGCCGGCGGCGATCGAGCCGATCCGCGCGTCGCGGCCGAGATATTTCGCGCCGTTCAGCGTCGCGATCGAGATCGCTTCGAGCGGCGTGAAGCCGGCCTCGACGAGCAGCTCGATCTGCCGCTGGTTGGCGAAGCCGGGAATCGACGCCGCCGCCGCCGGTCGGATCGGTGCCGGCGATCAGCAGTGCCGCCCGCGCTTGCGCGAACGCGCGCTCGAGCGCCATCGCCTTCGGGAACAGCGTCGTGTAAGATCGACTCCTTGTTCTGCGACGTGCGCGCGTAGTTGCTGCTCGAACTGCTCCTTCAGCTGCGGCGTCAGCACGTCGAGCCCGGGCGGCATCGGCCGGCCGGGCGTGAACGTCTCGAACACGGTCAGCGTCGAGGTCAGCGCGACGCTTCTTGTCGATCGAGCGTCTTCACCAGCGCCTTGAACGGCGCGCCGTTCTCGTCGAGCGCCGCGATCGTCTCGCTGGCCGACGCCCTGGCCCGGGCACGTCGTCGGGCTTCTTGTCGGCGACGAAATCGGTCGGCGGCGAAGAAGCCGTGCTCGAGATTGTCGATGCCGAGATCCGCGGCCTCGCGCGTAGGTCACCGAGCAGCAGGTGGCCGGTGATCCTTCATGCCCGCGCCGATGCGCCTTCGTCGATCGCGCGCCGTCAGCTCGCGCGCGTGATCTGCATGTAGGTCTTGAGCGACGTCGCGCCCTCGTCGGCCCAGTACTGCGACCTGGCGTGCGCGCCTCGTCCGGGCCCGTTCAGCGTGCGCATCTGGATGAACGTGTTCGGGCCGTTCAGGTACGGCGCGGTCGCATCGATCGCCGGGCCCGGGCTTCTGGCCCGCGTCGATCGAGCCGCATCGATGTTGAGGTCCATGAACCCGTTCACGTTGCCGCCCGTCCGCATCGTCGTCACGCCGCCCGACGAGGTAGAGGCGCGAGAAGCTTACGCCGAGCTGTCCGTAGACGCCGGGGCCGGTCGGGTAATAGAGGTGCTCGTGCACATCACGAAGCCGGGAGCAATACGTAACTGAACGAAGTACTAC
>ERZ1370068.8730-contig-7561_pt1 | contig 15295 bp, 19 predicted proteins | sample MGYA00561227_ERZ1370068 | MGnify/ENA primary metagenome ERZ1370068 (study PRJEB38410, sample SAMEA6850437) | metagenome | study: Metagenomic assessment of the ecological functions of the soil: analysis of the soil microbiota associated with the...
GCGAGCTCTGCGTACCGCCGTCGCAGGTCACTGTCTCTGCAAGCGCCTCGCAGTCCCTGACCGGATCGAGGGTCCGCCTTCGACTCGATCCCCCGTGCCCGTGGTGGCGGGGGAGATCCCTCGACGCCTCTTCGCCGTAGCTCAACGAAAACCGTCACGCATACCGGTCGTGATGGCGCACCCACGACATCGTGTAGGGCAGACTCTCCTCGTGCCGCGCCGAGCGGCGTCAGGATCGAGCAGGTTGTAGGTGACGATCAGATGGTCGAGCCCGCGCGCATAGGTCGAGTAGGTGTGGAAGACCTCGTCGCCGTCGCGCAGGAAGATGCTTCGACCCGGGCGCCTCCGGCTCGGGGAAACTTCCTGGACGACGTAGTTGTACTCGGTGCGTCCGGCGCGCCCAGTCGTCGGGCGCGAAGCGTCACGCGGAAGTCGTAGTTGAAGTCGGACTCGGCCGAGGAGATACCACGGGAAGCTCCAGCCCATGCGGCGCTGGAACGCCGCGAGCTTCTCGAGCGGCGCGCGCGAGATCGCCGCGAACGCCGTGTCGCGGCCGCGCAGGTGGAGGATCGCGCCGTTGAACGTGTCGGCGAAGAACGAGCAGCTCTTGCAGCCCTCGCTCCAGCTCGGATCGAACATGAAGTGATAGACGATCAGCTGCCGCCGGCCGTCGAAGAGGTCGAGAAGAGCGTCCGGTTTCCCGCTCGGACCCTCGAAGACGTACGGCTTCTCGATGCGCACCATCGGAGAGCGCGCGCCGCTCGGCGGCGAGCATCGTCGCGTTGGCGCGTCGCTTCCTTCTCCTTGGCGAGCAACGCCTTCCGCGCGACGAGCCACTCGCGCGCGAGACCACCTCATGGTCGGTTCATGGTCGGCTCCTTTCGTTCAGGAGCGCGCGTTGCCATCCCGGCAACGCGGCGAGACCGGCAGTACCAGCGTGGATCTCGGGTACGCGGCGAGCGGATACCCGGCCTCGTCGGCGTAGACCATCCACGCCCCGAGGGAAACGTCGGCGACCGTGAGCGCGTCACCGGTCACCCAGCGGCGATCGCGGAGCCGGCCGTTCAGGACCGCCGCATGGCGTTGAAGTCGGGCTCGATGCGGGTGACCTCGGCCTCGTTGGCGGGACCGGAGCGCCATGAGCCGCTTCACGACCCGCTCGAAGACGTACGTCCCGCAGGTCGGCCCCCAATGGATCGCCTGCCAGAACTGCCAGCGCGAGACGTCGGCCTGCCGGCGGGGGTCGCTCGGCCAGAAGCCTGCGCTCGGGCCGCTTGCCGGCCAGGTACTGGAGGATCGCGTTCGACTCCCAGAGGACGAACCCGCCGTCCTCGAGCACGGGCATCTTCTGGTCTCGGGTTGAGCGCGGTGAAGGCCCGGCGCTTTTGCTCGCCTTTGAAGAGGTCGACGATCACGCCGCTCGCAGGGCAGCTCGAGCAAGGCGACCGCCGCCAGCACCTTGATGGCGTTCGGCGAGGGCGGAAGACGTGCAGCCGCATGGCGTGTGCTCCTTTCATGGCGCTGTCGATCCACCGCCCCCGCTTTTCGACATCCAGACGAGGAGGAACGCACCGCGCATGCAGTATCTCCTGCTGATCTTCGACGACCCGGCCGAGCTCACCGCCCTCGACCCGCCGAGCGGGCGCAGGGTCCGCGCCGACTACCGACGCATTCACCAGCGCCATCCGGCAGAGCGGCCATTTCCGCGCCGGGAACGGCGTCGAGCCGGCGACGACGGCGACCACCATCCGGATCCGGCTCGGGAAGCGCGTCATGGTCGACGGCGCTGCGCGGCGACCAAGGAGCATCTCGCCGGCTACTACGTCGTCGAGGCGTGCCGACCTCGACGAGGCGATCACACTCGCGGAGCGTCTCCCGTCGGCCCGGTTCGGCGCCGTCGAGGTCCGCCCGGTCATGCGGGTGCGCTGAGCGTGGGGCGGTTCCGCGGGGGTGGCGCGTCGTTTCTCCGCTCGCGGGGTCGCTGGTCCCCAGCGCATAGAGCTCGCCGGTGTACGACGAGCGGTGAGTTCGAGGATGAGCACCGCATCCGTGCCGCGCGGTGCGGACGCGGGCGATACCTCGGGGCCGCGGGCATCGGTTTCGCCGCCGCCGCGCTCGTGCGCGCGACGGTGGCGGTATTTTCTGACGGGGTCGTCGCGAGTTGCTTACGACCCAGCCTGAACTCCCCAGTGGTGATTCGATGTGGATGCGCATGACGATCGCCGTGCTCGCCGTCGCCGCGCTCGCGGGAGGCGCGCCCGCGCTCGCGGATCGATGGCCGCCCGGCGGGGGCCCGGCCGTCCGATTCGGCTCGAGGGCTACTGGGGCGGAACGCGTGACTCGCCGGACGCGATCGGCGAGATCACGGTCAGCGCGAAAGGTCGCGAGCCACGGCGCTTCGCGATCACCGCAATCCAGGCCTACTTCCCCGAGGAAGAGGGGATGCAGATCCTCCGCTTCACGAGCGATCATCCGTCGACGCTGATCGCGCGCGGCGACGCGGTCGGCCGCTTCTTCGCGGCGCGCGCGGGCGATCACATCGTCGCATTCGGCACGCATCTGCCCGGAAGCGGCATGTTCGTCATCGGCCCGGCGGGCCCGTCGCGGCGCCGAACCACTGATCCGTGTCCGCCATGACCCCGGTACGAGTTGGGCGCGCACGGCGCTCCGTCCTGCGTCGGGCCGGACGTAGACGACGAGCGAGCGTCCGTCGCCTGCGGACGCGATCGCCGGCGCCGGCGGTCCCGAGCCCCGACGCGAGAGCAGGCGCGGCTCACGTCGAGCACCGCTGCCGTCGGCCGCGACCGCGACTGCGCGGAGATCGTTCCCGCCGGTGCCGGACTCGGTCCAGGCGACGAGCCAGACGGTCGCCGTCGAACGCGACCGACCGGACCGCTCGTCACCGCGACGCCGCCGTTCGTGGTCGCGAGCACGAGGCCGCCGGTCGGGTCGAGCGCGCCGCCGCCGGGCGCCACCCGCATGGCCGCGGATTTCGGTCGTGCCGCCGCTCGGGTCGTTGGCCCACGCGACCAGGAAGGCTGGCGGCGCCCGCCCGCGATGCCGGGACGGAGCTGGCTCGACGTCGACGCCACCCGGCTGCTCACCTGAGAACTGCGACGTCGTGCCGTCGGCCGCGAGCCAGGCGCCCGCGACGAACGGCATCGCCGGAGGCGACGGATTCACGAGCACGGCGTACCAGACGGCGAGCGACGCGCTTCCGAGCGTCGCGACCGCTGCACTGCTCGCGGAGACCACCGCCGGCGGCGGAGCTGGCGGAGAAGCCGACGCTCATCGCGGTCTTCGCAGGCGGCGTCGTTCCGACATCGACGAGCGCGCCATCGGGATCGACGTACTGCGGTCCGGAAATACACTGGCCGCTCCATCGCCACATTGCGGCGAACGTCGTAGCGCCTGGCGAGCGGCGCGGGCGCAACCGAGGTCGGACCGCCGACGCTCGACTGACACATGCCGATCGGGACGCCGCGCACGAGCTCCGCGAGCGAACCGAGCGTGCCGGCACCGTCGTACGACCGCGCGTACGTCGCGCAGATACGTCGCGCCGACGGCCTCCGTTGCGGGACCAAAGCCCGCCCACGCGACCACGTAGCCCGCGGCGTTGCTTCCGACGGACGGTTGCAGCTCGTGGGCGCCGCATTCGACGCCCGCGCTCACGACCGTCGCGATCGCATCGACCGGTGCGCCCTCGGCATCGAGCCGGCGCGCCACGACGTCCGCGTGTGGTCGGTACGTCAGGTCGGTCCATGCGACGAGATAGTCGCCGCTGCGCGCGCCGACGCCGACCGACCCCGACGCATCGGCCGAGCATGCGACGGCGGTCTCGCCGGCGGCCGGCGGCGCGCACGGCATCGTCTGACAGTCCCAACCGCACGCGCCGACCCCGGGCGGCTCGCAGCCTCGCCGCTTTCCACGACGCCGTTGCCGCAGCTCCCGGCCGGCGGGTCGCACGTCACGGTGTGGCAGGTCGTGTCGCAGACGTCCGTCTGCGGCGGATCGCACGATTCGTTCGGGTCGATGAAGCCGTTGCCGCAAACGGGGGCAATGCATCCGCTTGAGTCACACCCAGTGGGTACGCTCGGAAAATCGCTCACACAGCTGGTGATCGTTGGAGTGCTGGCGCACGCGCTCGGCGACTTCGTGATCTTGTGCGCCGTCTTCCCGGTCGTCGTCTTGACCCGACAACAGACGACTGCGCCGGGACGGCCGCAAATCGATTTGGTCGCGTGCTCTAGCGCCTTGCTCTTGCACTCGTTCGCGAGCATCCCGCCGCTGATGCGCGCGGCCACCACGGGCTTCGCACACCGGACGTGCGCACCGCGACTCAGGGCGGCGGCGCAAGGACACGCGTCGTCGATCGCGTCGCGGGCGGCGGCGAGCGCCGACGCATTCGCGGCGACGTCGCAGGCAGCGTGTGCGCGCGTGGCCGTGCGCTGCGAGCGCGGCGACTACGACGAATCCGGCGAGTGCCCGGCGGACAGCGACGGGATGGTGCAAGGAATCTCCTTTGGCGATGGATCGCCGATAGCGGATAGTGGGCGATCACGGACCGGTCAAGGAAATTCCCGCGTCGCCGCTCGCGCAGCCGTCACGTCGGCGCGCGCTTCGCGTGCCAATCGGGTGAGGCTCTTCGCCACGAGCGCCGCCAACCAGCTCCGCGGGCTCGATCGGCTTCGGTTGATGGCGTTCGGCGAGGGCGGAAAAGACGTCGCAGCCGGCGGCGTAGCCGCTCCTTTCATGGCGCTATGGAAGCACGGTGGGCGGCCTTCCCTGCGGGCGCAGGCGCGGCAACGAGACAAACAGAGACACCACCAAAACCGACGCAGACCCTTGACGCGGACCGGCCCTCTCATGGAAGCGGAGAAACGACCCACCACCTGCCCGGCGCCACCCCGGACGCGCGATCGGGGCGGCAAAGAAGATGAAGACGCTTCGTCCACGCAGGGACCGATCTTGCGGACCTCGACCGTGGCCCATCTCGGCCGCCGGATCACTCCGCCGCGATCGCGAGCGCGTCTTCTTTCGATGTCGCAGGTCGAGCATGGCTGCCGCCCACGATCTCTTTCGCTTCCGCGAACGGGCCGTCGACGACGAGCGCGTTTGCCGGCGCGGATCTCGAGACCCGGGCGCCGTGCGTCGGCGGGCGGGACAGGCAGCGATTCGCTCGCGCAGCTGGCGACGCCGCGTTTCCCGTGAGCGCGGCGTGCGAAGCGCATCATGCGATCGTAGCGGTCCTGGCCGACGGCGAGGGGTTGCTCTCGCCGCGTATCGGGTCGTTCCTCTGTTGATCAGCAACAAAAAGCCATGCATGACTCCTATCGAGCGTGAGCTCGTCCCTATAGTCGCACCGTACCCTCCCAGATCGACACCGCCCACTGCAAATGACCCCGGAACAGATCGCCGCCCTCTACCGCGCACCAGTCGGGCAGTCATCCTGGCGACGCTGATCCGTCGCCTGGGCGATTTCGACCTCGCCGAGGAGTCGTTGCAAGAGGCGTTCGCGGCGGCGATCGATCAGTGGCCGCGCGAAGGCGCACCGGAGCAGCCGATCGCGTGGCTCGTCCAGACCGCCACACACCAAAGCCATCGACCAGCCTGCGGCGCGGCAGCCTCTACACCGAGAAGCTCGGGAAGCTCGCCGAGATCGCCGAGATCGAGCGTTCGACCCGGCGCCGTCGACGATCAGCCGATCCCCGACGACCTCCTGCGCTTGCTCTTCACCTGCTGCCACTCCCGCGCTCGCGATCGACGCCCAGGTGGCGCTGCGCTCTGCGACGCTCGGCGGCCTCACGACCGAAGAGATCGCGCGCGCGTTCCTGTGCCGGTCGCGACGCTCGCGCAGCGCCTCGGTCCGCGCCAAGAAGAAGATCCGCGACGCCGCCATCCCTATCGAATCCCCGAGTCCCACGCGATCTGCCTCGAGCGCCTCGATGCCGTGCTGCGCCGTCGCGTCTCACCTGATCTTCACCGAAGGGCCACGCCGCGACCTCAAGGCGACGCGCCGATCCGGGCCGATCTCTGCGCCGAGGCGATCCGCCTGGCGCGTTGCTCGATGCGTCTCTTCCCCGACGCGAGCGAGCCGCGCGGACTGCTCGCCCTCTTGCCTAGCTCACCGACGCGCGCCGTCGCGCCTGCCTCGACGGCGACGGCCAGGTCGTGCCGCTCGAGGAGCAGGACCGTTCGAACTGGGATCGGAAGAAGATCGCGGAAGGGACCGCGCTGCTCGACGGCATCATCCGCGGTGGCGCGCTCGGCGCCTACGCGCTGCAAGCCGGCGATCGCCGCGGTGCACGGTTGCGCCGCCGCGCCGAGAGACACCGCATGGAGCGAGATCGCGGCCCTCTACGGAGCTCCTCGCCGCGCGTCTCGCCGTCACCCGTGGTCGAGCTCAATCGCGCGATCGCGCGTCGCGATGGCGGAGGGCGCCGAGCGCGGGCTCGCGCTGCTCGACGAGATCGAGGCGCGCGGCGAGCTCGACGACTATCACTCTTCTCGCCGCCGCCCGGGCCGATCTCTTCCGGCGCGCCGGCCGCCTCGACGAAGCAGCCGAGCGAGCTACCGCCGCGCGCTCACGCTCGGCGGCAACGAAGGCGAGCGCCGCTTCTCGAGCGCCGCCTCCGCGAGGTGAGCGCGCGGTGAAGGCGCGCCGTACGCGGTCGATCGTCGCTGGCTCGCGGGAGACGTCGGCGCGCGGCACTTCAGCGGCGCAGGCGTGAAACGTCCGCGAGGTCCCTTGGGCCGTCCGGTCGCCCGTGTTGTTCCGCACCAACGCATCGCGACCGAGAAAGTGGATCGTCGACCTTCCAGATCAGCCGCGGCACGGCTGGCCCAGGCTTCGTCGAATGTGACGCCGGTGATCTCGGTCAGGAAGGTCGATGCGCGAGGGGAAGGCCTATCTGATAGACGATGCCCGGCGTTGCGAAATCCGCGGCGCGAACGCCGGCTGCCTCCATCGGCGCGCCGAAACGCACGGAGCTCGCCATACCCGGATCGGCATTCTCCTCTGACGGCCGGACGGCACGTCGAGGTCACCCGGATCGCGGCGCGCCATGTAGGCGCGAGCGCATGCGCGCCGACCGTCGAAGACTCGACTCCTTCCCCACTCAGCGCGAGCAGGAGATCGCGGAATGTCGGGATTGAGCCTCGGAGCGGGATCACTCGTCCTCGCGTCGTTCGCCAGGACGATAGAGTCGAGTCAGGGCATTGCTTCGGTCGTAGATCGGCAGAGCTGCGTCCGGCCAGTGCCCAACCTTCCTGCGCGCCAGACCCCACATCGCGGCTTCAAACGCTCGCTCGGCGTCGTGATGTCCGAGAGATCATCACCGGGCTCCTCGCCGAGGGAGGAGAAACGGCGGATTCGGCCGGTGGGCGCGCGCGCAACTTTCGGCACGCCCGGACAGCATAGTCTGGGCCGAGACGAAAGTCGATAGCCGGAACTCGCTTGGCGCTTCACCCTCGGCGCCAGCGCTGCCTGGTCGAAATGCCCGCCGGCAGCAGCGGCTTGCCTTCCGGCGGCCGTTCGATCTACGCGCGTCGCCACGGCACCGATGACGCGACGCCCTCCGCATGCCAGTACACGCCTGCCCGACGCCGACGGCATCGGACGTCTCACCCTCACGCGACCCGAGAAGCTGAACGCGACCGACGACGACTCGGTCGGCGACCTCGACCGCGCCGCGACCCGCGCCGGGCGCGACCGGAAGGCGCGCGCCGTGATCGTCAGCCGGCGCGGGCCGCGCGTTCTGCACCGGCATCGATCTCTCGGCGCTCGCCGGCGACCGTCCTCGCGCCGATTGGTTTCCGGCGCTGGGACGTGGCGCTCGCGAAGATCGAGGCGATCCCGGTCGCGACGGTCGCCGCGATCCAGGGTCCGTGCCTCGGCGGCGGTCTGCAGATCATCCTCTGCTGCGATCTCAGCATCGCGAGCGACGAGGCGACCTTCGGGCTCTCGGCGGTGCGCCACGGCATCGTCCCCGGGCTCGCGACCTATCGCCTGTCGCGTCTCATCGGCCTCGGGGCCGCGCGCGAGATGATGCTGCTCGGCGAGACCTGGCACGCGACGCGCGCGCGGTCGCGCGCAAGGGCTCGTGAACAAGGTCGTCCCGGGTATCCAGCTCGAGTCGCGCGGCGGCGGAGCTCGCGCGCCGTCTCGCCGCCAACGTGCGCGCGGCGAGCATGGCGACCAAGCGCCTCACGCTGCGATCGTACGATGCGCCGTTCAAGACCCTTCCTCGCCAGTACGTACGGGCCCAGCGAGAATGCTGGAAGGATCCCGAGACGGTCGCGAACCTCGCCCGCTACCGCGCGCCGGCCGCTGGGAAAGTAGCGCCTCCCCGATCGTCGGACGCTCTTCCCGGACTTTGCAGCGCCGCCGTTCATCACTTCGGGTCATTGCTGCGCGTGCACACGGTCGACGACACCTCGCCGCTATGAAAACGCCACGGCGCCAGTCGCCACCGCTCTTTTCGCCCACGTCACTTCATCGTTGCCGTCCTTGCTCGCCGTCGTCCGCGCCGAGTTTCCCGCCGACGGCACGGCGCCGACCGAAGGATTGGCTTCTGGAGCGTCCCCGGCTGCGGACTACAACCACAGCACAACCACTTGCACTCGCAGGACATCACCTACGGGGCCGACGCGGCAAGGCCAGATCTTCGTCAGGCCGCGGCGCCAGCCTCGACATGGCGCCGCTCCGGTCGCTGAGCCTCCCGATCACGGATGCAGCTGATCGAGCTCGAACGTGCGGCTGGTCGGAAGCGACCACGCGGCGTGCTCCGCAGCCAGACCGATCAGCTGAAAGCAAAGCTCGACTGCCGACGATCGAGCCCGCGACCGCAGACTACGACGCGACGACGCGACGCTGGACGAGCGGCTCGGACGCGAGCGGCGCGGCGCTCTCGGACGATTCGGCCGCGACGCCGGCCGCGGCGCGGAAGCTCGCCGAGAGGACGTCGTCCATCCAGTCCGCCACCTGCGCCAGATCGCGTGCGACGTCCCAGTCGGCGACGAGGCCGAGCGAGAGCCGGCCGTCGTAGCTCAAGAGCGCGAGGCCGAGCCCTGGTTGTCGAAGAGCGGCACGTGGGGGATGACCCGCGACCATCGGCGCGTCGAGCAGGTAGAGCGGGAACGCGGGACCCGGGATGTTGGTGACGATCAGGTTGAAGAGGCGCACCTGGCGGATCAACCGGACCGACATCGCGATCGCGATCGGCGGCGTCCACTCGGCGGTCTCGACCCAGGAGGGACGTGCTCTGCGCTTCCTGATTGTTGCGGAGTGAGGCGGTGGTTGCGGGCGATGGCGGAGCGCGCGAGCACGTCCTCCTCGTCGAGCGGGAGGTTGGCGATCAGGCGGAGAGCGCGGTTGCCGATCTCTCCGCGCTCGGAGGTCGTCCGCGTGCTGACGACGGCATGAGCACGCGAAAGTCCCCGTCGGTGTCGGCGCGCATCCCCCGGTGCATCCGGCGGAGGGCCTCCGCTCACGATCGCGAGCACCACGTCGTTCACGGTGCCGCCGAGCCGGCGGCGGATCTCTTCGCCTCGCCGAGGTCGAAGCTCACCCATTCGACGCGGCGGTGCGGTCCGATCTCGCGGTTGATCGGGCTCGTGGCGACAACGACTGAGCCCGGTCACCTGAGCCCGAGCAGGCCGGCGACGCGGGTGCCGAGATCGACGCCGCCGTCGGCGACGAGGCTCGGGAGCCGCTGCGGAGTGCCAGCGAGGCCCCGCCGCGGTGGCGGACCTCGTCGGCAATCAGGCTCGCGGCGCTCGGCGGCGGCGCGCCAGCACCCACGGCCGCGGCAGCTCGACGCGCGTCACCGGCGCGGGATCGAGGAGCGCCGCCAGGATGTCCATGCCCGCGATGCCGTCGACGAGACGAAGTGATGGATCTTGATCAGCATCGCGAAGCGGCCGCCGGGGAGGCCCTCGATGAAGGTCGCCTCCCGAGCGGGCGCGGCGCCGGTCGAGCGGGCGCTCGAGGAGGCGCGCGACCAGCGTCTTCAGCTGCGCCTCCGTACCGGGCGTCGGCAGGTGACTGTGCCGCACGTGATAGTCGAGGTCGAAGTCGCCGTCGTCGACCCACATCGGCTCGTTCATCAGCGGCGTGAAACCGGAGACGTTGGCGATAGCGCGGGATCAGGTGCAGGCGCGACGCGATGTGGCTCTTGATTGACTCGCGAAGTCGATGCCGCCGTCCTCGACCGACAGCGAGCCGGGCTCGAACACCGCCGTCAGCGCTACGTGCATGTACGCATTCCGGGGTCTCAGAAGTGCAGAAACGACTGGTCGAGCCCCGAGAGCCGCGTGTGTTGCCCGTCCATGGTCCGAGCCTCACACGAAAAGCAACCCGCATGCCAGCAGTAAAACCTGGGCCGCACGGTCGCAACGTCTCGCGCCCTGATGCCGGCGACGGCATCGGAGTGCTGCGGAAATGGGCAGCGTGTTACGGTTCCATTCCATGCGTAGCGACCCAGCTCGGTGCTCGCATATGATGTGACGTACGCGTGGGGCACCATCGTTTCGATCCTTGGGTCATTGCCGCCGTCGTGGTCGGCGTGGCGCTGCGGTTCGTCAACCTCGGCGCCGCGCCGCTCTGGTTCGACGAGACCTACACGTTTCACCACCTCGTGATCCCCTGGGACGGCTGGCTCCAGGCGGTGATGAAGGACAACCAGGCCCCGGTGTACTACGCCATCGCGAAGGTCTGGACGGAGACCACCGGGGTGTCGCCGTGGCTCATGCGCGTTCCGGGCCTGCTCGCTTCGGTCGCATGCATCCCGCTGAGTGGCCGCGATCGCCCGGGCGCTGACCGGTGCGCGCGGCACGGACTGGCGGCCTGGCTGGCCGCGATCTCCCGTTCCTGATCCAGCACGCGCAGGACGCGCGTCCCTACGCGCTGCTCGCGGCGTTCGCGGCCGCCGACCTCCTCCTGCTGGTACGCTTCGTCGAAGGGCGGTCCCGGCGTCTCGGCGTGCTCTGCGGCGACTTCTGCGCGCTCGCCGTGGTCGCGACGCACTACTACGGCATCTTCTTCCTCGCCGGGGAAGGCTCTGGCGCTGCCCTCGTCCGGCCGCAGCCGCTCCGCGGCTGGCTGCCCGCCGCGCATCGTCGCGGGAAGCATCTGCGGCGGTCTCGTGCTGCACGCCGCCCATACCGCGGCGGCGTCTTCGCCGGACAGTACGTCTTCGGCGTCACGGCGATGCCGCGGCGTCGTGTGGTCCATGCTCTCGGGGTACACGCTCGTGCCGACCTCGGAGCAGCTGCACGCGCTCGGACCGCGCGCGATCCTTCCGACCTGCCGATCGCGCTCGCCGCGCTGCCTGCGTTCCTCGTGATCGTCGGCCGCCGCGTTTCGTGAGCTCGGGCAGCGGCGGCCGCCGGGTGTTGCGTGCGACGACGTTCGGCGTCGCGCTCTTGGCACCCTTCCGTCTATCGTCTCGCGGCCGGGCGCAGGGGTCCACCCACGGTACTTCGCGGCCGCCATCGCGCCCGGTGCTCGTCGTGACCGCGATCGGCATGGCGCCGGATCGCCTGGCGAGCGGGCGCGGCGTCGCGACGATCGCCCTCGGGCTCGTCATGGTGTACGCCACCTTCCTCCACCTGCGCGACACCGGACATGGTCGCGAGGACATCAACGCGGCGGGGCGCTGGCTCGACGCCAACGTGCCGCCGCGACGAGGAGATCCGCAGTCACGTCGACCGAAATGGAGATCCTGGCGCGTTTCCACTGGCCGAATCGCCGCTTTCGGCTCTATCCGAACGAGCGCGGCACGGTCACGCCCAATGAGGATCCCCGAGGTCGTCGACAGAATGCCGTTCGACGAGCGGGCCGCGCGCCGTCTTCATCGTCGGACGCGCGTGGCTGGAGCGACCCCGACGGCAAGCTGCAAACGGCGCTCGCCGATCGCTACGCGTCGTGCCCAGGCACCGACGTTGCAGGCATTCGCATCCATTGCTACGAGCCGCGCGAGGCGGCCGCAGCGGTGGCCAACGCGAATCGATGAACGACGTCGACACGCTCGCCGACGGCATCCGAAGCGGCGATCGCCGCCTGCTCGCCAAGGCGATCACGCTCGTCGAGAGCACCCACCGCGATCATCAGGACGCCGCCCAGCACCTGCTCGAACGCATCCTCCCGCACACCGGTGCCGCCGTCCGCGTCGGGATCACCGGCGTTCCGGGCGTCGGGCAAGAGCACCTTCATCGAGGCGTTCGGCCTCTACCTGATCGGCATCGGAAGCGCGTCGCCGTCCTCGCCGTCGATCCGTCGAGCTCGCGGACGGGCGGCAGCATCCTCGGCGACAAGACGCGCATGGCGCGCCTGTCCGCCGCGCCCGAAGCCTTCATCCGGCCGAGCCCGTCGGGCGGATCGCTCGGCGGCGTCGCGCGGCGGACGCGCGAGGCGATGCTGGTGTGCGAGGCCGCGGGCTACGACGTGGTGATCGTCGAGACCGTCGGCGTCGGCCAGAGCGAGGTCGCCGTCAACGTCGATGGTCGACTTCTTCCTCGTTCTGATGCTGGCGGGCGCCGGCGACGAGCTGCAGGGCATCAAGAAGGGCATCCTCGAGATCGCCGACGCGCTCGCCATCAACAAGGCCGACGGCGAGAACGTCGCCATGGCTCAGCAGGCCGCCTCGCAGTACATCGCCGCGTTGAACCTCTTCCGCCACGACCAGCCCGACGTGGGATCCACCGGTCGTGACGCTGAGCGCGCTCGAGAAGCGCGGCATGGACACGATCTGGGGCATCATCCTGGACCACCGCGCCAAGCTCAGCGCGACGGGCGAGCTCGATGCCAAGCGCCGCGAGCAGCAGCGCGTCTGGTTCTGGAACGTCGTCGAGGAGGGCATCAAGGCGCGCTTCCTCGGCCGTCCCGACGTCCGCGCGCCGAGCTCGAGAGCTCGAAGCCGCGGTCACACGCCGGCGCGACCTCGCCGACGGCCGCCGCGCGCCGGGTCCTCGCGCTCGCCGGCGCCTGAGACCGCCATGCCCCGCCGCCGCCGACCCTCCGCCCCGACGTCGTCATCGTCGGCGCGGGTCCGACCGGCTTGATGGCGGCGACGCTGCTCCGCCGCGCCGGCGTGAGCGTGCGCATCTTCGACAAGAGCGCCCAGCAGGCGCAGGAGTCGCGCGCGTTCGCGGTTCACGCCCGCTCGCTCGAGCTGCTGCGCGCGATCGGCGTCGCCGACGCCTGCATGGACCGGCGGCGTGATCGCGACCGGGCGTGCAGGTCTTCGTCGACGGGCGCCAGGTCGCGGAGATCGACTTCGCCGACATCGGGCGCGCCGACACGCCCTACCCGTTCGTGCTGATGCTGCCGCAGTGGGAGATCGAGGCGATCCTCGCCGAGGATCTCGGCCGCCATGGCGTGCAGGTCGAGCACGAGGTGGAGGTGACGGACGTCCGCCCGTCGGCGAGCGGGGTCGCGGTGCGCGCCACCCGCGCCGACGGGCACGCGGCTCAGATCGCCGCGTCGGCGTACGTGATCGGGGCCGACGGCGCGCACAGCGTCGTCCGAGAGATCGACTCGGTCTCCGCTTCGACGGGGCGCCCTATCCGCAAGGCTTTCTCCTCGCCGATTGTCGCGTCGAGTGGGCGCTCGATCACGATCACCTGAAGATCTTCGTCGGCGACCGCAATCTCGCGGTCTTCCTGCCCCTCCGAGGACGCGAGGTGAGCCGCATCATCGCCATCCGTCCCTACGAGGAGGGGCGCCGTCTCGAACGACGTTGTCGGGCTCTGCGCCGGCGACTCTCGACGAGGTCGCGGCCGCGCTCGCCGGGGTCACGCGAAGCTCCCGGTCACGCTCCACGATCCGCGCTGGGTGACGCGCTATCGCCTGCACCACCGCGGCGTCGACCGCTACGGCGACGGCCGCGTGTTCGTCGCCGGGGACGCCGCCCACATCCACAGCCCGGCGGCGGACAGGGCATGAACACCGGCCTGCAAGACGCGGCGAACCTGGCCTGGAAGCTCGCGCTCGTGATCGCGGGCTGCGCTCGACGGCGCTCCTCGACACGTACCACGGCGAGCGCTGGCCGATCGGGCAGAAGATCCTGCAGCGCACCGATCGGCTCTTCGCCGCCATGAGCTCGCAGGAGGGATGGGTGACGCGCGTCGGAACTTCGTCGTGCCGTTACGTCGCGCCCGACGCTCGCGCGGAGTCGCCCCGATTTGCACGCCCTGCCTTCCACTTCATCTCCCAGCTCGGCATCCGCTACCACGAGAGCGGGTTCGTGCACGACGCGTCACCGGCCTCGACCCCGCGCGCTGGCGGAACGGGATCGCGGCGGGCCGCCGCGCCCTGACGCCCGCATCAATGCCGAACGCTCGGTCTTCGACCTGCCTGCAGGGCTAGCCGCTTCCACCTGCTCGCGCTGTCGCGTCCGCCGCTCGACGGTGACGAGATCGAGACGCCTCGCCGGCGAGCTCGCTGCGCTTGCCCGGCGGCCCTCGGCCTCGACCTCGACGACGCATTTGATCGCGCGCTCGCTGATCGGCGCGCGACGCGCGCTTCCTGCAGGCGGAGTCGCCGCAGGTATTCGACGCCTACGGCCTCTCGCGCCACGTCCCGCAGGCGCTCTTCCTCGTCCGGCCCGACGGCTACGTCGCGTATCGCGCCCCCGGCTCGATCGTCGCGGGCGTAGCGCGCTTCGTGAGCGAACGGCTCACGAACGCGCTGAGCCGCTTAGAACCGCATCCCGAAGGACAAGCCACCGAGGAGGGGCGTCACCTCGAAAGCTGATCTTGGTCGGCGCGAGGTCGGCGCTCTGCCCGAACTTCAGCGTCGTACTCGGCGAGGTCGTCATCGGCCTTCCACGGGTGCGAGAAGCCGAAAATCTCGCCGACCGCGATGCCGACGCCGGCCGAGCGCCAGCGCGGCTCGGATCGTCCCATCCATAGGCGACGATGAGCCACGCCCGCGACGTTGAGGCCGACGTTGGCGGCGTGACGCTTCCAATCCCAACGCGCCTTGCTCTCGCGCGCGTTCTGCGCATCAGCTCCTCGCCGATGCGCAGGCGCTCGCGGCACGCCGTCTCGTCGGTCGGCGCGACCACGCGCATCGGGGCCGCGCCCATCCTCGCGGTCGGCGGCCAGATCGGAGGCGCGTGAGCGCCGATCGCCGCTTTGACCGCGCCCGCGGCCTCGTCGGCCTCGCTTGCTGTCGTCCCCTTCGCGGTGGCGGCCTGCAAAAATATGATCCTGGTGCCGAGCCAGCCCCAGAAGCTCGTCCAGCCGATCCACCAATGTCTGCCGGCGTACGGACTGGCGCTCCTGAAGGCTG